>Ga0172366_10002769_pt1 | contig 13789 bp, 9 predicted proteins | sample LakKivSesite69cm_FD_114533 | JGI IMG/M metagenome (GOLD analysis project Ga0172366, IMG submission 114533) | Sediment microbial communities from Lake Kivu, Rwanda - Sediment site 69cm | ecosystem: Environmental > Aquatic > Freshwater > Lake > Sediment | place: Rwanda: Western Province, Lake Kivu... | reverse complement strand
CCCTCCGAATTTTCATCGCAATTTTTTCGCTGTTCACGTACGCTATTGTGACTATGCCAACGCATCCTTTGCCTAAGACAGGCACGTTGAAGACCTGCTTTTTTCCGTGGAATTCTATGGCTTTAACGTCGAGCCTTTGCAGTTCTCTTAGGCGTTTTCTGAGTTCAGAATTGCTAGCCCTGGGATAACAGAGGATGGACGCATAAGGTTCTTCTTTCAGCTTTTCAATCGGCACCAACGCGCTCTTCATTTACAGTCCTTCTTTAATCTCGCTCAGTTCTGTATAATTACAAATTTATTAGGAACTCTTCCCCACTAAAATGCTGTCCTAAAACGGGTTAAGAAATGCCAAAATTTAGACAAACAGCCCGGATACTCGACCTGATGGGCAAGAAAGAGCGTATACGAAACGTGGGGATAATCGCCCACATAGACCACGGAAAGACAACGTTGACTGACTCTTTGTTGGCTGCAGCGGGATTACTTTCGCCTAGAATAGCGGGATCAGCACGAGCTCTTGATTATCTTGAAGAGGAGCAAAAACGCGGAATAACCATAAAAACAGCAAACATATCGCTGCTGCACGAAAACAAAGACGTCTCTTTCGTAATCAACCTCGTGGACACGCCGGGCCACGTTGACTTCACTGGCAAGGTCACTAGGGCCTTACGTGCCATCGACGGCGCAGTTGTCGTCATTGACGCGGTGGAGGAAATCATGGTCCAAACTGAGGTGGTTACTCGCCAAGCCCTTCAAGAAAGAGTGAAACCTGTCCTGTTCATAAACAAAGTCGATCGCTTAATAAGCGAGCTTAGGTTGTCTGCGGAGGAAATCCAGAACAAGTTCAGTCATATAATTGATGGTTTTAACAGTTTGATTGAAATTTATGGAGACCTAGAGTTCAGGAGCAAATGGAAAGTGGATTCTGCAGAGGAAAGTGTGGCTTTTGGTTCGGCTCTGCACGGGTGGGGCTTCACCGTGAGTATTGCCGAGCAGAGCGGAGTGAAATTCAGCGATGTTATGGATGCTTACAAAAACAATAACTCTGAAATGCTTCAGAAAACGATTCCTGTTCACGATGCGGTACTTGATATCATAGCTAAAAATTTGCCAAGCCCTGTTGAAGCGCAGAGGTATCGTATAGCAAAGATTTGGAAGGGAAACATAGACTCGGAATTGGGGCAAGCTATGTCGAACTGCGATGACGATGGACCTGTAACAATGTGTGTGACGAACGTTCAAGTTGATCCAGATATTCGTACACTTGCCACTGGAAGGCTGTTTTCAGGCTCGGTAAAAGAAGGAGATAAAGTCTACCTGGTTAACGCAGATAAGGAGTACGATGTGAAACAAGTTTTGATGTACATGGGTGCCTTTAGGGAACCAGTGAAGCAAATCACGGCGGGCAACATAGCTGTGTTGGCTGGGCTCGAATTGGCAAGGTCCGGCGAAACTCTTGTTGACGCGGTATATCAGGAAGGCATGGTTCCTTTTGAGAGCATAAGATCCGTTTCGGAACCAGTTGTGACTGTGGCGGTTGAGCCGAAGGATCCTAGCGATTTGCCGCGTTTGCTCGAAGCCATGGAGAGACTTTCAATAGAAGATCCTAACCTTGTTACTGCGGTAAACAGGGAAACTGGGGAGTATCTTCTGAGCGGAATGGGTGAACTTCATCTGGAAATTGCCCTGAAATTCTTGAGTAGTTATGTTGGCGGAATGGAAATTGCAGTGTCTTCTCCGGCAGTCGAATACAGGGAGAGCATTTTGAGAAAAGGCGCTGTGGGCATAGCCAAAAGTCCCAACAAGCAAAACGAGTTTGCAGTACGAGTAGAGCCGTTGAGAGAGAATTTGGGAGAGCTAATTGATAAGGGTGAGTTTGCGACGCAAGTGAGAAATGCTCTTGCCGTGGATGAGCATGAAAACGTGATCATGAACTTGGCTGGGAACGTGCAACACTTTCATGAAGTAAAAGACTTTATAATCTCTGGGTTTCGGTTCGCGTGTGGAGCAGGTCCGTTATGCGGAGAGCCGCTAAGAAAAGTGAAAGTCGATCTGTTGAAGGTTCAGTTGCACGAGAGTGTAAAATTTCGTAAGCCAGTTGAGGTTATGCGTGGTGTAGGCAAAGCCATTTTTGGTTCAATGTTGACCGCTGAGCCGATCCTTCTTGAGCCAGTTTATGAGATTGTCATAACTGTTCCTGCAGAGTTGGCGGGAGAATGTTCGAGAATATTAACTAGCAGACGTGGGAAAATATCGCTTTTTGAACAGAAAGGAATTTCAACAATGATTGCGGGTTACATTCCAGTCGTGGAGACTTTCGGTTTGGCTGAGGAGATACGCTCGGCAACTTCTGGTCGTGCTTTTTGGCAGTCAATTTTTGATCATTGGGAAAAAATCCCAGAAAATATGGCGGAAGGAGTTATCATGCAAGTTCGCAAGAGAAGGGGGTTGCCACGGGAAGTGCCTGAACCTGGCAGATTCTTGGAGGAAGATTGAAGAGATATGAAAATTGAAAATATGGCAAGTCCGTTTGATTTGGATGTTACGCTTTGTTGTGGGCAAGTTTTCAGATGGGAGAAGAGAGGTGAATGGTGGTACGGCGTTGTTAGAGATAAGGCGCTCAAGATACGCAAAAGAGGCGGTGAATTGGAATTTGCGAATGTCAATGAAGAGTTTGTTAGGAACTATTTTGGGTTGAATGATGATCTGCAGAAAATCGCTGGACGAATTCGCAGGGACAAGTGTGTTGAGAAAGCCTTAGAAGAGTTCATGGGTCTGCGCGTTATTCGACAGGATCCATGGGAGTGCTTCATCTCATATATTTGTGCGACCTACAAGAGCATAGCGGCAATAAAACGTATGCTGCTGGAGCTCTCACTAAAATTTGGAGAAAAAATAGCTCTTGATGACTGCAGCTTCTACTCTTTTCCAGTTCCGGAGAAACTTGCGCAAGCGACGGTGTCAGATTTGGTCAAGTGCGGGCTGGGTTATCGCGCTAGATACGTGTCTGAAACGGCAAAGATGATCCATGAGAACAATTTCGATCTTGAAGGCTTGAGGAGGTTAACTTACGAAGAGGCTAGAGAAGTGCTTGTTGAATTTTCAGGCGTAGGACTGAAGGTTGCTGATTGCGTTTTACTTTTTTCTCTGGGAAAACTTGAGGCGTTTCCAGTTGATGTTTGGGTGAAACGCGCTATTCTGAAGTGCTATGCGGAACATTTTCCAGCTGATTTGATAAATAAACTGTTGATCCAAGAATCTCTTAGCAACTCGGAATATAAGAAGCTGAGCGCTTTCGGCAGAAACTATTTTGGGGAGTACGCCGGTTACGCGCAGGAATACTTATATCACCATGAACGAATGCATCATTGAACACGCGCTTTTCGAAAATTTGTGAGTTACATGCGCTGTGCAAACTTGTACTCCCTTTATATATAGCTTGAACCTCTGGTTCACTCATCCTAGGCATTGCCAGAGTTCGAAGCCCATTTCTTTGGGCATAAAGAATGCGGAAAACGTTTAAATTTGATCGAAAACAGCATAATAAACGGAAAAGCTGAACGCGGGCCCGTAGCTCAGCCAGGTTAGAGCGCCAGGCTCATAAACGCTCAATACGTTGAGAAACCTGTTGGTCGGGAGTCCGAATCTCCCCGGGCCCATCATTATCTGCCCAGACTTTGCTATAAGGCTAATGCTAGGATTTCCGCTATGTCCATGACTTGAATTTTGCCTTCGTTTCCAGTCGTTTTGACCGCATCTTCTATAGTCAGCAGACAAAATGGACAAGCCACAGCCAAAATTTCCGCTCCATTTTCTACGGCATCCTGAACGCGTAGTTCTGCCAAGCGTGGTCCAGGAATGTCGACCCACATTCTTCCACCACCGCCTTCGCAGCAGAGGCTTCTGGCTCTCGAACGGTCAAACTCCAACAGTTTCACGCCAGGCACGTTTTCGATGACTTTTCTCGGCTCTTCGTAGATGCCGTTCTGTTTGCCTAGGAAACATGGGTCGTGATAAATCACTTTCTTGTTCACTTCTTTTGAGAAAGTTAGCTTTTTGTCGTCGATTAGTTCGGCGAGTAATTGCGTGTGGTGTTGAACTTCGAAGCTTGTCTGGTTATATCTGTTTTTGAAGGCGTGATATCCGTGTGGACAGCTTGTCACCGCTTGTTTTATGTTGTACTTGTTGAAGATTTTCATGTTCTCTTCGACTAGAAACTCGAACAAGCCCTTTTCACCCATGCCGTAAACTTCGCTTCCACAACAGCTCTCCTCATCGCCTAGAATGCCAAAGTCTACGCCGGCCTTTTCGAAGCATCTCACAAGGCTTTTAGCCACGCTTTGAACTCTTGGGTCATAGGCCGACGTGCAACCAACGTAATACAAGATTTCCGCGCCTTGGGAAATATGCTTGACATTTAGTCCCTGAAGCCACTCGGAACGTTTGCTTCGAATTCTTGCCCACGGGTTGCCGTTTTTGAAGATGCTCTCCAACGCGTCTCTGATGGTTGGGGCGATTTGACCCTCTTCAACTGCCATGCTGCGAATATCGATTAGGAATTCGTAGGGATTCAGATCCTTTGGGCAACGGACTGCGCACGTAGAGCATGTTGTGCAGCTCCACAACTCATTCTGTGGGTGTACACTTAACTTGCCCATAGCAGAAACTTCACGCATATACTTTCTAACGTTTAGGTTAGCTTTTCTCGCAACCGGACAGCTTCCGGTGCACATGCCGCATTGGATACATTCGAGAAGTTTATGTTTCTGGACAAGCTCCTGAGCGTTCATGTTCAACATCACTTTTGACAGAAATGAGGGAGTAAGATTTTTAATAAGTGTTTTCCCTTGTATGATTCAAAACGTATCATGGAAAGTGAGATTAACGCCGATGGAAAAGAAAACGCCGAGGATCGGCATTTTCGTCTGCGAGTGCGGTGGAAACATAGGAGACGTTGTGGACGTTAAGGCGGTTGTTGACGCCGTTAAAAACTGGGACGGAGTTGCCGTAGCCAAATATCACGAATACTTATGCTCAAAACCAGCCCAAGAAATGATACTTGAGACCATAAAGAAGCAGAATCTGGATAGAGTCGTGGTGGCCAGCTGCACGCCGAGAATGCACCTGACAACATTTCAGAGCGTTTTAGAACGAGCCGGCCTGAATCCCTACATGCTTGAGTTTGTGAATATCAGAGAGCAAGATTCATGGGTGAACGATACACACGCCATATCGCCAGAAGCCACAAGAAAAGCTATAAGCCTCATAAAGGGCGGATATGAACGAAGCCGAGAACTTGAACCGCTAGAAACAATAAGTGAAAAGAGTTCAAGAGAAATCCTCATCATAGGCGGAGGCATTGCCGGAATTACCGCCGCCCTTGAACTCGGCTATTTAGGTTTTAAGGTTCACCTTGTGGAGAGGAAACCAAGCATAGGGGGCAACATGGCGAAACTGACAAAAGTTTTCCCAACATTAGACTGCGCCCAGTGCATCTTGACGCCGAGAATGGCTGAAGTGGGAAGAAATCCGAACGTAAATATACTCACTTATGCTGAAGTGCGGGAAGTCAGTGGACGACCAGGCAACTACGCCGTCAAGGTTTTTATGAAGCCTCGCGGCGTGGACGTTGAAAAGTGCAGAAGCTGTGGTGTATGCGCAAAAGTCTGTCCGGTTTCGGTTCCAGACGAGTTCAATGAAGGTTTGTCGCAGAGAAAAGCCGCCTACATAGAATTTCCGCAGGCTGTTCCTTCGGCTTACGCCATAGATTTTGACGCTTGCACGAAATGTCGCAAATGTGAGCAGCTTTGCCCAGCTAAAGCCATAACCATAGACGACCCAGGTAAAACTGTTGAGCTAAACGTGGGCTCCATAATTTTGGCTACAGGATACGAGCTTTATAACGCGCGGAACTTGGAGATTTATGGTTATGGCAATTACAGAGATGTTATCACAATGATGGATTTAGAGAGGCTAACTTCCGCTACTGGACCCACGGGCGGCTATATTAAACGCGCCGATGGCAGTGACGTACGGAAAATGGCAATCGTGCTTTGTGCTGGTTCGCGCGACAAGAATTACATTCCCTATTGCAGCCGCATTTGCTGCATGTATTCGCTTAAGCAGGCGTTTGTGCTTAAGAAAATGCTAGGCATTGACGTAGCTATCTACTACATTGATATTAGAGCTACGGGTAAGGGGTATGAGGACCTATATTGGCGGGATGAAGAAGCTGGTGTCGTCTTTATCAAAGGAAAAGTGGCTGAAGTCTACAAGAACAACAGTAACGATAAACTTGTCGTCTTAGCTGAAGACACGCTGAGTGGAGAAACAAGAGAAGACGAGTATGATATGGTTGCTTTGGCCACACCGATGGTTCCGCCTGCTGGACTGAAGGAATTAGCTGACAAGATGAAAGTTTCCATTGGAGAAGATGGATTCGTAACTGAGAAGCATCCGAAGCTTGACCCCGTGGACACATTAGTTACGGGAGTTTTTGTTGGCGGTTGCGCCTTAAGCCCTAAAGATGTGCGAGACACAGTTTCTGATGGCTTGGGCGCAGCGGCTAAGGCTTCATTGTTCCTTAAAGGTGAATATGTTACAACAAGTCCTGAAAAAGCATACGTCATCGCGGATTTGTGTAACGGTTGCGAGGCTTGTGTGCCGATATGCCCTGTAAACGCTATAACAATGCAAGAGAGCAAAGCCAAAATTAACCCATTCCAGTGCATTGGTTGTGGCGCATGCGTACCCGTCTGTCCGCAAGAAGCCATCGACTTCAAGGATTCCACAGCCAAGCAGATAATTGCCAATCTGAGAGGCGTGCTAGATGACAAGCAGCCTAATGAAGTTAGGATTGTAGCGTTTGTTGACAAGAACGTAGGCTATACGGGCATGGACTTTCTGGGCTTGGACCGCACGAATTATCCAGAGAACATTCGAATAATCTCGGTTCCATCAACCGCTATTCTGGGTTTGAAACATTTGCTTTATGCCTTTGCCTACGGAGCTGACGGTGTCTTGGTGATCGAGGGTTCACAAGAGATTGATGAGAAGTTCACGAAGAAGAGAGTGATTGACATGGGACGCGAGCTAGCGAAGTATGGAATCGAGAACATGCGAGTTCGCTACAGTTATGTGCCATTGCCCGTATACAAAAAGGCGGCAGAACTGTTTACCATGTTCACGGATAGAATAAACAAGTTTGGGCCGTTGCCTGAAGAGAAAAGGAATAACGTGAAGCAACAATTACAAGTGTGACAAAACGTTTCTAGCTCAAGGCACTTTTTCAAATTTCGATTTGAGAGCACCGCAGATGGGGCATTTTTCTGGCGGTTCACGTTCAGCGATATGACCACACACCGTGCAAACGTAGTACTCAGTGAAGCGTTGCGCTATTAAATCGTTGAGCGCCCTTTTGTAGAGGTTGGCGTGCTCTTCTTCAACGTCCCGAGCTTGCGAAAATACTAATGCAGCAGTTTGTTCACCGTCTTCTTCAGCTTGTCTCATCATCTCTGGATAATGAACTCCATTGACTGCTGTCTCTGACTGGAACGCCCGTTCCAAGTTGGTTTGCGTGTCAGCAACAGCTTCAAGTAGGGCGAAATGCCGACGGGAGTGAACAGCCTCCGCCGCCGCCACAGCCCTAAACAGATGGGCTATTTGGGGTAAACCTTCTTCTTCGGCTTTTTTTGCATACATTAAGAGTCTTTGGTTAGCCTTTGCTTCTCCTACAAAAGCCGTGTGTACGTTGTTGGCGGTTTTTTCTTTCATGTTCATTCCACTTTTACACGCCGCTTATCGGACTGTTAATCCTTTATCGGTAATTCTGCAATAAAAAAATTTTCACGCTTAAACAGGTATGATGAAGCTGATGAGAACTTGCCGTATAAGTCTTCAGACTGGTTTGTATTCTTCGACCATATACAGGAAAGCTTCCATAACTTTCTTTGTGAGCGGAGTGCACAAGTTTTCTTTAACGTTTTCATCTGTAAATTTTCTTATGCCCTTCAGTTCGGTTAGTTGACATTCTGTTATGCGGCTGCAGTAGATGGAGACATATTCATCAACTATTTTGTTAAGGAATTCTAAGACTGGGCGTCTGACGGATTTAAGTGTATGTGTAGGCTTTTTGCTTGGAGGAGCATTTACCCCTTATCGTGTATCGGAAGCTTTAATAGATCCCTGTCCCTATACTTTTTTGCAATGATAACACAACGACTCCCCGTGAAACCCGAATGCAAAGGATGAATCCGTCGGAGCACCTGAGCCTTGAAGTCATGTCCACGTTTCTGTTTCCTTCAGTTTCATTCGTAAGTCTGGCGCTTGCCGAGAAATCTGAGAGTTTATCTTTGGGATGGGCGTAGCATGGGCTTCATTGGCGATTTCGCCAAGAGCATCCTCATATTGACAGTTGCTTTCTGGATCTTTATCATCTTCGAATTTTTTGCAATGGGACAGACCGGTATGGGACTATTGCTTTTTGTTGTATTACTTGTTCCTTTATCTATGATAATGTTTGAATATAGGAAATACAAGAAAGTCTAGAAGGTGTCAGTTTTTGTTCCCTAGAGAGGATTTCGCATCAGTGGTTTTTGATCTTACGTTTCTGAACAAAGAATAAGGCATACTATGCTCTGGAAGACCTACCTGTCCCCTATGCGTAGGTTGAAACCAGAATCAAACTTTTTTGAGCGACGAAGCGTTCTTCGTTTATTTGGATCTGGGATGTAGGTTGAGCATCTGATTCGAATGGCGTAAACACTTTATATCGTACATTATGAAGGGACATTGAGGGACTGTGTTGACTGATCTTGAAAAGTTCAGACGTTATCGTGCGAAGATGAACGCGCGCATTTTTTCGGGCGGTGATTTGGGGATCAAAAGGTTTTTTGCCTTAGACAGTCGTGCTTATGAGAACGGAGCCTTGAAGTCTAAGACGAAGGAACTGTTGGGCTTGGCGGCTTCACTCATTTTGCGTTGTAATGACTGCATAACCTATCATGTCATTTGCTGTGTTCAAGAAGGCGTCTCAGACGCGGAGTTTTTTGAGGCTTTCAACGTGGCGCTGGTTGTTGGCGGGTCAATCACTATTCCGCACGTAAGACGTGCAGTGGAAAAACTCGACCTATGTAGAGAAAAACAGAGAAAACACGAATCCATCGAACTCTAGAGGTAAAATTGCAGAAAAGGCGTCTGACCGTGAAGAAAATGAAACGCTGGCATTGGTTTCTCGTGATTCTTTTCCTGACGGGTCTTGTTTTGTTTTCTGCCGGTTTGTATTTTATCCGTCAGGGCGGAGAACCTCAATTTGGTTTTGAACTCGCAATTTCTGGAGCACTTGCATGGGGAGCCCTTTTAGCAATCGGAATGCTGTATGTCGCGAGAGTGTACATAAAAATCCTGCGCGAAAGCAGAAAATTTTAGTGAGTTGCGGTCGGGTGTTGAGCGTGGTAATGGTCTGAAATGTGGGGTTACGAGCAAAAATTATATGAAAACGAGTGTGCTAACAAGAAACAGCAGTTAAGAGGAGATAGATGATTGGATATTGTTGTTTGTGTTAAGCATGTTCCAGAAACAGCAGAAGCAGAATTGAAAATCGACTCAAGCGGCAAAACCATAGACAAAACTGGCTTAATCTTTGACATTAACGAATGGGATGACTACGCGCTGGAAGAGGCAGTTCGCATAAAAGAAAAACAGGGCGGAACGGTCACGGCAATAACCATAGGCTCTGGAGACTCCGACGCAACACTGAGAAAATGCCTAGCCCGGGGTGCAGACACAGCCATACGCCTAACAGACCCAAAATTTGAGGGCTCAGACGGCTATGCCATAGCCAAAATCCTCCACAGCGTAATCAAAAACCTCCACTACGACTTGGTATTGACCGGAATGCAAACAGGTGACGACGGCAGCGCAATGGTTGGCCCAATACTGGCGCAAATGCTGGGCGTAACCCACGCAACGATGGTCAAGAAGATCGAGTTAGACAGTGGCACGGCAAAAACAGATCGTGAACTCGAAGGCGGATTAGAAGAACAGCTCGAAATAAAACTGCCAGCGCTCTTTTCAGTACAAACAGGCTTGAACGAGCCACGCTATGTCTCAATCATGGGCATCCGTAAAGCCATGCAAAAAGAAATAAAAGTCATGTCACTAGCGGACACTGGTCTAAGCGAAAACGACGTCGGCGAAGCAGGCTCCTGGATCAAAATAGAAAAGCTCTACGTGCCGCCGGTGGAGAAGCAAGCAGAATTCATTAAGGGTTCTCCAGAAGAGGTCGCAGCAAAAATAGTCGAAATCGTCAAGGCAAGGGGGCTGATTTAGAATGACGGAAATTTATGTTTTAGCCGAACATAGGGAAGCGCAAATGCGAGACATAACCTACGAGATGTTAACAAAGGCTCGAGAAATAGCTGGAAAAACAAACACAGAACTAACTGCAGTGATTCTCGGCAAAGACATTAGACAGCACGCTCAAACCCTTTCAGAATATGCAAAAAAGATTATTCTCGTCGAAGACGCTAAACTGGAAAACTTCAATTCTGAAGCTTACCAGAAAATATTATCGCAACTAATCAAAGACCACAAGCCGCTTTTGACGATGATCGGACACACATCCTACGGCGTAGAACTGGCCGCGAGACTCGCCGCAAGCTTAGACTTCCCACTCGCAACAGACTGCGTAGACATAAACGTCGAAGACGACGCTTTCACCGTAACGCGCCAGATGTACGGCGGCAAAGTAAACGCCAAAGCAACACTCCGCAAAGCAGAAAGCTACATGGTCACCATACGCCAAGCGGCCTTCACGGCCCAAAAACCGCCTACGTCGCTAAGCGGGCAAATCATAGAAATGCCATCGTCGATTACAGAGGAGCTCACCACAAAACGCTTCATCCAGTACATTCTGCCGCCCCCGGGCGGTGTAGACATAACCGCTGCAGAAAAACTCGTAGGCGTAGGCCGAGGAATAAAGGACGCCGCTAATATACCCATGGTGGAAGAACTGGCAAAATCCCTCGGAGCAGTTCTGGCCTGCTCGCGGCCAATCGTAGACAAAGGTTGGCTTCCGAACGACCGTCAAGTAGGCAGTTCAGGAAAGACCGTTAAGCCCAAACTGTACATTGCCTTTGGAATAAGCGGCGCCTTCCAACACGTTCTCGGGATGAAAAACGCAGACCTAATAATAGCCATAAACAAAGACCCAAACGCCCCAATATTCAGCTTCGCCGACTACGGCATCATCGACGACCTTTTCAAAATTGTGCCGTCCTTAAAAAACAAGATTGCCGAGTTGAAAGGGCAGAAAGCCTAAAATTGGCAAATCACGGAGAAATGCGAGAATGGAATTCAAATTAAATAAAGAACAAACTGAAATAAAACGTGCCGTCCGCGAATTCTGCGAAAAAGAGTTCACGCCTGAACGCGCCCTGGAATTTGACCAAAAAGAAGAATTCCCAATGAGTCTTCACAAGAAAGCTGCCCAACTGGGCTTTACGAGCATGCGGATTCCATCGGAATATTGTGGACAAGGGTACGGAGTCTTGGAAGACAGCATGGTTGTTGAGGAAATGTGCCGCGTTGACCCGGGCTTAGGAGTCGCAGTCTCCCTTGGAAACCTAATGGTTCCAGACGTGCTGTTAAAACATGGCACAGAAGAACAAAAACAGAAATACATTCCACCCCTTGCAAAAGGAGAAAAGATAGCTGCCGCGGCGTTCACTGAACCCGAACATGGAAGCGACATAACACGCATGGACACAAAAGCCCTAAAAAGTGAAAATGGATGGATAATTAACGGCGCCAAGGAATTCGCAACAAACGCCACAATAGCAGACACATTCATAATCCTCTGTCAAACAGACCCAAACGCGACGCCAGCACATAGAGGCCAAAGCCTCTTCATCGCAGAAAAAGGCATGCTGGGACTAGAAGCAACAAAGCTGCATGGCAAAATGGGCATCAAACCCTGCGTCACCGGCTCAGTTTCCCTATGCGATCTCAGACTGCCAGAAGCCAATCTGGTAGGAGAACAAGGCAAAGGCTTCTACTACACTCTCGAACTCTTCGACGGAACACGAATAACAGTCGCAGCCCAAGCGGTCGGCATGGCACAAGGCGCCTTCGAAAAAGCCCTAAACTACGCAAAGACAAGAAAGCAGTTCGGCCAACCCATAATCAATTTTCAAGGCGTGTCCTTTAAACTGGCGGAAATGGCCATAAAAATAGAATCAGCACGACTGATGACGTACAAAGCGGCTTGGCTCTACGATAGTGAGAAACCGAATCCTGTGGCAACCTCGATGGCTAAGGCTTACGCCAGTCGCGTAGCAATGGAAGTTACAGACGATGCCATCCAAATCTTCGGAGGATACGGCTACTTGGCAGATTACCATGTTGAACGCTTCCACCGTTGCGCGAAAATAACTGAAATCTACGAAGGAACAAGCGAGATCCAGAAACTGACCATAAGCAACTTCCTGATGAAGCAACCATAAGCAACTTCTTCCCTCCTTTTATAATTTTCAAAATTAACCATGCTGAAACTCAAAAGTTTTATTACATTTCAGTTCGACATTAACGTATTAGAGGGAATGTTTTGGGAATTGAAAATCTGAAAAAAGGAGCAGTAGTAGGCTCCGGAGTAATGGGCCACGGAATCGCTCAACTTCTCGCGATGGCGGGATACGAAGTCACACTTGTCGATATAAGTGACGAAATCCTTCAAAAAGCCAAGGAAAAAATCAAATGGAGCCTAGACAAATTCGTCGAAAAACGCAGAGTCAGACGCGAAGACGCCGACGCCGCACTCGCGCGGATCGCTACGACAACGAGTTACGAACAGGCCGCCAGCAACATAGACTTCGCAATCGAAGCAATCCCAGAAAACATCGAACTGAAAAAGAAAGTGTTCGCTACGCTGGATCCAGTAGCGCCTGCCCACGCCATATTTGCGTCCAACACATCAGCATTAAGCGTAACGGAAATGGGCAAAGCCACAAAGCGCCCAGACAAAGTTGCCGGAATGCACTTTTTTAGTCCACCGCAACTGATGGCCCTAGTTGAAGTCATCAAAGGAGACGATACAAGCCAAGAAACAGTGAACACCTTGGAAGAACTATCCAAAAAACTCGGAAAAACACCAATAACCGTGAGAAAAGACGTGCGAGGCTTCATAGTAAACAGGGTGTTAGGAGCCGTTTTTAATGAGGCCTTCTGGGCCTATCAGCGAGGCGAAGCAACAAAGGAAGCAATCGACTCCTCGGTAAAATATACGGGAGGCTTCCCGATGGGATGGTTCGAACTGGCAGATTTTGTGGGACTCGACATCTCCTATGACGTCGGCAACATACTATATGAAGCCTATGGAGAGAGATTCAAACCCTGCAAAGAAGTGATTGATCCGCTAATAAAAGAACACAAATTTGGACAAAAAACTGGCGCTGGATTCTATGATTGGACAAAAGGAAGGCCACGAATACCCTTCAACCTGCTTGACGAGTATGATGTTGACAGATCTTGGGCTGTGGCCGTAAATGAAGCTGCATGGCTTATTCAAGACGACGCCGCAAGCCCACAAGACATCGACACAGGAATGAAACTGGGCACCTACTGGCCTTCAGGCCCCTGCGAATACGGAGACAGAACAGGCCTCGACATCATGGTCAACAAACTCAAGGATCTGCACGCCAAGTATGGCATGGAAATGTATAAACCATGCCCGCTGCTTGAAGAATACGTCAGTAAGGGCTGGACTGGAAAGAAAGTTGGGAGGGGCTTTTAT
>Ga0172366_10002765_pt1 | contig 13800 bp, 10 predicted proteins | sample LakKivSesite69cm_FD_114533 | JGI IMG/M metagenome (GOLD analysis project Ga0172366, IMG submission 114533) | Sediment microbial communities from Lake Kivu, Rwanda - Sediment site 69cm | ecosystem: Environmental > Aquatic > Freshwater > Lake > Sediment | place: Rwanda: Western Province, Lake... | reverse complement strand
TGCATTCCGTTGGGGATTCTGGGAGGAAACAAACAATAAACTGGTGAAAAGACTTGTCTCTGAAATTGTTCGCCGTCACCCCGCTTTTATTTTGCACCTTGGCGATATGACTAATGACGGGGCATCCAATAAAAACTGGGTTGTTTTCGACCGGCTATTTGAACCTGTCAGGAGAGAACACATCCCCGTTCTGCCGGTCATTGGGAATCAAGATTGTTATAAAAGCGTTTCCACTGCAAACATAGCCACCGCCACCAAGTATATTCAGTTGCGTTTTTTTGCCCTGAAGGACCATCGCTGGTATAGTCGGGTTTTCCGGGATGCGGGCTTTATCATGCTGAACAGCAACTATTCGGGTATGAGCAAGGATGAGGTGCAACGGCAGAAATCCTGGTATGAGAAGATTTTGCAGGAGATGGACATGACCCCATCCATACATGCAATTATTGTTGCCTGCCATCATCCTCCGTTCACCAACAGAGAATCATTTGAACTTAATGATAAAAGGCGGCGCGATTTTGTTATGCCTTTTCTGAACTCGAAAAAGGCGATGCTTTTTCTTTCAGGACATTGCCACTCTTATGAGCGGTTTATAAAAGACGGCAAGACGTTTATTGTATCGGGCGGAGGCGGTGGAATCCTGCAAAAACTCAAAACTGACCTTGTGCATAATCCTCCGGACCAGTTTCAGGGACCGCCTATCCGTTTCGTCCATTTCTGCGAACTGGAATTTCATACAGACAGGGTGACCCTCAGGATTGTCCGTTTGAACAATGATGGCACATTCAGCATCGCCGAGACGGTCTCCATTCCCTTCCATGACAATTAGAATTGTCAAAAATGATTTGAGGATTGGTGATGTCGTGTTGTAATGTCGCTTAAAATTTCTCGTGTGCGATATTAATGATGAAAAATTTTCCGCAATTGATTCTGAAGTCCGGCGAGGGGCGGCGCGTTGAGCGTGGACACCTCTGGGTCTTCTCTAATGAGGTGGCTCAACTAAATGAAACGCATGGCGGTGACGAGGTCAGCGTCTTCTCAGCACGAGGGCGCTTCCTCGGCAATGCCTTGCTCAGTCCGTCCGCGCTTATCCGCGCACGAATTTATGCAAGGCAACCCGTTTCATGCGATGCAGAATTCATCAGCGCCCGCCTCACCGATGCCCTGAATTACCGCCGCGCAATCAGTTATGAGCGACAGTCTTTCCGACTCTGCCACAGCGAGGCGGACTTCCTCCCCGGACTTGTGGTTGATGTCTATGGCACTCAGGCGGTGATTCAGATTTCAACAAAAGCCATGGATGACCGTCGCCCTCTCATTCTAAACGCCCTGAAAAAGGTCATGTCGCCTTCTTGTATTTATGAGCGAAGTGACGTGCCGATTCGAGAGCTGGAGGGGCTACCGTCGGTGAAAGGACTTCTTTTCGGGAATCTCACATCGCCCGTTGCGGTTGAGGAAAATGGCATGATGCTTCTTGTCGATATTGCTGAGGGTCAAAAGACTGGATATTTTCTTGACATGGTTGAAAACCGGCGACGGCTCGCGCACTGTTTTAAAGGGCGCCACGTCCTTGATGTTTTTTGTTACGTGGGCGCATGGGCACTTTGCTCGGTAGCACATGGCGCGGCGGACGCCATTGGGGTGGACTCATCAGCGCCCGCAATTGTGTTGGCTCGCCGGTCAGCGGAGAAAAATGCCCTCGCAGAGAACTGCCGCTTTCTTGAAACAGATGCCTTTGACTTTCTGAAGGGGGCTCATGAGAGAGGGGAGATTTTTGATTTCATCGTTGTGGACCCGCCGCCATTTGCCCGGAGGAAGAAGGATGTCAAAAGCGCCCTTGCCGCATATCGCGACATCAATCTCCGCGCAATGCGCCTCCTTGCGCCGGGCGGCATACTCGCAACTGCCTCCTGCTCACATAATGTCACACCTGAGGATTTTCTTCAGGCATTGACGCTTGCAGGGCGCGATGCACGGGTGGATATGAGACTATTCTTCACCGGCGCACAATCGCCCGACCATCCAATCCACTGCGCCACGCCAGAGACTGCATACTTGAATTTTTTTGCGTTTATGAGGATGTAACCGCCGATGAACGCAGTCATGACTCACAGAATGAACGAGACATGCTGGATTCGATAACAAAGCAAATAATCAATTGTGCATGTAATGTTGGGAATAAGCTTGGATGTGGATTTCTTTAAAAGGTATATAAAAACGCCTTGGCGTATGAACTGTCAGAGGTAAACCTCACGGTTGAACAACAAAAACCTATCAAAGTTATTTACGAAAATGTGGTAGTGGGTGATTATACCGCAGATTTTTTGGTTGAAGAAGAGGTCATTGTCGAATTAAAAGCGGTCTCGGAAATCAATGATATACATTCGGCTCAATGTATGAATTACTTACGAGCGACGGGTTTAAAAGTGTGCCTCCTTATCAACTTCGGCAAATCCAAGGTTGAAATTAAAAGAATTGTTCATAATTTTTAAAAGTATTTTATTCATCGGTGTTTATCGGCGTTTATCTGCGGTTGCAAAAATAAGGGGTGATGTATGCCGGATGTGGTCTGCTTGGGCGAGGTGATTGTGGACATGATTGCCACCGACAGGGATGCGGGGCTGGATGGGACGCGCAGTTTTGACAAATTCCCCGGCGGGGCGACGGCAAATGTGGCGGTCGGCGTCTGCCGCATGGGTGGCTCCAGCCGCTTCCTGGGCGTTGTGGCAAATGACGCTTTCGGCAGGTTCCTTATTGATGCCCTGCTTAAAGAGGGGGTCGATGTCAGCCGGATGAGGCGGCGCGCGGGTGAACGCACGGTTATTGGATTTATCGCCCTGAGGTCCGACCAGACCAAGGAGGTGATTTTTTACCGTGACCCTCAATCAGAGATGTTTCTCACGCCGGATGAACTCGCGCCTGATGCCTTTTGTAACTCAGTAATTTTTCATTTCGGAATCATTTGTTTGAGCACGAAGGCAAAGCTTGCCGCAACCCGCAAGGCGTTACAGATTGCCCGCATGAACAATCTTCTCACCTCACTCGACGTTAATTACCGTTCACACGCCTGGCAATCAAGTGCTCTTGCACGTAAGCGATTGATAGAGGTGCTTCCTTCGGTTGACATTTTGAAAATGGCTGAGGAGGAAATCCCGCTCCTCTTTGGAGGTGAGACGGAAGAAGGTGCCGTTCAGAAAATTCTGGCGATGGGTGTGAAGGCAATAATCATTTCACGAGGTGCAAATGGCGCCACACTTGTGACGCACAGTCTTCGCATGTCGTCAGCCGGTTTTCCAGTCAGGGCGGCGGAGACCACCGGTGCGGGGGATGCATTCATTGCGGCGGTGCTTGTGTCTTTGACGAAAAAGCGGCGTGAGGGAAAAACACTTCAGGAGATTACGAAAGGCGAGTGGGAAGAGATTCTGAGACATGCCAATGCCGCAGGCGCACTCACCTGCACCCGCGCCGGCGCCATGACCGCCATACCTACCCATATTGAGATTGTTGAATTTCTTTCAAATACATAAAACCTCAGATGCACGCCGATTAAAGCCGATAATATAGGAAGTCATCCACTATCCACTTTAAGTATAATCTCAATCTGCCTTTGTAATACAGGCGCTTTGTTTATAGCCACATCCCAGATTATTTCATAATCCACACCAAAATAATTGTGAATCAATTTGTCTCTCATACCGGCAATAGAGCGCCATTCAATGTCCGGATATTATTCGCGAAATTCCGAAGGAATCTTCTTTGCCGTTTCATCCAACAAAAACTGTTCTTTAGTGAGTCGGGCGACCTCCCCAGCCAAATACTCGGTCTCGTCTCGAATATGCTGAAGATATTCAAGCGGCGACAGAGACATATTCTACCTCCCTGAGGATGTGTGGTCCAATATACGGGCTCAGAGATTCGGTTGTGACAATCTCCACACGACGATGAAGTATTTCTTCAAGCAGAAAAGATAACTGTATGAAATGGTCAAAAGTTTTTTGCCCTGTCTCAAACTCTACTAATATAGCTACATCGCTCTTTGTGGATGGTTCACTGCGCACGAATGATCCAAAGAGTCCAAGACGCCTGATGCCAAGCGAGTGAAATTGTCCGATCTTCTCGCGAATTGCATTAAGGACATCGTCTTTTGTCTCGATAAGTTTCACCGTCTCATGTCTCATTTTGCATTCATCTCACTATCTTAAAGTTTTTTGAGCATCACACAGGATGTGGTGTCAATATTGAAAATGGCTATTTACATTCTTTTTTTACCCTGCGTTCCCAGTGATTCATAAAAATTAAACCACGGGGGGCACTGGGTGGTATAGGGTAAAAAGAAATATTATTTTTTCTCTGGCGATTTTGTTTTCAGGGTTGACGATGTGATGGTCTCGGCTTTTTTAATCGCCTTCGGGTTAGGCGCGGGGTGCTTCAGGATTTCATCCAACTTTTTCTGGACAGCCGCCTTTCTTTCCGCCTCCGTCATTTTCTCAAACTCTTTTTTCTTTTGTTCGTTGATTTTCTGAAGCGATTTCATGTCCGTCGGTTTAGTCACAGGCGTTGGCGTGGGTTTTGCCTCCAGCTCGGCAAGCGTTTTTGCCAATCCGTCCCGCATATATTTGTAAATCAGATAAACCTGCTCCTGTCCTTCTGCGCGGACATAATACTGATTTGGCTGGTCCTTGCTTTCGTGACCAATAAAGAGAGTGGGTGTGGAGGAGGCGTCCTTCAGCAGGGCGGTGATTGTGGTGGACTGCGGTCCGATGCCATATTCCTCATACGGTTTCTGCGGGTAATCCTTGATAAAGGAGGAAGCGCGGAGTCGGGCAAAGGTATTCGCCATTCGTGTTCCATCGTCCTTTTTGATAGGGAAGGATTTTGGAGACATACAGGTCCATTCATCGGAGGCGAGACGCGCAAGCCTGATGTTTGGCTGACCCGGCTGGGTGATGATGAAGCCGGTGATATTTTCCGGTTGAAGTTCAAAGATTGTCCGCTCACGCCAGTTATCCTCCCTGCCCTGAAAAAGTCCCATCATCATGCCACTCACGGAAAGAACCTCATCTGAATCCGCGGCTCGGACATAAGTTGTGGGCGCTATGTAATTTGCACCCATCTTTCCAATATAGACGTCTGCAAGGAGGATGTCATTCTTGCCGAAAAATTTCACCCGCGTGCCCGACGCCTTATCCACCTCGAACAAGGTATGATTCTGGGGATTTTTTGAGACGACTTCCCCCTCTCCTGCCTTTTTGAGGGTCTCAAAAAGGCGCTCGATATTAGCCTTTGCCGCAGGATATTTGCGCTCTGGATTCGTGTACCATACCCCGTTCACCTTTGATAGCGATGCGGTGCTCGCACCATCATACTGGGAGATAAAGATGCGGTAACAATCCTCCGCCTTGACCTTTTCAAAAATCGGCACCCTCTTGATGCCCTCCAGGGCGCGGGCACTCTTTTGCTTTTCCCCGTAAGGACCCTGGAACGGTTTTTCCGTAAGCAATACAATCACCACAAGGATGGCGGCGATAATGACAAGAATAAGCACGTTTCTGGCTTTCATGTCTCCCTCTCCAAATGTTGTGTAATAACTAAAAATATTCACCACAGAGTCACAGAGGACACAGAGAATTCTTTAATATTTTAGAAAAAACTCTGTGCTCTCTGTGGCTCTGTGGTGATTGGGTTTCATTTATTTATCACCTCTGGTCAGAATCATTTCATAATAGCGCCGTTTTGCCCTGACGAGCGGGATTCTGATAATGCCGAGGAGAATCACGAGGATAGGCACGCCAAGGATGGATAACCATTTATAGGTGGTTTTTTGCGAGTCAGTGAGGTCATTATTGAGCGGGCGGGTCGCCGAGGCGCGCATGCGGATGCCGATTAAGTCCTGCCCGATTGCCATGCTGTCAATTGTGTTCTCAAGAAATGCAAGATTATTGTTTGAGCGCGTGGCATAGAGAAACTGTTCGCGCGGGAAAAAGGAATTGCCCACAACCATAATTGAGGTCTTGACGCTTTTATCCTTTCTTTGCTCCTGTGAGGTTCCTCTCAAGGTTGGTGGTTCGCCTTTAACCTTATCTGTTGCGGTTGGCGATTCCGTCTTGGGAATTGGTTTCCCCTTGTATGCGCTGGGGAATTCACCATCTGCAAGGAATGCGAGGGCATATTTTTTAACGTCACTCTTTGTGATTTTAGGTCTTTCGCGATTGAAGGGATTCAGGTTGAATGGGGCAGAGTTTTTGTATCCAGCATCCGTTGTTGATGCAAGTGTGGTTATCTTGACACCGTCTGGAATCTTGTCGGTGGTCGCAAGGGAGCTGACCCAGGGGAGAACAAGGGTTGTCAGCCGCTTGGTGATGGCGTTTTCCCTGTTAAGGTCCTTTTCCACGCTCACCCAGAAGGGATATCTGATCATGGTCTGCATATAGCCCGTAGAAAAGGATGCAATGGCTGGAGAGCGGTAATCCTCAATCAGGTCATCATTGACCTGGATGCCATATTTGACGAGGATTTTTGCGATATTGGGTTTGTCAACAGTTGCCTGAAGGGTGCGCTGGTCGATATTAATGGCATCCACGAGGCATATCAATTTCCCTCCGCGCATGACAAACTGGTCAATCTCATAGAGCTCGGATTCCGAAAAGTTTTTTGGCGAGATGATGAGAAGTATGTCCACATCTTCCGGGATTTTCTGTCCCTCCTCAAGCTTGAGTGGACGTACCTGATAGAGTTTCTGCACAGAACGCATGAAACTCTGGTAGTCCTTTTCAATGTCAATTGTGTCCTTGTTAATAATGATACCTATCTCAACGGGTTTTTGCATGGAGACCTTTTTAATGGCGGCAGATAGGTCATATTCAAGGGTTTCGGGGTCAATAATGGGAATTGCCTCCTTGCGGTCTTCATAATTGATTGTCATGCCGAAGTATGCCTCCATAACCTCAAGGGCATGCTTGTCAATGGTCTGGAGATTTATTGGCGGGACGCCATCAAATGCCAGTTTTCGTTTCAGCTCCTCATTTTCTGTGGTAGGGTCAATGAACTCCACCCGGAGATTGCCCTTGGCGAATGCCTGGTATTCCTTCAGGAGGTCTTCAACATCCTGGCGGACATTGGAGAGATACGGCGGCAACTTCTGGCTGAAATACGCCTTGATTGTCACTAAGTCTTTCAGATTCCCGACCAGTTTTTTACTGGACGGTGAAATTGTATAAAGCTTGTTCTCGGTCAGGTCAATCCGCCAGATGAGATGGCGTGCCACAAGGAAATTTATCACCATCAAAATCAAGAGGACCGATATGACCACCACCGTAAGATTGGCGGTTTTTGAGACTTTTCTCACGGCGTTCCCTCCTCCACGCATCGTTCAGTCGCCAGAGCCATGAAGCGTCGGCGACAGGCGGACTATCTTCGTGCCTTCAGTATGCACGCATTGAGATACAGGAAAAAGAATATTACAGAAAAATAATACACAATGTCCCGGATGTCCAGAACCCCTCGTGCGATGTTGTCAAAATGCCGGCTTAAGGAGAGATACTGAAAGAGCGGCACAAGTGGCTGTGGGAGTGCGAATAATCCGAACGGGTCGCCAATCATGAACAGAAAGAAACAGATGCAGGTGCCAATAATCCAGGCGGCAATCTGACTGTCAATAAGGGATGAGGCGAAGAGTCCTATCGCAAGATATGCCCCGCCCATCAGAAAGAGTCCAATGTATCCGCCGATAATCGGTCCCTTATCAATCCCCACCTCCGGTGCCGCCGTCCATTTGACCACCAGCGGCAGTGCAATGGTGAAAAGAATTGCAACTCCCATGAATATCCATCCCCCAAGAAATTTTCCCAGGATGACCTCCATGTCCCGCACGGGCGATGTCATCAGGGTCTCTATAGTCCCCTGCCTCTGCTCCTCAGCCCACAGGCGCATCGTGATGGCAGGAATGAACAAAATAAATATAATCGGCACAAGACTGAAGAATGTGCGCAAATCTGCCTGTCCCCTGAGAAAATACCCCCGCATGACAAACCATTGAGAGAGCACTAAAAATGCGACAAGGAAGACATAAGCCAGCGGGGTGTTGAAATAACTCCGAAATTCTTTCTTAAGCAGGACAATCGTATTATACATCTTCCACCTCACATCGGGATGTTATTGAATCGCCCATGGGTGGACGTGTCCTCAGTCCGCCCTTCTCCTCACTCCCCACTTTTCTCCCTCCTCTTTTAATGTGGAGGTTGTCAGCTCCCTGAAGATATCTTCTAAGCTTGCGCGCTCCTGGCTTAGTTCGGTTAAAATCCAGTTATTCTTGACGGCAAGGTTGAAGATATCCTCGCCGGGGTCTTTGTCCTTCGGCGCCTGGATTTCAAACCGGCAGTAACCGTCTTTTGCTTCATCAAGGAGTTTCAGACTCTCAATGGAGATGAGTTCCTGTAGTTTTGACTGAACAATCTCTTTGGGTCCTTTTATCTTGACATAATACAGCGTGCGTCCTCGGCTTTGCTCCACAAGCTCCTCCGTTGTGCCATCAGCCACAATCTTGCCGTTGTGGATGATGATTGCACGATTGCAGGTGGCTGTGACCTCAGGGAGGATGTGGGTGCAGAGGATGATAGTCTTTTCCTTTCCGATTTTTTTGATGAGGTCGCGGATTTCTATAATCTGGTTCGGGTCAAGTCCGGTGGTGGGTTCGTCAAGGATGAGGATATCCGGGTCGTGGATAAGACAATTGGCGAGAGCCACGCGCTGGCGATAACCCTTGGAGAGCTCGCCTATATTTTTTCTAATTTCGCGCCCAAGATTGCAAATCTCCACCATGTCCCGGACGCTGGAGATTCTCTTAGATTTCGGAATGTGGCGCAATTCGGCGGTAAATAGCAGATAATCCACAACGCCCATGTCCATATATAGAGGCGTATTTTCTGGAAGATATCCGATTTTTTTCCGGATTTCAAGCGAATTGTCCCGGATGTTGAGGTCGCCAATCTTGACAGTTCCGTAATCTGGTTCAAGATAGCATGTGATTATTTTCATTGTTGTGGTCTTGCCCGCTCCATTGGGACCCAGAAATCCCAAAATCTCGCCGGGTGCGACCTTAAAGGAAACCCTGTTCACCGCTATTGTCTCCCCGAAGCGTTTTGTAACATCCTTGACTGTTATCATAATTCCCACCCTTGGAAATATTTTGACATATAAAAATCCAATTCTGAAAAACAGCAACGCCCATGCCAGCATTGCAAGTCCTTGTGTTTCAGTAATTTATATAGGGGCGGCATACCGAATGGGTAATTTTGTCGCATAAATTGAAGGTCTTTGTTTTCTCCTTGTGACATTTTGAACAAGCATTTGTCCAATGGCGGATTTTTAATGCTTCACATCCGGAAAGAGGATGCGGTTTTTAAATGCAGGGTCTATCTCTATTGCCTTCTGGAGCATGGCAGTTGCGTAAGATTTTTTCCCCATCTTTTCATACACGCAGGCAAGGTCGAAATAAAGGGGGGCGCTGTTTTTCTCCAGTTTCAGGGCGGTTTCCAGGGTTTTGCGGGCTTGTGCAAGGTCTCCCTTCAGGTAATAGGCGCGACCCAGCCTGTGCAGAAGATTGGCATCATTGGGATACGCCTTACGCACCTCTTTGAAAATAGAGATTGCCCTGTCATATTGTCTTTCATCAGTAAGGAGAGTGCCGAGTGCCTTTGCGGACAACAGGTGCCAGGGCTCAGCCTTCAATACATCTTCTAAGGCGGTGCGGTATTCCTGAGTTTTCCCCTCACGTGCCGAAAGTTCTGCCTTCAAATATAGAACATCCGGGTCGTTCGGCGTTGCTTTTATGAGGTCATCAATCAATTGCCGGGCATCAGAAGTTCTCCCCAGTGTGATGAGAGCCCGGGCTTTTTCCAACTGTGCAGGATGAAAGTCAGATTTGTGTGTCAGCGCACTGTCAAATTCATCCAGGGCGGCTGGTGCATAATTTTCACTCATGGCTTGCATTCCACGATAATAATACATCGATGCAGTGTCACCCTCGAAGGCGGAGAGGTCGCCAAGGTAAATGTATATGCCGGACATATTCGGTTTCAGTTTCAGGGATTCAAGGAAGAGAGTTCTTGCCTTTTGCAGGGCGGGGAGATTTTTCATTTTGATGGGTCGCTCAGGGTCATCCTTCATCCGGGCAAATGCCTCCGCCGCCTCACGATAAACCTTCTGCCCCTCGACTCGATATGTCTCGGCGAGTTGCAGAGGGTTTGCCTCGGGATACTGGATGTAGTTTATCAGGCGGATGCCATGGAGATGAAGCATTGTCACGCCCAATGCGGCGGCAAGGACGGCAATCAGCCAGAAGGGTAGCACACGCCTTATGAGCGTCGAATTATGTCTATCGGTGTTATTCATTAAACTCACAATATGGTTTCAGAGTTTCAAAAGTTTCAATAGTTTAAGGTTTTAATGGTTTCAATGAATTTCTTTACTCTTTGAAATAGTCTTTGGGGACAAAGTAATTACCGCATCACTGAGGACGGGTTTATCCTGATACCATCCATACAGGTCGGTGCGCCACTGAAGCCAGGGCGGTTGTATGCTTCCCAGTGTGATAGCGGTCTTTGGGTCAAATGCCTTCCACTCGCCCCATGTCATTGTGCCTTCCTTCTTAATGGTGCCGAAGCGGTAAAAATGCTCTATCCAGGACTTGCCCGGTGTCTGTTCCTGAAACTTAAGCGAAAATTCCCTTTCCCTGTCATTCTTAGCAACCTCGACTGCCACAGAGGTATACGTGGAGACAATCGGGACTATCTCGAAGTGATTGACGATGCTCCAGTAGCGTTCCGTCACATCGTCGATGGTGACATCGAGGAAGCGGTCAACGAGGTCATAGCGCCCGATATAATAACGCTGGGTGGCGTAAGGTTTTTCCTCAGTAGAAAAGTCATACGTCTTGAACTTTTTTTCATTTTCCACCATGAGGCGGACCTTTGAGGCGGGATAATTTTTATAATCCTTCAATGTCTGGACATCGATATAGACGTCGCACATGGTGGTCTTGACTGTTTCGGGAAGGGGAAAGCTGAAAGAGATGGGCGGTGCGTCCTCAAATGGTGATGAGGCAAGCCAGATATGCCGTAACGCCCATTCATCATCCCGGTCTTCGGGGAGGTCTTCACGTGGCGTAGGAGCGCCGGCTACTACATATTTCTTATCAATATCAAACCGGATGGTTTTTGCATTCTCAAAATTTGTTGGACGAATCTCGCGTAGCGGGTTCACCTCAATTTCCGTTCCTACGCCCTGCATGAAAGTGTTTTGGAATCCCCAAGCATCCTCTCCCGCAGGCACGAGATTCCTTAAATACTCAATGGTATCAAAGGTATATTCAGCCTGATTATCGTTCGGATTGCTCTCCTGGAGCAGGAAGTTTGTGTTGACATCAATGCGGAACTTGTTGCGACCGGGGCGGTATTTCCATTTGGTGGCAAGGTCAATGGAGACGCCGGGGTCGAGACCCGCAATGCGGATGTTGTCACAGCAGTTTTCAGGACGAAGATTGATTCCCCACTCTTCAAACATGACATCGAAGGTTCCCGCAGGTTTGTCAGAGTCGTTTTTGATGGTTAATTTTACATCTGTTTCATCACCTTTGCGGAGGATGTTGCGCGAGAGATGAACACTCTCCGGGAGGAGGCAAAGATTGGTGTGGGGAAAGATTTCCACCACACCATAGACGGCGTTGTTATCGTAATTTTTCTCCACGATAGAGCGTGTGCTGTTGGCGACCACATAAATGCCGAATTTTCCCGTCTTTCCCAGCGGGTCCCATCTGAGGCGTATCTTTTTTTCCTCGCCGGGGCGCAAGATGTCAATCCTTTCCCCGTCACTGTAAAAGAAGGGTCTGATGATTGCACTTTCTTTCCACGGTTTTTCCAGGAATGCCTGAACCATGAAATTTTTCGCCGTTTGACCTCCTGTATTTTTAATGATGGCATTTATGAAAATGGTTTCACCTGTCAGGAAATGGGCGCTTTCAAAGGTCACGGAGCCAGGGAGAACTATAAGATCCATCCCCTTGCCGACATTGAGCAGGCGTGTTGTGTGCATGACCCCATCGTAATTTCTGCTTTTCTGGTTAAAGGCTTCCAACCTGATGTCGAGCGGGATATTACCCATCGGGAAGACCACGTCGGAGGGATAATTGACATCAATGGACTGACCGTTCCTCAAAAAGTTAATTATCTTGGGGGTGCCTATCTGGGAACCTCCGGCAAGGAGATACAGGCGCAGTCTATAATAAGGCATCTTCCCGATGTTATAAACCGGCACGATGAATTCTGGCTTAACGCCATCTGTAAGGGTTTCCGGGTTGGTCTTTATGGCGTCTGGATCCACCTCGGCTCGGTTTAATGCCGTTTTGGACAGGATGGGCACATATTTTTCCTTGAGGAGAGGCTCTTTCTCCCCCGGCATGACCGCCTCAAGGGAAAGGGTATGGACTCCTGCTTCAGCCAGCCATGCAAAATCAAAACGTTCCCTTTGCATCGGTAAAACGGTTATGGTTTTTTCCAGAATCGGGGTTGTTATATTTTTCTGCCGGAGCCGAACCTGAATGTTGTCAAGGGGGAACGGTGAGAGGTTATAGACTGATGATATAACCTTGACTTTTTCATTTTCGTAAATAATTCCCGGTTTTTGAGATTCAACATCAAGACTCAATTCCAAATTCGGGTCATCCACATAAAAAAATGCCCCACCAACCTCATTCAAGCCCAGAAAGGAATTGAGGGAATATGTGCAGATGTTGTATTTTCCAGCAGATGCATTCGGCGGGATGTCATATTCCATACTGAAGGTGCCATCAAATGCTTGAGTCTTTATGTCCGTGGGGACTTCTTCATATTCGGGAGAGTGGATAAAGACATCCGTGAGTCCCCAGAAAGGCTGTAACCTGGTTGTGCCCTCAATTGTAATCTTACCGCCCTGACGACGGTTAATGAAGATGGGGTGAACGGTGACTTTAGTGCTGGTGTCCACATAGGGGAATGAGAGTGAGGGGTCGCCAAGGAGAATGAACTGGTCAAGCAGGTTTTTATTGTTTCGTTCAAACCGATATGCGATTTTGGAATAAATAATCGCCTCGCCAAAATTGTGAAGCCCCATTTCAAGAACGCCCTGGTAAAACATATGGATGAGTATTTTATGGTCTGTGGGGCTGGAGCCCGTGGTGGGTCCGTAAATACCGATGGCGCCACCCTTGTCATGTAGAACCATCTTTTCCCCCAGTGACCTGTTCACAGGAGGTGTGGGATAATCCAGCCAGTTAGTATCACAGGTGGAGGCAGTCACAAAAAATAGTCTATCGCCATTGACCACCTGCTCCATGTCGCTTAGGTGGAACAGGCGCTCGGATGTCCAGAGGTTTGGTCCGCCATGACCAATATAATTCAGTGTAAGAACCCCCTTGTTCATCAAATCGATGAGATGTTCCCGAGCCTTGATGGCGGTCTTTCGGTTTCCGATGAACAGCAGGTCAGAGTATGAATATTTTTGCTGGTAAATCCTGACGATGCGGGTTGTGGTGGGAAATACGTTTGAGATGATGGACTCGGCAATCTGTGAGAACTCGCTTTCATCATCCGTGACGAATGCATGGGTTGCCTCCCATCCAGCCGGCGTGGATGGAAGATTTCCCTCATAGACTTTTGATTTTTTGGTGAGTGTGGCGACCTCATCAGGTGTATAAGCCGGGAATCGCCCAAGGGCAAAATCTGGCAGGTCATCGTCGCCGCAGATAAGGGTGTATTCAGTGTCAGAATG
>Ga0172366_10002764_pt1 | contig 13803 bp, 12 predicted proteins | sample LakKivSesite69cm_FD_114533 | JGI IMG/M metagenome (GOLD analysis project Ga0172366, IMG submission 114533) | Sediment microbial communities from Lake Kivu, Rwanda - Sediment site 69cm | ecosystem: Environmental > Aquatic > Freshwater > Lake > Sediment | place: Rwanda: Western Province, Lake... | reverse complement strand
TGGGGTAATTCCGCGGTCTCCGTGGACATGTCGTTCATGGCGTTCTGGATCCGCTGGTAGAGCTTAGACAAAGAGCCGAGGCTAATCTCATACCAATTGCCAGTGTCCGGATCTTGCATCCATGCTATCCCGGCCGGATTAACGACGGGCGCGTCGAATGTGTCAGGGCGATAGAATGTCGAAACAACGCCCTGTGGATCCCTGTAAGTGATAGCTACTTGGACATCGAATCGCCAGACGGGCTGGCCGGCCATCGTTCCCTCTTCGCTCGTGTAGACCGACAAGGCCGTGATTTGCGCCTTGGCGCGGGCCAATGCCATGAACGGCTCGAGGATCTCGGAGCCTGTCCGGGCAAAGATGGGATTGGCCAGGTAACTCTCCATGCCGTTCGGGTGGGTGATCGAGGTTATCTTGGCGTAGTAATTCGTGCCAGCGAAGCCGTTCCCGTCGAAAACGCCACGGATCGTGAAGGCTTGGCCGTTAACGGTGATGTCCAGCCTGAAATTGGAGGGGTTGGTCATACCGGGCAAGACGGGGTGTTGCGTGAATTTCACGTCCATCCCGGCGGGGAGCCGCTTCGCGCCAGGGCGGCCAGCTTGCGCGTCCTTGAGATCCCCGACGAACCGGTACTGCTCGGGGGCATAGGCGGCAGTAAAGAAGACACGCTCGAGATCCCCGCCGCCCTTGCCACTTAACTCGGCGAACATCGTGGTTCCATCATAACTATTGACGAAGCCAGGCACTGTCGTAGACATGCAGCCTTTCGATCTATATTCATCGAACCATTCGCTCGTCACCACGGCAAAGGCACGGAGCTTGTACGCGGCCTCGGTGAACGCTCGCTGCAACGATTGTGCTTCTCCGGGGGAGAATACACTCGGATCGGCGTTAAACCAGAACTCTTTATTCGTAACGCTTATGTTGAGGGCACATCGTGCCGATTCATCTGTCGAGCTATACCCGCGGAAGATGAGCGTGTACCCGTAGAACCCGTCCCGGTCGTCGATGATCCCGTCCGACCCGCCGCTCGTTACAGTTTCATCGCGTGGATCGGAGAAGATCGTGCACGGCCCGGATGGATGCCAGATGGTGCCTATGTCGCATGACCCGGCTGTTAGTACGAAGCCATCGGCCGTGCCGATCGCATCGAACCTCAGTGTATCGCCATCTCTGTGGAATTCCACGGCCCTGCAGAGATCCAGGTTCGCTGACATGGCCGCTTCCATCGCTGCCGCGTACGAGATCTTTCCGCCTTGGAATATGGATTGGATGATTGGATTTTGACTTGTCATGGCAGGTCGATAATGCTCAAGGTCTAACCAATAAAAGTGGAAACATCTCCCGCCCCGAGAGATGGCCTTCGCGAGAAGGAGTTAAATAGGATTGTTGCCTTATGGGGTTCTGGATGGACAATGGTGAAATGTTACCACTGTTTGAAGGAGATATCGGAGGAGCAGCACGGGAAATACTTCAAGCGTTGTCCGTCGTGCTACGCTCAGTACAAGGCCAAGCAATCGAGATATTTTCTCGCGATGGGGCTCCTCTGGATCGGCATAAGCGTGATGTGGAGCGTCTTCTTCTTTACGTTTTTACAACCGAGTTCATTTCGATCTCGCTCGGTTCTCAGGGCTATCATGAGCTTGATAGTGCCCCAGGTGAGCTTCCTCGACGCTTGGTTGTGGAAATTCACAGAGGTCATACATTTGCGATACAACAAGAGAATGCTGGGTCTAAAAGTGATCTTGATTATACCCATAATACTAATATTCGTCATCATCATCGCTGCATTCTTCGTGGAACCGTTCGCGATTTAACTTGGGTCCAGCTCGCCGGGTTTGCTATCCGTCGTCATCTTGCCCGGTTCGACGCGTCCAGGTCGAAGTCGGACTCGTGCTCGCACACGTCACCGGGGAAGACGTGCACCCGCACCATCGAGTCGGGCCGGGCGAGCAAGCCAGCATCGATCACGTCCTCGTGCGCCGCGATCACGCCGACCTTGTTGCATCGTGGGCACACGACCCGGACGCGCTTCCCGGCGATGCGTCCCATCTCGCCGCTTCCCGCGCGCGCCCCGGCACCCTTGGCGGTCACCTCGTACCACTTCTCGCCCTTCACGACGTAGCCGAGCGCCACGAGCGCCGCCACCTTGGCCTCGATGCACCCGCACGGGATCCCCGTCATGAAGTGGATCGCCTCGACGTCGCCGGGGAACACCCGCAAGGCCTTCAAGATCGACGCCTCCTCGGCGCCCAGCACCGCGTCCAAGTCTGCCTCCATCACGGGTGATGACCGCACCTCCCTTTTATCCTCTGCGGGGCGAGGTTTTGGCTTTTAACCGCGCGTCGTGAGCCATCGGCACGGAGGTGAACCGATCCCCATGGTAATGGCAACCCAGAAGCAAGAGGAGCCCGCCATCCGCGTCGACCGCAGCCGCAAGTACCCGACGAGCGCCGGGACGTGCGACAAGTGCGGCTATTCCAAGACGTGGGCGTTCAAGATCCTCAATCCCAAGACGGGCAAGCAGGTGCCCGGCCACGTCACGAGGGAAGGCTTCAAGATCAACGACGGCGACTGCCCGTTCTACGCCATGCTCAAGCAAAAGGCCGCGGGCAGGGGCGACGCCGTGCCTCAAGAGGCCCCCCAAGACCAGGGCGCGACCCGCGAGCCGCTCGATCTCGAGGCCCAGGCTCCCGCGCCGGCCCCTGCTCAAGTGTCCAAGCGCGCGGCCCCGAAATCGACAGCGACCGCAGCGAGCCAGCAGCTCGCCCTCGTGGTCGAGACCCGGGATGGCGAGATCGTCGCGAGGATAGGCCCGTGCGCGGCCACGCTCGCGAGGGCCGACGCCGCTCGGCTTGCCAAGGTGCTCGTCGACATGATCAGCGCTTAACAACCCGTTTCTTCTTTTTTTCCTTCGACGAGCGCGCGCGGAGGAAAAGCAGCACGCACGCGCTCGATTATCGGGGCTTTCGAGTCGCCGGGTCGCCCTACCTTGCGGAGAAACCGGTTCGCGGAGTTGTGCAGCGACGCGACCCGCACGCCGGCTGCCTTGGCCACTTGCGTGAGCTGGACGGCGCCATCGACGCGGGTCGCGAACACGAGGGCGACGACGGCGACCGCCATGCTAAACGTAAAGCCCATGAGGTGCTTGCTTGCCACCGCCAAGAACCGGCCGATCGAGTCCTTCAAGTCACGATCACCGACCTTGCCCGTGCAAGCCTCGACGACGGGCGAGACGTCCTCGGCCGTGATGGCGGGGGGCGGCGCCGGGGAGACCGGGAGCCCCACGGCCTTGCAAAACGCCGCGTACTTGTTCGGCTCGATGCCGAGTTGCTTCGCCGGCGCGGCGATCCCGCGCGTCACGCACGCGCGGTAGACCCACATGGCGGCCAGGCACGCGTTTGTCGAGATGGGATCCCTGCCGCTTGGCCGCCGCTCGATCCACTCGCGTGCCATCGCCTCCGCGTCGGCGATGACGGGCGCCGTGGCCGGGACCCGGCGCGCGACGCGGGCGATCTCCCGCGTCATGGCCGCGACCTGGACGTCCTTGTACGACGACGCTCGCGCCTGCACGTACCTCGCCACCGCCTCGCCATCGAGACGCGGGACGGGAGCCTCGGCTGCCACCCGCTCCAGCATGCCCTTGAACGTTCCTTTCGGGAGATAGGCCGCGCGAGCGAGGGTGGCACAGTGATGGGCGACGCCCTGGCGGGCAAGCTCGATCCCGGCCAGGACGGGCACTTGCGCTGTCGGGTAGCAACCCGCGATCCACGGCTTGCACAGCGTTGCGGTATCTTGCAGGTGCTTCCGTGTCTCGGCCGAGACATCGCCGCCGAGCTGCTCCACGAGCGCCGTCGCCGCTTTCACGAGGTGCGGGTGGATGGACCGCGTGGGGACGGGCGGCGCGGCCTCCCAGGCCCGCACGAAATCTGCCCACGACCCGAACAGCTCGCGCGGGTCGAGCGGGAGGAACGCCGCGTGGGCTGCTTGCACGAGCACGGCCTTGGCGACGCGCCGCGCCCCGGCTGCTTGTTTTTGGTCGTTCCACGCGAGGCCGGGGTCCACGAGCGACCGGCACCGCTCCAGGGCCTTGCCCGAGACGGCCGCGAGCTGCGGCACCTTCTCGATGAATTCCGAAAACAGCGCGCGCAGCCGGTCGTGCGGTCCATCTCCGCCCTCGCTCGGGGCAGTCGTGGCCTTGATGTTCCTCGGTGGTCCATGCGGTTCGACCGGCGGGGCGGGTGCGGCCGGCTGCGGCTGCGGCTTCGGCTGCGGCTGTGGCAGCGGCTTCGGCTTCGGCTCCGCCGGCTTCGGTTCTGGACGCCGCGTGACGTGCGACATCGCGTCCTTCAGCGTCGCCCGCGGCACCCCGAGCCGCCGTGCCAGGTCGCCGAGCCGCATGCTGTCCAGCGCCGCGGTCGCGAGCCCGGCGATCACGCTGGCTGCCGCCTTGTCACCGAGCGCGATGCCTGCACCCTGGTACGTCCTCTTCGCGTCGGCCACTGCCGCGTCTATCACGGCCACGTCTTTTTCCACGAGAGCTTGCACCGCCGCCGTCGCCATGGCGAGCACCTTCACGGGCACTTGCACGGGTGATCCATCACGCGCGGGCGGGAGCAAGGCGAAGCACCGCGCGCACACTTGCCCCGCCTCGCCATCGCGAAACAGCGGGTATGCCTCGTGTTCCTTGCAAATGGCCCCTCGTAGCAACTCGATCCGGCCTTGGAGAACGTCGGGCGCGGGCATTTCTTGCCCTTTCGCGACGCCGCAAGCGGTGGCCGCATCGAGAACCGCCAGGCACGTGAAATCAGCCGGGAACATCGTGTACCGGGTCGCGACGGTCGTGGCCGCCAGCAACAACTCGAGCGGCGCCATGCCCTTCCCCTTCGCGTCCCGCCACGCCTTGCACAGCTGGATCGAACGCGACACGATGGCCTCCTTGAAGTCTCGCAGTCCCAGCTGGCCGGCAATCCTCGCCGCCGCTTCCGCGTCGTCCATTGGCATCGATCGCGTAGTTCAAGGTCGCGCATGGTTATTATGGCTTTCGGGATCTGCCCCCGCGCGACTGGGCCTGGAGGACAAGGACTGCCCCCGTCCAGCGGAGGCTCGCCTGATGGAATGGATGCACCATCGCGTGAGGGGAATCGGCAAGACCCGGCTCGGATTGGCTCGTCGTTGCCAGGAAAATGGGATAGCGGGCCGCGCGAACGGCGCGAAAAGGAAGGCGCCGGGTCTGTGCCATCGTTGTGCCAGTTTCGATCTTCGTGAATCCTCGAGACATCATCGTCTCGCCACCCGCCACGCAGCACGTTCACGCGGCCGGGGCCGGCGGGTCAGGCCCCGGTCGCTAGCGCGGTTGGCGGCCCTGCCGAGCCGTGCCAGCCCGCTGACCCGTGCCAGGCACGCTTCCCGGCCTTGGCCATCGACCGCAGCGACCGGAACGCCTTGCCGTGTGGCGCGTGAAATTCAAGGAGTAAAGGAATGCTCTGGAGGGGGAGGGATGGTCGCGCCCGGCGTGGCGTGGACCGCCGCGCCGCGCGGATCGGGCGGATGGCCGCCTTCGGTATCGTGATGGGGATTGCGCTTGCCACGAGTTGCTTGGCCTTCGCGCGGGGGGCGCGCGGCCGCCTGGCGACCACGATCGCCGGGGTGCTCGCCGGGGGCACCGGCACGGGCGATTCCTTCACGATCCCGCCGCCGATCGCCAGCCGCGACCGCAGCACCGCGCCCACGCGCGCCTTCGACATGGGGCCTTCGACCACGATCCCGAGCTTCCGCAGCACCCGCTTCGTCGCGTTGTACAGCGACGCGGCACGGAACTTGAGCGCCGCCGCCAGCCTCGTGAGCGGCACGCCCGATGGCGAGACGAGCTGTGCCGAGAGATAGGCGACGACCGCGGCCGCGGAATCCCCCCGCAAGCCGATGAGCGCCTTCTCGACGCGCGCGTGCACGAGCGACACGGGCGCGAGCCAGTCGCCGGGGCCGAAGACCTCCCGCAGCGCCGCCAGCGCCGCGTTCACGGCCGCGCTGCCGTCCGACGACGACCCGCGCCGCGACCGCTTCCCGAGCTGCTTCAGCCGCAAGAGGTTCCGCATGAACTGCGTCTTGTCCGCGCCGGTCGACGCGACCATGTCCAGCAGCTCGTCCCGCGTCCTGCGCACGCCCAGCTTGCGGCACGCGACGAACACGGCCAGCGCCGAGACCATGCCGGGCCCCGCCATGCTGGATCCCTTGGGGGCCATCGCGGCGATCTTCCTGGCCGCGTGCACCGCGTGGTCGATCACGATGGACGGGAGCTGCGCGGCGGCGACGGCCGCCGACACGAGGTGGTACACGCGCGATTCCTTGGCGCTGCCGTAGGACACGGTTCGCTGCTGCGTCCGCGACAGGCGGCGGGCGCTGTCGGTCACGCGCTCGGCGAGCGTGCCGACCAGCGAGGTCGTGTTCGCGTGAAGAATTGCATGGCTCGATACAACGCCGTTCTTGCTCATCTGGTCGTGGACGACGAACGTCTCGGTTTCCTCGATCACGAGGCCGCACGCCGTGCACGTCAAGCCGCGGGCCGCCCCGGTCAAGCCGGCACAGCCGCATTCGGGGCAGCATTGGGTCGTGGTTTCGGTGGACATGGGGGATCGTCTCGATAGGGATGGCTCCCCCATTGCGCACCACCGCTTTATATGCATTCCGGCGCGGCGTGCCTGCCCTTTCAAATGGGGCCCGGCGGGTCGCGGCCCCCCCGGCCCCTCGAGTTGCCAGCAAACTCTTCCGGCCTTTAAATAGCCGGGGCGTCACAGCGCGTTAAACGAGTCCTCCACGGGCTGAACGGCATCGCGCAGGTATTGCGACAGGGGCCACTCGCCCGTCACGACCCGCCGGGCCGCGACCGCGAGCGCATCGATGGCCGGCGCGGCGCGCGACGTCCCCGTGCCATCCAGCCAGCCCATGGCCTTGTACCCGAACTGGGTCGAGGGGCTTCCCATGTCTATCGCGAGCCGGGCGCCGGGCAAGGCCTCGTGGACGAGCCGGCTGGCCCGCTCGAGCTGGCCCCGCGGGACGAGCGCCACGCACGCGAGCTCGTCGGCCACGCGGGCGCCCCGGAGCCACGACGTGAAGGTCGACGGGAACAGCTTGGCGATCCGCGCGCGCCCGGATTCGGTCCTGTTCCCTCCCTTCGCGAGCACGTGGAGCCTGGTGAGCGCTCCGACCTGGGCATTGAAGAGGTACGTGCAACGCGGGTCCGGAACGAGGTATGCGTGCTCTTTCACGAGGGCATCGAGCCATCGCCTTGCCACGGCCGGCGTGACGCGGGCCTCGGCGGCCATGCCCGCCAGCCACGAGTCGTAGCGCGCCGCCGAGAGCACGAAGGGGCTGCATGCCTTGCTGGTGAATTCCCGCACCGCCCGGAGCCCCTCCCCGGCCACCCAGGCCATGAACCGCGCGCGCCGCCCCGGCGGGCACGAGAACCGCAGCACGGTGCACAGGAACAGGTCTTGCTCGTCCCGCAAGGGCGCGAGCACGAGGGCAGGGCCCTCCGGGGCGGGCACGTAGCAGTTGTAGTTCACCGTGTACATGGCATCGCCGAGGATGTAGATCCGATGCGTGACAAATGCCCCGGCCCTGGAGAGCGTGGAGAAGAAATCGAACAGCGCGTCCAGGGCATCGACGGGAATGCCGTACCGCGCGACGTGCGTCGTGCCGGTCTCGCCGCCGTCCAGCGGCCCGCCCTGGAGCCTGGAATGGCCCAGCGACATGCCGGGGATCCGGAGCAACGACCCCCAGTCGGCGGACGCGTGGCGGGGCGCGGGCGTGAAATACACGTACACGTACCTGTGCCCGGTCATGGACACGTCCGGTTGCCGGCCGATACACGCGAATTTCGTGAACGCCGCCCAGGCGTCCTCGATTTGCGTGGCGGTGTACCCCGGCGCGAACCTGGGCACGGCGAGCGCGCGGTCGATGAGCCATTGCCGGGCCGGCACGTCCCGCGTCGCGGCTTGCGCCGCCGCGAAGGCGTGCAGCAGGTCCATGACCGCCGGCGATGGCACGGGCGCGTGCTCGATGGCCTTGTGGTACGCCCATTGCTCGGCCGCGTCGTACCGCAACTGCTTGCCGAGCAGGCGCTCGTTCTCCGCCGAGTACCGCACGAGCAACTCGTGCAATTCCCGGGGGTCGACATCGAGCACCTTGTCCATCTCCTTGATGAACGCCGGCGGGAGCGTGTACACGGTCGCGCCCGGCCGCTCGGCGGCGGAAGCGGCGAGCCACGTGTCGAAAAATCGCTTCTGGAGCGCCTTGTCCTCGATCGACTTCCACGCGAGCCAGTTGCACGCGTGCACCATCGACGGCGCCCTCGCGGTCTTCGGGGGAAACCCGGCACGGTACGCCTCGCGCAGCAGCACCGGCGCGGCGAGGTCCCGGAACGGCTCGGGAACCCGCCACCGCCCGCCCGCCTCGCCCTTCACTATCCCGAAGTCGATCGACAAGCCGGGGCCATCCCCGCCGATCGTGATGGACGGCGGCGCCTCGATGGCCTCGCCCGGGTACAGCCTTGCCAGCATCGCCCGGTACTCGCTTGCCACGTCATCGTCCATCGTCTCATCGACCTTGCTCGTTTATCGACCGTTGCATGTCCCAATGCTCCTCGAAGGTTGCCACGCGGTTCTCCAGTACCGCGGACGCGCGCCGCCCGCCGTGCCCGTAGACCCGGGTGATGTCGCCGGCGGGGTATCCCGCGGGGTAGGGAATCGCGAGCGTCGAGCACTCGGGCATGGCGGCGATCTCGGGGGTGATGGCGGTCGCGACGGCGAGCACGCGGTCCACCATGACCGCGATGTTCCCCTTCGGCACGAGGGCATCCACGACCGCCGCCAGCCGCGCCCTGGTCTTGCCGGCCCCGTACCAGACCTTGCACCCGCCCGTGTACAGCGTAGCCACGGGGAACATGTTGGCGAACGCGTCGAGCTCGAGTGGATCGTGCGCCGGCGGGTCGTAGAGCACGAGCACGAGCCGGTCGAGCCACTCGTCGCGCCACGCGGGGTCGAACGACACGAACGGCGCCCACGCGTGCCGGCGATGGCATTCCAGCGCCAGGCCCTCGTCCGGCACGGCCTTCCCGCCGATCAGCCGCGCGGCGAGCTCGCGGCCGGCAGCCCGCGCGGCGTCGCCCGGTGTGCCGCGAGGGGATGACGCGATGGATGCACGGCTCTTGTACGAGTCGAACCGCTCGATCACGTCGGGATGCCGCACGACGTGCTCGGCCCGCAGCCGCCACAGGTCCCAGTCCATCGCGCCCTTGAGGAGCAGCAGCGACGACGGGTTCACGCTCTGGCTCATGGCCTCGACCGTTACATCGACATGGCACCAGACGCGCCCCCACGACACCTCCTTGTTCCACCCCTCGGTCCACTCGCTTCCCGCGGGCACCACGTATCGCCCGGCGAGCGCGCTGCCCGACGTCCACGCGTCCTCCACGCCCGCCTGGAACAGGCCGCCGGTGACCTGGTCCTTGCGCGCCGCGGCGAAGGCCACGAGCACGTGCCTGTCCAGCCCTGCGAGGCCGGGATCGATCTCGACCCGCCGCCGCACGACCGGCGCGGCGCCGGCCGGGACGGGCGCCCACGGATCGGCGGATGCCGCCCGCAGGTACGACGCCGCCGCCGCGATCGCGCCCCGCGCGTCTTGCCCGCGCTTCGCCGCCGCCCGGCGCTTCGCCGAATGCTCCTTCGCGCCCCTCGCGATGCTGGCCAGCTCGGCAACTTCCACGCCCGCTGCCGCCGCGAGCGTCGCTGGATCCATGCCCAGCGCCAGCAGCGCCGCGATCTCCGCGCGCCGCTCCGCGGGGAAACGGTCCTTGCTCACTCCATCGACACCACCAGTGCCCCTCCCGCCGAACAATTAAATAGTTTTCGTTGAAATGGACTGGAAAACCACCTTCTCCATGCTCGACAAGGAGTCGGCCCGCGCCGCGTGGTTCTCCGCCTTCGACCAGTGGCAAGCGGGCTTCAACAGGCTGCTGGCGGCCGTCGCCGCGGGCAAGAACCATGTCATGGAAGGCAAGAAGTTCTTGAACGACGTCATGGTGCCGTGGATGGACGAGGCCAAGGATCGCCTCCTCCGCGCCTTCGCCGGGGACGTGCTGGCCGCGGCCGAGAAGGCCGCCAGGCTCGACGCCCTCGTGAACAAGGAAAACGCGTGATGGATGCTTGCACGTTCACCGGGTGACGGACGGCGTGGCGAGCAACCGCGCGGCATCGCGCGAGCCCGTGGCGGCGCTCATCGAAGCACGATCGGGGACGTGGCGAACGCCCGCACAGGCACCCGCTTCGACGCGTCCGTGACGAGCCCGAGGTCGTGCAGCCCGAGCTTTCTCGCGATGCGCAGCACCCGGGCGTTCGTCTCCTTCGTCGTGATCAGGACCGCGCCGGCCGGCCTCGACAGCATCACGTTTTTGCGCTCGATCACGTGCCGGATCGCGGCCGTCCCGAGCCCCTTGCCCCGCCACGGTGCCCTGACCACGATCCCCAGGCTCGCCAGCTCCGGCCGCCCGACCGTGAACATGAGCGAGACCCACCCGAGCATGACGCCCGCGGGGGAGAATAGCCCGAAGTATCTGGGCAGCAGCACGTCGGGCGACAGGCATTGCATCCAGTACCGCTCGCGCCGCCCGCGGTACCGGATGGCCACGTCGAACGTGCCATCGGCTTGCCCGGCCATCACGTCGTTCAGGATCTCCCGCGCGGCCGCGTCGGCGCGGTGGTCGATCTCCCGCACGCGCACGGCAAACCCCAGCGTCGCCTCGCGCCACCCGTCCAGCGGCTCGTCCCGCCCGCCGGCCACCAGCGGCACCAGGCACCCAGCACCGCCCGCCCCGTCGCTCGCCATTTGCACTAACCCGTTTGTTGATAGATGTATTTATCGATCCGTGTTATTGCAGCATCGTTTCCCGACGACGAGATTTCCTTTAAAGCCCTCGATGCGTGCAATGATAGGACAACAAGTGATGGCTAATGAATGAAAAACCGGATCTTCCCGGCGCATCCATGTCGCGCGCCGTCGTGGCGGTGACGGTCACGAAGGCGTCCCGCGCCGCGTTCTTCGTCCTCGCCACGGCCCTCGTCGCCTACCAGTTCGAGACGACCTACGGGCTGCCAGCCGAGAGCACGACCTTTCTCGTGTCCATGGGCTCGCTCGCGGGCCTCTTGCGCCCTTTGCTCGGCTACTGGAACGACGTGCGGCCGCTGGGCACGCGCCGGCGCAAGAACTACATGGGCCTCGGCAACGTCCTCTACCTCGCGTCGATCTCGCTCCTGCTATGCTTGCCGGACCCGTCCCTCGCGGCCGGGTACGCGACCGTCCTCGCCGCGCTCGTCATCTATGGCCTCGGCGAGTCATTCATCGACGTGGGCACCGACTCGCTCGTGCTCGACGTGGCCACGACCCCCGCGGAGAAGAACCGCGTCCAGGCACTTGCCCGGCTCGGCGCGGCCGCCGGCACGCTCGGCACCTATGCCCTCGCCATGGCCACGATCGGCCCCGGCGCCCCGTTCCCCGTGCTCTACGCGGCCCTCGCCGCCGCCATCGTGGCCGGCACGGTGCTCACGCTCCGCATCGACGAGCCGCCCGTGACCCGCGGCCAGGTCATGGAGCAGGTCGCCCGCGAGCGCCCGGCCATCCCCGCCGGCTACAAGGCGACGCTGTGGATCGCGGGCATCGCCATCCTGCTCACGCCGCTCGCCGAGAAATTGGTCACGATCCCGCTGGAGCCGTGGCTCATGACCCGGTACGGCAGCCTCCCGGCCATCTTCTACGGGGTCGAGCTCGCCAGCGCGGGCATCGGGATCGTGGCCCTGGCGATCCTCGTGGCGGCGTTACATCGCCGGCCCTTCAACGTCGCGGCCTTCATCATCCCCGGCGGCATCGTCGGGGCCATCTACTACGCCGGGCTCCCGTGGCTCGCCCCCGACCTCGCCAGCTATGCCGCCTGGAACACGATCAAGGCCGTGGCCGGCGCCTTCGCGGTGCTCGGCATGGAGCGCGTGCTCATGGACGTGGTCAAGGGCGCGCGCAAGGGAGCGACGTTTCAAATATTCGTGCTGTTCTCGGCGGCCGGGTCGTATGGCGGGTTTGTACTCGGCGCGATTATCGGCGAGGCGGTCGGCATCGTGCCGCTGCTCGTGGCCGCGGGCTGCATCGTGGCCGGGGCGGTCGCGGTCTACGCGCTCGTGCTCGCGCCACGGCTCAAGGAGGTGCCATGAGGAAGATGGGATACGACATCGATGGCCCCGACGGGATCGAGATGCGCCTGCCAATGCTAGCGTTCAACAAGCTGCTCATGCGCGGCTACGACTGGTTCGGCACGATCGGTGCTCCCGAGGCCGACGGCATGTACTCGGGCACGGGCATCGAGAAGGAGATCCGGCTGCGCGACCTGGAGAAGGCGCTCGAGGAACTCGAGCGCGTTGGCAAGGAGGTCTATCCGATCCTCAAGAAACACAACATCGACGACCACTTCGCGCATTACGAGCCGGTCGTGCGGCTGTTCACGAGACAGTGCATCGACTGGTGCAAGAAGAACAAGAAAGATGCCATCTCTATCGTGTTCGCGTGATGCTTGCTCTCCAGCAAGATCGCCGGCCAGGATAGAGAAAAGAAGAGGGGTCAGGGATCGTCGTCGCGAGTCCTGGATTCGATCTTGAAGTAGGTGTTGCGCCGGCGTTCCTCGAACAGCGCGTCTTGCCGCGCTCGCACGAGTGCTCGCCATCGCGGGCTTCGCGACGACGGGTGCGCGTGGCGAATGGCCATCACCCGCAGAGCGCGCGCCGCGGCCCTTCCCTCGCCCGCGACCGCGCCTCCCGCGGCGCGAGCAGGATCGAGACCACGGTCGCCACGACCGCGACGCCGATGATGGCCACCAGGACGATGAATATCGCCCACGTGAACGGCCCGAACGCCGGCACGTCCGCGAGGCCCGCCGCTTCCAGCGGTATCTCGGCCATTAGACGCCCACCTCGTACACGCGGGACTCGCGCACGATCTCGGCGTACCCGTTTTTCACCGACGACAGCACCGCCGCCGTGCCCTCGTGCACCGACGCGTGCTCGTAGTACCGCGTGTCCCGCCGCAGCACCCGCATGGAATATTCCGAGCAGTTCATGAACAGCCGCCGCCCCTGGTACGCGGGCGCCAGCATGTAGATGTCGCCGACGATCGTGGTCACGGGCTCGCCCCGCAGCACCTGGAACCAGTCGGGCTGCATGATCACGCCGCCCGCCAGCACGTCGCCGTCGAAGAAGAACGCCATGAGCTGCTCGCCGCCGGGCACGAGCTTGTACATCCGTGCCTGGGCAGCCAGCCGCTCGCCGCTCGTCCACGAGTAATCGGCCCGGTACCCCAGCGTCTCGTTCATGAGCGCCGCCACCTTGCCGGGCAGGTCGCCGAGGTTGGCGAGGTCGGGATTCACGACCCGGAAGTTTCGATCCAGCTCGAACGTCGATATGTACGCCGCGGTTTTCGGGAAGTCTTGCGACAGGTTGTAATAGCGGTCGCACGAGTCGAAGTACCCCGCCGAGGCCAACTCCTGGAAGGGAATCGCCTCGCTCCTCGTGTTGATCGACGTGCCCGCCATGATCGGCCTGTCGAACCCCGACGCGAGGATCCCGTAGCCGAGCAGGCTCCGCGGCGGGTTCACGGGGCCGCGCAGCGCCGCGCAGCCGTGCCGTCGCGCCACGTTGCCAGCCTCGTCGAGCAGCGCCTCGAGCGTCCTCGCGTCGCCGGCGGTCACGAGCCCGAAACACGCCACGTCGGCAC
>Ga0172366_10002763_pt1 | contig 13808 bp, 17 predicted proteins | sample LakKivSesite69cm_FD_114533 | JGI IMG/M metagenome (GOLD analysis project Ga0172366, IMG submission 114533) | Sediment microbial communities from Lake Kivu, Rwanda - Sediment site 69cm | ecosystem: Environmental > Aquatic > Freshwater > Lake > Sediment | place: Rwanda: Western Province, Lake... | reverse complement strand
TTGATACAGAAAAAGGAGGGAGGGAAAAAGTTTCAGCGTTTCTTTATTGAGGCTATGAACTCGTCTATGGGGAGAGCGGCCATGCTCATGATTTTTACTGTTCCTCTTGAGCCTAGTTCGATGGAGACTTTGCCTATAGTCTTGTTGTCCGGGGCTTCTACGATACTTACAAAGTCGTAGGGGCCCAGGACAGCGTATTGGCTGATTACTCGAACACCGAATGCTTCAAGCTCCTTGTTGACCTCTTTGATCCTCTCCGGTTTCTCCCTAACGGTTTGCCATCCCTCGTCTGTCAAGTTGGAGAGTAAAATGTAGTAGGGCATACAAATCGCCAAGCATAAGTTATGTAGTCGATTAGGATTTCAGTTTTTCGATTTATATATAATAAGAAAAATAGGGGTGGTTCTCATTGAAATGTTCAAGCTTGGTTGAGAGATGTAGTTCCAATTTTTCTGAGTTATTCGATGCCCCATCTCTTAGTTATTTTTACGATGAGGAAGATTGCGAAGGCTACGATTATGAAGGTTATTAAAGCTACTAGGAAGTCTCCGATCCCGAATACTTGGCTTTCCAATCTAAATGCGTAGCTTGACAGGTCGCTCATGCCTGGGATGGCAAGGCCGATTATTGGCAATATTAAGTCCTTGACAAGGGCTTGAACGAGGGTGCCGAGATAAAGACCCATGATGAAACCCACAGCGAGACCCATGACCTTGTATTTTGAAAGGAAGTCCATGAACTCAGCCCACAAACCTTTAGGCGGCGCTGGGGCAGCCGGGGCAGGCTTTGGTTCCAGAAGCGTTCGAATGCGCCGAAGTTCTTCGAGCATCTCATCATCTTTAACCATGGAAGATACCACAGGTACTCTTCATGCGTATGCACTTTTAAGTTTTTTTGGAGGCGATGAGCTTCTACTGTTGATGCTTTACTCAAACTTCACAGAATGAAGGGCTCCTTTGATGAATAGATAGGCTCAAAAAACCTTCGAAAAGCAACTAGCTGGATTTTCGAAAGAAAAGCTAGATCTGTTTAAAAGGAATCTAGCTTTATTTCTCTAGAGCGGTTCTTATCTTGCGTAGTTCTTGGAGAATCTGCGCGTTTATGTCTTTCGAAGGCTTGCCTTCAACTTCTGCTTCTACGGCTCTAGGCTTCAGTCCTTTGACAAAGTTCATAACCATATCTTTAATTTCTTCAAAGTTTTCTATTCCGAAAATCTCAGCCTCTGCAGTTTTGTGACCAGAGCTGCTCACCCCTGAGAAACCTGCAGTTTGTATTGAGAGCTTGCCCAGTCCGAAATGTCTGGAAATTGGACCTTGGTAAATGTTAACGTTAGTAATGCGGTTGTAAGGAACGACGCTTTTTGTCTTCCACCATACTCCTTTTGTAACTATGATCTCGTCATCTTCAAGAACGTAGTTTATTGAAGAATGGAATTTTGGAATCCAATATAGAGTGATTACGGCAGCGATAAGAAGTGGAACGAAAGACGACGTAGCGGCTACTATTCCAACATATGTCTCGAGTGAAAAAGCCACAGCTACGACTGGAATCATCCACCAAAGAAAGCCACCAATAGCAACAAGCGCAAGATAAGTTTGATAGAGCTTCTTCAATTTCGGGTCTGGCCCAAACTTTTTTTCCACAGTCATTCAAATACCAACACATGAAAAGTACGGTTACTAATGTTTTAAATCATTTGGTCAAACCTAGCATTTCACATGTGGAAAAACAAGCTATGTGATTAGTGGAATATGACAAACGTACTGTCAAGATAAGCAATCAAAAAGAGTGTCGGTTATGGTGGTAACTTCATTTTCATAAAGCCACAATAGGCGAAAAATCAGTATAGCAAATACCGACAGCCCCTTAAGTTACAGTTTTCTCTTTTAATGAAGAAATGCGAGGCTCACTTGAGGAAAATATCAGGCGTGGAAGTTTGGAAATTGTAGCAGACCTTCTCGACGCTTCTTGTCATGGTGTCAGAAAAACCGAGTTGATATCAAGGTGTAACCTGAGTTTCCCGCAGTTCAAGAAATATCTACAGCTCGCTCTCAAAGCGAACCTTATCACACTTGAAAATGCTGAGTCTTGTATTCTCCTAAAGCTGTCTGACAAAGGAAAAGAGTTTCTGAAAGCCTACCAGCACTTGAAAACTCTGCTGGAACATTAGAATACACCGGTTCATTTGCTGGAGAAACGCGATTGTCATTTCACTCGACCTCGCTGTGATTAGGGTATTCCTTGCTTTCTTACATGACAGAGGCAGCTAAAACAATGGCAATGAAGCCTAAGACGGATTGTTTCTCCATTCTGCAATCAGCGGCAAGTCTTCTTTCTCCACAACTTTCGATCGATCGATCACTTGGAAGTTAAAACAAGACTTCTAGGTCGAAAGGTCAAAGGCGAGAAGGCTGAGGTAGTTGTCGAAGCTCCCTCTGCTTTCGTGGCGTGAAGTTGTGAAAGCCCTCACAGAAGCCGGTTTCCATGTTGCCCGACAAAAAGGAAGCCATCTAATCCTTCTCAGAAACGAATACGTAGTGCCAGTTCCAAAGCACAAGGACATAAAAAGAGGATTATTGATGGAAATCATCGCAAAGGCGGGGTTTGACAAAAGAGGGATTCTTAAAGCTAACAAAGGAAAAATAACCTTCAAACCTGCTCTGAGTCCATTTTGAACTGCCGGCGGATCAGTTTGGGTACTTGAACGTTGGTTATCTTCTAGCGCGCATCAAAAAATCAGAATAGGCCTTCCACTGGGCATCGAGAATCTATGAATTTATACACTTATTTTGTGCGTTAATTAACAATTAATATTTAGGAACTAGATAGATTACGAACATAGCTTTACTATCGGGGTGGCATCATGCTGAATGAAGTCTACGTATCGAACAAGCTTAGAGAAGTGAAGGAGTTCGAGGAGGGATTAGATGAACGAGTAAAGAAATTGGACAAGCTTATCGAAGAGAGAATTGTGAAGTTTAAGGTCATGGATTTCATCCCTAAGGGGATGGTCGCTGACTTCGGAACTGGAATTGGAACAGACCTCATATCATTGTCCAGGTTATGCGATGATGTGGAGCTTGTAGGCGTTGACATAACTTCTAAGGGATTGAAGGTGGCTAATGATCTGCTGTCTAAAGAAAAGAAGGAGTTTCATCTAGTAAGGGCTGATGCTCTTTTTCCTCCATTTAGGGGCGAGGTGTTTGATGCTGTAAATTTCAGCAATGTTCTGCATCATCATCCATTCAGCCTCTTAGAGAGGATACTGAAGGAAGTTGACAGGATATCCAGGAGAAGTTCCAAAATATTGATAGCAGAACCGTCTTATCTGAATGAATCGTATGAATTTTCAATGGAAATCGATAGGATTAGTGATGGGGCGAGAGATCTAGAGAAGTTGTCGTCTGTATACAATCTTAAGGATCTAAAAAAGATAGGGTATGGCTTGCACGTATTTGGTTACTATGGGAACGTATACCCATCCATGCTGAAGAGAGTGTTAAAGAATTATGGGTTTAAGATTGCGAAGACGAGAGTTGTGGGTGAAGCCGGAGTGACAGATGAAGCCACTGATAAATTGAGAAAAGATATCAACTCACTGAGTTTGGATGAGAGCGCTAGGGAATACTTAATCGAGAGATTGGAGGATCTGGAGAGGAAATATTCGATGATAAGCCCACTATGCGAATTTACACTCCACATGAAGGCTGTTAGGGATTCGTTGGATCGTCGTCCACGAGTAAACTCTAACTAAACAGACTCAAGGATGTTCGTTGCGAGTTTTTCCTGTAGTCATATTAGAATAAAGTTGCACTATTTGATGCAGTGTTCGCTCAAATTTTGCGATTAATCGGCACTTCTTAGCTTCACTTATGACTAAGCACCTTGCTTTTTGCTTTTAGCAGAAGGTATGTGGCTAATGTTGAAAGACTGAATGGCCTATAGCGCACCTTGTCTTCCAGGTTTATCAGAAAACTGTCGGTTTTTGTCACGTCTAAGAAGTCGAATCCTCTGAGCCACTCCAAGACTTTGAGGTAGGAAGCATAATCTTCATGTAGCGAGATGATAGCTGCATCAAAACCTAAACCGCGGCCTCTCTCGAGCATGATAAACTCGAACTGCTTGTCTTTCACGCTTTCTATGAGAATCTTCTTTGCTTTTTCTGCTTCTTCTTTGTTCAAGGCTTGAGAAAACGCGAAAGTTATCGCCATGATTTTGAATCCAAGTTTGCCGAAGTCTGGTATCACAGTGTATTCTTTTATAATCCCATCTTCCTCAAGTTTTTGTCTTAATCTGGTTATTGTAGGCTGAGAAACTCCAATTGCCAAGGCTAAGTCTCTATCGCTTCTGCGACTGTTCTTCATAAGTTCAGCAATCAGCTTTAACTCAACATCTTTCATGCCTCAACACCCTTTGGGTCTTTCAAATTTCATGAAAGGTCCAACTCCAAATACATTGTGATATTTTTCTTCCTAATTAGGTTTTTCCGAGAGTAAGCTCAAGAATTTTCTGAACATCCGATCGATCTTTGACGATGGGATAATCTTCCTTTCATTTCTTACCATCCTCCTCCTAGAAATAAATCATCATCTTCTTCTTCCCATGCACATTCTTCACATAATCCATCATGCATTTCGTATTCTTCCTGTGAAATTTCCGTCCCACAATTCTCGCAATAATATCTTTTCATTTCTGATTTCGCCTATCCAGTAATTGAGCGAGATCGATCGACAAGGTCGGAATCAAGTGCCTCGGCTGGTGGTTGGTCTCATAGTCAGAGAAGCCCTTCCTCTTCATCTAAGTACTCATCATCTATGTCCTCCTGACTTGGCTCGCCTTTCAAGGCACCACACGCCTCACATTTGTCGTGTGCATCTTCATTCAAATGTCCACAGATCTCACAATACCACACAAGTCCTCATCTTCATTACCGTTCATAACCATGCAAAAATACACAAATAGTTCCACTCTACTTTCCCCTTTACAACTATGATCTGGCAAAATGACAAACCTTTTTTTTAAGCATGAGTTCCCAACTTCGCGCGGTCATCTTCTGAATACCTGACCACGACCATTAGTTGAGTGCGATAGATTCAAACACACCTTGAAATAGTGAAGTGTTTCCTGGTTTAGCTTGGTGTGGACATATGGAGACTCGGGTTAAGGGTACTATGATTCTCAAGAGAGGAGACTGTTTCTTCAAAGTCATTAAGGTAAGAGGCACAGACAATGGATATGTGTTTGAATGCGTGGACATTGAGTCAAAGCAGGAACAGGTCTTCACTTATGAAATGTTGGGGTTGCTTGAAGCGTTCGATGCTGCAGCTTCTGTCGATCGATCGATCGTCTAGCCTATCCCCACGGTTTCGGGCAGATTCCTGAAATGCTCGTCTCCAGTCACAATCTTTGCTTTGACTACTCTGCCCACAGCCAGCACAATGGCGTCGAAAAGGCTCGGACTCTTCAATTTACCTTTTCTTGCGTTTGTTGCAAGTTGCGTGTAGCATCTAGCCGCTTCCAGAGCCACTTTAGTGTCTATTTGAGTCACGTTTGACGCCGTTGTTATTGTCTCTAACCTTGCATCAGTCGTCCGTTCATCTGCTCCCTCTCTGAGATATTTGCGGGCAATCTCGGCTAGAACGGTGTCAGGCGTGTAGACCTCATCGGCTCGCTCCAGAATCTCCTTGACCTTGCGTCCCTTTTCACTTCCTAGGAAAACTTCAATCCATGCATAGGCGTCAATTACGATCTTCACCGCGGTCTCCCTCTGTGAACGGTTTGATTCGACCACTGTCGATGCTGAAGGCCTTTTCCAGAGCTGTCTTTCGTTGCTTCTTGACGAGCGATTGTATTGCCTCGTCTAGACTTTCAGCGTTGAGTTTCTCTCTCAGACGTTCAAGCGCCTCCGCTGTTTTTTTCGAGACTCTTATCGTTGTTGTTTCATTCAAAATGGACTCGCCCAAAAAGCATATGACTATGCAAGTATATAAGTATACTTGTATGCAACAACTCATGTTCTCTGACAACATTCACTTATCATATTCACATTAATTGCAAATGCACAAAGGGACATCAAAGAAAAACAGGAAACCTGTTAGACCTCCTTCTGTGATGCCGAGAGCCGGGTTTGGACGATCGATCGATTCATTCTTTGCTGGCTCCGATTTTGTAGGCTCTCACATCTTTACGAAGCAACATCTCCACTGTATTACTCCACTCTGGTTTCGTTCTGTCGTGTTCCTTTGCGTCTCGCTCTTCAACCTCATGAATCATTTCAATCTCCTGCTCAAGTTTATCATTGATCGTTGCAACAAGCCGGATCTTACTTTTCGGCGGCCTCTCAAACTCATTCTCCGGCTCCTCACCCTTTCCAGCCATCTACAAAACCACTACACACTTGTTTTCCGGATCAGAAGGCTTCAAGTTAAGGACCGGTCTCCCCAAATTTAGCAGGATGTGCTGCGATCGATCGTTTATCACATTTGACACTTTCCGCGCGATATTATTCCATATCAATTAATGTCATATTACAGAAAGAATCACGAGTCTCGGACATTCTATGCGTAGCAGGCCGGGACAAAAAGAATTTTTGTATCACCAACGTTGATCTTGTCCCAAAAGTCTTTCGTAACTACAACAGCCTTTCTTGTTTTGTAAGATTCGATGAAGCTTCTCAGGCTCCTTGAGACTTTAGGCTCCTTGAGACTCTGATATTTAACTTCAACCGGTATTATCTCGTCTTTCATCCTGAGCACAAAATCAACCTCCGCTTTCGATATGGTTCTCCAGTAGTTTATCGTCGCATCAGGAAAATCGTTCTTCAGACTCAAGAAAACAAAGTTCTCTATCAGATGACCACTATCCGTTCTTTTCTCAAGTGGATTGAAATTGTCTATAATGTAATTCCTCAACCCCAGGTCGAAAAAGTAGACCTTCGGAACTTTTTTCAGCTCTGTTATCGGGTTTCTGTAGAACGGCTGAATCAGGTTTATGATGTAAGTCTCTGAGAGTATCGAGATGATCCTCTTAAGTTCTTTAAAGTATGTTTGACAAGTAGAGCATATTTCATTGTAGTTTATCAGGTTTCCAATCAACACGGCTAAAGCTCTGACAACCTGTCTGTATTTCGTGGCGTCGGTGACCTTAAGAAATTCAACAACATCCTTCGAGATGTACGTATCATAGATATTCTTCAGTACAACCCTCTTAGTCTCAAAACCCCCAGCCTTTATCACAGCTGGATAACCGGAAAAAGTCACGTAGTGTTTAAAAAGTGGAGTGAACTCCTTGAGGAAGCATGTGTGACTATTCTTTGTGCGCGTGAGAAATTTGTTGGGGTGGGGTTCGGGTATGTCTGCGACTTCAACGATGTCAAACTATTCAGGAAACGCAACCAGCCAAAAGTGTGCCTCTAGTATTTGTAGTGGGACCGCTGGAATTTGAACTCCCTCTCAGTGGAGATATAACCCGCAAACCCCTCCTTTTTCGTCGGCGCATGCTGAGGAACGAGATTCTGAAAAGAGACGGCAAGTTCAGGGCGTCGGAGAAAACGTGAAATATAACCTCAAAGAGTAGTGACAGTGACAGGACTAAGGTGGATTTGCGAATTGACAAAGAAAGTTCTCCTTTTCCTTGTTTTTATCTTCACCGATTCATTCATCTTTCTAGGTTACGGTTGGAGTAATGGCGGTTACAGCGAAGACCAAGCGCATCCAAAATACGGAACCCACGATTGGATTGCTCAGTTTGCTTGGGACTGGCAGAGTTCGGCCCTAGGAACAGCTGGCTTGTCTTTGACAGACTTCCTATATGGAACAGAACTTCCGGACAATGGGGCAGCTCCCGATGGAATTGGCGACACAAGCAAGCATCACGTATATTTTCGAGCAAACGGCTCTTTGCAAGATGATGCTTCAGCCACGAGGGCTCAGCAAGAAGAGAACAACGCAGTCAACCTTTTCAGAGCAGGATACCTAGCTGAGGCTTCAAAACGTTTGGGCATGATGACGCATTACATTTCAGATGTTGGTGTCTTCGGCCATGTCATGGGGAGTTCTACAGATTGGGGTGAGGAGGCACATCACTCTGATTACGAGAACTATGTGAATTCGAAAACAGATGAGTATGGAGGAGAGTTCTCAAGCCTTATCGCCTTTGATGGGAGTCTGGACAATATCTCAGCATATGACGCAACTATCACTCTTGCCTACGACACAACATTTGACTATGACAAAAACATGACATGCGTTTGGATGGACCAGCATTACAGCTGGGCTGACCCAGTTTTCCAGAATCGATGTGGCGAATCTCTTAACTTGGCAGTCAACTTGGTTGCAGATGCAATGCACACAGCCATACTCGAAATGCTTTCATCTGAATCATCAGCTCTGCACGTGGTGATAAATGAGTTTGAATTGAATCCTTCAGGAACCGACGCTGGAAATGAATGGGTCGAACTCCTTAATCCCACAGCTACGATCGTGAACGTCGGCGGATGGACTATTTCAACGACTGCTGGTCAGACAGTGACGGTGACGATCCCATATGGAACAACCATTCAACCCTTTGGATACTGGGTCTGCACTCACGCTTCTCAGTGGCTTGACAATTCAAACGAGTCAGTCATTCTTCGGGACTCTTCTTCCTCAGAAGTAGACCGGACCCCATTTCTTAATGACGACTCCGACGACGGCAGCTCTTGGAGCAGATACCCGAATGGCGTGGACACAGACTCGAGCACAGACTGGAGATTCCAAGCTTCCACGAAAGGAACATCTAATGGTAAGGTATCTAGTTCAGTCACGTGTTCAGTCAACCCTCTACAGACCACAGCTGGCAGCACCGTTAAGGTGAGCGGGCAAATCACGCCCATTCATAGTGGAGCATTAGTTGAAGTAACTTTGACGAAGCCTAATGGGACATCTTCAAAAAATACCGCTGCGACAAATTCCTCAGGCTCCTATGAAGACGAGTTTCTAGTGGATTCTGCTGGCACTTGGGTTTCTTCGGCCTTATGGCATGGTGACTATGACCATGATTCGTCGCAGAGCGCACCGATTCAGTTTGATGTGGAAGCCGGAGACGTTTACCCACCTGTGACTGCTCATTCGTATGACGAACTGTGGCATACCACAGATTTTGCCATTAATCTAACAGCTACAGACGACTTCAGTGGTGTTAACGAGACATTCTACAGGGTCAACGACGGACCAGTGCAAAACATCAGCATCTCCGGACAGCCGATCATTAGCTCGGAACGTGCCAACAACACCTTGGAATATTGGAGCCTTGACAACATTGGCCGAGAAGAGGCTTATCATCTCTTGGCGGGAATCAAACTCGACAAGAGCTCCCCTACGGGTTCAGTTGTGATAAACAATAGAACCGCTTACACTAATTCAACTTCTGTGACTCTGAATCTTACTGCAATGGACAGTGTTTCAGGCGTTTATCGTGTGAGAATAAGCAATGATGGAGTTTGGGATACTGAACCGTGGGAACCACTCTCGTCATCAAGAGCATGGATTATGACAACCGGAGACGGAGTCAAGACGGTGTATTTTCAAATCGAAGACTTCGCTGGGCTCGTTTCAGACACGCATAATAGTAGTGTTGTTCTAGACATGGTGTGCCCGTCCATCAGAACGCCTTTGTGTGATCCTCAAAACAATGTTCAACCCAGTCAACCAGTAAAAGTCACGGCCAACATTACAGATAGCGGAAGTCAAGTCAAGAACGCAGTATTGACGTTTTTCATAAATGAGAGCACTGTCGGAACCGAATCTCCTATGAACCTCAACTGTACAAGCGGTCTTTACGAGACCACCATCTCAGGACAAGATTCAGGAACCCTCGTGAAATACCAGATAACCGCCTACGACAATGCAGGTAATAGTCTGACGAACGACAATGCAGGACAATACTACCTCTATATGGTCATTCCCGAGTTCCAATCACTGGCATTATTGGCAATATTCATTTTCGTAACGTTAACTCTATTTCTCTTCTACAAAAGAAAATGAGACTCAAGTTTCAGATTGTGCAAACTCGTTGTCTTCAGTTGTCGCTGTGGTTCCCTTAGATTTTGATTGCAGGGTGCAAGCCACTGGTTCCCGCCACAAGCGCGCTTAGAGAAAGTGACCGTTACAGAAAAGTTCAGTGGACCGGAAAAATCGAAAAGTGGGCCGGGAGAGATTTGAACTCTCGACCTTTCGGTGTCTGCAGAAGTTTTGGGAGACTTTCAGCCCAATATTTGAACAGTTCCCTCGCGATAGCACTGTAGATTTTTATGTGAACAATTCCATTTCCGACTTCTCTCTTATGCCCTTTCGTCACAATGGGTTTTACAAAGTTGTCCAGTTCAAGCGTCCTTCGCCAATACTTTTCAAACTTTTCATATCCGTCAAGGGGCACATGCAACCTGAGTTTTACATCTTCAGCCAATCCTAATGCTTTTAGGAGTTCAACGAAGAGCTTGGTGACAACGTCCCTTGAATTCGAAACTTCAACTTCATATGGTCTCTTTCTCCTTCCTTCGCACGGCCAAATCGTGACTCCAATCACGAACAAATCCTTGTCCATCAATCTTCTTATCTTGATTGATTTTGGTCTGCCCCTTTTGCGCTTGTAGTAAACGAAGATGTCGTCGCCATCGATTTTCTGGACTATCTGATCCCCACGGGAAGTTGTTTCTGGTATTAGATATTGTAGATCTATCAGTGAAGTCTCCCTCCACTTCTTTATCAGCCGAACGCTCCAGCCAAGCTGAGCTACCGGCCCTTTTGCGGCGTTATCTAGTATAATTCTTTGATTGTTTTTAAGGGTTTTCGGATGCGCCTAAATTTTTGGGATTCCTCTTGGAAACCCGGACTCGTGATTGAATTTTCTGCTAGGTAATATGGAAGGAGAATTGCCTTTTTTGTTCCGTTTGGAATGCAGGTGCATGGAAGTGTAGCTGAATTGTCATGTGGGACAGAGCTTAACACGGGGGCGGGGTGAGTTTTCGGATGGAAAGATGAAAAGGTATAGAGTGCACCTTGAATGTTGGACTCTCTCTTCTATCTAGCGCACTGCTGTAGCTTTCTCCGTTTGGTGTACTACGTGTGTACATAAAGTTTAAGTTTTCCCACGGGTTATATCTAGTGGGTAGTGGTGTATCGTGCGAAACAATACTTCAGATGCGGCCGCAACGGAAATCCGTTGGGAAGTCCTGAAGTCCATGCTAGACAATTTTCAGCAGCTGCGGGATCGCACGGAAGAGTATCTTTCCAGCAAACGGCTCTCACTGGACATCAACTGCCCTGATTGCGTTGATTCCAAGGTCAAGAAGTTGATGCGAAAAGCGGTCAGAGAATACCGGAAAGAACGTTTGCGGAAGTAATACCGTTTTCATCGACGTTGACTACTTAGCGCACGCGTCTAATCAAGCTTTTGTCCCGTTCAGAAATGGAGGAACGCTTTTAATTGTTCTTTGCCTATTCTCCATTGGGCCCGTAGCCCAGTCTGGATTAAGGCGCCGGCCTTCGGAGCCGGAGAACGGGGGTTCAAATCCCCTCGGGCCCGCGATGCATCCGATCAGGAGCTGATTGAACTGCTTTGTGCCGTAGAATTTCGTTTTTCTGCCTGCTGCAAAGTTTTAAATGTTGACGTCAGACATCTTCCCTCAAGGTCTTGCTGATGAGCGCGACTGCGTTTGACGGGACAAAGGTTTTGCTTACAGAGGAGAGGTGGAAGCACATTGTTTTGAGGCATGCGATCGATCGATAGAGGACAAGATGACTCTCGTTCTGAATGCTGTTGCCAATCCTGACGAGGTGTATGTCGATGCGGCAGGAACGTTTCATGTGTTGAAAAGATTTTCTGATGATGTGTCTGACTTTCTTGTGGTAGTCTACTTTAGAGAAAACAGAGAAGGCTATAAGAACGGCTTTCTACACGAGTTACAGGAGGAAAAATAGGAGGTATAAACTATTCAAAAAGTTGAAACCCTCTTAGATATTAACGTGAGAAGGGTGTTGGAGAGGGTGGAAGAGAAGTACAGAGTGAAGTTGCCGAGAAGAGTCATCACAGTAGATTATGGAGACGATGTAGGCGACCTCTTCATTAGGTTCAAGCATGCGAGAACTACAGAAGGCGAACCAACGAAAGACGGACAAGTGATTCTACATTATGACGAAAAGAAGAGAATAGCGGTAATAGAGATCTTGGACATAACGACTCTCTAACCCGATTGTCACCATTCCTCCAATTGTTCCATAAACGTAAAGCCGCAGAGGACCTTGTAGTTTGAAAGTACGTGTTCTCCATTGGTTTCCGCTGAATGAGCTTGTAGCCAATTAAAGCTCTAGTCAGAATCTTCCTCGACTTTTGGACGAAGTTTTTTGCTCGATTTATGATTGTCGGATCTCAAATCGGCAAACCAACAACAATTCATAATCTGTAAACTTTTTGTTCACGATTTGGAAACGGCACAAATCTGTGTTTATAGAGTAACAACACAACATAGCCCCATAAGGCCCGTCTCTTTCAGCGTTCATTAGTGATTAGACTTGCATTAGGTAGGTGTAGATACCCTTAAGCCCGGCAACTATGGACTGTTCCCGATCATTCTATAGTGTTAAGGGTTAAGTATGGTCTGTGTTCAGTGACTTCTATATTGATTTGTGTTCAAGTTTTTGAACGGTCTGTTCAAAAACGTTGTCTTAAATCTTGCGATTTGCATTATTCTTTTCAGGGATAAAGCATGGTGAACGGTGGTAAAAGAGTTGGTTTCTATGCGGCTGGCGGCGTCATGGTTGCCGTGCTGATAATCGCAGGCGTATTTCTGTCTGGCGTACAATTTCCAGGCATTGGTGGCGTTGAGAGTGGCATACTGGTTGTTTTGCTGAAGGATGCTCCGGCGAATCTTTCAAGTCTTTACGTGACTATCGACAGTTTCTCAGTTCAGAGCACTGAGGAAGCGTGGGTAAATATACCGTTTAGCAATGGGGAGTCTGAGGTTTACTTTGACCTTCTCGCACTGTATGACGTGACGATGGAGCTTGCCGATGCCAAAATCCCTGCTGGAGATTATACCAAGATGAGGATGACCATAAAGAGCGCAGAGGCAACCTTTGCCGGCGAGAAACCGTTGGTGGTGGATCTTACGGTTCCGCCCGGGCACGTTGACATCATAATTCATTTCGAAGTAAAGGCTGACGATGTGACAACTGTGTTGATCGACATGGATGCTGACTGGGTTGCAATCAGTAAGAACTATCATCTGAGGCCGGTGTTCAAAGCCGCTGTGGCAAGCTGACCGGAGGCAAAGAAGATGTTGGAAATGTTTGGAAACCTGTTAGACATGATTGTGCCAGTGTCGGAAGTACTGATGCCCGCATTGTGGATGTGCTTCGGAGTCTATGCAGGTTGGTACATTGCGCTAGCCAAGAAATATGTACCATTAACTGTTGAAGAAGCTAGATTACTGTGGGAAGTGCATAAGAAGAGAGCCGAATGTGAAGCTAAAAAATGGCAGAAAATAATGCGAAAGAATAGAATGATAGGCTTTGAATGCGGATGCGGATACAAGCACACACAAAAACGTCCAATAATCTAGATTTTTTCCCTTCATTAGATTTTTTTTAAGGCTTGCTTCGCCACACTTTAAGTGTTTCGTACCAGAAGATTGTGCTACTTAGTAGTCCGAAGATGAGTGCGAAGATGCTGTAGAAGTTGAGTTCTCTGAACTGAGAAATGAAGAATGCGGAAAGAGTTGTGAACATTGTTGCGTATAACACGTTTCTTGGGATTAGGAAGCCTCGAAGTTT
>Ga0172366_10002761_pt1 | contig 13810 bp, 13 predicted proteins | sample LakKivSesite69cm_FD_114533 | JGI IMG/M metagenome (GOLD analysis project Ga0172366, IMG submission 114533) | Sediment microbial communities from Lake Kivu, Rwanda - Sediment site 69cm | ecosystem: Environmental > Aquatic > Freshwater > Lake > Sediment | place: Rwanda: Western Province, Lake... | reverse complement strand
TCGCTCTTCCTGCCGACGGCGACCGCCCTGTATCCTCGGTAAGATCCGCTCGGGTCGGTCGTCATGACCCTGCACCCCGTGTCGTCCACGCCGGCGATGATCGTGCTCACCCCGAACGGGCGCACCCCCGCGTGCTGGGTGTATATCTGTGAGATATCTCCTATCCGCCTGGTCAGGATCTCCACGTCTATCGCCTCGTCGTAGAGTAGCCTGTTGCTCTGGCAGTACACCCTCGCCTGGTTTATCAGAACCCTCGCGTCCGAGCTTAGCCCAGCTATCGCCATGCAGACGTGCTCGTCGAGCTGGAATATCTTCCTGAAGTACTCTGCGTCCTCGAGGACGCTCTCGGGCGTCTCGTTGGCCGCGACCACCACCCCCTTGGGGACTGAGACGCCTACTATGGGAGCACCCCTCTTGACCAGTTCCAGGGCATACTCGACCTGGTAAAGCCGCCCCTCCGGTGAAAATATGGTTATGGCGCGGTCGTAGGCTCGGGGCATGAACAAATCGCTCGGTCTCCTGGTCTCTCCTGTTTCTCTCTCTTTCTCACCCTTTCTACATACCCGTTGTTAAAAAGGGTTTTCTAAAGGGGTATGGTGCCCTGGCCGGGATTTGAACCCGGGATCGCTCGGGTGACAGCCGAACATGCCGAACCGGACTATCAGGGCTACATGTCCTTTCGATTTGAGCAATCCTTGCATTGGAAAATATCGGATAAATATTTTTTTAAGCCTATCCGATATATTTTTATATCGTTTTATGCATCAGATTCGTGGGCCATGCTCATCAGCAAGCGTCATTACAGTAGAATACTCGATAAAAGGAAAAGACTCGATGGATTCAGACCTCTACTTCCGGCGATGGTCGCCAGGCTGAGGAACGAGTTGATGATCGAGTATACGTACGACTCCAACGCTATAGAAGGCGGCACGCTGACTCTCAGAGAGACGCACCTAGTGTTGGAGGAGGGCATCACAGTCGGCGGAAAACCCCTCAGGGAGATACTGGCCACTAAGAATCACCCTGAGGCCATTAGATCCGTTGAGCAGTTGGTCGAAGCGGGCAGAGATATTATGGAGGAAGACGTGCTCAGGCTTCACGCACTGGTCCTTCACGACATCGACGAGACAGCTGGACTTTACAGGATGTCAGGGGTCAAGATCGCGGGGGCCGGGTTCATGCCTCCGCCGAGCAAAGAGGTGAGGCTTAGAGTCCTAGACCTTCTACAATGGCTGAAGTCCAACCCAGACGAACTCACGCCCATCGAGCTGGCCGCCGTATTCCATCACCGGTTCACCCAGATCCACCCGTTCACGGACGGAAACGGGCGTGTAGCCAGGCTGCTGATGAATGCGATACTGATGAAACACGGGTACCCGTTCATAGCCAATATCTCATACAGTGATCGGGCTAAGTACCTTAAGACCCTCTCAGACGCTGACTTTGGAAACATGTCGGCCTTCGTGAACTTCGTCGCACGAAGCGTCGAGCGATCCATAGACGTCTATCTGCACGCCTTGGAGGAGCCTGAATTGCAGTCATTGGCTGAGGCAAGCAAGTACACGCCATATTCTCAGGAGTACCTCAGCCTCCTTGCAAGGAAGGGCGCTATAGGAGCCGTGAAGATTGGACGAAACTGGTATATAGCGAAGGAAGAAATTGACAGATACTTGGAATCGATTGAGAAAAAGAGACAGAAGGCATCCTAAAGCTAAGTTAGAGAATGGCGCCCTGGCCGGGATTTGAACCCGGGATCGCTCGGGTGACAGCCGAGCATACTAAACCGGACTATACTACCAGGGCACTCGCCGAGTTAGGGAGGAAGGTTATCGGATAAACTTTGCGTTGCCCCCTCACTTGAACTCCCTGGCGATGAGCATCGTCGCCGTGAGGATGATGTCTGGGATCGACCTGAGCCTCCTCACGATGAGGTTGTCCAGGCCGTTCATATCCTTTGCCTTGACCTTGGCGATCACGTCGAACTCGCCGTATATGGTCGATACCTCCTCGATCTCCTCGTACTTGAGGAGCTTCTCGCACACCTCGTCTTCCGATCCCGACTTGATGTTCATCATTATGTACGCCTTCACGGACATGATGATCACTTGCAACCACTACCGTTTCCGTTTAAATTGTTTCCTAGTCTCCCTCGGCCGCGAGAATGCCTGCCATCATCCTCCCGGCATCTGTGAGCTCGACGGGTATGCCCTTGTTCCGCCTGTCGCCCGCCCTTATCAGGTTCGCGTCGCGCAGACCTTGGAGGTTCCAGCGAACGGTGGATTTTGGTATCTTCAGCTCCTCGGATAGCCGCTCGATGAGGTCCGTGTAGATGGCGGATCCGCGGTAGCCCTCGCTGAGCCACCTCAGCATGAGCCTCTGCTTGCGCGTCAGCCGCCTCGATGAGGCCGAGGCGAGGGTCTCCCCGAAGGCGTTCAGCTCCCTGAAGTGGGCCCTGAGCGACTCCTCGAGGGAGTCAACGTTCTTCAGCAGCCTGTTATAGGATACCCTATCCGGGTTGCTTTTGCCGAACTTGGATACCTCTCTCTTCATGTCGTTCATTGACTGGAGAAGGTTCTTCAGTTCGGGAGTCGTGTATGATCCGGCCTTAGCGCCGGAGGAAATATTCACCTTGCACTTCTCTCACTCCCAACCGGGGTTGATAGACACGCAGGGTGTTTAAAACGTTTTCTTTGCTCCGCCAGCGATCGCCTCTCCGTCTAATTAGGGGAAGATTGGGCTAGGACCCCTCGGAGAGTATCTTGGCCTTCACCGCGTCCGTCACCTCTCGCGTTCTGCTCATCCCGCCCAGGTCAGGCGTCAGCACCCTGCCCTCACCGAGGACCCCTAAGACGGCGTCCTCGATGGCGGCTGCTGCCCGAGGCTGGCCGAGCCAGTCCAGCATCATACGGGCCGACAGTATCTGGGCCAGAGGGTTCGCTATCCCCTTCCCGGCTATGTCAGGCGCCGAGCCATGCACTGCCTCGAAGATGGCCGCCCTGTCCCCTATGTTCCCGGACGGCGCCATCCCCAGGCCGCCCACGACGCCGGCGGCTAGGTCGGATAATATGTCGCCGAAGAGGTTCGTCGTGACGATGATGTCGAATGCTTCTGGCCTCATCACGAGCTTCATGGCGCAGGCGTCCACGAGGGCCTCGTCGTATTTGATGCCTGGGTAGGATTCGGAGACGCTGAGGCAGGCCTCCCTGAAGACTGAGCACGTCTTGTCGAGAACGTTTGCCTTGTGCACGCATGTGACCCTCCCCCGCCCCTGCTTCACGGCGTAGTCGAAGGCGAACCTGGCTATCCTCTCGGACGCCCTGCGGGTGATCACCCTGAGGTTGACCCCCCACTCCTCGCCCCTGTCCCCTATCATCTTGTAGAGGTCCTCTGTGTTCTCCCTCACTATTACGATGTCGACGCCCTCCCTGATGCGGGGCACGTTCGGGTAGACCTTGGCGGGCCTGAGGTTGGCGTAGAGGTCCAGCCTCTGCCTGAGAGGCAGTATGACCTCCTTCGCGGTTTCGCCCACCGCCCCGAATAGGCCGGCGTCCGACCTCGCCACCGCCTCGACCGTGCCCGGGGGCAGCGCCACACCGGTCCTCGCCTTCAGCTCGTCGCCGACGGGGAGTTCGATGAAGTCGAAGCCTAGGCCGTTTGTCTCCCCGACGGCCTCGAGCACCTCGACGGCGGCGTCCATGACCTCCGGACCTATGCCGTCGCCCGGCATTTTGGCGATCCTGTACCTCTTCATCCTCTAACACTCATCCTTATGCTTCTTGAGATAGGCGACCAGCCCCCCCTCTTCGAGGATATCGACCATGAAGCCGGGCAACGGGACGAAGACAAGCTCCCGCCCCGTCGTCTTGTTTTTAACCTTTCCTCCGATGAGGTCGACGTCTAGGATGTCGCCCTCCCCCACCGTCTCGACTATGGCGGGGCACTCGAGGACCGGGAGGCCCAGGTTTATGGCGTTCCTGTAGAAGATGCGGGCGAATGACTCGGCGATCACCGCGCCGACGCCTACCTGTTTCAGGGCGATGGCGGCGTGTTCCCTGCTCGAGCCGCAGCCGAAGTTCCTGCCGCCGACGACGATGTCTCCCTTCCTGACCTTCTTGGGGAAATCAGGGTCTATGCCCTCCATGGCGTGGAGGGCGATCTCGCTGTAGTTGACAAGTTCAAGGTACTTGCCCGGGACGATGAGGTCGGTGTTCACGTCGTCGCCGAACTTCCACGCCTTTCCTTCAAGCCTCGTATTCATGGCAGATCCCTCGGATCGGTTATTACCCCCATAACCGCGGACGCGGCAGCGACGGCCGGGGAAGCCAGGTAGACCAGAGCCTCCGGGCTCCCCTGTCTCCCCTTGAAGTTCCTGTTTGAGGTCGTTATGCCCACCTCGCCAGGCGCTAGGAGCCCTATGTGGCCGCCGAAGCAGGCGCCGCAGCTCGGGTTACTGACGACCGCCCCAGCCTCGAGCAGGCTCCTGATGATGCCTCTGTCGAGAGCCTGCAGGTAGACCTCCTTGGAGGCTGGGACGACGAGGAGTCTAGCGTCCCTGTGGACGTGCCTCCCATCCAGGATCGAGGCCGCCACCAGGAGGTCCTCGAGGCGCCCGTTGGTACATGAGCCGATGAAGGCTTGGTTGATCCTCGTCCCGGAGACCTCGCTGATGGGCTTGACGTTGTCCACCTTGTGTGGGCAGGCGACCTGGGGCTCCAGGGTGTCGGCATCTACTCGCAGGACGCGCTTATAGGTAGCGTCCTCATCGACGTACACAGGATCGAAGATGCCGTCGGTCCTGCCTTCAAGGAATTTGAAGGTCTTCTCGTCGGGCTCGACGATCCCGGCCTTGCCGCCCATCTCTATCGCCATGTTGCACAGGGTCATCCTGCCGGAGACGCTCATGCCTGAGACAGTGCCGCCGCCGAACTCCAGCGCCTTATAGGTGGCGCCGTCGGCCCCTATCTGCCCGGCGATGTATAGGATGACGTCCTTAGGCGCCACGTACTCAGGCAGCTTCCCATCGACGTCGACCCTGATCGTCTCCGGGACCCTGAGCCAGGTCTTGCCGGTGCCGATGATCGCGCCCATGTCGGTCGACCCCACACCGGTGGCGAACGCCCCGAACGCCCCGTGCGTGCAGGTGTGGGAGTCGGCGCCGACGACGAGGTAGCCCGGCTTGATGTGGCCCCTCTCAGGGAGCACCTGGTGGCACACGCCCGAGTCGACGTCGTATAGGTGCTTCAGACTCTGATCCCTGGCGAACTCCCTGATGTCCCTGTGTACCGTGGCGGCCAGCAGGGTCGAGGCGGGGGCGACGTGGTCCAGGACGATGACCACCTTATCCCTGTCCCAGACCCTCCTGAACCCCATCTCCCTCATGGCGTTTATTGATAGGATCGTGGTGAGGTCCGGCATCATCGCGACGTCGACCTCGGCTTTCACTATCTCCCCGGCCCGGGTTTTTTCCTGCCCGGATGCTCTGGCGAGAATCTTCTCTGATACTGTCATACCCATCCTTCTAGGTTCCTCCTTCCTGTTTTACACCCAAGCTTTTCCCGAGGCACGGCATATTCAGGAGTCTAGGAGCCTGTTCATCCCCTTCAAGATTGCCTCCACGCTAGCCATCACCGTGTCCCCGTGGACGCTGCTCGCCGTCACAAACCTTTCTCCACGGCGAAGCCCCACTGTGACATCGGCTACGGCGTCCGTGCCCCCCGTGATCGCCTTCATGCTGAACTTCTCGAGGTCGATGCTGGCGAAGCCGTCGACGATCTGCTTGATCGCATTTATCGAGGAGTCTATGGGGCCGTTTCCCACACCGCTCCCCGTGTATTCCTTGTCATCAACGACGAGAGTCACCGAGGCCGTCGGCTTCACCGTGTTGCCCGTGACGACGACGAGCTGCTTCAGCTTCACGCGGTCGTTGCTCTGTATGTTCATGATGTTCTTCGCCATGGCGTACAGGTCGGTGTCGGTGACGCTCTTCCCCGCGTCCCCAAGCTTCTTGACCTCCTCCGCGATGACCTTGAGCTGCTCCCTGCTCGGGCTCAGCCCCATCTCCTCGACCATGCTCTCGATGCCATGGCGACCGGCGTGCTTCCCTGCGACGATGCGCCTACGCCTGCCGACGAACTCGGGTGAGAGTATCTCGTAGTTGCCCGAGTTGGCTAGGACGCCGTGGACGTGTATGCCAGACTCGTGGGCGAAGGCGTTGTCGCCGACGATAGGGGTCGAGGGGGGCAGGTATATGCCGCTCATCCTCTGGACGAGGTCCGAGACCTCGGCGAGCTTCTCGTGCCTGATGCCCGTCTCTATGCCGTACTGCGCCGCGAGGCTCACGACGACCTGCTCTAGGGAGGCGTTCCCCGCCCTCTCACCTAGGCCGTTCACCGTGACGTGGCACTGCTCAGCCCCCGCCTCGACGGCGGCCAGTGTGTTCGCCGTCGCCTGACCGAGGTCGTTGTGGGCGTGGGCGCTCAGAGGCACCCTCGTCCTCGCCTTCAGCTCCCTGAAGAACTCGAACGTCGTCCTGGGCGTCATGACCCCGACCGTGTCAGGTATGTTGAGGATCTCGGCGCCAGCATCCTCGGCTGCCCTGCAGACATTCACTAGGTAGTCCATCTCGGTGCGGGTGGCGTCCTGTGGGCTGAACTCCACGTGGACGCCGTGTGCCTTAGCGTACTCTATCCCCTTGACGCTCTGCCTGATCACCTCCTCGCGGGTCGTCTTCATCATGGACTCGATGTGGAGGTCGCTTGTCGAGATGAAGATGTGTATGTACGGGACGTCGCACCAGAGTGCCCTGTCGATGTCCTCCTTCAGGGGGCGGGATAGGGCGACCACCGTGCTGCTGAGGCCGAGGGCGGCTATCCTCTTGATGGCCTCGGCCTCCCCCTCGCTCGTTATCGCGAAGCCCGCCTCGATCTTGCCCACTCCGAGCTCGTCGAGCTTCCTCGCTATCTCCACCTTCTCGTCTATCGTGTAGGTTAGGCCGGGGGTCTGCTCCCCGTCCCTGAGTGTAGTGTCGAGTATCGTCACTCTCTTCGGCGGGTTGATCTTGCCCCTCGCCTTGTACCTGCCCAGATAGAAAACGTCCTTAGCCAAGTATGACACCGTGTCGGTATGGTGACGGTGCGTGTGCTTGTCTAATAAGCGATTTGAGCAAGAAAAATTACGTATCCGGGGATTCAAGCCGTCTTTCAGGCTTGCTGGCTCAGGTTCGTCCCCCTGAACTGGCTCATGTAGAGGTGGTGGTAGAAGCCCCTCTGCGCCAGGAGCGACTCGTGTGTCCCACGCTCGACTATCTCCCCGTCCCTTATGACGAGCACCTGGTCGGCGTTCCTGATTGTGCTGAGGCGATGCGCGATGACGAAGCTGGTCCTCCCCTCCATTAGGCGGAGGAGCGCCTCCTGTATCCTGATCTCGGTGCGCGTGTCGACGTTGCTCGTCGCCTCATCGAGGATCAGTATCTTGGGGTCCGCGATGACTGCACGTGCTATGGCGAGGAGCTGCCTCTGCCCCTGGCTGAGGTTGCTGCCCCTCTCGGTGAGCATCGTCTGGTACCCCTGCGGCAGCCGGACGATGAACTGGTCTGCGTTCGCCAGCCTGGCGGCGGCGACGCAGTCCTCATCTGTCGCCTCGAGGTTGCCATACCTTATGTTCTCCATGACCGTGTCGGCGAAGAGGAAGTTGTCCTGAAGCACAGTGCCCAGCTGCCTACGCAGGCTGTCCCTCGTGACGTCCCTTATGTCGACGCTGTCGATCCGTATCGAGCCACCCTGTATGTCGTAGAACCTGCCGAGGACGTTGACCATGGTGGTTTTCCCAGCCCCAGTCGGGCCCACGAGGGCCATGATCTGGCCGGGCTCGGCGTGGAAGCTCATGTCCTTGAGGATCGGGGTCCTGCCGTCGTAGCTGAAGTCAACGTGGTCGAAAACGACATCCCCCCCGATCTCCCCGAGGGGAACTGCCCCCGGCCTGTCTGTGATCTCGGGCTTCTCGTCAACCATCTCGAAGATGCGCTCCGCGCCCGCGAGGGCCGACTGAACCGTATTGTAAAGGTTCGCGAGCTGCTGCAGGGGCTGCGAGAAGTTCCTGGCGTAGAATATGAAGCTGGTTATGACGCCGATGGTGACCATCCCTTGGACGGCCATCCAGCCTCCGAGGCTGGCGACGACGGCGATTCCTATGCTTCCCATGATGTTCATGATTGGCATGACGACGAAGGCGTAGCTGTTCGCCCTGATGGCGGTGTCTCGGACCGCAGTGTTCGCCTCGTCGAAGCCCCTGAGCACCGTGTCCTGCCTGCTGAACGCCTGGACGACCCGCTCGCCGCTGATGACCTCCTCCATAGTCCCGTTGAGCCGCCCCAGGCTGCTCTGCAGGCCCCTGAACCCCGACAGTGTCCGGCTCCCTATGAAGAGGGCGACCAGGATCATCATCGGGAGCACCAGGAGGCTACCGAGGGCGAGCCAGGCGCTCAAGGCGAACATCGCTATGAGTATCCCTCCGAGGGAGAGGAAGCTGGCTATGAGCTGTGTGAAGCTCTGGCTGATGGCGGCGTTGATCGCGTCTATGTCGTTTGTGAGCCTACTCATCAGCTCGCCCTGTGTGCGCCTGTCGAAGAAGCTCAGGCTCAGCGTCTGGAGGTGCTCGAAAAGCTCCTTCCTGAGCTGATACAAGGCCCTCTGAGATATCCTCGCCATCAGGGATGCCTGCAGGGCCTGAGCCACGTAGTTTGCCAGGTATATGCTGAGCAGCAGGATCACGAGGCCGTAGAGCCCCGGTACATCGCCGGTTTGTATATACTTGTCTATGGCGACGCCGATGAAATAGGGGCCGAGCAACGAGAGGACAGAGCCTAGCACCACGAAGACGCCGGTGAGGACCAGCTGGAGCTTGAACCTCAGGAGGTAGCGTGTCAGCCTGAGTAGCGTCGCCGTCGGGTTCTTCGCCCTCTCGACGCCCCTCGCGAAGCCTGCCCCGGGGCCGCCCCTCGGCCCAACAGGCGGTCTGCCCGCCTGGCCCCCTCCCATCGGCGGGTGACCGCTCACAGCCTGACACCTCCGCCGAGCTGGGAGTCGTAGATCTCCCTGTATATGGGGCTCGACCTCATCAGTTCCTCGTGGGTGCCCTCCGAGGCGATCCTACCTTTGTCGAGGACCACGATCTTGTCGGCCCTGAGCACCGTGCTGATGCGCTGGGCGATGATGAAGCAGGTCCTGTCAACCATGATCCGATCAAGGGCTTCCTGGATCTTAGCCTCGGTCTCAACGTCCACCGAGCTTGTGCTGTCGTCCAGTATGAGTATCTTCGGCCGGATGAGGAGAGCCCGGGCGATGCTTATCCTCTGCTTCTGACCGCCGGAGAGGCCGACACCCCTCTCACCGACGTCGTTGTCGTACCCCTTTGGGAAGCCCATGATGAAGTCATGGGCCTCGGCCGCCTTCGCCGCGGCCACGACCTCCTCCTCCGAGGCGTCCGGCCTCCCGTACTTGATGTTGTCCCTTATTGTCCCGCTGAAGAGGATGGCCTCCTGGAGGGCGACGCCGATGTGGGAGCGCAGCGAATCGAACGTCACATCCCTCACGTCGATGCCGTCTATGGTCAGCCTCCCCCTCGTAACGTCGTAGAACCTCGGGATGAGGTCGATGAGGGTCGACTTCCCGGAGCCGGTCGCGCCTAGGACCGCAACCGTCTGGCCCGGCTCCGCGACGAGGTTGATGTCCTGCAGCACAGGCTCGCTGCAGTCACTGCCGTAGCTGAAGCAGACTCCGTCGAACACGACCCTGCCCCTCACCTCGGGCATCCTCTTGGCGTCCGGCCTGTCCTGAACCTGTGGCTCAGAGTCGAGGACCTCGTATATGCGCTGGGCTGAGGCGTTGGCGGCCGACAGCTGGCTGGCCATCATGGCGAGGAAGAGGAGGGGCATGATCGAGGTGAGAAGGTAGTTGGTGAAGGCGAGGATTTCGCCTATGGTGAAACTCCCCGCCACGACCTCAAGGCCGCCGAACCAGACGACTCCCAGGATGCTGGCGTTGATTATCATCTGCATCGAGGGGAAGAGGACGGCGAAGATCGTCAGAACCTTCATAGATTGCTTGGTGAGGTCGGTGTTCGCCTCGTCGAAGCGCTTCGCCTCGCGCTCCGTCCTGACGAACGCCTTGACCACCCTCACGCCTGCGAGGTTCTCCTGGAGCACCGTGTTCAGCCTGTCCAGCCTCCTCTGGACCTCCAGGAACATGGGCTGCGCCTTGACGACGAACACCCCGGCCAGGACGAAGGTGATGGGGAGGAGGATCAGGACGATCCTCGCCAGCTCCGCGTTCAGGACGAACATCAGTGTTATGCTTCCGACAACCATTATGGGAGCCCTGATGAACATCCTGAGGCCCATCATCACCATCATCTGGACGGCGTTGACGTCGCTCGTGAGGCGGACGATTAGCTGCCCGGTCTGAAACCTGTCAAGGTTCCCGAAGCTGAAACTCTGGATCCTGTGGAAGGTGGCGGATCTGACGTCCGCGGCGAAGTTCTGAGCGACCCTCACCGCCAGGAAGGTGTTCCCTATGGAGGCAGCCGCCTCGAAGAAGGCGACGCCCACCATGAGCGCTGCGGTCACCGTTATCATGCTCATGTCCTTGGGCACTATACCCAGGTCGATAATCCGCTGGATAAGCGTCGGTATGGTCAGGTCGGCGAGAACCGATGCCACGAGCATGAGTGCTGCGAGGACGCTCGTCCTCCAGTAGGGCTTCACGAATGACAAAATTCGGAGTATGTAGCTGCCGCCACCCTCTGAGCCCTTGCGGTCTTCGACGAACCCCATTCAGCCGCCCTCTACCCCATTCAATTTCTCGCTCAATATAGACGAACGGTTAATAACTTTATGAGGACACCTTGCCGTATCTACTGAGCGCTCATTCATAAACATATTAGTATATGACGCACTGCCGAGGCGGATGACCGACGAATGTGGAGAATGGATAAACTTTATCGGCGATGCTTGCTCCAGTCTTGCAGGTGAATCAATGAAGGTTCTGGCGATCCAGTCAAGCCCCAACCTCGACGGGCTAACGTCGAAGACCGCGCAGGCCGTCCTTAGGGGGGCCAGAGTCGCCGGGGCTGAGACCGAGCTGGTGCACCTCAACGGGCTCAACATGAAGCCCTGCATCGCCTGCGAGGGCGGCTGGGGCCTATGCCGCCGCGAGGGTACATGCGTACTCGAGGACGACTTCCAGGCCCTCAGGGACAAGATCACCGAGGCGGACGCGCTCGTCTTCGCGACGCCCGTCTACTGGCACGACCTAAGCGAGTCGGCGAAGATCTTCCTGGACAGGCTCAGGCGGTGTGAGGTATACTCCGACTTCAGAAGGTTCAACGGGAAGAGGGCGCTCGGAATAGCCTCGGCGGGTGGGAGTGGGAGCGGCGCCGTCAAGGCCCTACTCGGACTCGAGGACTACCTGAGGAGGATCGGATTCGATATCTTCGACCTCGTCACCGTGACCCAGAGGTCGAAGGTCCACAAGCTGGAGATGCTGGAGAGGGCCGGCGTCCGCCTGGTGAATCCGTGACACCGGCTGCCTATCCAGCATCAAGGGCCAATCTTTCTTCAATGCCACATAACAGTAAATATATTGGTTCGGCCGACCATTTCTCCGGGGTGCGCGCATGTCGGAGCGGTCGAGCGTGTTGAAGGCGAGGATGAGGGCCCTCACCAAGAAATACTCATGGGAGATAATCGCTGACCTGAGGAGCGGCAAGAAGAACCTGACACAGGTCTCGGAGGACAACAGGATACCATATGCCACGGTCCAGAGGAGGATCGCCGAGCTTGAGGCGGCCGGCCTCGTCTCCGTTAGGGACGAGCTGGACGAGAGGTCCGGTAGGCCGGTCAAGGAGGTGAGGGTTGAAGAGGTGAAAATAGAGATCGACCCAGACAAGATACTCCGCATCGTGAGGATGGAGAGGGGACCCATCATAGAGAGGGTCTAGGGGCTAGGTCGTGTACCTCTTCTCGGAAAGGTACCTGTCACGGTGATCTGGCAGCACGGTCGCCACCCGTTTGCCCCTGCCAAGCTCCTCCGCCACCTTGACGGAGTAGAAGACATTCGCCCCTGAAGACATGCCGCAGAAGAGCCCCTCCTCACGGACCAACCTGTCGGAGGTCGCGACGGCGTCATCGTTGCTCACCTTCACGACCTCGTCTATGAGGCCGCTGTCCATCATCTCAGCGATTATGCCGCCGGCCACCTCCGGGCTCGCGCCGGGGATGGTCTTGAAGCCCTCGCTTATGGGGTACCTCGCCGAGGTAGGCTCGAGGCCTATTATCTTCACGTTGGGCAGCTTTCTCTTCAATGCCTTGGCCACGCCGTACAGTGCGCCGCCTACACCTATGGAGGCGACGAAGGCGTCTACCCTGCCGTCCATCTGCTCGAGTATCTCCTCGCCTGTCCTGACGTGCGCCTTGACGTTGGCCGGGTTGCTGAACTGGCGCGCCCACCAGACCATCGGGTTGCCCCTCTCGACCTCAAGGCACCTGAGCCTGGTGCCGATCTCGACCTCGGCGCCCGCCACGCTGCCATCTCCGGGACCCGAGTCGAGCTTGATCTCGTGGACCTTGGCGCCGTAGCTCTCCATGATCCTGATCCTCTCCCTGGTCATGCCCTCCGGCATGTATATCTCGACCCTGTATCCTAGGCGAGTGCCGACGAAGCTGAGGGCTGTGCCCGTGTTGCCCGTGCTCGCGTCGATGATCGTGTACCCCGGCTTCAGCTTCCCCTCCGCCTCGGCCGCCCTTATCATCTCGAGCGCTATCCTGTCCTTGTAGCTCCCGCTCGGGTTGAGGTACTCGAGTTTGGCGAAGACCTCCGCGCCGCTCCTGGGGACGACCCTACGCAGCCTGACAATGGGCGTGTCGCCTATGAGGTCGAGGATGCTGTCGACGACTTTCATGTCCGGCTCCCTGGATACTGTGACTCTGTTGGGAAGATAACCTTTAAGCCCCTTGTTCAGGGGTCGGCGTCTCTACCTGCGTCTGGCACATGTGTGATCATTCATGGAGCTTCTCGGCCAGCTTCGCTACCTTCTCCCCGAGCCTCCTGCAGGCGTCGAGTGCGGCCTCGTCAGGCGCCCCGACCGAAGTCGCGCCGTAGTGGTTCCCGGAGGATGAGCCCTGGATCACCATGCCGTGGACCAGCAGGGCCTCGTTTAGGGCCATCACAGTCGTCTCGGACCCCGTGTGGGTTCCTCCCGCGCTGCAGAAGGCGCCTCCTGCCAGGCCGACCAACCTTCCATGGTACTTCACTGATTCGTCCAGGAAGCCCTTGATCTTGGCCGATGGTAGACCGTAGTAGACGGGTGAGCCCAGTATCAGGCCTTGGACGCTCAGAAGCTCGTCGACGGAGGCCTCGTCCACCTTCCTCAGGACGGCCTCGGCCCCGGCCATATTAACCCCCTCCTCGACGGCGTGGGCCATCTTCTCCGTGTTGCCCGTCCTCGAGTCGTAGACTATCAAGACCCTCGTCGTCTTCACCTCGGCAGCCTCCTCGAAGCGTCCTCAACGGCGTAGGCCCCCATGACCTCGCCGTAATAGATCATGTGCATGTCCATGGTCGAGTAGACGCTGTCCTCGATCTCCTTGGCCAGCAGGCCAGGCTTGAGGTCGTTCTTGTACCTGACGACGCACTCGTAGTGGACCGGGCACTCCTCTATGTACGGTGCGTTCACGAGGAAGCCCTTCCTTGCCGTGAGTCCGAGCTCCCTGAACTTGTCCATGTCTCTCCCTGATTTCGTGCCGCAGACATCGAGC
>Ga0172366_10002758_pt1 | contig 13816 bp, 9 predicted proteins | sample LakKivSesite69cm_FD_114533 | JGI IMG/M metagenome (GOLD analysis project Ga0172366, IMG submission 114533) | Sediment microbial communities from Lake Kivu, Rwanda - Sediment site 69cm | ecosystem: Environmental > Aquatic > Freshwater > Lake > Sediment | place: Rwanda: Western Province, Lake Kivu... | reverse complement strand
TGTCCCAGCTCATTTTCCCTTCATCCATCAGTCGGGCCAGGGCAAAGGTGGTGAAGGCTTTGCTGGCCGAACCGATGGCTAAGAGCGTATCCGGGGTCATCGGCAGCTTATTTTCCAGGTCGCGGTAGCCATAACCTTTAAGAAGGATAATTTCTTTATCCTTAACCACCGCCAGGGCCAGCCCCGGCACCTTCAATTCGGCCAGAGCTTTATTGATAACCTCATCTATTCCTTCCAGAGCCTTGCGGGCTCTGGCCACCGGGTTTTCTCCTTTATTCAGGTTGAAAGGAAAAGTTTGACCTGCCTGGCTGAAATTCCCGCTTATCTTCTGCCCTTTTTCATCCAGCTGACCCTTAAAAACAGGGTTTCCCGGCACTCCGGAAATAGCAAAGCTGATTTCGCTGCCTTCTATTCTTATATTCTCGAGCGGCAGGTCTTTAGCCTTCTGGACCGGGATGGAAATCACCCCTTCCAGCTTATTTTCCGAAGTCAGCTTGAAATCGACCTGGACTTCAAGTTTCATCCCGGGGAGTTCTATGGCCCCTTCCCAGTGTCCGGCGACTTTCTGGCTGACCTCTTCTGTCCGGGCCAGGAGCGGCTGGCTCTGCAGGGTAACCAGAATCGCCAGGATGATAATAATTCCCACAATTAAAGATGATTTTCTCACTTTTTCCTCCCTGGAATTAAGAATGAACTTTTTTAGCATAAGGCATCGCCCTCTTCATTTCAAATTAATTTTGTCAGCACCGACCGGGTAACAGCTGAAATTTCGAAGCTGCCTTCTTTTTTTGGGACAGACAGCTATTGCTTTACCGGATTAATCGGTCCTCATATATTTACGGATATTCGGGGAGAATGGTTCCGGACCCGAAAAATCACCCCTTAGCCTGCAAATCTTGTTTTGGTGGGGGAACTTTTTTGACCCGTCTTCCGTCTTTAGTGGTGTAAGAGATATGATTTTCTATGATGATTGAATCTGTCGGGAGGCAAAATGCTTACAAAAAAGAGGTCGGGAGTGTTAGGAGACGGCCGTCTTCCAGGGCTTTTCATCCTGCTGTTGATGACCGTTGTATTTAGCGCCGGTTGCACGGATTTTATCGATGCCACCTATAGATATGAAGAGCCATTCAGTCAGACCATCGCCATTAAAGAACCGGGTTCTTTTTCCCTGTCCAATATCAATGGCTCGATTACCATAACCAGTTCGCCAGAGCTGACCGTGGTTATCAAAGCCACCAAGTATGCCCGCTGGAGGAAGGAAGATCTGGAGAGGGTCAGGATAGAAGTGGTCGGCGGAGAAAAATCAGTCATCGTCGATACCATCTACGAAAAACGCAACCTTCAGGTCAAAGTGGACTATGAGATAACGGTGCCGGAGAACATGGCCCTGGAAATGGTTAAAACGGTAAATGGCCGGCTTAATCTAACCGGAAAATTCGAACGGGCCCAGCTCCGGACAACCAACGGCAGTATAACAGTCAGGGGAGACACTGGCTGGCTGGAGGCGGTTACGACCAACGGCAGTCTGGATGTTATTAACGTCAAAGGCAGAACCAGCCTCAAGACCACCAATGGCAGTATCAAGCTGGAGCTGGATGAAATCGTGGCCGACCTCGAAGCAAAGACCACCAACGGCAGCCTCACCATCAGACTGAAAAACCAGCCCAACGCTTATTTCAGCGCCCGGACGACCAACGGCAGCGTTCGCCTTGACTTTCCTGTTACCGTCGAGGGCAGCCTTTCCCGGAGAAGAGTTGAAGGCCGGATGGGCAGCGGTCAGGGTCCAAGAATTGAGCTTCATACTACCAACGGTTCAATCACCATGCAGAAGATATGAGGCTGAGGATTTCCGGGCCTGGTAATCCGGCGAAGGCAATCCTCTTCTTGCCGCGGCCTGAACGGATTCAACACTGCGGGTCTGGGGGCGATCATTATTTTCTGATTTTTTGCTCTAACAGCGACAGGGACTGATTTATAAGAAATATCCCCGCCCCCGTTCTTGCCTTCCAGCTCTTCCTGAACAGAAACGGCGAAATTATTTTTTCAATGTTTTCGACAGTTCTTCTATTGTCTGGTGGAGACGGATGACGATGACCGGGGTTTTAATGTTTTCATAGAGAATCCTGGAGGGATTCAGGCTGGCCCCGTAAAAACCGGCATTGGCTTCCTGATTGACTCTGAGGGTGCCGCCTTTTATCGAGATTCCGGCAAACAACCCCTTGCTTTTGGAATAAGAATATATCTCGGCTTCCATTTCCAGGTCGGTGCTGGCTTCGGCGCTCCGGCCCACCGGACCGGCGGAGACGCTCATATCTGCTCCCAGAGTAATTTTATTGGAGGCAATATTCTCGACCCCTTCTCTGTTCTTAAAGACCAGCACCAGGTCGGCCTTCTGGACTCCTATCTGCCAGCCGAAGCTGCCGCCGATCAGGTCGATGAACAGAGGGTTTCCCCACTGACCGTCTTTTCTTCTGACCATGACAATTCCCCGCCCGTACTGACCGCCGATTCCCCAGGCCGCTTTGACCACTCCGGGGAAGATGGCCAGGCCCTCGGCTTTTTCCAGCAGCCGAACCGGGATGCCCTCTTCTTTCATGCTGGCCAGGTCCTTGATGACTGCTATTGCCCGCGCCACACGTTCCTCTCCGGGTCGGGGGTCGGGCTTGCTCTGCCCGGCAGAAATAAAAGGAGCTGACAGGGCAGAAAGAAGACAGATCGCCAGGACCGACCGGCTGATCCCATTAATTTTATTTTTCATGGTCTTTTCCCTTCTATTGTGAAATTTTATTACCTTTTTTGCCTTTCGGCAATAAGCAGGGAACCCGGCCGGTAAGGAAATGATCGCTTAAGGTTTCACGGGCCAGGAGGCATCAAGCCAAGGACCTGGCCCCGCAATCAGTCCCTGACTCCAGGGAATGTGATACTCCGGATGCCGGGGAGAATCAAGCTGTTATTGAAGTAAAAATCAGAAACTTAAGCCGTCGGCCGGCAAAGAAGGGAATCGACCGGGAGCCGGACGAAACCAGAATCTTTTTAGGGAATTAGTTATTCGGCCGTCCAGACCTGTTTTAAGAACCGAACGAATGAAGGAAGAACTGCCTCCGGGTGAGCAAAAAAAGAAGAAGCGAGCTGGCGACCTGGCGGCCGTCGGGATTCGGTGGCGTCGTGGTAAATCCCGTTTCCCTTCTCCCCGGCTATAAAAATCGTTGCCAGAATTCTCTCGATAGGGTAGTTTAAATGAATCAGGCAGAAAGACTCCGACCCGAAACCATGAGCATCTTTGCCAGGGCTTTTGAAGTGGTGGCTGCCCAGCTGGGAATAGCCGTGGTCGGTTTTTTTGTTTTCCGCAGCCAGATTCAGGATAAAGAAAGCATCCTGAAATTTCTGTCGACTCTGGGCATAGATTTAGCCCTGCCCTTTTTTGTTTTCGTCAGCATCATCAACAATTTCGACCCCGCTGGCCACAGTCGCTGGTATATTTATCCGCTCTGGTGGCTCGGTCTGACAACCGGACTTTTTCTGCTGTCCCTCTTTTTTACCCTGGTTTCGAAAAGCAACAGAGAATTTTTCCTGTCTTTGTTCTTCCAGAACGGGATCTTTTTCCCGCTGGCTCTGATGGCCGGTCTTTATGGAGGCGATTCAGCCGAAGTGGCCGTGCTCTTTATATTCATGATGTTCTATCCCAGTTTCTTCTTCCTGGTAATTCCAGCCATCCTGGGTCTGAAGCAGCCAAAAACCAGGTGGCGCAGGCTTCTGTCTCCAGTCTTTCTGGCCACGGTTCTGGCCATTCTGTTCAAGCTGACCGGCCTGGAAGTCTATATTCCAGGTTTTCTCAGGAGCACCTTTGCGGCCGTCGGGTCCATCTCCACCCCGCTCATTTTCCTCATCCTGGGCGGCAATATCTACCTGGATCTGGTTGGAGCCAGGAAATTTTTTCCGGGAAAGGTGCTGTGGTTTGTTCTGGTGAAGAATTTCATCTTCCCGGCTTCTGTCCTTCTGGCCATAAAAATATTTCACATTCCACCTCCGGTGTCCCTGATACTGATTTTGCAGGGTGCGGTGCCGCCGCTGACGGTAGTTCCGGTGCTGGTCGGAAGGGCCGGAGGGAATCGGGCCTTCGTCAACCAGCTGTTTGTGGCCAGCGCCCTGGTTTCAGCAGTCAGCCTGCCGCTTTTCCTTTATCTGTTCACCAGGTTTGGATTTTAATCCAGCAGCGGAAGTTTTCAGAAAATAGCGAAATCGGAAGACGATTGTTCTTGACCGGGAAACGGTTAAAAGGTAAAAAAAAAACGGTTATTCAGTCTCAGGAGGGCTCATGAACAGCAGAAAAACTTTCAACAGAAGAAAATTTCTGGGAACCGCGGCCGGCACAGTGGCCGGAGTCCTGGCCCTGGGCAGAGCGTCGAATTCAAGTTACCAGGTTCGCCCGGCAGAAAAACCGGAGGCCCTGATAACCAGGACTCTGGGCCGGACTGGCTTCCGGGTTCCCATAGTTTCCATGGGCGTGATGAACGCCGATAACCCGGAACTGGTTCGCCGGGCTTATGAAGCCGGTATCAGGCATTTTGATACTGCCAATGTCTACCAGCGCGGGCGGAACGAAGAGATGGTCGGGCGGGTGCTGGTGGAAGAGCTTAAAGTGAGGGACAGGGTCATAATCGCCACCAAGATAAACATCTTCCCCCAGCAGCGCAGTGCCCCGGCTGAGGAAATAAAGGACCTGCATCGAAAGCGGATCGAAGAAAGTCTGCGCCGCCTGAAGACCGACTACGTGGATATTCTCTATTCGCACGACGTCTCCGACCCGGCCTGGATCAGAAATCCGGCTGTGATTGATTCCCTGCTCGAAATTAAAGAGCAGAAGAAAGCCCGGTTCATAGGCTTCAGCACTCACCAGAACATGAATGAGGTGATCAAGACTGCAATCGAGATGAAGGTCTATGATGTCGTTCTGACCACCCTGAATTATTCTCTCTATGATTATGCCGAATATCTGGAAACTCTGAAAAAGGCCGCTTCTGTTGGAATAGGTCTGGTGGCTATGAAGACCCAGTGCCAGCAGGCCTGGTACAGAGAATCGGTTCCGGCCGAAACGAGACGTTTTTATGAAGGGCCTATAATCCACAGCGCGCTTCTAAAATGGGCTCTCCATCATGAATTCATAACGACGGCCGTTCCCGGATTCACCACTTTTGAGCAACTTTATGCTGATATCCCAGTGGCCAGCAATCTGGAATACACCGGGGAGGAAAAGAAGTTTCTTGAGGACCGTCAGGTTAAACTTCAGATGGCAGCTGTCTGCCGGGCCTGCGGTCAGTGCCAGCCGACCTGCCCGAAGGGGGTGGATATTCCCGCTGTCATCCGGGCTCACATGTATGCGGCCAGCTACGGCAATTTCTACCAGGCAAGGGAAACGCTGGACGGACTGGAAGCGGGACGGTCGATAAAGGCCTGTGCTGATTGCTCCGGCTGCCAGGCTCGCTGTGTCAGGGGAGTGAACATAGCCCGCCGCCTTGATGAGCTGAAAACTCTGCTGGCCTGAAGAGTGGCCGCTATTTGTTCTGCCCCTGACCTCCAAGGCGGGACGGGAACTGGGCCAGAAGGAAAGCTTGGAAGCTGATCCGGGTTTATCCGGATATTCTGTTTAAATTACTGGCAGGTTCGAGCGACTTAAAATATGGATCGGGCAGAAGAGTAAAGAGAAGAGATTTCAGATAAAGCTGGAATGAGAGGATAAAGAAAGCAGAACGCAGTCAAAAAAGAGGAGAAAAATGCGGACAGCAAAAGTCAGCCTGAAAATAAAGACCTGTCCTTCGGGAATGCTCATTTTTGGCCTGGCCATTGTTCTGATTGCTCTCTCCTGCAGTCAGGTCAGCAGCCAGCAGCGGGGCAAAGAGTTCCTTCAAAAAGAGAGAACTTCTGTCCAGCCACCCAGAGTGACGAAAATTATCATGGGTTATTACCCGGGCTGGAAAAAGTCTGAATTCAGCCACAGCCTGATAGATTTTGCCAGCCTGACCCATCTGGCCCACGCTTTCACCAGACCCGACAGTGAGGGGAACCTGGTCATCGACCAGAATTACCTTTACCCCGAGCTGGTATCCGCTGCCCACAGCTATTCGGTGAAAGTGATCATGAGTATTGGCGGCTGGGGCAATTGCCAGGGCTTCCCGCCCACCGCCGCCTCCCCGGAGAAGCGCAGTCGCTTTATCGGTCAGATTGTGGATTTCTGCCGGGAGAATAATTATGACGGAGTGGACCTTGACTGGGAGTTTGTCTCCGGAGAGCAGGAAAAGCAAAACTTCTCCGACCTGGTCCGGGAACTTTCCACTGCTCTGAGGGCCATGGACCCGCCCCGTCTGCTGACCATGGCCGCGCCGGCCGGGGCTTACTGGGGAAGGTGGATTGATTATGAACAGCTGCATCCCTATTTCGATTATATCGCCATGATGACCTACGATTACCATGGTCCATGGACTGACCATTCGGGTCATAACTCTCCCCTGTATACCTGTCAGAACGATCCCTGCGGTTCCCTGGATGACAGCTTCAGCTATGCGGTCATAAGAGAAATACCCCCTGATAAGCTGCTGCTGGGGATTCCGTTCTATGGCCGATCCTTTAATACCGGCCGGCTGTACACTCCTGCGACCCAGAGCCAGTACTATACTTATACCGATATCCAGAAGCTTCTGGCCTCCGGCTGGAAATACAACTGGGATTTTTGCAGTCAGGTGCCGTTTCTGCTCAGCCCTTCCAGGACCACCCTGCTGTCGTTTGACGACATCCGCTCGGTCTTCCGGAAGTGTCGTTATGTGCAGGATAAGGGTCTGGCCGGGGTGATAATCTGGGAAATAACCGCTGACCGTAATAATGGTCGTCCGGAGTTGCTGCAGACGATTGCCAGAACTTTCCGCGCCGGTCAGAAATAATTCAAGGTTTCAAAACTTTTTATGGTGACCCGGGTCGGGGAGGTCCCGTGAGGATAGTCTACCGGGGTTCTGGATGATGATCTGGAGCATATTTGACAGTCTGCCGATGGGGTTAAATGGGCTGAAAAGAAAATTTCATAGCAGCCGGCAAAGGTTGAATCAGGCACCAAAATCATTCGAGAATTATCGGCCGCCATTTTCCCGGCTAATTTTTTTCTGAACGTTCCGATGACGGAAAAAACAAAATAAGAGATGAAAAAATTTTGCCAATCGCTAATAATCTTGATGGAGAAAGAGATAGAGAGGGTTACCATGGAAAAGAAAAGGGCTTTCTCTTTAATTTCAATTTTTCTTCTCTTCTTGACCTTATTATTTATCCCGGATTTTGACGGGCCGGCCTGGGCCCGGGCTCAGGATCCCGGTCAGGATAAGCACCATGGATTTTTACCGGTTTCAGTCTGGTATACCGGAGGCACAGTCCGGGCTCCGATGATAGAACCGGTCGGCACCAGGTCGGCGACTGAGTGGAAAACCGACCTGGAACAGATTAAAAAGCTGGGTTTTAACACCGTCCGTTGCTGGCTGGAATGGGCTTATAACGAAAAGCAAGAAGGAAAGTATGATTTCTCCAGCCTGCAGCTTCTGACCGACCTGGCGGCCGAGGTCGGGTTGAAGGTCATCTGTCAGGTTTACATAGATTCGGCGCCGGAGTGGGTGGGCAAGAAGTATCCCGGGTCAGCCTTTGTTGCCTCCAACGACCTCAGGGTTCATTCCCAGTCATCGCCGGGATTCTGTTTTGACCATCCCGGAGTTCAGGAAAGAATCCTGAATTTCTTCAGTGAGGCTGCCCGGGCAGTTAAAGGGAAGCCCGCCTTCTACGGCTGGGACCTGTGGAGCGAGCCCCATATCATCAACTGGTCTGAAGTCTATCACCTGGGCGACCTGAGATACCTCCAGTTCTGCTACTGTCCGTCGAGCCAGGCCCGGTTCAGGGAATGGCTGCGGAAAAAATACGGCCCGATTGAAAACGTCAACCAGGCCTGGCATCGAACATATCGCAATTTTGCGGAAGTCGAGCCGCCTCGATTCGGGACCATCCTGACCTACACCGACTATGTTGACTGGCAGGAATATATTTCCGACAAGCTGGCCGAAGACCTGGCCCTCAAGGCCCGGGCTATAAAGAAAATTTTCCCGGAATCAGTGGTTACCAGCCATTCGGCCATACCCGGGCTTTTCAGCCGGCCTTCCTGGGACGGGACTCCAGACGACCGCAAGATGAACGACAGCGTCGATTATTATGGTGTCTCCATATATCCAAAACATGCCGGGGCTATCAGACCCTGGACGCCGTATTTCCGGGCGGCCGGCCTGGATTTTGTCCGCTCGATGAGCTTGAAGAATGCCGGGTTCTATGTGGGCGAACTTCAGGCGGGTTACGGAGTTTTCGGGATGAAAGTAAGTATTCCCGTCACGGAGACCGACCTGCGCGACTGGGTGTGGAGCCTGATGGCCTATGGAGCCCGGGCCATTAACATCTATGCTTATTACCCGATGAGCTCCGGCTATGAAGCCGGGGGTTACGGGCTGGTGGAACTTGACGGTAAGATCACTCCGCGAGCTGAGGAAGCGGGCAGGATTGCCAGGACCATCAGCCAGAACATGAATCTTTTTCTGAGGGCCAGACCCCGGCCCTCTAAAATGGCCATTGTCTATAATCCGCTTTCGCACCTGGTCGGCGGGCAGCAGACCTTCACCTCTGAAGGCCAGCCGGTCGGCTACAACAATCTCAGCGAGTCGCTCCAGGGGATACACCGGGCTTTCTTCGAGCGGGGGATAAAAGTGGATTTTATCCACGTCCGCGACCTGAAGGATAAAGCCGCCGATTACCGACTGCTTATCGCCCCCTATCCGGTAATGATTTCGCAGCCTTACGTTCAGGATCTGATCAGTTATGTGGAACAGGGCGGAACCCTGCTGGTCGAGGCCCGGGCTGGCTGGATAGACGAAAAGGGCTTTGCCTTTCCGGTCATCCCGGGCGGCGGGCTGGACAGGGTGCTCGGCTGTCGCGAAGCCCGGCTATTGCCCATCCAGAAAACGGGTCAGATGATAATAAGCCAGCATCATCCGGCCCTGCCCTGGCTCAAGCCCGGAGATTCGCTGGAAACAGTATTTTTTGAAGAGACATTTGCAGTGACCGACAAGAAAGCCCGGGTTCTGGCCACCAGCCCGGACGGTCAGCCAATGCTGGTGCTGGCCCCTTATGGTAAGGGCCAGGCTCTGATAGCGGGTTCCTTTCTTGGCTCGGCCTTTCATCATTTCAGAAATCCGAATAACGGGAAATTTCTGACCGGACTGGCCGACTGGCTCGGGATTAAGGCTGATGAAGAAGTCAAAGCCAGCCCGGAGCCGGCGCTGATAGAATGCCGCTGGCTGGAAGGCCCGGATTACCGGTTGCTTTTTGTCTTCAACCGGGGAGAGGAAAAGTCTTTAATTTCTCTGTCTGCCGACCGGCCCTGGTCCGGAGTAGAACTGCGGAACCTGGAAACAGGAGAAAAGATTTCTTTCAGGGAGGAAAAGAAACGATTGAGCCTTGAGCTGGAACTGGGCCCGCAGGGAGTAAAAGTTCTATTGCTTAAGAAGATTCAGGATAATCAAATAAAGAGCCCGTTGCTGGAAGATAAAGGAGCAAGGTGATTTAATGGCAACAGAAGGTTTTGAAATAATGGCCGAATGATATCGGACGGAGATTTCTGTTTACCTGAGCCTTGAAATTAAGGGAAACAGGATAGGGAAATGCGGATAGTGAATAAAACCAGAGCCGGAAAGGCCGGCAATTCAGGAATGCTGGTCGGGGCCATCGATATCGGAGGTACCAAGATCGCCTCGGCCCTGCTCAACCGGTCGGGTCGGATGCTGTTCAGGACCCGGGTCCTGGTGAGGCCGGAAGGCGGGAAGGCGGTTTTGGACCAGTTGATTGACCTTTATTATCAACTGAAGGCCGAAGCGGAGAAGCGTGGCCGGAAGCTCGGGGCGGTTGGCCTGTGCGTTCCAGGAGTGGTTAACCCCTTAACCGGACTGGTCTGGGTTCCCAACATTCCCGGCTGGAAGGATTTTCAGCTCGTGAAGCATCTCAAGAAGAACATAAATTGTCCGACGGCCGCGGTCAGCGACAGAACGGCCTATGTTCTGGGTGAAGCCTGGATGGGTGCTGCCAGGAATAGAAAGAATGTCATTTTTCTGGCGATTGGTACCGGAATAGGGGCGGGAATCATGGCTGAGGGCGTAATCATTCACGGCCAGGCTGACCTGGCCGGGGCGGTCGGCTGGCTGGCTCTAAACCCGGAATTTAAGCCCGGTTATGAGGTCACCGGCTGCTTTGAACAGGAAGCTTCCGGTGGCGCCCTGGCCAGAAAATCCATGGAATTAATTGCTGCTCATCCGGAGCTATTCCCGGCAGTGGGAAAGGAGCCGTTATCGGCGGCCGAAGCCGTATCGGTTGTCTGTGAAGCAGCCAGAAGGGGACAGCCCGAGGCCCTGAAACTGGTTCGGGAGATTCAGGATTACCTGGCGATGGGTGTGGCTAACCTGGTATCCACTTTTAATCCGGAAATGCTGGTCCTGGGCGGAGGGCTGTTTCAGTCTGCGGACTTATTCTTCGAGCCGGTTAAAGAAAAATTCAGCCGCTGGGCTCAACCTCTCTCTGCCCGGAGTGTCGAACTGGTCCTCTCTCGACTTGGTCAGGAAGCAGCACTCTATGGCTGTGCCCGCTCAGCCTGGTTTCTGGTGGACAAAAAGATGGCTGGCGGCCGGAAACTCGATCGACAAATCGGGTAAGGGAGAGGCGGGGCGACTGGCTCGGGGCTTGAAGATAGATCAGCTCTTTAGAGTGCGGAAAGCATTAGAACTGATAAATCAGAAAGCTTAAAGGAGAAAAGTCATGTCAGGTGAAAATTATTTAGAGAGGATTCAAAAAATAATCGGCAAAATCCAGAAGACCCAGCTCAGAAAAATCCAGAAGGCCGGTAAAATCATAGCCGAAGCCATTGCTTCCGGAAACCGGGTCTATCTTTTTGGCAGCGGACATTCAGTCATCCCGGTGATGGATGTTTTTCCCCGTTACGGCAGCTTCGTCGGTTTCTATCCTCTCTATGACCCGAGATTGATGTGGCATAATGTCATCGGGCCGGGTGGAGCCAGGGAGCTGCTGTGGATAGAAAGAAAGGAAGGTTACGCCAGGGTTTTCCTCCAGAGCTATTCCCTTCAGCCGGGCGATGCCATAATTGTCTTTTCCCATGGCGGCCGCAACGCTGCCCCGATTGAGGTGGCCCTGGAGGCCAGAAGCCGCGGCCTGAAAGTAATTACAGTATCCAGCCATCAGAACCTGAAGGTTTCCAGGCCGGCCCATTCTTCCGGCAGGTTTCTGGCCGAGATTGCCGATGTGGCCATAGATAACTGTACTCCGCCGGAAGATTCACTGATCGATGTCGGTAGACCTGAAAAAATCGCCGCCGGCTCAACGGTAGCTGCAGTTTCGGTGGCCATGGCCCTGCTGGCTGAAGCCGGAGCCATTCTGGCCCGGCAGGGGAAACTGCCCCCGACCTTCGTCTCCCCCAATGTTCCTGGAGTGGCGGCCGACCATAACGACCGTGTTTACCAGGCCTTTACCGATTTTTATTACAGCCGGCCCGCTCCGCAAAACCCGGGTGGAAAAAATGCTTACCGGCCGAAAGTTAAAAAATCAGCCAGGATAGCAAAGTAGAATTTATTGTCGCCCGGCAGATTTTTGGAATGACAAAAACAGATGATAGTAAAAGGAAATGAAATGGAAAGTGAAAAACACTTAAATCTGCCGACCGAAGGCGATTCCAGACTGGCCCGGAAGCTAACGGCGGCCAGCTCCTCCAGCATCTTTGTCTTTGGCCTGGTGATGGCAATTCTTGGAGCCATCCTGCCCCAGCTCATCGACCGTCTGAATCTGCAGCGCACCCAGGCCGGAAATCTTTTCTTTTTCATGAATCTGGGCATGCTGGCAGCCACCCTTTTCTTCGGGCCGGTGGCCGACCGATTTGGCTTCAAGTTGCTGCTGGCCCTGGGCTCTCTGCTGGTGAGTCTGTCCTTTACCGGGCTGGCCTTTTCTTCCAGTTACGGGCTGGTGATGCTTTCGGTAATTTTTCTGGGGCTGGCTGGCGGGGTCCTCAACGGCGGCAGCAATGCTCTGGTCAACGACCTTCACCCGGAGAGGCGGGCGGCAGCCCTTAATTTCCTCGGGGTCTTTTTTGGTTTCGGAGCCATGCTGGTGCCTCTGATCATAGGCGGTTTCCTGAAACAGCTCGGATTGCGTCCGGTTATTCTGATTGCCGCCGGACTGAGTTTCCTCCCTTTTATTCTTTTTTCTGTTTTCTCTTTTCCCCGGCCGAAGCAGGCTCAGGGCTTTCCGCTGAAGGACGTTAGAAAGATAATAAGTTCAGGCCTGCTCTGGCTGGCAGCCTTCATACTTTTTTTTCAGTCGGGAAATGAATTTTCCGTCGGCGGCTGGCTGAGCAGCTATTTTCAGGAAAGGTTCAACTTCAGCCTGAGCCGGGCGGCACTCGTTCTTTCCGGGTACTGGTTTTTCCTGATTGTCGGGCGTTTTCTCTATCCCGCCTTAAACCGGTTCTGGAAGAGAGAGACTGTGGTTTTAGCCAGCGCCTTTCTGGCTCTGGTTTCAGTGGTCGGCCTGATCCTCAGTAAGTCAGGCTGGCTGGGCGTTGTTTTTGCTCAGTTGATCGGCCTGGGATTTGCGGCCATTTATCCGACCACTCTCGCGGTCATAGGAGAAAAGTTCCCGCGCTTTTCCGGAACGGCTTTTTCTCTGGCTATCGGCACCGGCCTCCTTGGCGGCATGCTTTCGCCCTGGCTGATCGGGCAGGTGAGCCAGAATAGTTCGCTGCGAACTGCCTTGCTGGTGCCAGCCTTAAATCTGGCGGTTATTTTGATTCTTCAGCTGGCGGTCAGAAAAAAACTGAGGTCTGAGCATGGCAGGGGGCCGGATATTTAAGGGAAGAATGATAATATCCGCAAGGAAAACTGCCTCGAGATTTTGGTATTATAATAATTGCTGAAGGTAAGGCTCTTGACGGATCGGTCTGAGTGGAAGAGGAGGGCTCTCTCCTGAGGCACGTTAAGTTTTAGAAAATTTATTATAAGAGGAGGGGAGGGTTATGAAAAACGCAATCAAAAAAGAAACAATTATCACCCTTTCCGGAATTCTTCTAATCATGGTGCTCTTTTTCTTGCTCCGGGCCGGGGAGGTTACGGAACAGGCGGTGGAACTCATCGTCCGCGGCGACGACATGGGTATGACCCATTCAGCCAACGAAGCCTTCGAGATAGCCTTCAATCAGGGAATTCTTACCGCTGGCGGGATCATTGTGCCGGCGCCCTGGTTTGAGGACGCCGCCAGACGCTGCCGGGAAAACTGGCTATGGTCGGTGGGTGTTCATCTGTGCGTGAATGCCGAATGGAAGGATTACCGCTGGCGGCCGGTGACTCCTTTTAACCTGGTGCCAACCCTGGTCGATGAAGACGGATATTTTTCCCCCACCGCTCAAGCTTTTCTTTCGAGGAACCCGAAGCTGGAAGAACTGGAAAAGGAACTGCGGGCTCAGGTCAACCGGGCTTTAGACCGGGGACTGCGGCTTGATTATCTTGATACCCACATGGACAGTCTGGAGACAAGGGACGAATTCCGGGCCATGGTGCGGAAAGTGGCTCGAGAGTACCGGCTCCCGATTTCAGGAGAATGCGGGGAAGACCGGGAATTTTTCAATATTTACGATGTGGCCCCGGAGCTGAAAGAGAAGGTGCTGCTGGAAAAGCTTCAAACTGCTAAACCCGGCCTT
>Ga0172366_10002756_pt1 | contig 13817 bp, 7 predicted proteins | sample LakKivSesite69cm_FD_114533 | JGI IMG/M metagenome (GOLD analysis project Ga0172366, IMG submission 114533) | Sediment microbial communities from Lake Kivu, Rwanda - Sediment site 69cm | ecosystem: Environmental > Aquatic > Freshwater > Lake > Sediment | place: Rwanda: Western Province, Lake Kivu... | reverse complement strand
GCTGGCCGCTCCGCTGCCAGCGGAGCTTCGTTCGATAGTCTTGTATCCTTAGACATACTTTAACTCCTTTCGAGGGATAGTATCCCCTAAATGTGTGTCCAAGGAAACCCTGGGGCGGAGGACTTCTTGCAAAACTGGCGTGTTTTGTGTAAAGTGAGTAGGAATTTGTCAGAACGCGTAGTTAGGAGGAGGTGTCTGAAAAGGTAATTTTCACAAGTGCGGTTTTAGAAAGGTCTTGCGCCCGTAGCTCAGTAGGATAGAGCATCGGTTTCCTAAACCGGAGGTCGCAGGTTCGAATCCTGTCGGGCGTATTGTTCAAGTCTCGGCCTCTCAGCCAGTTACGCGTGGCGGCCTGTTGCAACGTTCGACCTTACGTAAAGAAGCAAATGGCTTTTTGCGACAGGATGTCACAGATAATCTGTAACTGTTCGTTGTTGGTTTCATATACCCTGACGGTGTCGGCGTATTTACAGAACTTCATCCAGACCTTTGAGGCCGCTACTTAGCCAAGCCACCATGATTTATCTTCTCTTGGTGTGATATTTGGTGTGATCGATTCCCAATTCCTTGACTCTGTATCTTATAATCCGAGCTGTGGAACCAAGGTCCCGGGCCACAGCAGCCAGATTTCCATTAGATCGCTTAAGCGCATCCACAATTATGTCGCGTTCAAACAGGTTGACCCTGTCGTTCAGCGAACCTGTACCGATAGTATCTGAGGCATCCGAAGTCTGGAGTGTGGGTGGTAAATGATGAGCACGGATAACACTATCAGTGCTCAACAACACAGCTCTTTCGATACAATTCTCAAGCTCCCGTACATTGCCCGGCCAATGATATGCTACCATCATATTGATTGCCGGCGTACTGATTCGTCTGACATCTTTGCTCATCTTTTTAGAATACCGTTCAACGAAATAATCGGCTAATAGGAGTATGTCGTCTTTTCGCTCACGTAACGGCGGCAGGTAAATAGGAAAGACGTTTATTCGGTAGTAAAGGTCCTGTCGAAACATTCCTTGCTCGACGGCCATCTCCAGGTTGCGATTAGTAGCAGCTATGATTCTGGCATCGGTCTTTAGCGTACGATTGCTGCCCACACGCTCGAACTGGCGGTCCTGAAGAACCCTAAGAAGCTTGACCTGGGTTGCTGGTGCAAAATCTCCTATCTCATCAAGAAACAAAGTTCCGCCATCCGCTTCTTCGAGCCGACCCTTGCGACTCTGGATTGCACCGGTGAAAGCACCTTTCTCATGGCCGAACAGCTCGCTTTCCAGAAGATTTTCATTTAGGGCAGCGCAATTGACCTTAACAAAAGACCCTTTTGCTCTTCGGCTGGAATAATGAATTGCGTGAGCAACTAACTCCTTACCAGTACCCGATTCACCACGAATAAGAACCGTTGTGTCACTGCCAGCAACCTGGTAGATTTGCCTGTACACATCACGCATAGCGCTGGAGTTGCCCATAATATTTTCCGGCCTGAATCTGTCCTCCAACTCGTTACGCAATCGCAGATTTTCATCCTCCAGTTCTTGCCGGCGAAGAGCCTCCTCTCTTCTGGTCCTAACATCATTGGCAATCATACTCGCCACGATACTTAACGCTCGCATGTCTTCTTCGAGGGACACGCTCTTATCGTATAGCCGAACAACTGAAATCGTCCCGATAATTTCTTGTCCAATCGAAATCGGGACACAAATAAAGCTAATCTCTTCTTTCGTAACGTTCCACCGTTCGAAGCGATTAAGAAAGAGTGGTTCTTCCGATACTTTCGGCACGATCATTGCTTTGCCGGTCTGCATTACTCTGCCTGTCACACCTTCGCCCACGCGGTAACGGACTTTGCGGCTGCGTTCTTCCGGAACGCTGTGTGCAACTTCGATTCTAATCTCGTTGCCATCTGGTGCCAGAAGTGTTATAGTGCCTCTATTCAGACCAAGATCTTTTTCAAGGATGTCCACCACATCAGCAAGAGCCTGTTTTCGGTAAGTACCAACAGCAAGAATCTGGCTTATCTTGTAAAGGGTCTCCAACTCGCGTACATGGTGAGCTGGCTGCACCATAGGATTTCGTAGATTGAGTTCACTATTGGCCATAATCTGTAACCTTTAGCTCCAAGCCCAACTAATATATATCAGGTCATTACATCCGAATCAAAGAAGTATTACAAATATGTAGTATAAGTCAAGCTTGAAAAACTGGATCATAACAGTAAGTCTCTTAAATCAAAAAGGTTGTGTTATGTTACAACTGCTTTTCTTCTACAGAGTTGTTATTACAAATTTGTCATTTTTATATCACGAGTGCGACATAAATGTCATCATTTTGCTCTGTTGCAATTTGAGCCTTATGCTATTTATTTTCTTATAAGATAAGCACTTATGTTCCTGCTTGAATTGACATTCCGGGCTGGCATGACAATTGCAATTTATAATACAGCAGTTTTAGAGTCTGATTTGCAGATAAGCTTTCTTAAGCCGGACAAAAGTAGAGAACTGTAAACACGATCACGATGAAAAAACTATTGATGTTGATTTTGCTTGCGTTATGTCTGCCTGCTGCAAATGTTCTGGGCGAATCCGTTGCAACACAATCACAGGAACACCCAATCGCTGCTGCCGCGGCACCAAAGGTCGATACGGGCGATACGGCCTGGGTGCTGGTGAGTGCTGCGTTAGTAATGCTTATGACGCCTGGGCTGGCCTTCTTCTATGGCGGACTTGTTCGCCGGAAGAATATGCTGTCGGTGCTCATGCAGTGTCTTATGATTCTGTGTCTTGTGAGTCTTCAGTGGGTGTTGTTCGGCTACAGTTTATCGTTTGGGCCAGACAAGGGTTCGCTGATCGGCGGTCTGGAATGGCTTGGTCTGAAAAGCGTTGGGATGGAGCCCAATACCAATTATGCTGCAACCATACCGCATCAAGTTTTTATGATGTTTCAGATGATGTTTGCCGTGATCACACCAGCGTTGATCATTGGGGCGTTCGCTGAACGGATGAAATTCTCGGCGTTATGTGTTTTTGTGCTGTTGTGGGCGACGTTTGTATATGATCCTGTAGCGCACTGGGTGTGGGGCGTGGGCGGCTTTTTGAGGCAATCCGGTGCTCTGGACTTTGCAGGTGGAACGGTGGTTCACATTAATGCCGGCATGACCGCTTTAGCGGCAGCGCTGGTATTGGGCAGGCGGCAAGGATATCCGAATGGGATTTCTCCGCCGCATAACCTGCCGTTTGCGGTGTTAGGGGCGGCGCTGTTGTGGTTCGGATGGTTCGGCTTCAACGCCGGCAGCGCCCTCAGTGCAGGCGGTTTAGCCAGTAATGCGTTCACAGTGACACACATAGCGGCAGCGGCAGCCGGTGTTACATGGGCTTTGCTGGATTGGCTTAAGCACAAAAAGCCGACTACTTTGGGTATGATTACGGGGGTGGTTGCAGGGTTGGTTGCCATCACGCCAGCATCGGGATTCGTCACACCCATGGGCGCGATCTGGATCGGCATAGGTGCAGGAGTGTTTCCGTGGCTTGCCGTCACGTACATTAAAGGGGCATTGAATTATGATGACTCGCTGGACGCCTTCGGTGTGCACGGGATCGGGGGAATCTGGGGTGCACTCGCCACAGGTATCTGGGCGTGCAAGGCGGTCAACCCAGCCGGGGCAGATGGTTTGCTATATGGCAATCCGATGCAGTTCTGGGTGCAGACCAAGGCGGTCGTCATTACAATGGCGTACTCATTTATGTTGGGTGTGATATTGCTCAACCTGGTGGACATAGCAATGAAACTACGGGTTAGTGAGCACGAAGAGCGTGTTGGTCTTGACCTGACGCAGCATCGAGAGGGCGCGTACACGCTGATCGATTAGTAGAGAAAGGCAAAGCTTTATGAAATATATAATTGGCATTATTCAGCCCGATCGTCTTGATGAGGTGCTCAAAAGACTGACGGAAAGAGAGATACACTTGGTGACGGTTTCGAATGTTGTCGGTCGCGGCCGGCAGAAGGGAATCGCTGAGGTGTATCGCAGCCACAAAGAGCAAGGCAGTCTCCTGAAAAAGGTCAAGCTGGAAATAGCAGTGAACGAGGCATACGTAGAGCTAACTGTGGATGCTATCACGGCAGGTGCGCGGACCGGCAGCATCGGAGATGGGAAAATTTTTGTGTTGGACCTGCCTGAGTGCATCCGGATCCGGACCGGAGAACGAGGCGGTGAGGCAATCGGTTGAAAGTTAACAGAAAATATCTGATTTTTTTGAAAGGAAACCCAATGACACCGAGAGAGTTTTTTGAATTTGCAAAAAAGCATAATGCTCTGATGACGGATTTGAAATTTACGGACCTATTGGGAACGTGGCAGCACTGCACATTTCCGTTGGATACGTGGGACGAAAGCACGTTCGTAGAAGGCGTGGGGTTCGATGGCTCCTCCATCCGCGGCTGGCAGGGAATACACGTCTCCGATATGCTGGCAGTACCTGATGCCGATACTGCTGTTATCGACCCCTTTTTTGAAAAGCCGACAGTAAGTGTCATTGCCAATATCGTGGACCCGGTTACAAAGCAGAACTACAGCCGAGACCCACGTTACGTGGCACGCAAAGGAGCAGAGTACTTAAAGAAAACGGGAATTGCTGATACCTGCTATGTCGGGCCTGAGCCGGAGTTCTTCATATTTGACGAAGTGCGCTACGAGCAGAATCAGCATGTAGGGATGTATTCGATCGACTCGGTTGAGGGGGCCTGGAACACCGCTCGTTTTGAGGAGCCAAACTTGGGATATAAGCCGAGCTTTAAGGGCGGCTACTTCCCGGTCAGCCCCACCGATACCTACCACAACCTGCGCGGTGAGATGGTCTATGAAATGCGGAAGGTCGGGATTATGGTAGAAGCGCACCACCATGAAGTAGCAACAGCCGGGCAAAGCGAGATTGATATGAAGTTTACAGACCTGGTAAAAATGGCGGACCAGTACATGTGGTACAAGTACATCATCAAGAACGTCGCCAAGAAGCACGGTAAGACGGTCACACTTATGCCCAAGCCGATATTCCAGGACAACGGCAGCGGAATGCACACTCACTTCTCGTTGTGGAAGGACGACAAGCCGTTGTTTGCAGGCAATAAATATGCGGGATTGAGCGATATTGGACTGTTTGCGTGCGGCGGTATGTTGAAGCACGCCCCTGCGATACTGGCATTTGCAGCGCCGACAACCAACTCGTATCGCCGGCTTGTGCCTGGTTTCGAGGCGCCTGTGAATCTTGTGATGAGCGCGCGGAACCGCTCCGCTGGCGTGCGGATACCGATGTACTCGGCGAATCCAAAGGCAAAACGCCTGGAGTTTCGCTGTCCCGATCCAACCGCAAACGGTTATCTGACCTGGACGGCGATGCTTATGGCAGCGATAGATGGGATTCAGAATAAGATTGATCCAGGCGAACCGCTGGACAGGGATATATACGAGATGACCGCCGAGGAACTGGAGAAATATCCAAAAACCCCCGGATCGCTGGCTGAAGCGCTCCAGGCTTTAGAAAAAGATTGCAAGTTCCTGATGGCGGGTGGTGTGTTCACCGAAGATGTGATAGAGACCTGGATTAAATGGAAGCGTGAGAAGGAAATTGATGAGCTTGCACTAAGGCCGCATCCCTACGAATTTTATCTGTACTACGACAGTTGACCAGTTAAGAATTTAGAATGATGAATTAAGAATTCAGATTACGGACCAAGTTCATTCCCAATTCTAAATTCTCAATTCTCAACTTTTTTGACGGGTGGCATTGGGTTGCGGGTAGGACTTGTCTGAAGTCGGCTCATTTGCTAACAGAGCAGACTCAACATGGCAAGTCCTACCCAAATTAGCAGGAGCGTTCTTGAAGCGGGATAAAATTGGACTTTATTAGAAGTCCTATTATAATCATAAATATTGCTTATAGAATATATCAAGAGATTCTCGCCGTCTCAAGTGTGAAATTTCAGTATAATGTTTTAGTTATGAAAGATCAGGGCTTATGCGAATCTCGTTGGGAGCATGGTAGCTGCGGTATCGGCGCGGTGGTGAACATCTCCGGGCAGCGCAGTCATTCTATCATTGAATACGGCAAAGAGATATTGCTCAATCTGCATCATCGCGGAGCGGCAGGCGCCGACGAAACCACGGGTGATGGGGCAGGCATTCTCTTTCAGATTCCGCACGAGTTCTTTTGTGCTGAATCCGAGAAGCTGGGTTTTAGCTTACCAGAACCAACACAATATGGTGTGGGCATGGTTTTCGGATCAAAAGATGCCGGACTTCGCCAACAGTGCGATGAAATCCTCCAGTCTGCGCTTGATTATTATGGGATGAGGGTACTTGGATGGCGGGATGTGCCCACCGATAGCAGATGCCTTGGCCAGATAGCGCTGTCTGCGGAGCCTTCGATAAAACAAATATTTGTTGACGGCAACGGCTGTGAAGGCGAGGAGTTGGAGCGTCAATTATACTTGGCGCGCAAACGGTCTGAACGGCTCGTCAGAGAGAATTTCGGCAAAGAGGCTGACGACTTTTATATAACGAGTCTATCTTGCAGGACAATCTGCTACAAAGGAATGTTCATGGCCCGGCAGTTGTTTGCCTACTATCCCGATCTTGCCGATAAACTTTCCAAGTCAGCTCTTGCCATTGTGCATCAGCGTTACAGCACGAATACTTTTCCAAGTTGGCGTCTTGCGCAACCTTTTCGGTGTATCGCCCATAATGGTGAGATCAATACACTCAGCGGCAACCGGAACTGGATGCGGGCACGCGAGACGATAATGGGCAGCGACCCTTCGACTTGGGACCCCGCCGGGCGGGAACCCTCGCTCAGGGCAAGCCTCTTCGGCGACAATATCGATGATCTACTGCCCGTCCTGACGCCTGAAATGAGTGACTCTGCGTGTTTCGATAGTGTGCTTGAGCTGTTGGTGCGCAGCGGCCGAAGCATGCCGCACTCTATGATGATGATGATACCTGAGGCTTTCGGCCCGAAGTATCACATCAGCACCGACAAACGTGCGTTCTACGAGTATCATGCGGCGATAATGGAGCCTTGGGACGGCCCTGCAGCAATGGTTTTTACCGATGGCCGGCTTATTGGGGGAACGCTCGATCGCAACGGCCTGAGGCCTTGCCGTTATACGGTTACAACGGATGGTCTGGCTATCTTGGCCAGTGAAACAGGCGTTGTGGAGTTTGCTCCGGAAAAAATCTGCCAGAAAGGTCGTTTGCGGCCGGGCCACATGTTTCTGGTTGATACGGTTGAAGGCAGAATAATCTCCGACAACGAAGTAAAGAGCAAGATTGCCCGGCGCAAGCCGTATCGTAGGTGGCTGGAAGAAAATAGAATCGAACTTCGCGGCCTGTTTGATGCACCCAAGCTTGTAAGAAGTAACGCGGCTACTGTATTCCAAAGAATGAGAGTATTCGGCTACACCCGCGAACAGCTTAAGATGGTTTTGGCACCGATGGCCGTAAATGGCCAGGAGCCTATAGGCTCAATGGGCAACGACACACCACTTGCGGTCCTATCTGACAAGCCTAAGCTATTGTTTGACTATTTCAAGCAGTTGTTTGCCCAGGTAACCAATCCGGCGATAGACCCTCTTCGGGAAGGACTGGTCATGAGCCTGATGTCGTTCACAGGCAAGCGGCGGAATCTGCTTGAGGAAACGCCTGAGCATTGCAGGCAGCTTAAATTGCCGCATCCGATTCTGACCAATGAGGACGTTGAACGGCTGCGGACAGTCAATCGGCATGACTTTAAGGTTGCCACTATTTCAGCGGTTTTTGAGCCGGATGTAAATAATGCCGGAGGCTGTCTTCAGCGCGGCATTGAGATGTTAGTCGAGGCGGCGGCCAACGCGATTAAAGACGGAGCTTCACTTATCATTATCAGCGACCAAGACGTTAGCCCTGCCACCTGTGGGCAGGGCTTAGCCCCCGGCACAGGTCCGGGGGTTAATCAGGCGCCGATTCCGTCACTTCTGGCGACATCGGCGGTTCATCATGGCCTGTTACGCAGAGGGCTTCGGGCAGAAGCGGGACTGATTATTGAAAGCGGTGAGCCGAGAGAAGTTATGCACTTTTGCCTGTTGTGCGGCTATGGCGCCAATGCCATCAATCCTTACTTGGCGTTTGAGGCGATTGACGAGTTACTTCGGCTGGGAGAACTGCCCGGCACAATGGAGCCAACACAAATAGCTGATAATTATATTGCCGCACTAAAGAAGGGTATCTTAAAAACGATGAGCAAGATGGGCATTTCAACCCTTCGCAGCTATGCGGGCGCCCAGTTGTTTGAAGCTATCGGGCTGAATCGTGAATTCGTAGATGAGTATTTTGCTGGGACAAGCTCACGAATTGGCGGGATAGGGCTCGAGGAAATAGCGCAGGAAGCTATTAGCCGCCATAAATCCGCCGTCCGTCTGGCGGATAAATCTGCTTTCCAGCAGCACCCCGCCGGGGTGCTTGGGCTTGATTTTGGCGGCGAATATCATTTCAGACGTGCAGGCGAGCAGCACCTTTGGAATCCCACTACGGTCTCACGATTACAGCACGCGGTTGTAAATAATGACCCGGTTGCATACGCTGATTATGCCAGAGCCGTGAACGAGCAATCGCGGGAACTGTACACGTTGCGCGGTCTTTTTGAGTTCACTGATGGCGAATCGGTGCCTATTGATGAGGTTGAGCCTGCCAGCGAGATTGTCAAAAGATTTTGCACGGGAGCTATGAGCCACGGCTCAATTAGCAAGGAAGCGCACGAGTGCATAGCAATCGCGATGAATCGTTTGGGGGCAATGAGCAATACCGGAGAAGGCGGCGAAGACCCGTCGCGGTATGTACGCCAAGCAAATGGCGACTCGAAAAATTGCGCTATCAAACAGGTAGCCAGCGGCAGATTCGGCGTCACCATAAACTACCTTGCGGCAGCTTCGGAACTGCAGATAAAGATAGCGCAGGGGGCCAAGCCTGGCGAAGGAGGCCAACTGCCGGGACACAAGGTAACCGAGGAAATAGCCGACCTTCGATACTCCACGCCTGGAGTAACGCTCATATCCCCGCCCCCACATCACGATATATACTCGATAGAGGACCTGGCGCAGCTAATTTACGACCTTAAGTGCAGCAACCCAGGCGTTAAAGTATCAGTCAAGCTCGTCGCTGAAGCTGGTGTTGGCACGATTGCCGCGGGGGTGGCCAAAGGCAATGCTGACGAGGTTTTAATCAGCGGTCACGATGGCGGAACCGGCGCCAGCCCGCTTTCTTCAATCAAGCACGCCGGCTGTCCGTGGGAGCTTGGCCTGGCTGAAACACAACAAGTGCTCGTGATGAACGGTCTGCGGGACCGCATCAGGGTTCAAGTTGACGGCCAAATAAAGACCGGCAGAGATGTGGTCGTGGCAGCCTTACTCGGGGCAGAGCGATTTGGGTTTGGCACAGCCGCACTGGTATCACTGGGCTGCACGCTTTTACGCAAGTGCCATGAAGGGGCCTGCCCGTTCGGAATCGGCACACAAGAGCCAGAGCTGCGAAAAAGATTTGCAGGCAAGCCTGAGTATGTAGAACGGTTTATGTACTTTGTGGCAGAAGAAGTGCGGCAGATCATGGCTCAGCTCGGCTTCAAAAAATTCGAGGATATGGTGGGCAGGGTTGACCGTCTGCGAGTTCGCGCAGCCGTTGATCACTGGAAGGCAAAAGGGTTGGACTTTTCTGCCGTATTCTACCAGCCGAAAAACCCCCAAATAAATTTGGGGGCTAAATATTTAGCCCCGCAATTTATTGCGGGGTTTAGGCGACACATCGACGATCTGGACCGGCAAATTCTGGAAAGGGCAAAAGCCGCCCTTGACCAGAAACAAAACACGAGAATCGAGATGCCGATTCACAATGTCAACCGCACAGTCGGCGCTATTCTGAGTAACCACATAGTCCGCAAATTTGGACCGCAGGGGCTGCCTGATGATACTGTTGAGATAATCTTTCGCGGCTCAGCCGGACAAAGCTTTGGCGCATTTCTGGCGCCAGGCGTTACTCTGCGGCTTATAGGGGACAGCAACGACTACCTCGGCAAGGGACTTTCGGGCGGCCGAATCGTAGTTATAACACCGCAGAGCTCACCATTGCTGGCTCATGAGAATATTATCGCGGGCAACACACTGCTATATGGGGCAACGGCCGGTCAGGTTTTTATCAATGGAATGGTTGGGGAGCGATTCTGCGTCCGCAACAGCGGCGCGACAGCGGTGGTCGAGGGCGTCGGCGACCACGGCTGCGAATATATGACCAGAGGAACCGTTGTCGTTCTGGGTAAGACAGGCTCAAATTTCGCCGCAGGTATGAGCGGTGGAACTGCTTATGTTCTTGACGAGATGCAGTTGTTCGATACCCTGTGCAATCTCGACATGGTTGAACTTGAGAGTGTTTGGCACGAAACAGATGTAGAGTTGCTTCGAGGCCTAATCCAGCAGCACCTTAGGTGGACGGGCAGTAAACGCGCTAAAAGCATCCTGGACGCTTGGCCTGATATGGTCGGCAAGTTCGTGAAAGTTGTTCCGATAGATTATCGCAAGGCTCTGGAAAAAATGCGTGCCGCCGAACAACGATATACCGAGACAACTCCTGCAACCGAGGAGGTGTTCTATGGGGCAAGTTAAGGGCTTCCTAAAGTATGAACGTGCCAAGACCGGCTATCGACCCGTGGCAGAACGAATCCATGACTTCGCTGAATTCGAGCTGCCTCTTACTCCCGATGCGCTTTACCAACAGGCTGCGCGGTGTATGGATTGTGGGATACCGTTTTGCCACGGCGTCGGCTGTCCTCTTGCCAACTGCATACCGGATATCAACGAGTTTGTGTATGCAGGCCATTGGCAGGAGGCATGCGATTACCTTCATTCCACCAACAATTTTCCAGAGATAACAGGTCGTGTATGTCCTGCACCCTGTGAAGCGGCGTGTACCCTTAGCATTAACGATGAGCCTGTCACGATTAGGCAGATTGAGTATCAGATTGTCGAACGCGGTTTTGCCGAAGGCTGGATCAGGCCACAGCCCTTCGACAAGGTCAGGGCAGGCTCTGCGGCGCACGATACCGGAAAACGTGTCGCGGTTATAGGCTCAGGACCCGCCGGATTAGCTGTTGCTCAGCAACTGGCACGAGCGGGACACAACGTCGCTGTTTTTGAAAAAGATGAGCGAGCCGGAGGGGTACTACGGTACGGAATACCAGATTTTAAGCTCGCCAAACACGTCATCGACCGAAGACTGAAGCAATTGGCTGCCGAAGGTGTACAGTTTCAGACCGGTGTAAATGTTGGGCAGGACATTTCCGCTCGGTACTTACGAAAGATGTTTGACTGTATCTGTCTGACGATGGGGGCCGGTCAGCCAAGAGACCTTAATGTGCAAGGTCGAGGATATGAAAACATCATTTTTGCAATGGAATACTTGACTTCGCAAAATAGGATTTGTTCGGGTGAGCCGGCTTCCACAGGATCCCTTTCGGGAGATGAATCTGACATCATTACAGCAAAGAACAAGGTTGTGGCAGTCATAGGCGGAGGAGATACGGGCAGCGATTGTGTCGGGACCGCCCGCCGACAGGGTGCAAAACAAATCTATCAGTTAGAGATACTGCCGAAACCCCCTGATACCCGGCCACCTGACACACCCTGGCCAACATGGCCTCGAATAATGAGGACGTCTTCGTCGCACCAGGAAGGCTGTGAGTGAATGTGGAGCGTGATGACAAAAAGGTTTTCAGGAGTCGAAATTCGGGTCAGCCAGTTGGAGTGCTGCAAAGTTGAATGGATCAAACAGGCTGATGATTGGAAGATAAAGGAGCTGCCGGGCACTGATTTTGTTCTCGCGGCTGATATGGTAATTCTTGCTCTTGGTTTCGAGCACGTGGCGCATAACGGACTAATAAAAGAAATAGGACTACAGCTTAATAAACGCGGCGATGTGGCAGTTAACAATTACCAAACAAGTGAGCCGTGGGTCTTCGCTGCTGGCGACACAATCAATGGAGCTTCAATGGTTGCACGCGCGATTCAGAGTGGACGGGAGGCAGCGATGTCTATCGACCGATGGTTAAGAAACAGTTATCTGTGAAATCTGTGGTTCGTTAGAGGACAACGCATGACGATTCGAGTTGCACTTGGGCAGTTCAACGCCTGCGTGGGCGACATTGCAGGCAACGTGGCGAAGATGCAAGAAGTTTACGCTCACGCTATAGAAGTGGGCGCAGACCTAATTGTCTTTCCTGAGATGGCGGTTTGTGGCTATCCGCCGGAAGACCTGCTTCTGAAAAACCACTTTTTCCAGGACAGCATGCAGGCCGTCGAAAAAATGGCTAAGGATTGCCCCGAAAGGACGACAATTGTTGGCTTTGCGGAAATGGCCGACAATCGGTACTTTAATTCTCTTGCCGTGCTTGAAAAAGGCGCGATAAAAAGAATCTACCGGAAGATGGTTTTGCCGAACTATGGCGTATTCGATGAGAGAAGGTACTTTCGATCGGGCAGCGGATCCGCAATAGTCAGTATAAACGGTCAGGCTGTGATGCTCACTATCTGTGAAGATATATGGCATGTTGAGTTGATAGACAAGTCTATCGGGCAAATATATCGCAAAGATTTGATCGTAAACATATCTGCATCACCTTTCCACGTTGGAAAAATCGGGCAGAGAAAAGAGGTTCTCAGCCGTAGTGCGCAGTACTTCCACTGTCCGCTGGCCTACTGTAATCTTGTTGGTGGTCAGGATGAATTGGTTTTTGATGGCCGTAGTATGTTCGTTGACTCTAAGGGCACCGTCGTCTGCCAGGCTAAGGCGTTTGAAGAGGACTTGCTTGTCGCGGATGTTGATTCGACTTCCGCCAGCGAAGTCAGGCCTTTAGATTCTGATATCGCCGCGGTTAAACGTGCTCGAAAGCGAAGCGAGGCACTCTCCGAGGTCTACCAAGCGCTGGTCCTTGGGGTAAGAGATTACGTTACGAAGAACGGATTCCACAAGGTCGTCGTTGGACTCAGCGGCGGGATCGATTCGTCGCTTACGGTTGTAATTGCCGTGGATGCACTGGGAGCGAAAAATGTAGTGGGCGTGACTATGCCCTCGAAGTTTAACAGCCCCGAGACGATACGCGATGCAGCAAAAGTGGCCAAGAAGCTGGGAATTGAGTTCCATGTTATCCCCATAGGACCAGTTCTTGACCAGTTCAACAGTACGCTAAAATGTATCCAGGGCTGGTCGGATGAGGGAATAGCCTATGAAAACCTCCAGGCAAGAATTCGTGGTACCATATTGATGTCCCTCAGCAACAACTTTTCGTATCTGGTGCTTACCACCGGGAACAAAAGCGAGACAGCAGTAGGATATGCTACCCTTTATGGTGATACCGCCGGGGGATTTGCCGTCATAAAGGATGTACCCAAGACGCTGGTCTATCAGCTCGCCGGGTATGCCAACAAGATACATGGCCGAACCGTCATACCGAATAGTGTGCGGATAAGACCACCCAGCGCCGAGCTTAAGGCCGGGCAGATGGACGCAGATTCGCTGCCGGAATACGACCTGCTCGACCGGATTCTGAAAGGCTACATAGAAGATGACAAGTCCGCCGGAGACCTTGTAGGTGATGGTTTGCCGGCAGAAGTCGTCAGGAACGTGATTGCTATGATTGATTCTAATGAATACAAGAGAAGACAATCTCCGCCGGGCGTCAAGATTACCCCAAAGGCGTTCGGCAAAGATAGGAGAATGCCCATAACAAATCGTTATGTGGCCCACTAAT
>Ga0172366_10002755_pt1 | contig 13821 bp, 9 predicted proteins | sample LakKivSesite69cm_FD_114533 | JGI IMG/M metagenome (GOLD analysis project Ga0172366, IMG submission 114533) | Sediment microbial communities from Lake Kivu, Rwanda - Sediment site 69cm | ecosystem: Environmental > Aquatic > Freshwater > Lake > Sediment | place: Rwanda: Western Province, Lake Kivu... | reverse complement strand
CGAGCTTCAAAGCTTAAACCAGTAGAAGCCTTAAGATACGAATAAGACAAGACCAAATGGATCTAAGTGCACTAACAAGCGCGAGTAATGGGCCTAGCACAACAAACGACATCAGCGTGCGCAGCAAAAAGGGGATTTTGGCATAAATTACAGTCTGGGAACGGTAGCTCCCAAGCTACCAACAAAAACACAGTTTCCACAGTTATTTTGAGCACTGAACTTTGAGAATTGAGCTAATAGTTATTTTAAATGGTTCTCAACCGTTCTGGAAAGACTGGAGCCCAATTCTCGAGTCTTCTAGACTAATTCCTTGGCTAGATACAATACAAACGTTTTTTCTCTGGAATTTTGCGTTTGCACCCGAGTGCAATCGAGCGAATGAAGTTATTTGTCATAAGTCTGGTGCTTGTCGTCCGAAGTTAAAAAAGAATGAAGTTAGAGATCATGTTTTCTTCCATAGATTCTGAGTGTTAGCAGCATTGTTAACATGAATAGTGACATCATCAAGTGAGATGTGAACTCTGGAATTATTGTTACTTCTTGTGTTGAATGATTGTAAGCGAAGTATAGGTAGCTATGTGTGCTATTGGAACATGCCAGTAAGGTATACGAGACTTCTTTGCCATTGACAAAGACTTTGTATGTGCCGTTCACTAGAGCTATCGGGATACAAATTCTACAGAAGCCAGGGGTGCCATGCTCACCGGAAACATTGAATTTTATTGCATTGTCCTTGAATTGAAAATCAGATATTGATGAATTGCAGATAGTCTGAATGTGATATTCTGAACTGACATTGAAATCAGAAAACATACCCATCAAAGGATATTCGTCTATGTTGTTTGCATCGATAGTGTAAGGCATATCTTTTATGCCATCATTTCCGGTTTCATTTTGACAAAAACCGCTATAGACATCAACCCCAGTGTAGTCGCCCCAGTAATTGCCGCCAAAAGGATAACCCCTATCCCAATTGTTTACCCACGAGGTGTTGTCGGAGGGGGAGTAAACCTGCTGGGTGTTGCCTGTGATATTGTTGTGATAAATATAGTTGCTGGAAGAATATACGTGCTCGATGCCAAAAACGTTGTTTGCTATATTATTTTCAAAAATAGAGTGGTTCTTAGCCCCACGAAGAACAATGCCGCCTCGTTCCGTATCCTCATAAATGCCAACATCCTTGTTGTTGTTCTTTATATCATTTGAGAAGACCCTGTTGCTTGAAGAATAGCCAAGCCAGACTCCGGCAACGTTGTCTACTATAGAGTTTCCAGATATGTTGTTGTTTGAAGAGCGAATGTGTATTTTGACACCATCCCAGTTGTCTGCTATATTGTTGTTAGTTATCGTTGATTCTGTGGTGGAGGCCAATTGTACGCCTTGCCAATTGGTGGTGAGACTCAAGTTTTGGACTGTTATCCATGTGCAGTTCACGAGGGTCACTTGTCCCGCGTCCAGTGGAACGGTCATGTTCCGCTTGTCAATCCAGTAATAGATTGGTTTGCCGTTCACAGTATTTGAAACATCAACATCGTGGACCCAAAATTTAATGTCCATATGGTAGGGATTTACTCCAAAATTGTAATGATTATTACTTATGTTGTTGTTTCGAAGGGTGTTGTCTCGCGACCACAAACCAAGCCAGATGCCACCCAAACTGTTGAGTATCGTGTTTCCAGTTATGTTGTTGTTTGAACAATAACTTGCATATATGCCACGGCCGCTGTTTGATATTGTATTCCTGATTAAATTATCCTTTTGACAAGATTGAAGCAGTATGCCAAAATCGGTGCATGCCGTCATATTGTTTCCAAGAATAGTGTCGCCTACAGAGTAAGCCACGTATATGCCGTTCATGCTGTTTGTTATGTTGTTCCCAATTATGCTGTTGTTGTTTGACAAATCTTGTATGTATACGCCATAATTCGTATTGTTCATTATACTATTTTCAGCAAAAATGTTGTTGGGCGAATTGGTGACAGCGATGCCCACATCGATGTTGTTTGTTATATTGGTTCCAGATATGACATTTTGTGAAGAACGGTTGAGACTGATACCGTCATTAAATCCGCTGATTTCTAGATTCTTGATTGTGACATTGGTTCTGTTCGTCAGACTTATTCCTGTATAATCTCTTGGCCCCTGAAGCATGAAGCCGGATCCATCAACCACAATGTGATCTCTTTCAACCACAATGCTGGAGTCTATGATGTTGCCGGTGAAGACATACGTGATGTTGTCAAAGGTCGAGATTGGTGCTGCCGTTGGGTAAATGCTTCCGTCCGCTCTAATGCAAATAGTTCCAATTGCTTTGGCTGGTTGAATGTTAAGAGTCAATCCCATCAGAAAACCCATGGATACCAGCAACAGGGTTGTGAGCGAAGTCAAAACATTCTCATTCATTCCGCTTCCCTCGTCCAACCATATTTTCTGCTCCAGTTCTTATGACTTGCGCGCGGTCTCAACCACTAGTCTAGCGCTTAAAAACTTCATATCCAGTAAAAGAAATCCATGATTCGGGAGAAACTTGAAAACCCAGAAAAAGATCAGCATGTACAGTTTTCTGCATATTCTAGATGACGTTGAAACGCCTATATATTCTGGCACTCTGCATTTTTGGCGCACACCGACTAAGAGTTGGAGCGAGCGATTGCGGGATATGAAAGATGCTTTCTGCAACACCGTGGACACGTAGGTATGGGGCTACTGAAGTGTAGATAGGAACTATTGCGGGAACAATTAGCGATAGTCGAAGTTTTGCCAAGAGTGGATGGGGCTCTTTTTCAGAGAGCCCGGGACGAAGAAAACCTTTCATAGCCTTCCGGTGCAGCCTATTTGACTCAGTTGCTTATGAACGGTTCATAGTGTCTTCCCGAATTCCTTTGCAACCTTGGCAACATCGATAATATTGATGACGCCATTTTCATCCATGTCTGCTGTCTCATTCCAGGCTGGATCTCCAGGCCTTGATCCGAACGCTTTCGCAACAATAGAGACATCGACGATGTTAACAATTCCGTCACCGTTCAAGTCGCCTTTAATACGCAGTATGTTCCATCCTCCTATTTCTACAGTTGGAATTGTTCCATTCAGATCCTTTGCTGCAAAAGTTCCATTCACTTCTTTATTTTCCCCAGGCAATAGACTGAAATAGTTGTCGCTCCACAAAATTGGCAAAACTTCTATCCCATGTGGGCCTCTGATGACTTTAAGGTGAATGAAGAAAGCGAGGTCATCAGTCGGATTCTCTATCGTTACGTGGGCGACTATTTCTTCGCCTTTATTCTCGATTTCATATGACATATTCAGCTTCACAGGCGGCAACTGCTCTAGATCTTTGAAATCGGAAAAAGCGCTTTGGGGTGTGTAATACCATGTTGTTCTGTAGAAGTTGAGAACATCCTGTTTCGTCGATAGCCAGTAGAAATTGGAAGAAATCAGATTGCCTGAATTATCTTCTAATTTAAGCTTAAGGAAGTAGGTTGTGGTCAAGCCTTCCAGCGAAGGGATGGTGAAGATATGATTACTGCTGTCCGGCCTAACATCTATTGTAGTAGTATTAGAGTATTTCTCGGTCATGCCCAGATTGTAAACCTTCGCGCTGACTTTCAGATTATTAAAACTTTCATAATAGCTGTTGATAACATAGATTGAACCATCATCATAGGAATACTGAACGTGCAGAGGCTCACATGCTTTTTTGGCGCCAAAGTAAGCACCGCCGGGCCTTAGAGAATAATCATAATGTTGCCATATCAAAGAAGGCCATGCGGAATTGTACTGCCACGTTATTACTCCGGTAGAGAGATACTTGTTCCAGCCCCATGCTTCTAATTCGGCGCGCATGGACTCGTAGTTCATCAATTGCGCCTTTTTACAGTAATCCTCTACTCCAGTCGCCGTTCCGTAGCGGGAGTTTAATGCGTTCGTGTAAATGTTTAGGTTCGAGAATGGTTGTTCGCTGCCACAGTGATAATTCCAGAATTCATCGATCGGCCACAAGTGATCCGGGGGCAGCATCTCACGCATGCTTTCTATGGGCGGGACATTCTCGCCGGGACCCATTTCGGTGCCAAAGCCCCAAGCGCCACCTGGACTTTCCTTTAAGTAATAGTAGATTGGTGGTTCATAGGAGTAAGGACCCCTCATCTTTACTCCAGTGGGGCCCGTGATCGGGGTGCTCTCCTCAGTCGCAGAGGACAGGTGAGGCAGCGTCGGAGCATAGGTATTAAGGATATTTAGGTACTCATTTTCAATCTTGGAGGGAGGCGGTGCGTCACTTCCGTACAGCCAAACGAGGAAGCTGGGGTGGTTCCTTAAGCGGAGTATTTGGTCCCTTTGGCTCTGGATAGCAACTTCAACATCAACAGCGTCCCACAAATCCCATTCCTCCCAGTGGCAGCAACAGCACCAGCCTGCAACGGCCATTATTCCATACTTGTCACACAGGTCCCACACTCCATCCGTTCCCAATTTTCCTTCCATGCGAAGCGCATTAAGGTTCATGTCCCTAGCGTACCTGATCTCCGCCTCGTTTCTTTCAGACAACTGTCGGAACATCATGTCGGGACACCAGCCCCCACCCCTCACAAGTATGTTCTGACCGTTGATCTTGAAGATCCTATAACCTTTATCAGAGAGGTAAGAGGAGACCTCGCGAATGCCGAAACGAACATTTTCATCGTCTGATGCCTCACCTGCCACAATGAACTCCAATTTCAAATCATAGAGGTTCTGAGGCCCCACCAAGTTAGGCCACCATAGTCGAGGGTTAAAGAGGTTCAATTGAGCGATGTCATCAGGAGAAAGCGAAACCAGCTTCTTCTCCTTTGGACCTAAGCTAACTTCTTTAGAAAACTCGACATCCCCAGGTTCACCCTTCGAAGTCCCTCCTTCCGCCAGATTAGTAACATTACGTATTGTGCCTCCTAAAACTCCATTCACAGCTGCATCTCTCATGTTAGTCAGTTCGGCAGAAACGGTAAGATGTGCCACATCTAAAGAAGGCAAATCCAAGTCTGTAACCACGTAAGGATTACTAATTACTATGGGTCCGGTCGCGTCGACATAAACGTCTTGCCATATTCCCATGTCTTTATCTGGAGGGGTCGGGTTCCAGTCCACCCAGGAATCCCAAAGGTCATGATCCGTTGGAGCAAAAACCTCCACCGCCAGACAGTTATTTTCCTCAAACGTAACGCAATCGGTAATGCTAAACGCGAACAACCTGAACATGCCTTGCACATCGACATTGTCAGCGATTTTCAGACCGTTAAGCCAGATATTCGCCTTGTAGTTTATGCCATCAAAATGTAGCGAGATATTCTTGTTCTTGTACTCTTGTGGTAATGCAAATTCGGTGCGATACCACCACGAAGAGACAGTCAGATCTGGAATAGATTGCAAGTTAATCCCGAAATATGGATCAGGGTAAACTCCATTTTCGACCAAAGCCGCCAAGACCGTGGATGGAACTGATGTAGGGTACCATCCTGCAGGGCTAAATTCACTCGTTGATACAATTGCGCCGTTCTCCGTCACAAAATCAGATGATTGTATTGCCCAACCCTCAGCTAGAAACAGCTTTCCATTCACTAAATCGGATGATTGTAACGGTGAAACTTCGTTTAGAAACAGTCTTACATGTACATTTCCAGCTGTATGTAGACCTCCTTCTATTAACAACATCACAAATAGCAAAATCGAAATTACGGTTGCTATACAACCCCTTCTTATCGTATGACCACCTATTACTTCATCTCTTACCTAGCTAAAAAAGAATTGGTGAACATCATATTTTACACGCGTGGTTTCTCTTTTATCGATCGGCTTGCCTTCTTAGTATACACAATCGTCTCACTGCACCGTTAAGTAGTGAAGCGTGTGAAAACTAGATCGAAGTGCCTTTTTGGAATCATGCTATGGTTTTTTCTGTTTTCTTATCTAGAATGTGTATTCTGTCCATTTTGAACGTCATCCATACTTTCTCGCCGGCATTTGCGTGGTATGTCGGTGGCATCACTACCTTGATTATTTTTTCTCCTAGTATCAGGTCTACGATGGTTTCAGATCCTAGAGGCTCTATAGCATAGACTTCGGCACTGACGGAATTGAGCGTTTCCTCTCCATTCAATGATATATCTTGAGGCCTGACGCCAAGTATGACCTCAGAAGTGGTTGCATGTTCTTCTATTTCTTTCGCGAAGTCTCTGGGAATTTCAAGTGCAAAGTGGGCAGAGACTAGAAGGTTTCTTTTTTCCAAAGCACAATCCATGAAATTCATCGCAGGGCTACCTATGAAACCTGCCACGAAGAGATCTGCTGGATGATCATATAGGTCAGAAGGTGTTCCGAGCTGTCGTAGTTTACCTTCATGCATTACTGCTACTCTATCCGCCATTGTCATTGCTTCTGCTTGATCATGAGTGACGTAAATGGTCGTAATTCCAATGTCTTTCTGAAGTTTCTTTAATTCCACTCTTGTGTGAACCCTGAGCTTGGCATCTAGGTTGGCTAATGGCTCGTCTAGTAAGAACACCTTTGGTTTCGTAACGAGCGCCCTTCCCACGGCCACCCTTTGTGCTTCACCTCCGCTAAGCTGTCCGGGGCTACGATCCAGCAAGCGTGATATCTTGAGCATTTCCGCGACTTGTCCTACTTGTTTTTTAATTTCCTCTTTGCGGTATTTGTGCATCTTGAGTGGGAAGGCGATGTTGTTGAAGGCGTTCATGTGAGGAAACAGCGCAAAGGTTTGGAAAACCATTGCGACATCTCTATCTTTTTCGGCTACGTTATTGACTAATTTATCACCGATGTAGACGTTTCCGGAGGTGGGTTTTTCAAGACCAGCTATCATTCGAAGAGTAGTGGTTTTTCCACAGCCGGAAGGACCCAGCAGAACTAAGAATTCTTTGTCCTTTATCTCTAAGTTTAGGTTATCTACGGCAACAGAACTCTTGTCGAAGATTTTCGTCAGATTTTCTAATTTAACCTCAACCATTGTTTTTACCTCTTTGCATAACTAAGCCCGGTCCAGCCTTTTATGAGATGTTTTGAGACGATTATTGTGACTATTATTAGTGGCAGTGTAGCGAGCGTAGTGCATGCCATCACAAGATTTAGATCGCTAAGCTGTCCATGGATATCCCATAGGCCAGCGAGTGCTAGCTGTACTGTGTAGAGATCTCTGTTGTGAATCATTACCATGGGCACTAGGAGATCATTCCACACCCAGACGGCATTTACCAGCCCCAAAGCTGCGAGAACTGGCTTGGATAGCGGGAGGATTATTCTCCAGTATAATCCAAACTCTGAACATCCACACAGTCTTGCCGCGTCCAGTACTTGATCCGGTATGGTTATGATGTATTGCCGGAAAAGAAAAACGCTGTAAGCGCTGACGGCTCCAGGTATGATTAATGGCCAGTAAGTGTCTATCCACCTCAGCCAATTTACTATAAGGTAGAAAGGAATTAAAGTTACGAAGCTTGGAATCATCATTGTGGATATGATATACAAGAAAACTATCCTATTGCCTCGGAACTTGTATTTGGCGAGCGCGAAACCTGTCAGTGAACTGGCTAAGAGCATAAGCCCTACTGAGGAAACGGTGACTATCGTACTGTTCAGAAGTGCTCTAGCGAGAGATGGACGCATGAAAGAGAAGGCTTTGACAAAATTCCCCCACTGAGGATTCGGTGGGAACCACTGTATGTTTCTCGACATGATTTCAGGTGGGGTTTTAAGGGATGAAATGAACATCCAGTAGAATGGAATAATCGACACAATACATGCGAATATTAGAATGAGGTATTTTATTGTGCTTGTCGTTATCCTGCGTGCTAGGTGAAGCCAATTCCTAGTAATATGCCATCCCCCCTCGGCGTAGAAGTCTCATTTCGATGAGAGCTATTGCAAATATTATGACAAAAAGTATGAACGCCATCGCAGCTCCATAGCCATATTCTCCAAATTTAAAGGCCCTTTGATACATCCACAGCACTGACACCATAGTACTACGCGCCGGTCCTCCACGAGTCATCATGTATATTTCTGTAAAGACTTGAAGCGATCCTGCGGTGGCCGTAATCGCGACGAACAAAAGGGTAGGCTTTATCAACGGTACAGTCACGTGCCTGAAACAGTTCACTGCATTGGCGCCGCTACACCGCGCGGCCTCATGATATTCCTTTGGAATGCTCTGTAATGCAGCGAGAAATATTATCACGTTTAGCCCAATCCATTGCCATATACTCATTATCATTACGCTGTAGAGTGCTTGGGCTGGACTGCTCAAAAACGGCTGACGCGGCAAACCAACAGCTGATATTAGGTAATTGACTATACCATACTTGTAGTCGTACATCCAACTCCACACGAAGGATAAGGCGACTGTTGAGGTAATCACGGGGATAAACAGAATTGTCCTAACCACGGATCGGCCCCTCATTGCGCTGTTCAAGACTAATGCCAACGCAAATCCTATCAGTATGGTAACCGGCTCGTATAACACATATATGAAAGTGTTCTTTAACGCAAGTAAGAAGACCTCATCTTGTGTCAGCGCCTTCACAAAATTATCCAAACCGATAATCTCAACTTTATCTATCGGCGTTAGAGGGTTCCAATTGGTGAAACTCATGAAAACGCTGAACGCTATAGGGAAAATCCCGAATACAGCAACAACCAAGAAAAAAGGGATAAGCATAATGTACGGGACACGTGACCGGTTCATGTCACCTTTTCCTCTCTCTGCAATCTAAGGAATCGACTTCGAGATATTAACGTTTTCGAATTAATAATCAATTAGTAGCAGTAACAAGTAATTAATAACACTATTCATCGAGAACACGAGAGGGAAGCACTTATGGTTGATTAGTGTTAACAACTAATTGATAATATACAAAAACTATTTATCAATCTACAGACACTAATTCTAACGAGAAAGGAGAAGAGAAAATGAAATTGAATGTCATGAAAACTCTAGCGATAGCAACGGCATTGCTCCTAACATTAGCATCAATCCCTTATCGCTCAACTGCCGCCTCGACAAACCTGATTTGGCTGACACATTGGACTGAAGTCTCCGAAGTAGAATACTGGCAGGGCGAGAATAATCCCCTTGCTGAATATGAAGCGTTGACAGGCGTTCACGTAGAGATGCAGTCTGTGGAGTTTGAAAACTTTTACACAGAGATCATGCTTCGACACACAGCAGGCAACGACCCAGACATTTTACACATAAATGCAATGTGGATACCTGAATTTGTTAAGGTAGCCAATTTGCTGGCGGAGTCCCCTCAGAGCATTCAAGATGATGTAAAGGCGAATTGGACAGCTCCAACAGTAACTGGATCATCCTATCTCTATAAGACATGGGGTTACCCCACCGAGTATAATAGTTGGGCGTTAGTATACAATAAGAAACTGCTTGCGGAGGCGGGCTATTCAGAAGCTCCAAAAACATGGGACGAGTTGAAGACAATAGCCAATGCAACTACAAAATGGGAAGATGGAGTTTTAACGCAAACAGGATTTTCTCCATTCGTGGAAGGCATGCCTGAAGAACAACGATGGCAGTTTATGTCCTTGTTATGGTCAAATGGTGGAGAATACCTAGACCTTGGGACTCCCGCAGTGCGTTTCAATAGTACGCAGGGACTCGAAGTCATGCAACTCCTCTATGATCTCAAAACTGTATACAAGACTTTTGATCCTATAAACTTCGGAGAGGGCGGAGCTTACTGGTGGGATGGTTGGGTGGTAGAGAACATAGCAATGATGGTACTGCCAACATGGATGAGCTACTTAAGAGAAGCGATGAACTGGACAAGCCCAGAGGACGAAGGATACTTCACCGATATAGGAATTGCGCCAATACCAGTTGGACCGCACGGAACAAAATCCCAGTCAGTCGTATATAACTGGATAAACGTGGTCACAAAAAAATCCGAAACTGATGGTAGAGCCACAGAGGCATGGAAATTCCTTCAATGGCTAAACTCTCCTAGGCCCAGCTTAGGTAGAGGCCACATCCCAGAGGGCGAATCGGTGTCCCGCATGGGTGACTATCTCATCATGGACAGCATCATACCCAGCAGGACAAGTGATCAAGCGCTTCCATTCCTCACCGAAGACTTGTGGTTCAAAGGATTCATCGAAATGGGTAAGGCGCCCCAAGGAAGAGCAGACAGATACTTTACCACTACAGAAAAAGTACAGTACGAGATAGGAGTCATGTTCGAGAACGTCATAACTCTTGGCAACGATCCAGCTTCCGAAGTAGCTGCCGCGGCACGCCGCATTGCACCGCTACTTCCCATAGGCGAGGCCCTATTAGGCGACTTAAACGACGATGCTAAAGTTAACATTCTCGACATCAGCACCGCAGCAAAAGCCTTCGGCGCCTCTCCACCAAACCCAAGATGGGACGCACGAGCCGACATAAACGGCGACAACACAGTTAACATCCTCGATATCTCTGTTATTGCAAGGCATTTCGGAGAAATTCTCTAGCAAGGACCAACGATCGAAAACACGTTCCCCTCCTTTTTTTCCACGCAAGTAACAATCTCTCGTCTATAACAGAGCAAAGGCGGCATTAGAGCGCTATTTACTTCTCTGTGAACCTGGAATTAGCACATGCGTTGGAAGACGCATTAGAAAACTTGCGCCCTCAGCCTCTGACACTCAAGTATTTGACATATGATAAGTAGCTCCCGATCTGTAATGGTACTCCGGCGTCAATTCAGTTCGTGAGACTGGCCGCAAAGATTTTATAGAAATATAACGTAAGGCAAGTCCATGGGGAAGCGTATACTAGTTTTTGCAGCACATCCTGACGACGATATCATCGGATGTGGCGGCAGCCTCGCAAAACACGTTAAGCAAGGAAATAACGTCTCTGTCTGCTACATGACTTCTGGAGACTCTGGGAGTCTAGATTATGCCAAGGAGAAATTAGCAAGAATCAGAGAAAATGAGGCAAGGCATGCCGCAGAAGTAATTGGTTTTCAGAATCTGACCTACTTAAGAAACCCAGACGGCTATCTCGAATTCAACGAGGGCAATTTGAAAAAACTAGTTGAACTAATCAGAAAGAAAAAACCAAATGTAATCTACGTTCATCACCAGTCAGACGGTCACCAAGATCACAGGACAACTTATCAGCTTGTGACTGAATCTGCTGGAAGAGCAGGAGGCCCTTGGTTTCAAGAATGCAAAGGAAAACCCTGGCTGGTTGACACCATCTTGGCCTATGAAGTCTCGACGCCGCTTTCCGAGTTTAACTATGTGGAAGATATCTCGGAATTCATCGACAAAAAAGTTGCTGCCGTGAGGAAACATGAATCACAAATCAAAAATATCAGATATGATGAAGCGGCTGAAGGCCTCGCAAGATACAGAGGGGTTATGACAGGAAAAGGCACGTATTGTGAAGCCTTCAAGGTTATAAATGCGTCTAACGTATTGTAGATTTGGCACTTAGCCGCCATTAGACTTCATAACGCAGTGAAGAAGAATACGTCCGTCTCATCAGCCAGTGCAAGCAGGAGTAGATTGCCAGTAGGATCACTGCTATCTCTACAATTATCGAGGCGGGTCCTAAATAGAAAGGATTTCCATCGGCTAGTGGGTAGATGACATAGGGCATCGTTTCATGAGTAAACATGTCGAAGAAGACGTGGCTGAAGCCTCCGATCAAACTGCAAATGTAGATCCCTGACAAAGGATACTTCACTCGGTCTGGTCCAAGCCTGAAGATCCTGTATGTGAGCCCCAGTCTTCCTGCGAACAAGTGCTCTATAATATAGACTCCAAGGGTGACGAGAACTGGGTAGACCGTCAGAGACACTAGAAAACCATGCCAGATCCTGTGACCTACAGACTCTCCGACCAACATAGAGTAGAGGGGCTCAAAGTCCACGAATGCAGCCGAAACCACCACAGCCAGCAGATCGATCCTCTTCTCGTACTTGAAGTGCAGGAACATAAGTGCAAGCCCATGGAAAGGAGTGAAAGGCATCTTAACACGCTACCTAACGCCCTGAATCTACTCTTAAGATAGCCGCGGACTCAAGTTATGGCTTTCGTCTTTAAATGCACAGATTCAGATTTCTGTTTGCCCGATCTTGCGCAATAGAAGAGATTGGTGCACACACAAACTGCTCGCACTCTACACACATAAAGGAAAAGCTCAACGACCCAATCATAACAAAAACCCGCATGTCCACTAATTGTCCAGACAAAAACTTTCCCAATTGCCCAGACAAATCAGCACCGACTGTTTCCAGTAGTGAGTGATTCGCCGGTAGCCGATACTAGCAGAAAAAGAAGTCAGCTGGTATGACACTTCGCTTTCAGTTCCGTAACGCGGACACTTTTCGCAGTCTCTTGCCATTCCAGAAAGGGTATGGAACGTTTCCAATCTGGAAGAACAGCCAGCTGATTCTTTCCTTTCGCAAATATCGCCAAAACAATAGGATAAAATTTGGGAGTAGACAATAATTACAATTGATGGTAATATCAGACTTGACCGCCTACCCAACAGTTCGAGAAGCATTGTTCTATGAAAAGCTATTGAATAATAGAGTTAAGTGTGGCCTATGTGAAAGAAGGTGTGAGATTCCACCAAACTCGAAAGGATTCTGCAAAACGCGAACAAACATTAACGGCAAACTCTACACGCTCGTCTACGGTGACATAAGCGTAATCGAAAGCCGTCCCATAGAGATCAAACCGTTTTTCCATTATTGGCCAGGTTCAACAGCTCTCACATTTTCAACATGGTCCTGCAATCTGAATTGCATATGGTGCCAAAATTCTCATCTCTCAAAAACTGAACCAAAACCAGCTAAAGCCACCTATTTTTCTCCAGAGAAAGTTGTTGAACTGGCCTTTGCGAGCGGCGATCTCGGTCTATGTGCCAGCTTTCAAGAACCCACACTTTTGACCGAGTGGACGATTCCACTTTTTAGACTGGGCAAGGAGAAGGGCATTAAATATTGCTGCTATGTTTCCAACGGCTACATGACACTGGAAGCCCTACGAACACTGAAGGAGGCTGGAATGGATGGGCTCAAAATAGACGTTAAGGGGGATAGCGAAACCTACGCCAAGTACTGCGGAGGAGGAGATGCGGAGAAAGGCTGGAGAAACGTCAGAGAGGCCAAAAATTTGGGCTTGCACGTGGAAATCGTGAATCTCGTTGTCAGGGACGTTAATGATGATGAAGAAGCCCTACGGTGGATTGTTGAAAGACATTTGAAGACTGCTGGGCCCGAGACCCCCCTACACTTTACACGCTATTTCCCTGCCTACAAGTTCAATAATCCGCCGACCAAGATCGAAACCTTGGAGAAAGCTTACGAAATGTCAACAAAGGCTGGAGTATTGTATCCTTATATTGGAAACGTTTCTGGACACAAATATGAGAACACTTATTGCCCAAATTGTAGAGAGAAGCTCGTCAAGAGATATGGATACTATATACTGAGATATGAAATCAATGAAGACAGAAGATGCCCAAAATGCGGGACACAAATTCCAATAACAGGACAACACACAGGAAAATAAATACGCTCTCTTATTAGTTCGCAACGCCGTGCACTTAGGCATGGGAATATATGCAAATGATCTGAAAGATCACATCTTCACGGTTTGGCTTTAACTTATGCTTATAAATGGGCTTACATTGTAATTTCTTAATGAAAATGGGTGAAAAAATGAGTGAAGAGGTAGACTGGAAATGGATCCAAAAGACATTTGGTTACGATAAAAACCAGATGGAAGCACTGAAGAAGTCACCGCAACATCTGAAGT
>Ga0172366_10002754_pt1 | contig 13823 bp, 8 predicted proteins | sample LakKivSesite69cm_FD_114533 | JGI IMG/M metagenome (GOLD analysis project Ga0172366, IMG submission 114533) | Sediment microbial communities from Lake Kivu, Rwanda - Sediment site 69cm | ecosystem: Environmental > Aquatic > Freshwater > Lake > Sediment | place: Rwanda: Western Province, Lake Kivu... | reverse complement strand
CTTTGTCAATAGTTGATTTGTGTCAGTCCGGCCGGCGTTCCCGGTCAGGTTCACGGCAGTTCTCGTCGATAGAGCCGGGCCCGGGATGAGTAGTCGGTCGCGTTGCGGCGGATGCGCTCGGTTTCTTCCGGCGTCAGCGGACGCTTGACTACGGCCGGGACCCCGGCGGCGAGCGAACCGTCCGGCACCACGAAGTCCTCGCGCACGACCGCGCCGGCAGCGACGATGCAGTTATTGCCGACCCGGGAGCGATTGAGCAGAATCGCGCCCATCCCGATGATGCAGTCGTCGCCAACGGTCGCGCCGTGAATGATGGCGCGGTGTCCGACCACGACCCGTTTGCCGATGACGGTGGGTGTATCGTAGTCGACGTGAACCATGGAAAGGTCCTGCACGTTCGTATCCTCGCCGATTGTTATCGGCGCCATGTCTCCGCGCACGACCGTGTTGAACCAGATGCTGGCCCCGCGCCCGATTGTGACCTGGCCGATGATGGTCGCATTCGGGGCCACGTAGCAGCTCGGGTCGACCTGCGGGGTCCAATCCTGCAACCTGATTATCACTTTCCGGCCTCCCTTGACGTCAACTGCCGGAACCGGCAGACGAGCACGTCTCTGGTCCTGGCCTCTACGGTCGCGGCCACGTAGACGTCACCGTCGACCACGAGGTCGACACCGTTCGCGTTCGGGCCCGGCGAGTATTGCTTCTCCCAGACCGAAACCGCATCGGGCTTGTACTGGAAAGCGAGGATGTCGTTCTTTCCGCCCTGCTCGATCAGGCTGCCGGTGACATAGATGTCGGATTCCCCGGTGACGTAGATGCCCTTGCCCGTTGCCTGGGCAACGGTTCCGTAGGCGAGCTTGCGAATCAGGTTGCCGTCAGGGTCATACTCGATTATGACGCAGCGGACCGAGTCGCCGACGCGAGCCGTGCCGGTGGCGATGATGTTGCCGAAGCCATCGAACGCGATGTCGCCCGGTTCGTCGGCTCCGCCCGAGTCGTAGCGCCGGGTCCAGAGAGTGTCGCCGTTCGGTCCGAGCTTGAGGATGACGATGTCAGGGTTGACGGCGTTCTCGCCGTAAAGCCCGATAATCGCCAGATTGCCACTCGCGTCGCAGGCGATGCGGGCGGCGAGGTCGTTGGGCCCGAGGTCGATGTTCCGTATCCAGACGGTCCGCCCATCTTCGGCATCGAGCACGGCGACCATGTAGTCGGTGTTGGCATCGGCGCCGGCCACGCCGCAGACGGCAAGCCGGTCGTCCGAGACCGGGCAGATGCCGGTTCCCCACGTCTTGTCGCCTACCGCCAGTCCTTTCTGCCAGGTGATTTCGCCGCCGGCCGCGTAGCGGACGACGAGGCAGACATCCCTGCTCTCGGATTCTGACCGTCCGACCGCGAAAAGGTGTCCGAGGTTGTCGGCCCAGATGTCCTCGCACATGGCAAAGGGCGAGTTCCTGTACATCTGGGTCCAGACCTCCTTGCCGGTGCTGTCCAGTTTGGTGACGAACCACCCGGCGCGGTCAGACCCGCCCGGCTTGGTGGCAATCCCGCTGACGTAGAAGTTGGCGCCGTCGCTCGTGAGGGCGGTAGCTGTCTCGTCACCGCCGATGTCGATTGTCTTCTGCCAGACGACGGGCTGGGCGCCACACCCGACCGCTAGCAGCACGAGCAGCGCAGCGGAAACACAGAGAATGTCCTCATCACGCGACTCCTTGTTTGGGAGAACCAGTGCTGATGAGTTCACTTTGTCATATTGCCATCGGCAACCGCGAAGTCAAACACCGCTTCTTCTGCGCGGCCTGTGTTGCCTTGCGCGCGCCGGGCGCTATCCTCAAGACCCATGGCCAGCGATTTCCTCGGCCGGTTCGACAGTCAGGTCGCCCGCGTGTTCAAGTACGCAGCGCGGGCGGCATGGAGTAACCCGAAGCAGGCGCTGTTCTTCGCCCGAATTCAGGCGGCCCAGAAGCGGTCGGCCGGGGTCCGCGACCGGCAACGGGAGCACGGCGTCCAGGTCCCGCCGCTCATCATCGCCAGCATCACCCGCCACTGCAACCTCGACTGCCGCGGCTGCTATGCCCGGGCGCGAAGGCACTCGCACCGGCCCGAGCTTACCGAGGAGCAGTGGGCAGACGTGTTCACGCAGGCGCAGGAGCTCGGCGTATCCATCATCATGATTGCCGGCGGCGAACCGTTGCTGCGGCCCGGCATCTTCACCGTCGCGAGCAGACTCTCCGGCATCATCTTTCCTTTGTTCACCAACGGGCTGCTGCTTGATGACGCGGTGGTCAGCCGGTTCCGTTCCCTGCCGCAGTTGATTCCGGTCCTGAGTGTAGAGGGTTGGGAACCGCAGACCGACACGCGGCGGGGCAGCGGCGTGTTCGAGTCGGTGGCGGTCGCGGCGGAGAAGCTACGAACGGCCGGGCTTTTCTTCGGCGTGTCGCTCACGGTGACGCGCCGGAACTTCGAAGCCGTCACGGTCGAGGGGCTGGTGCAGGCGCTCATCGGGAGCGGTTGCAGCCTGTTCATCTTCGTCGAATATACTCCGGCCGAGCCGGGAACCGAGGACCTGACCCTCCTGCCGGAGCAGCGGCGGAAGCTTGTCGAGTTTTCTGAGGACATGCAGAGACGTTCAAAGCCCGTGTTCATCGTCTTCCCCGGCGACGAGGAGCAGTTCGGCGGCTGTCTGGCCGCGGGGCGCGGGTTTGTGCATATCGGACCGGACGGCAGCATGGAGCCGTGCCCGTTCGCGCCCTTCTCGGACGTGAATGTGGTCGACATGCCGCTGGATAAGGCGCTCGGGTCGCCGCTGCTGGGGGCGATTCGCGCCAACCACGCCGAGTTGAAGGAGACGCGCGGCGGCTGCGCGCTCTGGCGGAAGCGGGAATGGGTTGAGGCGCTGATGCAGGAGAACAACGGAGGTGGCGGCGAGGCATGAAAGGAATACAAAGCCAAGGACGACTCCTCGCGTCGCCTGCGTAGAACTTGACAGCGACCGTTGACTCGGTGAACATAACCGGTAACAAACCAGCGGGCACGTTGAGTGTTCGCACAAGAGCTGGAGGACAAGATGAAGAAGTCCATTCTGTTCGTGACCGCGTGTGTGCTGGCCGTGTCAATAGCGCAGGCCGACTGGGTCACGACCACGGTGGCCGCGGACCTCGCGCCCTATGCCGTGGCGGTGAACCCGGTCACGAACAAGATCTACGTTGTGAACCGGAACGTCCCCAACATAACGGTGATCGACGGTGCGACCTGCGCCACCACCCAAGTGAGCACAGACATGAACCCCTGTGCGCTGGCCGTGAACCCGGTCACGAACAAGATCTACGTCGCCAACAAAGACGGCGGCAGTGTGACGGTCATCGACGGCGCCACCAACCGCATAGTCCTGCTGGGGGGATTCTCGAGTCCCAGTGCGATAGCGGTGAACCCGGTGACGAACAAGATATACGTCGCAAACCAGAGTAGCGGCGCCGTGACGGTGATCGACGGCGCCACGAACGACACGACTATGCTCGAGACGGAAGTGGGGTCCTCTGGGGTGGCGGTGAACCCGGTCACCAACAAGATCTACGTCGCGAACAACATCACCGGCAGAGCGACCGTGATCGACGGCGCAACCAACGATACGGTCATGGTGAATGCCGATACAGGGTCCTGTGCGGTGGCGGTGAACCCGGTGACGAACAAGATATACGTCGTGAATCTGAAGCCTGGCATGGGCCCTGTCATCGGCAGCGTGACCGTGATCGACGGCGCGACCAACAACACGGCTACCGTGACCGTCGGCAGGAATCCATTTGCGGTGGCTGTGAATCCGCTCACGGACAAGATCTACGTCGCGAACTACGAAGGCAACAGCATGACGGTGATCGACGGCGCGACCAACGGCACGACCACGGTGAGTACGGGCACGAATCCCTGCGCGGCGGCGGTGAACCCGTCGACGAACAAAGTCTACGTTCCGAACTTTAGCTCCAACGACGTCACGGTGATCGACGGCGCGACCAATGAGACGAGTCAACTGGCCGCGGGCACGTATCCCCGCGCGGTGGCGGTGAACCCGGTCGTGGACCGGATTTACGTGGCGAACTACGGCAGCAGGAACGTCACGGTGATTGATGGCGGCGTGATGGAGACGACGCAAGTCGCGGCCGGGACAGAACCTCGGGGTGTCGCGGCGAATCCGGTGACCAACCGGGTCTACGTGGCGAACCACGCCACCGACAACGTCACCGTGATTGACGGGAGCGACACGGTCCTGGTAGCGGTCGGAGACGCTCCTGACGCCGTGGCGGTGAGCCCGACTACCAACAGGATCTACGTCGCGAACACCGGTGATTCGAGCGTCACGGTTATCAACGGGGCCACGAATGAGACGACGTCAGTGCCGGTAGGCGCCAGTCCGCAAGCACTCGGGGTCAATCTCGTGACCAATCAGGTCTATGTGGCCACCACGGACAGCCGTGTCACGGTGATCAACGGCGATGATAATGACACGTTCAGATTGTGGGTTGGGGCGAATCAGTCGGCCGTGGCGGTGAACCCGCACAATAACACGACGTACGTGCCGACACTTGGGGGCAGAGTCACGGTAATCGACGGATACACCAACGATACGGCTCTGGTGGCGGTGGGCGACACTCCCGTCGCGGTGGCGGTGAACCCGGTCACGAACAAGGCTTACGTGGCGAACTGGGCGAGCAACAACGTCACGGCCATCGACTGGCCGACGAACCGCACAAACACAATTGCGGTCGGGCAGCATCCCGTGGCAGTGGCAGTGAACGCGACGACCAACAGAATCTACGTCGTGAACAACGGCAGCGAAAACGTGACCGTGATATGCGGCGCTACTGACTCGACTGCCACCATACCCGCCGGAAAGAACCCTATTGGCGTTGCCGTGAACGTGGTGACCAACACCATCTACGTAGTGAACGCTGGCGACTCGGTAGTCACGGTCATCGACGGGGCATCCAACGGGGCGACAACCGTGGCCGCGGATACCGGGTCGTACGCCGTGGCTGTGGACCCGGTTACGGGCAAAGCCTACGTCACAAACTCGCCTGGGGGGTGCGTAACGGTGATTGACGAGGTGCCGGTCTACGACACCAAGGTGAATGCCGAGATCGACACGGTCCTCGGGCACGTAACCCTGCTGGCCAAGCCGGACCTGACCGGCAACGCGGCGAATCATCCAGAGCCCTTCCACAACGTAATGATGGGCGTCCTGAACAATGCCCGTACTGCTCAACGGTCATGGACCTGGGCTCAGATCACGGCCGGCGAGGGTACTGATTCGGTGGACTGGTCGTTCGGCTGGGATACCGACTCGCTCGTCTCGGGTGAGAACTTCATGTGCATCGTGCCGCTTGAGATGGACGCGGCAACCACCAACAACGAGGGGCTGGGAACGCCATATGCTGGTAATGTCTGTGTCTATCCGATCTACCGGACTTTCGCCGTGGGCGTTGAGGAACCGACGGCTTCGCCAGACCCGCACCGCGTGTTCAGCCCCACGCTGCTGAGAGGAGTGCTGTTCCTTGCGGAAGCCGCAAGCCGCAAGCCGCAAGCCGCATCCTTGCTGGACGTAAGCGGCCGGAAGGTCATGGACCTCACGCCCGGCGCGAACGACGTGCGGGCGCTTGCTCCCGGCGTCTACTTCGTGCGGGCCGCGGGCTCTGACCAGGCAGCCGCGCGCTGTCACAAGGTCGTGGTTGCGCGTTAAGCAGCGGCTGGCAGACATAGCTGTCAGCAGAGGCGGGCGAGGGCCCGCCCCCTGTCATACTTGGGCTTCCCATCGTGAACCACCGGAACGCGCTACGACTAGGCAACCCTCGGGCGGCGAGTGCCGAGCGGCACGTCCATCTCAGTCAGCCCGTACGATGCGGAAGGGTCGCCGCGGAACCGGTACGCCGCGACGATAGAGCGAGACGCTCTGGTCCGTTGCGTGTCCCTATAGCTGTCCCTATAGCCGTCCCTGTAGCTTGACATTCCCTTCTTCCTGGTAGATACTATGTGATGCGCCCGAATCGGAAATCGCCAATCGTCAGTCATGAATCCCCGGCTCTGGTCTGGTTTTTCATCGTCGCCGGGGCCGCGTTCGTCCTCAGGCTCGTTCACCTGCTGGAGTTGCAGCACAACGACCCGCTCTTCGCTGTGCCGCAGATGGACTCGCTGTATCATCACCAGTGGGCGCTGGCTATCGCCGCCGGCAGGGAGTTCATAGCCGACGCATTTTTCCGCGCACCGCTGTACCCGTACTTCCTCGGCCTGCTGTACAAGGTCTTCGGCGCGAACCTGATGGTGGTGAGGATTATCCAGGCGCTCATCGGCAGCGCCGGCTGCGGCCTGGTGTACCTGCTGGCCCGCCGCCTGTTCGAGAAATCCCAAGCTGCAAGCCACAAGCCGCAGGCCGGTTCGAAGTCCGGCGTTCATCCCTCATCCTTCATCCCTCATCCTTCCGATGCGGTTCCCCGCATCGCCGGATTGGTGATGGCCGCCTACCCCCTTGCCATCTGGTTTGACGGCGAGTTGCTGCTTGAGGGTCTGCTTACCTTCCTCGTGGTGCTCGGATTCCTGCTGCTCCTGCGCAGCCGGGGCATTGACCGGCAGTGGTGGCTACCCGGGCTCATGTTCGGCTTGGCCGCGATCACGCGGCCCAACGTGCTTGCGTTTCTCGTGCTGCTGCCGATCTGGCTGTTCGCTGAATACAGACCACGGCCAGCGCAGCCGCAGACGACGCCGAGTCGCCCTCAGCAGAGCGGAGCGGGGTCGAAGGGCCTCGCGGGGAATCCACAGGCGCTGCAGATGGCCCGGAAGGGGGCCAGACAGCATGCCGCGTGGACGAGGCTCGGATTTGTCTGGGGCGCGGCCGCGCTGGTCGTCTTGCCGGTCACGATTCGCAACTACGTCGTGAGCAAGCAGTTCGTGCCGATTGCGTGGCAGGCCGGCACGAACTTCTACATCGGCAACAACCCTAATTCGGATGGCGTGACCGCGATTGTCCCGGGAACGCGCACGGATTGGTGGGGCGGGTACGACGACGTGAAGCGGCTGGCTGAGGAAGCGGCGGGCCGGCCGCTCAGAGGCGCGGAGATCGACCGATACTGGCTGGGCAAGGGCATCGAGTTCTGGCGCAGGCAGCCGGGCAAGGCGTTGGGCCTGCTCCTGCGCAAGACTTTCCTCTGGTTCGCGGGTTACGAGGCAAGTAACGACCGCGACCTGTACGCGGTCAAGCGCTACTCGTTCATCAACTACCTGCTCTTCCGCTCCCGGTTCCTCAAGTTCCCTTTCGGGATACTCCTGCCGCTGGCCTTGGCCGGGGTGTGGCTCTTTCGCCGGCAATGGCGTCGGTTCCTGCTGTTGTACCTGTTCGCCGGGGCGTACTCGCTGTCGTTCATCGCCTTCTTCGTCTGCAGCCGCTACCGGCTGCCGATTGTTCCGATTGCCTCCATTTTCGCGGCCCTCGGGCTAGTCGAACTCGTCCGACTGCGGAGCAAGGCGTTGAGTTGGCCGCTCGCCGTCGCTGTTGCCGCGTTCCTATTCTTCAATGCCGATCTTGCTGGAGCAGGCAGGCCGGGAAGCCAGGTCCAGAACCACTTCGACGCCGCGATCGGCCTTCACGAACAGGGCAAGGACGCCGAGGCGGTGGCGGAATTGCGGCAGGCTCTCAAGCTCGACTCGGGAGTCAACGTTCTCTCGATGGAAGCGGACCTGCTCGCAGCGCGGGGCGACTTTGTCGAGGCTGAGCGTGCGGCCCGAGCCGCGATTCGGCTCTACCCGTTCGACGCCGGCGGCTTGGGCATACTGGGCAACGTGTTCGCCTACGCGGGACAGTTTGATTCGGCCGCGGTCTATTTCGAGAAGATGCTCGAGCGGGCACCATACGAGCTCAAGGCTTGGAACAACCTCGGCAACATCGCCCTCCTGCGCGGGGACTTCGCCAAGGCACGTTACTACTATGAAGGCGCGCTCAAGATTCAGCCAACGGACGCGGTGGCCATGTACTCTCTCGGACTCTGCGACTACTACCAGGGTAAAGCAGCGGAGGCCCGCGCCCGCTGGCAGCGCGTCCTCGAACTCGACCCTTCCTTCACCAAGGCCAGACAGGCGCTCGAACAGAAGAGGTAGCAATCTGCTTACGGCTTGTGGCCCAAGTTAGGAGAGTGCTCCAGTGATCCAGTGGTCCAGTGGTCCAGTGTTCTAGTGAGGACAGAGTCCGACTTCGGAGTTCCGTACACCAGACCACTAGACCACATGACCACTATCGGCGGTGTGAGTTGACTTGGCCGCTCGTGCGGCTATCATAGCCCCGAACATGGCGAAGAAATACACGGTTCTTGAGACCTGGATTGTCAATACGACCAAGCCGGTCGAGTCCAACAGCGCGGAGCAGACATTTGACCGTATGGAGCGTCAGGGCGGAGGCAAGCTGCCCGTTATCGACGTTCCGATTGAGTACGGCCTGGAGGAGCATTTCCTTGATGAGGCGCGCATCCGTGACTTCGCCGCGCACATGGGCGGCGCCCAGGACATTCTGGACTTCGGGCCCGGCGACGGCTGGCCCCTCCTGCGCATCGCGCCGCTGTTCAAAGCCGTGACCGGCGCGGAGCCGTCGCAGCGCCGGGTCGAGGCCATCACCGCCAGCGTCGAGAAGCTGGGTCTCAAGAACGTCGCGGTCCAGAAGGTGTCGCCGACCGAACTCGAGTTCCCGGACGGCCGCTTCGACGGTGCGGTCGCGGCCAGTTCGATTGAGCAGAGCCCTGACCCGTACAAGGCGATAGCCGAGGTGTTCCGGGTCCTCAAGCCGGGCGGCCGTTTCCGCGTCTTCTTCGAGCCGGGGGAAGGACGCGAGCGCGAGCTTACCGAAGGGCTGATGTTCACCGAAACCGAGGACTCGCTCGGGTATCACTATTCGCTGAAGCACTCTCTGCCGCCTTGGGAACGGAGCTACCTGGTGAAGTTCTCGAACACGCCGGAGATGAAGGAGGAGTTTCAGAAGCTCCGCGACCTCGTCGACCGGCTGGGCCCCAATCCTTCGGCCAACCCGGAAGTCGGGCTCGCGTTTCTCGATCGCAACCAGGCCGCGATTACCGGCGCGAGCTGCTACGAGCTCGAGCACTTCACCAGCCAGACGATGAAGGAGACGCTGGAAGAGGCCGGGTTCGTGAACGTCAGGATTACCTGGTCGGCGGCGACCCTGGCGCGCATCGTGTGGCCGCGGTTGAAGGACGCTGCCCTGACTGACGTGCATGCGCCGGCGGTGTGCGCCGGCCTTGCCGACCTGTCGGTGCGGCTTGACGCGCCGGCCGGCCTGGGTGAGCCGGTGGTTGGGACCAAGCCCGCCTAGGCCGCGCGGCTTCGCCGCGCAAGTACCAAGTCCCAAGGACAAAGCAGGTCGTAGGTTCGAAGCCGGATCTTCGTCCTTTTGCTTCCTTGCTTTGTTCTTACCACTTTGTCCTTGGTCCTTTTCTCACTCGTTTTCCCTTGCTTTCGGCCATTTTCGCTTTCATAATGGCTGAGCGATGGTCAGAGCGCCGAACTCCGGAGTTCGCGTATTGAGCTGCGGACATCCGGGTTCGGACCTTCCCATAAGGAGAATCAATGAGTAGGTGCTTTATCACGCTGGCGCTGGTCGCCGTAGTCGCGGTCGTTGCCTGCCGCAGAGAAGAAGCCGGCGCCGCGCTGGGCGCCACCTATGCGCAGATTGCGCGGCCGGCAATCTGGCGCGTGCTGCCCCGCACCCAGGCCGAGTCGCTCGGGCTGGAGCCGGGCGACCTCATCCTATCCTACAGCGGCGAGCCGGTGAAGACGACCGAGGAACTGGTGCAACTGCAATTCCGGTCGGTCGGGTCGCAGGAGAAGATCCCAATGACTGTATTGCGCGGTGACGCGGAAATGAAGCTCGCGGCCGACCCCGGCGTACTGGGTGTGCTGCCCAACGCCGAACGCTATCCCGGCGGGCTCGCAGTGGCGCTCGAGGACATCCTGCGCTACTACGGTGTGACTGCGGACTACGACTGGCTGGCCGCCCTGACCGGCGAGTCGTTTGCCTTCACCGCGCGCCGCGATGGCTGCCGCGGCACGTGGCCGGACGCGCTGGCCGGGAACCACCTGGAGAGTCTGACCAAGTACTACGGTCTGACCTTCCAAACGGTGTTCGCCTTTGCTGCGGAGTCGTCGCAGTCAGCGGCCGAGGTCCAGCGGGATGCTCTGGCCGCGATCCGCGGCAAGCTCAGCCGGGGCAATCCGGTGTTGGCGTACGGCGCCTGGCCGGGGAGCGGCGAGAACTGGGGCATTGTCGTTCGGTCTAATCCGGACGACTCGGCGTTGTACGGCCACACGCTCGGTTCGGCCGCGATGGTGAAGTTGAACGGGCCGATTGCCCGGGCGTACGAGGTCACCTATCGCGCTGCCACCGAGCCGGAGCCGGCCGAGATGCTGACGACCGTGTTGACCCAGGCGCTGGAACTGGGCCAGGCTTACGCCGACACTGGCTGGCAGTCGGGTATCGCGGCCCACGACCTCTGGATTCGCAGCCTAGATACGATACCGTTCTGCCCGGTCTGCCCGGACAGCGGCAAAGCGTGCTTCGACCGGCTCGTCTGGACGCTGCTCGCCAGCAAGGAGAGCGCGAACCGTTTCCTCGAGGACATGCGCGAGGCGCTCCCCGACCAGACCGACCTGATTGACGAGGTTATCGCCAAGAACGCGGCGACCATCGGCAAGCTCAATGGCATCATTCAGAGCGGCGTCATGATCGGAACCAAAGAAAGCCAGCAGAAGCTGGCCCGGGTGGTGAACGAAATCCAACTGAGCGAAGCCGACCAACTGGGTCTGTACGAGGAGCTTATCGGCGAGTTGTAGGCCGAGAGCTACGGTTCGTCGTAGATGTCGTCGAAGCTCGGGTCCCAGTCATGCAGCCAGTTGTCGCCGCGGAGCGAGTCCGGGTCGAGGTCGGTGTTCCGCATGAAAGCGCAGTAGTTGCTGGAGAAGGCGATTTCGTTGCCGGCCAGCACCGGCAGGCAACTGTCGATGAGGAGAATGCCGTAGCCGGCCCCGCCGCCATAGAGCAGCCGGCAGTCCTCGACCCGGCTCGTGCTGCCGGTGTAGCGGCGGAGTTCGAGTCCGTCCCAGGCGCCGGGCTGGGACTCATCGCCGGTGAACGTGGCGGAGTCAGCCTGCAGGTTGGCGCGGGCGGTGCGGCCGATGGCGAGCGCGGCGCCCGGTACGAAGCGGAGCTCGACTCCGCTCTGGATGACGAGCGTGGGCTCGAGGGCCGAACCGACTTCGATGGTCCCTTGCACCAGGTAGGGGACGTCCTGACGGCGATACTGGGCGTTGCCTGCTATCGTGTCGCCGTCGACCTCAATCGCGTCAAGGGTGTTGCCGGCGAAGCTGTTGCCGCCGCCGATAGTGCTGACGTGTCTGGCCGCGATGCGGATGGGGAATCCGGCGCAGCCGGTGATGGTGTTGTTCTCGAACTGCGTAAAGCCGGTACTCTGACAGTGGATGCCAGTTCCGGCGCTGCCGGTAATCCGCGTGTTCGCCATCCGGATTGGCGCCGAGTAGCAGGTGATCGCGGCCGGATTGCCGGCACCCGCGTCCTCGACGTCGCAGTAATCGAGAAGCGTGCGGATTGAGTCGGCCTGCTCCCAGAACTCGATACCGCGCCAGCGGCCGGGTCCGGGCGCGTCGGCGAGTGGGCCGAAGACAATGCGGCCGTAGGTGCCGTCGGCGAAGAGGCCACCGGGCCGGCCGAGCCCGACGCGCAGCTTGGCGCTGTCGGCGAAGAGAAGCGAGCAGCCGGGTGCGATGGAGAGGAGCGGGTTCGCGGTGTCGGCCACCGTGACCGTACCCGTGATGCCGTAGGGGACCCCAAGGTTGGGCCACGTGTCGCTTCCAGCAACCCTGCCGCCGGCGAGCTCGACCGCGTTCGGGGAGTTGTCAGTAAAGGTGTTGCCGGTCCCGAGTGACGAGACCAAGCCGGGCACGATGCTGACCGGGAAACGGGCGCAGGCGGAGAAGGCGCACCGCGAAAGCGAGCCGAGTCCGGTCCCGGAGGCCGAAACGCCCGAACCGGAACTTGAGCGGAACTCGCAGGAATCGATGGCCACTCTCCCTGCCTCGCACCGCACGAGCGCTCCACTGCCGCCGGCATACTCCACCACGCAGTGGCGGAGAACGCTGCTGTCGGGAACTGCCCCGGCGCCGAACTCGATGCCGCCCCACGCGCCCGGCCCGGGAGCAAGACTAAGCGCGGTGAATGCTATCAGCGAGTCGGCCCGGCCGCGCGCGATGAGGCCGGCAGGCAGGCGCGCGCCGACCGCGATGGTCGCGCCGTCGGCGACGAGCACGACTGCTCCGGGCTGAACCGTAAGTAAGGCCTCGACGTCGAGGTCCGAGTCAACGACGTGGGGGTTATCGACGGCGGTCCAGGTCTCGGCTGCCGCGATAATCCCGAAGTGATGGGTGCCGGCCGAACTGCTGACGAATACGTTGACGGCCGGTGAGGAGCTGCGGTTGCCGGCTGCGTCGACCGCGGAGCAACTCAGCGTGTGGGCCGAACCGGGCCGCATAACGCCCGCCCACACGCACTCGAATACGTTTGCGACCGGGGACGAGTCGATGCCGATGCGGACCGCGTCCACCAGGAACTCGACGCGGGCCACCTTCTTGTTGTCGGTGGCGCGGGCGCGGATGGTAGTGACGCCGGCGACGCTGTCACCTTCGGCCGGCGCGATGATGGTCACTTCCGGCGGCGTGATATCCTCGCCCGGACAACCGACAAGGAACAAAAGAGAGAAGAGTAAAGAAAGAAGTACGAAGCATGTCGGGCTGACAGCAGCACGGGGTCTGCTCCGGCGCTCGTCATTCGTCCTTCGCACTTCGGACTTTCCTCGTGCTACCACTTCTTGCCGACGTCGTAGAACTGCCATCCGCTTCCGGCCCGCCTTAGATACACCTCGATTCCCCGCGCCGGTCGCTTGCGGCCGAGAAAGTCGCGGGCAGTGGGCGTCAAGTCCACCGTTACCAGCGCAATGTCGCCAATCAGCCTCACCAGCGCAAGATTGACCCGGAACTGGGTTCGCGGCAGGTGGGCGCCGGCACGAATCTGCTCCGGCGTGACCCAGAGGACAGGCAGGCTGTCAAACTGAAAGTCGCCCTCTCCCGGACGGCCCAGGCGGATCATCACGACGGTGTCGGGCGGCCGGAATCCGGACTTGAACAGGTCAAGCCCCGGCTTGGAGACCACGTAGCGGACTCCGGCTTCGGCCGCCTTCACCAGCGCGAGCATGTCGGTCTGGCCGAAAGCGAAGCTCGTATCCAGAATTCGGGACAGCCAAACGAGCTCCCAGCCGCGGCCGGTGTTCAGCCAGTTCTGATAGACGTAGTTGTAGTCGCGCTCGCCGGCGAATACGAACCAGCTCGACACGTACCCGGAAGGGCCTTTGATGTCCACGACTTTGTGGCTCGCCCGGACGATGCGCCGGTCCCGGAGCCAGCGAGTGAACGCGGAGTCGAAGCGCGCGAACGAGTGCTCGGCGGTGAACGCCGGAGCGAACATCCTGTAGATGTCGCGGGGATGGTTGGCGACCACGGCCTCGGTCAGGCGTTCGGTCCGAAGCGCCAGCTCGTAGTTCGACTTGAGCCTTGCCGAGGGCGAGACAGCCGCAGCCGCCCCTGCCAGCATCGCCGCCGACAACACCACGGCGGCCATGCGCGAATGACAACGCTCGAATTCGGCCGCCCCTGATTCGTCATTCATGTTCCGTACTTCGAGCTTGGCCCTCATTGACTCGTCATTCGAACTTCGT
>Ga0172366_10002753_pt1 | contig 13825 bp, 9 predicted proteins | sample LakKivSesite69cm_FD_114533 | JGI IMG/M metagenome (GOLD analysis project Ga0172366, IMG submission 114533) | Sediment microbial communities from Lake Kivu, Rwanda - Sediment site 69cm | ecosystem: Environmental > Aquatic > Freshwater > Lake > Sediment | place: Rwanda: Western Province, Lake Kivu... | reverse complement strand
CTGGATAAGCTCATCACGGTTTCTGAGAGCTCCCGGAGTTTGATTTCCAGTTGGTATAAAATCCCGGAGCATAAAATAGAGACCATCCCCAATGGAGTGGACCTTGATTTTTTTCAACGCAAGCCAGAGATTGAAAAAATTCCGGGAAGGATTATTTTTGTTGGTAGCAGTGAAGATAGAAAAAAAGGGATTTTATATTTGCTCTGTGCTCTTAAGCGGATTGAAGATGAAAAAGCGCATCTAATAATAATTGATGGCAGGCTCAGTCCGGAGCGAGTGTATGCTAAAAATTTAGTAAAAGGGATGGGGCTTTCTGCTCGGGTGAGCTTTTTGGAAAAAATTAGTAGAGAACAATTGGTTATGGAGTATAATAAAGCAGAGGTGGTGGTGATGCCAAGTTTGTTTGAAGGATTCGGGCTACCTGCTTTAGAGGCAATGGCGAGTGGCTGTGCCTTGATTGCGACCGGGGCGGGTGGGCTTAGGGAGGTGGTTGGAGAAGGGGAAGACGGAGGAGGGATTTTGGTAGAACCTGGAAATGAAAAGGAGCTTTTGGAGGCGCTCAATAAAATTTTAGATAATCCAGCGCTTCGGAAGAATCTTGAAGAAAGAGGTAAAAGAAGGGCTCAAAAATATAGTTGGAAGAAGGTGAACAAAGAGATAGAAAGGGTCTATGAACAGGAGCTTAAAAAAGGAGGGAAAAATGCCGGTTAAATCGCAGTTAAAATCTGGTGCAAAAAAAATGGCTGGAGCTAAAAAGAAAAAGCTTCGGGTGCTTTTTGCGAGTCCTGAGGCAGTGCCTTTTATAAAGACCGGAGGCTTAGCGGATGTAGCGGGCACTCTGCCAGTGGAGTTGAAAGAGTTAGGAGTGGAGCCTGCGGTGATTTTGCCTCTGTATAGAGGTATCAGTGAGAAGCTCCAATTGGAGTCAACTGGAATAAAGGTCTCGGTGCCGATTCAGGTATATGATGAGACTGAGATAAAGGTAGGAGAGGTGCTGACCACGGTGAGTGATGGGGTGCGGGCTTTTTTCATTAAGTTAGATGAGTATTATGACCGGGAATATCTTTACAGCACTCCTCAGGGGGATTATGAGGATAACGCGCCCCGGTTTGTATTTTATAGCAGAGGGGTGATGGAGTTTATCCGTGCTGGAGGATTTACACCGGAGATAGTTCATTGTCATGACTGGCAGAGCGCTTTGATTCCACTTTACATCAAGACGCTTTATAAAGATGACCCAAAAGTAGGAAGACTTAAGACTTTGCTCACCATTCATAATCTTGGTTATCAGGGGGTTTTCTGGAAATATGACATAAAGCAGATTGGCTTGGATGCGAGCTATTTTACGCCAGAATATCTTGAATTTTATGGCAAGGTGAACTTCCTGAAAGGCGGAACTATCTTTACAGACCTAATCAATACCGTGAGCAAAAAATATGCGGAGGAGATTCAAACTCCACAATTTGGGTGTGGTCTGGAGGGAGTTTTAATTACCCGCACCAATGACCTCTATGGAATTGTCAATGGCATTGATTACCGGGTCTGGAACCCAGAAACTGACCCAAACCTTCCAGCTAATTATTCCGCCAAAGACCTTTCCGGGAAAAAAAATTGTAAAGCCAATCTTCAAAAAGACCTGGGATTAGCAGTTGATTCTTCACCTTTAATTGGCTGTATCTCCAGATTGGCATATCAGAAGGGATTAGATTTAGTGGCAGACGCCTTAGAAGAAATTATTGGAATGGGATTTCAGGTGGTGATTTTAGGCACTGGCGAGGAGAAATACCAGAAACTGCTGAGCGAACTTGCAAATAAATTCCCAGGCAAGTTTGCGCTTCGGTTAGAGTTCAATGATGCGCTTGCTCATAGAATTGAAGCTGGCACAGATATTTTCCTGATGCCCTCCAGATATGAGCCCTGTGGACTGAATCAGATGATTAGCTTAAAGTATGGAACCGTGCCAGTAGTCAGCGCAACCGGCGGTCTGGAGGACACGATTGAGGATTTTGACCCAAAAACCAAAACTGGCGCTGGCTTCAAAATCAAAACCCTTACCAAAGAAGAGCTGGTTAATATTCTTAGCCGAGTGGTAAAAGTTTACAAGGAGCCAAAGCTCTGGGAAAAACTGGTGATCAATGGAATGAAAAAGGATTTCTCTTGGACAAGTAGCGCCAAGGAATATCTAAAACTTTACCAGATGCTTTTGAAGAAGAAAAACTAATCAGGGATTTAAGCAGGCAAAGAAAAATAAAAGCGCAAGCTCTGCGAATTCGGCTGAGGCGCCAAGCAAATCACCTGTGAATCCGCCCAAAAACCGAAGAGCTAAAATCCTGAAAACCAAAGCGATGCTTAAGCTAAGAGCCAAAGCCAGCCAGATAATAATCTGGTTAAAATATATCAACGGAACCAGGGCGGTTCCGAGAGCGAGCGCTAAATGCCAGAACTTTTTATGTCTGGCAAAGACCCCTCCGGTTCCGCCCCTAGTTCTCGCATAAGGTATGGTGTAAATAAGAAGGGTCAAATTAAATCTTGCCAGCCCGCTGGCTAAAAAAATTGGAATAAATTGCTTTTGGGAGATTAGAAAATATATTGCCAGAAACTTTCCTAACAAATCCAGTATAATCGCGCTCACTCCAAAACTTCCTTTATGCGGGTCTTTCATTATTCGTAATCTATCTTCTCTGTCCTTCCCGCCTAAGCCATCTGCCCAATCTGCTAAGCCATCCAGATGCAATCCGCCAGTGAGAACTATCATCAAAAATAAAACTAAAAAACTGATTAAAGGCTCGGCTAATCTCCCAGAAAAAATTTTAGCTATTCCGAAATAGACTGCGCCCAATAAATAGCCAACTAATGGAAACCAGGCGCTTGAGCCTGCGAGCTTTCCTGGGTTTGTCTCCTTTTTTCCCAACGGAAGGATGGTGAGAAAACTGAGCGCGTATCTTATTGAACTTATCATATCTTCTCCGAGACCTTTGCGGTTGTAAAAGTTGCCATTTTATTATGACAAGCAAGCGCAGAGTCTATAATGCCCATCGCCAAGCAAGCGCCGGTTCCCTCCCCAAGTCTCATCTTTAAATCCAGCAAAGGGTTAACGCTAATTTTCTCTAAAACCAATTTATGCCCAGCCTCTTCTGAAAGATGGCTGAAAATTAGATGCTCTGATGTCATCGGACAGAGCTTAATTGCGGAAAGAGCACCAGCAGTGGCAATGAAACCATCCACCAAAACCACCATCCGCTCTTCACCTGCGCCTAAAAAAAGCCCTGCCAATCCCGCAATTTCCAGTCCTCCCAAGGAGGCTAAAGTTTTAAGCGGGTCAGAAAAAACCTCCTGATGCAATTTTAGCGCCTTCTCAACCACCTTGATTTTATGCTTGATTTTATCAGGAGCGAGCCCGGTTCCGGACCCAACCACCTGCTCCGGCTTTAGTCCGAGGTAAGCGCAAAAAAGCAGAGAAGCAGATGTGGTATTGCCAATTCCCATATCCCCGCCCGCAATTATATCCACCCCTTCCTGTTTAGCTTTTTTTATTCTTTCTATTCCTACCTCAATTGCTTGAATCGTCTCTTCCATCGTTAAAGCTGGTTCTTGGGTAAAATCTCTGGCTCCTTTTCTAATTTTTCTCTTTACTAACCCGGGCAAATCCGGAAAATCATAATCTACTCCAATATCTACCACTTCCACCTCTGCTCCCACCGCACTGGCAATGGCATTTATTCCCGCGCCCTGATTCAAAAAATTATAAATCATCTGGCTCGTCACTTCCTTGGGATAAGCGCTCACCCCTTGGCTAACTACTCCGTGGTCTCCGGCAAAAACCACCACCCGCTTTTTAGACAATTTAGGATGAAGCTCCCCACGAATTCCACAAATTTTCACCGCCAGCTCTTCTAATCTCCCAAGACTTCCTTTAGGCTTAGTAAGATTATCCTGATGAGCTTTTGCCTGCTCCATAATCTCAGAATTCAAGCCCCTGATATTTTTGAGGGTCTGATTTAAAAGCTCCATCAATTTCCTCCCTTTATCTTTAAAGGAATTCCCGCAATCATAAAATAAACTTCTTGACAAACTTGAGCCAACATTTGATTCGCCTTACCTTGAAGGTCCTGAAACCTCCTCGCCAAATGTTCTATCGGCACAATCCCGGAGCCTACCTCATTGCTGACCAGAACCACTTGAGATTTTAATTCTGCCAGCAGTGAACAAACTTTTTCTACCTCTTGAATAATCTCCTCATCCTTTCTGCCTGAGCATAAAAGATTGGATAACCAAAGGGTAATGCAATCCACTGCTATCCCCTGATATTCCTTTTGCGCCTGCTTTAAAGCGGAAAAAAGATTGAGGGGCTCCTCAATCAAAGTCCAATCCGAGCCCCTCTCTCTTTTATGCGCCTCTATTCGCGCCTTTATCTCCTCATCCTTTGGCTCTAAAGTAGCAATCAATACTTTTTTGGAAACCGGGTTTAATAGCTTTAGCGCAAATCTGCTCTTTCCACTTCTTGCTCCACCTAAAATCAAGATAGCTTTTGGCTTTGCCATTTATTTCCCTTCAAAATTATAGCTTATTCCCAAATAAAAAGTCTGGGGCATCGTCCCATAACCATAAGCCTCATAATACTCTTCATCAAGGATGTTCTCTGCGCGGAAATTAAGCGCCAGTGGTTTTGACACCTGCCAGCGGATACTGGCGTTAACCACGGTCCAAGGCTCAAGCTCTACTCGCTGAGCTGGATAAGAAAAAATATCATCTTCAGTCTTTCCTCGGTGAATTCCCCAGAGGTTTAACTCCACCTTTTTATTTGGTCTCCAGGCAATTCCTAAACCATATTTTTCTCCCCATCTTCTAATTAACTTCTCATCTGTTTCCGTATCTCTGGCATCAACTGAAGTATAGGTTAGTTTCAAGTCCAGTGATGGGATTGGCTGAGCAGTTATTCCAGCTTCAAAGCCTTGAGAGACCGCTTTGGCGATATTGTTGTAGCTATAACTGGCATTGTCCCAGACAATCAGGTCCGAATAAAGCACCTCAAAATAAACTGCGCTTAATTTGAGATTACCATCCAACAATTCCTGGTCTATACCTATTTCTTTGCTCCAGCTTTCCTCTGGCTTAAGCGCAGGATTCCCGACCTGAAAACCTCCCACTATTCCATACAACTGAAAAAGACTGGGAGATTTAAAACCAGTGCCCAAACTCATTCGGAACCGTGGTCCTAAATCCCAGGGTTTAAGATATCCGCTTAATTCCCCGGTCTGGTGAAAGCCAAATTTATCATTATCATCCACTCTTCCGCCCACTAAAAAACCATAACTTGGCTTGTGAAAATCCCAGAGGATAAAACCACTTCGGGTAATTATGGATTTCTCTGGAAACTCATCCTGATAAGCTCCCCAGTCACTCTCTCCCTCAACTTTGCTTCTCCCGGTTTCCTGCTCATATTCTATTCCAAAAATCAAACTCTGATTCGCGCTTCCAGCTAATTCCCCCTGCCAGCTTATCTTCTGAAAAGTGCTTTTATAATCCCCATCACTAAAAGTATTAGGATGCGCTGAATCTACCTCATCTTTATAAACCCTTAAATGGTCCGCATAGCTAAATTCCAGCTTTTGCTGAAAATCACCAGTATAAAAGTTGGCTTTTGCTCCATATAGGAACTTAGTCCCTTCTGCAGTATAATTTGGGTCATCTTCAGGAAGACCACTGATTAAACTCACTGTATCCAAATCAGTCTTAGTATTTATGGCTTTTCCCAAAAGCTCCAATTCCAGCCAATCCCAGGGGGTAAAGCCTGCCCTAACCGAAAAGCTCAAATTCTCATATCCATCCCGCTCTTGATTTCCAAGCTCTGAAGATGCGGAGCTAATCCCTTTGGTGGTGAAATTGCTCACTGAAAAATCTGCCCAGGAATTATTCTTTCTAATATAAAAATTAGCTAACTCTTGATAACTCTCAAAACTGCCTCCTTCAAAATATAAATTAGCCCCACTGCCGGGCTTAGGCTTCCTCCCAATAATGTTGATTACCCCGGCAATCGCATCTGAACCATAAAGCACACTGGCAGGTCCCCGAACAATCTCAATCCGCTCAACATCTCCTAAACTAATCAGCTCTGCCTGTGCCCCCCGACCAATTCCCATTGGCTCATTTACCTCAATTCCATCCATCATCATCAAAACCTGCTCGGTCTTAGAACCACGCAAATAAATCCCGCTTTCTCCTCCATAACCTCCAGTGCTGGTGATAAACATTCCTGGGGAATTAACTAAGACCTCAGATAGGGTCTTGTAGCCCCGACCTGCAATCTCCTTTTGCCCAACCACCTCTATACTTTTCCCCAGTTCCGAAACTGATTTTTCAGTTCTGGTCGCGCTCACCACTACGGTAATCTCTGACTCAGACTTTTCTTTAGCTTCTTTCTCCTTCTCTTCCTCTGCAAAAGCCTCGGTGTGGAATAACAGGAAAATTCCTAATATCAAAAAAAATTTCTTTGTCATTGCCTTATCCTCCTTTTTCCAGTTTTGGTTAAAGCCCAATAAAAATCCCCGAACCCATTTTCGGATTCGGGGATTCCCGTTTTTGTCCCAGAACCTATATCTTGGCTCGCTTGAACCCTCGCAAGCTACCAATAATCTGCGGACAGGTCTTCTGACTCTCGGTTCATCCTACTCCCTGCGCCTTCCCGGAAATTAGTTCCCAGTGGCAATTCGCAGGTTTGGTCCCCGATTACAGCGGCGGGCCCGTGTCGGCTTATTACCGACTTCCCTATTAAGCCTTCTCAGGCGCCCGCAGAATTATCTTCCCAGTTTTAGAAAAATTATATCAGATATAAAAAATCTGTCAAGTAAAATCAAAAAATAATTAAAATTTCGGGGTTAATTTCTAATTGAATATTTCAATTACCAAGACCTCAAAAGGGGATAAGGTGATGGAGAGAACAGAGGAGGCAAAAGAAAAGCTTTTAGAATCAGGATAAAGCAGTTTGAGACTTTTGAATTGGTCAAGGTGAAGAGTTTCGGGGCTTAGATTCAGGATTTGAGGCTTATCTTTAGGATTTCTGATGATGAGTAAAGAGCGCTGACTATTTCTATGTAAGTATCCATAAATCTCTAATTTATTCGGGTCGCCCAATACCATTTCAGTAGATTTGAGGATTTCCCAATTATCCTTTGCCCATTTGACCCATTTAGCTAATATCTGCCATTCCTGCTCAGTGAGAATATCCGGGGAGATATAAAGCTCCCACATAGACAATCCTCGGGCAAAGAACATAATTACCTCGTGTTCAAACTGTTCAATCGGCTCTGGCTTTGAAAAATTATGTTTAGCTTTGATAATCCCATGAGTCATCAAGGCATTAAATGGGAATTGATAGTTTTTTTCTCGGAAGAGTTTATAAAGTCTCTGGTCTCTATAAGTGATGTTTTTTTCTCTTCTTGAGCCTGGACCAGAAAACCCATAATCCAAACCCCCCATCCAGACACAATCCGCGTATTTAAGCCAGAAGGGACTGAGCCAGCTCCCAATGGTGATGTTGAAAAACAGTTCTGGATTGATTTGATGTGCCTGATTGATAATCTCAATCAGCGAGTCAGTTAGCGCGGTCTGGGAATAGGCTCCGATTGGATGATTATGCCAGGGCACATTGCAGGTAGTGCCCAAGCCATCAATTTTAAAATAGACCACACCCTGACTGACCGCATTGAGAATCGCCTGTTTTAGATGGAGATGATAATTCTCTCCTGCTGGGCAATAGCCGGTCAGCACCGGATTCAGCGCGATTAAGTTCTTTTCATAGCCTTGACCAAGAGTGGCAATAATCCTTTTTACCCTCCGAACGCTGTATCCTCCAACTGGTCCTATCCAGAGCCCGACCCCGGCAGAAGCGAGCTCGGCTTGGGCTTTTATATCCTCTATTCCTTCTGGAAATTTTTCTGAATTAAATTGCCAGAGCCGGGAAAAATCATCCCAGCCCGCATCAACCACCACTGCATCCAGCGTAATCTGATAACGAGCGGTGAGCTGGGAAGAAAAATTGTCTATCACCTTGACTATCCCCGAGCTCGCCAATGCCTTCCCCCGCAAGTCATACCAGCTATTATAAAGCAGATACGGCTCTGGCTTTCTATGCCTCTGCTCATCCAGATATTCAAAAAACCATTCCCTTGCCTTCCTGTCTTCCGAAACTCCAATTAAAGCAGGATAGGATTGATACCATTCGGTGCTCAATTTAATTCCGGGTTGATACCAGATTTGGATTAAATCCCCAGAAATTTTGGTGTAAGAAAGTGGATACTCAATCGCAAAAAACCGATTAGTGGTATAAACCGGCTGACCCGGACCAGGAAAGCTTTCAGGCTTTTCTCCTGTGCCCGCTCGCCAGTTGACAAGATAAATTTTTTTGAAAAAGTATCCGGGCTTTTCTGATTTCAACCAGAGGGTCTTTTCCAGACAAGCGCCAGATTGAGAAAAGCGGTATTCCAACCGAGCAGATAAACCCAGCTCCTCGGCACTTAAATAAAAAATCAACCTATCAGAAAAAGACTCAACCTTTTTCACTAAAAAATCTTCTGAGCTAACTTTGCCTTGCAAAAATTCCAGAACAAATTCCTCTCCCTCCAGGTAATAGGTTAAATGAGTTATACGGTTAGTGATGGCTCTATGAGCCAGCCGTTGATTATCAAGAGTGATAACAAAAACCAAATAAGGACTCTTTAAGAGAAATGGCTTTAGCTCAACTAATTTTTCCGTATTTATCAGAGCAGGGTTTAACTTGGGCTTATTTGAAGAGAAACATAAAGCCAATACCAAAAAAATTAAAAGCCCTTGAACGAATTTCTTGAGCAGAATTATACCCCCTTAAGCCCCACTCCTCCATCCACCACTATCACCTGTCCAGTAATATACTTAGCGGACTCGCTGGCAAGAAATACCACCGCGCCCACTACATCATCGGTCTCCCCAACCCTTCCTAATGGACTGGACTTCTCTACCACCTGGCGAATAAAATCGTTCTTCCAGAGCGCTTCACTAAATTTGGTCTTAATCACCCCGGGCGCAACCGCATTTACGCGGATTCCCTTATCTCCCAACTCTGCGGATAAGACCCGGGTAAGCATCAATAACCCTGCTTTGGAGATGCTATACACTCCGAGACCCATCATCGGCTTAATTCCCGCAACACTGGCAACATTGACAATTCCGCCTCCGCCTTTTTCCGCCATCTTCTCTGCGACCAGCTTGGATAGAAAAAAAGGACCCTTTAAGTTGACTTCAAAAATTTTATCCCAGGCAGATTCATCAGTATTGAGCGCAGGACCAAAAACCGGATTGGTCGCAGCATTGTTGACCAGAACATCTATTTTCCCAAACTTAGAAATCACCTCATTGACTAATTTTTTCCGGTCCTCATCCTTGCCCACATGGCAGGCGATTGCGCAAGCCTTTCCGCCCTGCGTCTTTACCTGAGAGCAAACATTATCCAGCGCCTCTTGTTTTCTGCTGGTCAGCACCACCTCCGCGCCTAATTCGCAAAAGGCTTTTGCCACAGACTCGCCAATCCCTCTGCTCGCGCCTGTGATGAGAACTACTTTACCAGAAAAATCAAACCACTGTTTAAACATCCCTTCTCCTCCTTTTTAAACTTTTTATATATAGTCTCTAATTTTTTAGTCCCTGTCAAATTTATCAGATATTGTTTCTATGAAAAGTTTTCCCGGGTTTTGACCGCTCACTTGACAAATTAGCAAAAATTGGTTTATACATAAAGAGCATAATTCAGTCAGTTCGGAAGGCAGTTATATGAACAACTATACAGAGCACAGATTGATTGGCAGGATAAATCCCCTTCCCTATCTCTTTATCCAAAGGAGCTGATTATGAAAGGAATAAGTGTTTCTGAAATCAAAAGCGCGCTAAAACAGGTGAGCGATAACCTCCCCGCAAAAAGAGAGAGCCTGATACCAGCCCTGCAATTGGTTCAGGGAAAGTTAGGCTGGCTCCCTAAGCCAGCAATGATAGAAATCAGTAGATACTTAAAGGTGCCAGAAAGCGAGGTCTGGGGCACCGCCAGTTTTTATGCTCAGTTCCGATTTTCACCCGTCGGAAAAAACGTCCTCACAGTTTGCCGAGGAACCGCCTGCCATGTTCGGGGATCGGCCTTGATTCTCAGGGAGCTGGAAAAAGAACTGGGGGTAAAGGCAGGTGAGACCACCAAAGACCGTAGCTTCACACTTCAGCAAGTAGCTTGCTTTGGCTCCTGCGCGCTTGCCCCAGTGGTAGTACTAAATGGAAAGGTTTATGGGAGACAAAGTCTAAGTTCAGTAAAAAGACTTTTAAGTGGATTAAGAAAAAAATCTGCTGGTTAAGCGGAAAGAATAAAAATAAAATGGAGGAAAATCGTGGATTTTAAGACTTTTCAGACCCAAGCCCAGCAAAAATATAATGAGCTGGTTAAAGGGAATAAAACCTTAATTTATGTTGGCACCGCAACCTGTGGCCAAGCGGTAGGCGCAATGGAGCTATTGGAGATTATCCCTAAGGAGCTCAAGCGCCTGAAACTAAAGGCGGAAATTATTCCAGTAGGATGTATTGGGCTTTGCTGCTTTGAGCCATTGGTGGATATTAAAAAGCCGAACCGACCCAGAATCTGTTATTTTCAGATGACCCCGAGTAAACTTAAAAAAGTTCTTAAAGAATACCTGACCAAGGACAATCCTTGCCCAGAATTTGCATTGGGCACATTGGGGGAAGATACAATTGAAGGGATACCACCATTATTTGAGCATCCGATGCTTAAGCCTCAAGTTCGGGTGGTGCTAAAAAATTGTGGGATAATCAATCCAGAAAACATAGACCATTATCTTGCCCAAGGAGGATTTATTGGGCTTAATAAAGCTCTTGCTATGACGCCTGAAGAAATAATAGAAGAGATAAAAATTTCTGGCCTCCGGGGACGAGGAGGGGCGGGATTCCCTACTGGACAAAAATGGGAATTTGCTAGGAGGTCCCCGGGAAAAAAGAAATACCTGATTTGTAATGCAGATGAAGGAAACCCGGGCGCGTTTATGAACCGTGCGCTCTTGGGAGGTGACCCGTTTGCGGTTTTAGAAGGAATGGTGATTGCGGGATATGCCATTGGTGCCAATCAGGGATACATTTATTGCCGGGCAGAGTATCCCTTGGCAATCAAACGATTAAAGATAGCAATGGAGCAGATGGAAAAATACAACCTTTTGGGAAATAACATTCTTGGCTCTGGCTATAGTTTTCATCTCAAAATCAAGAAAGGAGCAGGTGCGTTTGTCTGTGGAGAAGAGACCGCATTGATTGCCAGCATTGAAGGTAAGAGAGGGGTGCCTCGTCAGCGTCCGCCTTTCCCTGCCCAGAGCGGAGTTTTTGGAAATCCGACCAATATCAATAATGTAGAGACCCTTGCCAATGTCAGTCATATCCTCCGAGAAGGTGGAAAGTGGTTTGCTCAATTTGGCACTGAAAAAAGTAAAGGCACCAAGACCTTTGCTTTAACCGGGAAAGTGAAGCGCACTGGTCTAATTGAGGTGCCGATGGGCATAAAGCTCAAAGATATTATCTTTGGCATTGGCGGAGGAATTTTAGGAGATAAAAAATTTAAAGCCGCTCAGACTGGAGGACCCTCAGGAGGATGTATCCCCGCGCAATACCTTGACTTGCCCATAGATTATGAACGATTTGTGGAGGTGGGGTCTATGATGGGCTCTGGCGGGCTGGTGATTATGAATGAAGATAACTGTATGGTGGATTTAGCTAGATACTTTCTTAGTTTTACCCAGAATGAGTCCTGCGGAAAATGCACTCCTTGTCGCCTGGGAACTCGCCAGATGCTCACCATCTTAGAGGATATCTGCAAAGGAAAAGGACAACCCGGAGATATTAAGCTATTGCAAGAAATTGGTGAGACCGTGAAAAAAGCTAGCCTTTGCGGACTGGGGCAGAGCGCACCTAATCCGGTTCTCACCAGCATCAAGTATTTTCAAGAAGAATATGAGGAGCACATCAAGGAGAAGAAGTGTCGCTCTGCGGTCTGCCCAGAGATAGTCCAGGCGCCCTGCAAGCATACCTGTCCCGCAGGAGTGGATGCGCCCAGATATATTCGGCTGATAGAGCAAGGAGATTTTGAATCCGCAAGAAAAGTGGTTCAGGAGCGGATACCATTTGTCTGGGTCTGTGGGCTGGTTTGCTTTCATCCTTGCGAGACCAGATGCAAGCGGGGGATGGTGGATGACGCGATTGCGATAAGAGCACTGAAGCGCTCCGCGGTGGAATTTGGCGGAGGAATTGAAAATGATGATAAAATGCTGGTTAGAGCCACTGGCAAGAAGGTAGCAATTATCGGAAGCGGTCCAGCGGGGCTTAGTTGCGCTTATTATTTAAGAAAACTTTGTGGTCACGAGGTTGAGGTTTACGAGGCGTTTGCCAAGCCAGGAGGAATGCTCAAGTTTGGGATTCCCGAGTATCGGCTTACGCAAAAAATTCTGGATAAAGAGATAAAGAGGATTGAAAAGTTAGGTGTGAAAATCAAGACCAATCAGAAAATAACTGATTTAAAAGCTCTCAGGAAAAAATATGATGCGGTATTTTTAGCAATGGGCGCAATGGAGAATATCCCGTTAGGCATTCCGGGAGAGAATTTAGAGGGGATGCTCAATTGTATAACCTTTTTACGAGATGTGAAAATGGGCAAGAAAATCAAGTTAGGAGAAGAGGTGGGAGTAATTGGAGGGGGAAATTCTGCAATAGACACTGCTCGGACCGCGCTTCGCTTGGGCGCCAATAAGGTGACCATTTTATATCGCAGGACTGAAAAAGAAATGCCTGCAAGCGCAGAGGAGATAGAGGAGGCAAAAAAAGAAGGAGTGAAGATAGAATTTTTGGTTGCGCCGGTTAAAGCGGAGCGCAAGAATGATAAAATTCAGCTAACTCTGCAAAGAATGAAATTGGGAGATATAGACAAAAGCGGAAGACCAAGACCAGTGCCAATTGCTGGAAGTGAATTTGAATTAAAGTTTAACCAGATAATCACTGCCATTGGTCAGAGACCAGCTATTTCTGAGAAGCTGGGTCTTCAGCTTAATTCAACCGGCACGATTAAGGTCAATCCAGAAACCCTTGAGACCAGCATAACTGGGGTATTTGCTGGAGGGGATGTGGTGTTAGGTCCTGCTTCAGTGATAGAAGCAATCGCAATGGGAAGAAAAGCGTCTGTGGCAATAGACCGGTATTTAGGAGGCAGGGGGATAATTGATGAGAAGTTGGTCAAAGAGGAGCTGGGAAAGAGCAAACTTCCTCGTGCCGAAGAAAAGAAGGAGCGGAGACGGGAACGGATGAGGCTTGCTAATCCGAGGGAGAGGATTAAGAATTTCCGGATGGTGGAATTGGGATATTCTAAGGCTCAAAGCTGTAAAGAAGCCTCCAGATGCCTGCAATGTGATTTAGAGGAAAAGTAAGAGGAGAAGGAAAATGGCAGAAGCAATAGCAGAGAAAAAGGTTAAAGTCACGATTGATGGTAAGGAGCTTTTGGTTGAGCCGGGGATTACGATTTTAGAATGTGCCAAGCGAGCAGGGATTTATATTCCTAATCTATGTGCGGATGACCAGCTTCTGCCTTATGGAGGATGCAGACTTTGCATCGTTGAGATTGAAAAGATGCGGGGACTATTGCCAGCTTGTGCGACTTATGTTCAGGAGGGGATGGTGATTCGGACTAATACTCCGGAGATTTATAAAATCAGGAGGATGCTGATTGAGCTCTTTCTTTCTGACCATCCCTATGATTGTCTTACCTGTG
>Ga0172366_10002750_pt1 | contig 13831 bp, 8 predicted proteins | sample LakKivSesite69cm_FD_114533 | JGI IMG/M metagenome (GOLD analysis project Ga0172366, IMG submission 114533) | Sediment microbial communities from Lake Kivu, Rwanda - Sediment site 69cm | ecosystem: Environmental > Aquatic > Freshwater > Lake > Sediment | place: Rwanda: Western Province, Lake Kivu... | reverse complement strand
CGCCCTCACCGCGCATCCCTCAGCACGGCGATCTTCCCTATGGTCCTCTGACCAGCACGCTCAGCGACGTAGAGATACACCCCCGACGCCACGACGCGCTTCTTCGAGAGCGTCCGCCCGTCCCAGGTGAGCTGGCCGATGCCGGAGTCGTCCGCTTCCCAGACAAGCTCGCCGGTGATCGTGTAGATGCGGACGGTCGCGCCGGGCGAGACGATGAGCGTGAGCGGCGTGCCCGTGAGCACGTAATCCGTGCCGCGCACCGAGAGGCCGATGCGGAACGGGTTGGAGGATAGCTGGACGGTGATCGTGCCCTGCCCTCCCTGCGGCGGGTATGCCTCGTAGCGATTCAGGCCGCTCGGCGTGCCGATCCAGAGGTAGCCCCTTTTGGCGTCGAAGGCGAGCGCGGTGACGTTGCCGTCGGGGTCCACCAGGCGGCTGGAGGTGAGGTTCACCACCTGCCCCGTCCCCAGGATTTGCCCCAACCCTCGGTCGGTGCCGATCCACTTGACGTTGAACGAATCGGCGATGACGACCTGCACGTTGTCGGCAGGCAACCCGGCGTCAACGGTGTAGTGGGCAGCGGAGAGCGTATAGGTGACGTTCGTGCGGCTGTACGTCCCACGAAGCGCGGTCAGCCCCGCGTCGGTCCCAACCCAGGCCACTCCGTCGCGGTCAATGGCGATGCTCCTCACGTTGCGGCTGAGCATCCCCGCGCCGGGGTCAACGCCTTCCTTCCCGACGCTCCCCACGTAGCGGTCGTCGCTCCCGTCGGTCGGCGTGCCGCCGGTGTCAATGAGGATAACGCCGGCGGTGGAGGTGCCGATCCAGAGGACGCCGTAGGGGTCAAGCGCGAGCGCGGTGACATCGAGCGTGCGGGGAAGCTGGTCGCCCGCAAGGAACTGCGCTGCCGCCTGAAGGACCCCCGGATCGCCCGGTTCGTAGCCCAAAGGCAGGGCAAAGGCGAGGCTGTGCCAGATTCCGGCCCAGAGCGCGCCTGAGGGATCGTTCAAGAAGGCGCTCACGACGAGGTAGTGCGGGCTGGTGTCGAGTCCCGTGAGCGGCGTATTGGACGAGTTCAACGTGCGCACCGTCGGCGGCTCGGCCCTCTGATCGAAGAGCGCGATGCCCGCCCCCCACGACCCCGCCCAGACGCGGTTCTGCCGGTCAACGGCGATGCTCACGAATCCCGAACCACCCGCTTCGGGAGCGGGCATCCCGCCGACGCCAGCGAGGTATTGCAGCCACTCGCCGTTTTTCAGCCGGAAGACCCCCGCAGCGACGGCATTCCGCCCCGGACCGGGCGCAACCCACACCGCGCCGGAAGTATCCACCGCGAGGTTGCTGAAAGAGTTGCTCGGAGGGAAATCCACGCCGGGGACCTTCGTCGCGTCGGAGGAGGTCCTGCTCTCGATGCAGTAGGTCCCTTCGCTCCCCGCGACGACCAGCATCCGCCCCGGCACGGCGGCAAGCGCTCGCACCGGCGTCGTCAGACCGGCTGCCGTAGCCCACGTATTCCCGTCGGCGCTCACGTACAGGCCGCTGTCGGTGGCTGCCCATATCGCGTCGTCGAAGACCGCGAGGTCCCGCACGCACCACGTCAGCCCGACCGAGGACCACCCGGAAGGTCCTTCGCGCCGGATGCCCGCACGTGCCGCGACGTAGACTGCATCCCGAAACGAGACAATCGCCCGCACGCTGTCGAACGGAGCGCCGACGTAGGTCCACGAGTTGGGCAGCAACAGATCGTCGTTCAGGTTCCCCCACGAAAGCCCCGATACCAGCCCGACGAGGATGCGCGTCCCGAAGACGGCAATTGCGGTGACCTGTTCGTTCCGGATGTCGCTCGACGCGCCGAGCTGGTGATAAGTCTCGATGACGCGGTTCGTCGTGCGGTCGAGCACGGTGACGCCGGTGCGGTGTCCCACGTACATGCGGCTCTCGGTGAGGGTGAGCGCTGCGACGCTCAGAACCTCTCCGGCCAGAAGCGGGGCTTCCAGCACGGGCTGAGCAAGGCCGGGGCGTCGGGTGAACCGCAGAAGCCCGCCTTCGCCGGTCCCGAACCACGCGGTGCCGCGCTCGTCGAGGAGGACGGAGAGGATCACCTTGTCGGGCAGGCCTTCGGTAGGAGAGTACGCGCGCACGGAGCCATCTTCGAGGTTGGAGCGGATGATCCCGCCCTCGGTGGCGGCCCAGACTTCGCTCTCGCTCGCGGCGATCTTCCGGACGATGAGCCTGCTGTACGATGTCCAGTCGCCTACGGCGGCTTCGGCGCGGGCGATGCCGAGCACGCAAATGCCGCTCACGACGAAAAGCAGACGGATGAACTTGGCTCTGTTGAAAACCTCTACGAAGGACCTCCTCGGTTCTGCTGCACCAACTCTTGGGCAGGCAGGAATGCCCGCCCCACCGATGCTGTTGCGGTTTTGATATGGGTGGGGGGCAGACATTCTTGTCTGCCCAAGACATTCTTGTCTGCCCGAATGCAGCTTTTCGACAAGGCCGACGAACTTCATAACTCCGGTCCCGATGGCGGCGGGTTGAACGGGACGAACCGACCTCTGCTGAAGTGCCCCCAGCGAGCAGCGCCATTCGCCGGTTCGTCGAGCTTCACTTCCAGCGCGATGGGGCGTCCGTCCGCATCGAGCGCGAGCACGGTGGCAACTCCTACCTCCGCAGGGATATGGTCCCCCACGCTGAGGCGACGGCGGCGGGTCACTGCGAGATAGTCCGCCGGAGTAAGGAATTCGCCATCGCCGGGGGCGATCTCCACGCGCAGCCGCGCGCTGTCCATCCACGCCGCACGCACCTCCGCGTCGGGGTTGTCGAGCGCGACGGTCGTGAGCACCCGAACGTCGGGGACTACAACGCCTGCGACGCGGAGGAACGACTCCGTGTTCCCTCCGAACACCGGCATACGCGCCACCTTCGCAGGGCTTGCGGTCAGGACGAGCCGGTGCGGCGTCGGCGCGGCCTCCGAGAGCGTCACGAGCGAGCGCAGCGCGGAGTTCTCCACCGCATCTGCCCGCGCCCACTTCATCCGTTCGCTTAGAAGGCCACCCGCGTACGATACGAACAGTAGAACGCCGACGACCGTTCCGCACACGCCGTACGGCGTTCGGAGGTTCTCCAGCCGCCTGATGCCGAAGCCCAGGGCAAGGCACATGCCCACCGACGGCAGGAGCAGGTACCAGCGCATCGTGAGGCGGTAGAGCGGCACGAGCGCAATGCCCACCCAGAGCGCGCCCCAAAAGATCGCGGGAGATTTCCGCAGCCGCCAGACCGCTGCAAGCGCGAGCGCGCCCAGCGCTGCTCCGAGGAGGGCGACGCCGAGCGCGGAAGCAAACAGCCATTCGCCTCTGCCGAGCCAGAACCGCACCAACGGCTCGTAGTCGAACGGGAAGACGAGGAGCACGAGCGCGCCCGCCCAATTCGTGAGCACGTGACCCGGCGACGCGGACCAGTCGAACCGTCCCACAAACGGGCTAGCGGCAAGCACGACGCCGCCCCAGAGAACCACGAGGCTGAAGAACGGCACGCTCGCACGCGCTGCCCCGCGCATCGGACGCGCACTGCCCTGCATCCGCAGGCGCGTCCATTCGGTGACGAGGAACAGCAGAGGCAAAAGGTACGCCATTTCCTTGCCCGCAAGGCCGATCAGCCCCGCTCCGAGGGCGACGAGAAGCCATCTAGCTTTGTTGAAAACCTCTATGATGAGCCTCTTCGGTCCTGTTGCGCTATCTTTTGGGCGGGCAGGAATGCCTGCCCCGCCGATACTCTTGCGGTTTTGACATGGGTGGGGCAGACATTCTTGTCTGCCCGAATGGAGGTTATCAACAGAGCCAGGCCATTTCTTTTCATGGACACCCGTTCGCCACGCCATGCCCGCCGAGAGCGCGCCGACGACGCCGAGCGCGGCGAGGGCGTCGGTGCGCCCACTGATCCAGATGACGTTGAGCGTGTGGATCGGGTGCACGGCGAAGATCGCGCCCGCCCACCACGCGGCGCGCGCGTCACCCGTCACCTGATGCGCCAGCTTCCCCACGAGCGCGGCGAGTGCGGCGAAGAGAAGCCAGTTCGTGAGATGGTATCCGCCCGCCCACGTGCCCCAAAGCGCGTAGTCGGCGGCGGTCAGCAGGACCCACATCGGGCGAAAATAGGCCTCGTATCCGGCGGAGCCGATGGCCCCGGTCGCCGGATGGAGGAACGGCCTGATCCCTTCGTATCCCTGCCGCATCAGGCGATCAACGAGCGCCACGTCGTCAGAGGCAAACCCATACCCCCATACCCCGGCGTACGCGAGCATCGCCAGCGTGGCGAGGCCAAGCGGTCCCCAGCGTCTCATCCGAGGCCCATCCTCCGCCGCCGACCGGCCCACCAGCCGCCGATCATGAGGACGAGCGTGACCGCAAGGCTCGCCTGGCCGATCCAGTCGCCCCACGAAAAGTAGAGGGTATCGCGCTCGCGGTGGCCGATGTTGCCGATGATCGTCGCCTGCTCGAAGGCCGGCGCGGCCTGCACCATCCGCCCCCAGGGGTCAACGAGCGCGGAAATCCCCGTGTTGGCGTCGCGGGCGATCCAGACGCGGTTCTCAATCGCACGGAACGACGCGTACTGGGCATGTTGGTAGATGAGCGAGGTGCGCGCAAACCACGCGTCGTTCGTCACGATCACGAGGAAATCGGCTCCCCTCCGCACGAAGTCACGCATGAGGCCGGGGAAGACCGACTCCAGGCATACCCCTAGCCCGAACTTGCCCGTCGGAGTCCGGAAGATCGTGGGCCGCGTGCCCGCCGACCAGTGCGCGATCCCCAGGTTGAGTTCTTCGAGGAAGCCGAAGAATCGGTCGTACGGCACGCGCTCGCCGAACGGCACGAGCGCCCGCTTGTCGTAGGACTGGACGGTGAGGCTTTCGGGCATGACCACCATCGCGGAGTTGAACTGGGCGTTGCGGGAGTAATCCTGCGCGGGCGTGCCGCTCACAAGCGGTACGCCGGTGTGCGCGGTGAGGTAGCGGAAGAGCAGGCGATACCGGGGGTTCACCACGCGCTCGTCGGAAGGCGCGCCGGGGGGCGAGTAGATGAGGTAGTCGGGGATGGCCGTCTCCGGCCAGATCACGAGGTCAACGCTGCCCGGTTCGATGCGTTCGGTCTGCGCCGTGAGGGTATCAACGGTCGCTTCCAGGCCGTTCGTGCTCGACCACTTCGTCGCCATGCTGACATTCGGCTGCACGAGGGCGATGCGCACGTTCAACGGCTTGGTGGGCAGTTCGCTCATCCGCCAGCGCCCGTACGTCATCGTCGCCAGGAGCACGAGCGCAAAGGCTCCGGCGAACTGCCATGCGCGCCGGGGGCGTGCGTGCGCGGCGACGACGGCGCGGTAGGCGATCACGTTGAGCGTGACCACCCAGAACGAGACGCCGAGCACCCCCCAGAGGTCGGCCTGCTGGATGAGGCCGAGCAACCGGGCCTGCGTATGGCCGACGATCACCCATGGGAAGGCGAATTCGGTGAAGTAGGTCAGGTACTCGAACGCCACCCACGCGCACGGCAGAAGCCAGGGCCACGAGCCGCCCACCCATCGCGCACCAAGGCGCACGCTCGCCGCCGAAGCCGCCGTATAGAGCGCGAGGATCAGGCTGGCAAGCACCCACGCGATGATCGCAAGCCAGGTCGGTATGTCAACGTGGAACGCGATCCAGTAGAGCGCGCCGAGGTGATACACCGCGCCGAAGACGTAGCCGACGAGCGCCGCTCGCCGAGGCGACGCGTCTTCGAGCGCCATGAGGAACGGCACAAGAGCCACCCACGCCAGAGGACCTGTCGGGAGCGGAGGCAACGCCAACGCGAGCAACACCCCTGCCGGAACCACGAGATTCCATTCGCGGCGCGTGAGTATCATCGAACGAGAGCACTCATGAGCGATAGGGTTTCAATTGCAGACCGAACTCGCAGAGTTCGCACCGAACTCAAGGAGTTCGCATCGAACTTGAAGAGTTCGCACTGCACATGGAGAAATGTCACGCGATGTGCACGTTTCACGGTGAGCCGCGGCCAGTGCATCCGATGGATCGGGCAGGCAAGAATGCCCGCCCCACCGGAGCATGGATCGGTGGGGCAGACATTCCTGTCTGCCCTGACTGCGTAGGTACCGATGGATTTGCCTCTGTAGAAAACTTATACGTCGCGTGAAGATGTCTGCGAACTCGAAGAATTCGCTCTCGGTAATCTCGCGTCGCAGGGGCAGGTTTCAAACCCGCCCCTTGCTCGTGATGCGCTTCGAACTCGAAGAGTTCGCCCGGACACGAAGAGTTCGCTCGAACTCGCATAGAGTTCGCTCGATGATGCCGCGTATCTACTTCCCTCCTCCGGGCGACGGCGAACCTGCCCCGGCAGGCACTTCGAGATTATCGAACAGGACGTGCAGCCCTTCCGACACGCTCAAGCCCACATAGCCGTCGGCAAAGGTGGAGTCGGTCGCCCGATTGACTTCCGTCTCGTTGATGTAGAGGATGAAGTTCGGGCCATCCGCCTGAACGCGCAGCGTGTTTTGCGCGTAGTTGCCTTTGGCGATGGCCGAGGATTCCGTCCAGGGGATGATGTCCGACCAACGCGCATTATCCCGCTTGCGGAAGCGATACTGCCCGGCCGTGTTGATCTCGAACAGGTACATGTTCGGCGCATCGCCGCGCCCATGCACGCGCAGGCACAGCCCATACCCCTTCCGATCCGGGCCTTCCATCTTGAGCATGCTCACGCGGAACGAGCCGTCGCTCATGCGGCCCAGAGGCAGCGCCCACACCTGGTTGTCGCCCCGGAACGAGCGGAACGAGTACTTGCCGATGGCGAGGGCGCGCTCCATCTGCGAATCGGACTGGAGGCCGAAGCCGTGATCGGTGTTATCGAACGAGAGGATTTGCCCGCCGCCGCGTATGCCCTCGACCCGCAGGGTGTAGTCGCCGCTTGTCCGGGCGTACGCGCTCGCGACGATGCTGTATTCGCCGGGGGCCAGTTCACGGCGGATGAGCGCGTTCAGCCCTTCGCCGCCGTCGTCGTTCATGTCAATCTGATCGCCCTTGCTGTCGAGCAGCGCGAGGTGCGGATCAATGGCGGAACTGCCCCTCTTGTCCATGCGGATTTCTACCTGCGTGGGGCCGGATACCTGAAGCCGGTAAATGTCGCGCACCTGCTCCGCGCCGCCGGAGATCGCGCCGTCCCGCGTCTCGCCGAGCTGTACGTCGCCCATGCGGCGGTCGTTGACAGTGCGTTCGCCGGTGTAGAACGAGAGGCGGTACGGGCCGGTGCTGCTGCCGTAGCTGCGCGCCACGAGACGGTAGCTCCCGGAGTTCAACTCCTGCTCGATGAGGGCGTTCACGCCGCTTCCGCCGTCGTCGTTGGTGGCGATCTCTCCGCCGTTGGCGTCGTAGAGCTCCAGGTACGGGTCAACCCCTTCCGAACCGACGCGGTCCATGCCGATGGACACCCGCGTGCGCGAGCCGACGGAGAAGGTGTACACGTCGCGCTCGCCGTGGGAAGAGATGCTCCCGTCAACGGCGCGGCTGCCGGAAATCGCGCCGAGGTTCTGCTGCGAGAGCTGATCCCGCTCGACGGCCAAGACGTAATCGCCGGTCGTCTCGCCGTACCCCCGTGCGATGACGGCGTACGTGCCCGCCGGAAGCGTGCGCCGCAGGAGCGAATTGTTGCCTCCGCCGCCGTCGTCGTCGCTGGCGATCTCCTCGCCGGTGTCCGATTCAAGCGAGAGCTTGGGGTCAAGCGCCGAGCTTCCGAGCTTATCGAGCCGGATGATCACGTCCGTCGGGCCGCTCAGGGCCAGGCGATAGGTGTCGCTCTGCCGCGCCGTGCGGATGCTCCCGATTTGCTGGCTGCCGAGCCTGAGGTCCGGGAGCGATTGCTGGCTGAGGTTGACGACCCGCTCGACGGAGAGCACGTAATCGCCCGTGCTGCTGCCCACGCCGGTCACCGCGATGTCGTACGCGCCCGCGTCGAAGGTCTGTTGCAGGCGGGCGTTGAGGCCCTCACCGCCGTCGTCGTCGGAGCCGACCTCGTTGCCCTGCGAGTCATAGACCACGACTTTCGGGTCGAGCTGCGAATCGAGCACCTTGTCCACCCTGATGATGATGGATTGACGGCTGTCCACTGCGTACTGATAACGATCCTCCTGGCCGGAGCGTGTGATGGTCCCCAGCCGCCTCATGCCGACCTCGACTGATGCGGCGGTTTCCGAGGAGATGCGCAGCCGATATGCGCCGGAGGTCGAGCCATACGCCTTGGCGACGATCTGGTAATTGCCCGCCTGCACGCGACGGGTGATCCGGGAATTGAGGCCCTCGCCGCCGTCGTCGTCGGTTGCGATCTCCTCACCGCTCGTCCGGCGGAGCGCAAGCTGCGGGTCAAGCGACGAATCGCCGGTCTTCTCCAGATCAATTGTCACGCTCATGGAACTCGGCACTTCGAGGGTATACGTGTGCTGTTCGCCGCCGGAGAGCGTGCCCGTGCGGTTGTCGCCGACGTGAACCGTCCCGTAGCTCCGCGACACGGCCTCCCTCACGGAGAGGGCGTAGGAACCCGATGTCGTGCCGTATCCGGAGACGACGATCTGGTAGGTTCCCGCGTCCACACGCGTGGTCAGCCGGGCGTTGTTCCCTTCGCCGGAGTCGTCGTCGCTGCCGATTTCCGTGCCGGAGCTGTTCTTGAGCGTCACCTTCGGGTCGAGGTCAGACTCGCCCGTCTTATCGGCGGTGATCACGAGGTCCATGCTGCGGGGCGCGGCGAAGCGGTAAAGCTCCACCGAACCGGAGCCAAGGAAACCCGTCTGCGTCGCGCCCACGCTGATGGACTGCAACTGGATGGCGTCCACGGCAAGGCGGAACGAGCCGGTGGTCGTGCCGTACGCGCCGACGAACAGTTCGTACTCGCTGCGCTCCAGCGAGAGGGTGACCATGGCATCGGTCCCTTCGCCGGAGTCGTCGTCGGAGGCGATCACCTCGCCGTCGCTGTTGAGGACGACGAGGTTCGCATCGAGGCTGCTGCCGCTCTGTTTGCTCGCCGTGATGCGGACATCCGCCGTCTGGTCGGTGATGACGAGCTTCGTGCGCACCGGCAGCATCGCGTCGTTCACCGTGCCCGTGGCGCTGCCGCCGACGCGCAGTTCCGTGCCGGTGAGCGGCGCGTTCTGGTCGTAGATGGAGAGGAAGAACTTGCCGGATTCGTCCCCGGCTTTCTGGGCGACCACCGTGTACTCGCCCGCGCTCACCGCCTGACGCAGGAGCGCGTTGAGTCCTTCGCCGCCATCGTCGTCGCTGGCGATCTCGTTGCCCTGGCTATCGAGAAGCCTCACCTTCGGGTCAACCGACGAATTGAGCACCTTGTTCATCCTGATCCGCAGCGTCGTCGAGCGCGGGACGGTCACCGTGTACCGCAACTCCGGCACGTTGTCCTTAAGCTCTCCGAGGACCGCCGTGCCGAGGGAGAGCGAAACGCGCTGCTGTTCCTCGATCCTGAGCACGTAGTCGCCGGAGGTGGAACCCACCGCCTGAGCGACGAGCGTGTACCGGCCCGGCGAGAGGGTGAGGAAGAGGAGCGAATTCAGCCCTTCTCCGCTGTCGTCGTCGGAGCCGATCTCGGAGCCGCTCGCGTCGAGCACGGTGATCTTGCTGTCAATGCTGGAGTCGAGCACCTTCTCCATGCGGATCGTCACCGCCGTCGTCGAGGTGATCACGAGCGAGTAGCGGTCGGAGCCGCCGCCCGACTTGATCGTGCCCAGCACGCGCTCGCCGACGCGCAATTCGCGCAGTTGTGCAAGGCCCGGCACGGCGAGCACACCGCCGAAGGCCACAAGGAACAGGCATACCAGCCGCCGCCGCATGACGGCCCCTATTCGTTCGCGTCCGTGATTCATTGCTTTTCCCCCTCCGGAGAGCGCCGCAGTATGAACCGGCGTACTCGGCCCGGTGTATCGCATTGAGGACCAGGAAGAGACTCACCGGTTTCGTCTCTCTATTCCCGCGCAGATGAAGCCACCAAGCGGTCCGGTGCAGGTTTTGTCATCTCTGAGAGTGTGTGTAAAAAGTCTTTTTGGGACGATTTCGGGCGGGTTTGCGTCCTTTTCAAGGACGTTGACGAACGCGAAGCGTTCGCCCGCCCCTACGGGCGATTTTCGGGTGTAGGAGAGGGTTTCATGGTCATCAACAAAATACCTTGGCGGATGACGTTTCTCCGTCTCTAGAGAGCGGTCACCGCGGGAGACAGCTCGCGTGAGCGAGCTTCGCTCTTCCGTAGCCCCCGGCTTCAGCCGGAGGGCTTCTTCACGCACGGTCCTGCCGCCCTCCGGATAAATCCGGGGGCTACGCGTGGCGAAGCCATCTGAAGATGGCTGCGGCTGCGTCGCGTGTACACATAATTCGTTCATGACCATCAAACCCTCCCGCACCCCTTTTCGTACACACTCTGAACGAACCAGATGCTTCGCGTGCGCTCAGCATGACGGCTGGTCTCGTCACGCAGAGGGCCAGCGAAAAATCTCAAGACTTTCACCGGACCGCCCAGCCCTTCTATCGAAATATAGAGAAACAGTTGATTGGCCTGTTGCACGCCCCATTCGGTCTTCCCTGTCGGCGGCCTTCCTTCCTGCGGCGGGGCTTCGGGAGAGATGCCGCAGGGGGCACAAGCTCGCCATGCCCCCCGCACATGTTGCATCGCCGGATGACCCGACGCTGGCGCTACTTGATGAGCACTTCCTTGCCGGTGCGTCCGCTTTTGAAGATCGCCTCGATGACTTCCACGTCGTGCTTGGCCATGGCGGGCGTGCTCATCGGCTCGCTGCCGGTGCGAATCGCCTTTGCGAGGTCTTCGACGTGCGCGGTGTGGCCGTCGGCGCTGAGCGCCCAGGGGTCGCTGGCCACCGTCTCGCCCTTCTTGTCTTTCGGGCCGTAGAGCGCCAGCATCTCCGCCTCTTCGGCCTTCTCCTTCTCGCGCTTCGGGTCGTCCTCGTGCATGATCTGCCAGGCTTCGAGATAGGTGCTCTGGCGGATCTGCCCCCGTTCGCCGAAGAGGAGCAGAATCTGGTCCGTGCCGCGATAGGCGCAGGTGGTGGTCATGATGGTCCCAAGCGCGCCGTTTGCGAAGTGGAGGACGGCGACGGTCTGGTCTTCCGCCTCGATGTCGTGCGTGAACACGCCGAACTTGCCGAAGACCGACTTCACGCGACCGAAGAAGTAGAGCATGATGTCCACCGTGTGGACGCCCTGGTTTGCGAGCGACCCGCCGCCGTCGAGCGCCCAAGTGCCCTTCCACTTGCCGTGCGCCACGTCTTCGTAATAGCTCTGATGCCGCCACCAGGGCAAGAGCGCGTTGATGCCGACGAGCGTGCCAAGGCGTCCCTTGTCTATGACATCCTTGATGCGCCGGTTCAACGGACTCATGCGCTGCTGGAAAATCTGTTCCAGCTTGACGCCCTTCTTCGCCGCCGCGTCAATCATCGCCTGCACTTTGGACGCCTTCACGTCGGGCGGCTTTTCCACGACGAGGTGCTTGCCCTTGCGGATGGCCTGAATGCCGAAATCGGCGTGCATACCGCTCGGCACGCAGATGCAGACCGCCTCCAGGCCGGGGTGCGCGAGGAACTCCTCGTACTTCTCGTACCCGGCGCACCCGTACGTCTCCACCATCTTATTCGTCCGCGACATGTCAATGTCGCATACGGCCACCAGTTCGGCTCCTTTGGCCTGAGTGACGGCTTTGCAGTGGTGCTGCCCCATGCCAAGCCCCACCACGCCGAATTTGACGGGTTCAAATTCCATATCGGCGAACTCCATTTCGTCCTGTAGTCTGCCGGTGTGCCCAGAGGTCACCTGTCGCTGGCGGGCAGACCCATGCGTCAGCGGCGATGACTCGTACAGCGCAGTCTGCACTGAAAGAATAGTAAATGTACGGAAGCACTGCACGAATATCGAGGGGGGGGTCAGAGCACATCGCAAGGACCGCCGCTTGCCGGTTTACGGTCCTCTCCGGTATCATTTCAAAGATTTGGTTCGCCCGACGATGGGACGCATAATGACCGCCAGGAGACGCCCCCATGCCCGTTGATTCGGTCAGGACTGCCGGAAGCGCAGAGGAAAGCCGGGTGTACACCCACGAGGCGATTAACCTCATCCTCCCGGAGGTCCGCGAGCTTATCGCCGCAAACCAGCCGCAGGAAATCCGCCAATCGCTGGAAGACTGGCACGAGGTTGACCTCGCCGACCTCCTGGAGGCCCTTGAAAAACCGGAAGAGCGGCTGACGTTCTTTCGGGCATGGGAACGCGACGAAGCACTCGCGCTCTTCGAGGAGCTTGAGGACGAGGTGAAGGCAGGGCTGCTTGAGGACCTGACCCACCGTGAGCGGCTCTGGCTTGTCAACGCGATGTCCCCCGACGAACGGGCGGACCTTTTCGCGGAGATCGAGCCGGAGGAGCGTCCCAAGCTCATGGCCCTCCTCAGCCCGAAAGCGCGGGCGGAAATCCACCGCCTGCTCGAATACCCGCCCGACACCGCCGGTGGACTCATGACGACCGCGTACGTCGCGGTTCGACAGGACATCACCTGCGAGGAAGCCACAGCCATCGTCCGGAAAGCGGCGGAGACAGCGGAAACCATCTATACGGTCTACGTGATCACCGACACCGGCGTCCTCGTCGGGGTGATCTCGCTCAAGACGCTCATCCTTTCCCGCGCCGGGACGCCGGTCTCCGAGGCGATGGAAACGGCGGTCATCTCGGTGAACGTGCGCGAGGACCAGGAAGATGTCGCGTATCGCCTACGGACCTACGACCTGACGGCCATCCCCGTGGTGGACAACGAGGGGCATCTCATGGGGATCGTCACGGTTGACGACGTGCTCGACGTGATCAGGGAAGAGAGCACGGAGGACATCCAGAAGTTCGGCGGTATGGAAGCCCTTGACGAGCCGTACCCGAAGATCGCGTTCGGGCGGATGGTGAAGAAGCGCGCCAGTTGGCTTTCGGCGCTGTTCATCGGGGAGATGTTGACCGCCACGGCCATGGCGTATTTCGAGACGGAAATAGCGCGCGCCGTCATCTTGGCGCTCTTCGTGCCGCTCATCATCTCAAGCGGCGGCAACTCCGGCTCTCAGGCATCGACGCTCGTCATTCGCGCAATGGCCCTCGGCGAGGTGACGCTCCGGGACTGGTGGCGGATCATCACCCGCGAGCTTGCGACCGGCGTCGCCCTCGGCACCATCCTTGGGACCATCGGCTTCTTGCGCATCATCATCTGGCAGGCAGTACGGCCGATCTACGGGACGCACTTCCTCCTCGTCGCGTCCACCGTCTTCTGTAGCCTCATCGGCGTCGTTACGTTCGGGACGTTCGCCGGATCCCTGCTCCCCTTCATCTTGCGAAAGCTCGGCTTCGACCCGGCCAGCGCCTCAGCTCCGTTCGTGGCGACGCTTGTCGACGTGACCGGCATCGTCATCTACTTCACCGTTGCCAGCCTGATCCTGAGCGGCACGCTACTCAAGTGAGGGAAGTGTCACGGCGGCGGAGGGGTCGATAGAGATCCCAGCAGGCCCTACGTGCGTTCCTTCGTCTCAAGCTTGGATGGGTCGAAGCCTTCCGTCACAAGACGTGTCGGGAGGGTGCCCACGTTCGGGTCGGGTTCGGGCGGCGAGGCGGCAGGTGTGTGCGTGCCGACCTGCGCCAAGTCGGTGCCGGCGGTGGACCCGGCCCTCGTCTCAAGCCCCGTGATCACCACCATCCTCGACATGCTCGTGCTCACCAGCTACTTGGCTTTGTTGACATCCTCGTCCACATGTAGGG
>Ga0172366_10002748_pt1 | contig 13833 bp, 7 predicted proteins | sample LakKivSesite69cm_FD_114533 | JGI IMG/M metagenome (GOLD analysis project Ga0172366, IMG submission 114533) | Sediment microbial communities from Lake Kivu, Rwanda - Sediment site 69cm | ecosystem: Environmental > Aquatic > Freshwater > Lake > Sediment | place: Rwanda: Western Province, Lake Kivu... | reverse complement strand
GGTGGGCTATGAATCTTTGATAAAGAGTACCGAGTCCATATTTCCCGAGGGGAATCATCGCATCCTCGACACCATGGAGGATATCATGCAGGATAGCAACTGGACACTTACTTGCGTTTATTAAGTTCGTTACAGTTGGAAAAGGATCGAACGGTGGTCGACTGTACTTATAACGATTTTCAAGAAGTACTTCCTTTTCAGGTCTTCGCCAAGAAACTGGAATGGCTCTCTCATCCATGAATATCACCATGGTAACCTCAATATTTCGTGCCAAGATGCTATTGCATAGTCTTGGTCTATCCCCTTGTCGATAGTTCTCTTCTCAATTCTATCGATATCTTCGATCACCGCGTTCCTCAGTTCTCGAATGGATTTCTCAGTCTTCTCCTTAAGCATTTCCCAAGTTTTTTCCTGGACTAAAACCATGCTCTCTGGATAACGAATTCCTTTGAGAATGGTCAGGTGGTCCACATACCATAGAAAACCTAGAACTTTACATGTATTCCGATCGATCGTTTCCAATACTTCGTCCCATTTCAGCACTTTCCTAACTCTGTCTGCGTCTTTTTCTTCCCCTTGTCTTTTTGTTTCAAGAGCGGGGAGTGAGGAACAACGCAAAGGTTGAAGTGCCTCTTCTATATTCTCGATATACCACACTTTTTTCGCAGTCAACGAAGTCAGTAAATACGTCGCGCTCGATACGGTACTATGCCATTCATCGAGACTTGAGAATCCCTCTTGAAACAGCCTGTGAGATAAAACTGGAAACTCTGATGCATCGAGCATATATGCAAAACCAGAAATTTCCGCACCAGTTTGCAAAGATTGGTCTATCACTATTTTCGGAACAATCTCCCTTATTTTTGCGGCTAGCTGCATATCTGAAAATATATCTGCCTCAAGGGTTTTTAAGAGGTCTATAGGAAGAGGATTATGTAAAGAAACTCGGATACCTTTATTGCCTCCTTCATATAACCCAAACCTTTTTAGAAGGAGTTCAAGCCCATGTTCTGTTTCCATCCATCCGGCCTCTTCTAACGCTTTACCTCTCTCCACATCATTGATGAACCGCTTCAGCATCTGGATAAGTGTTTCAACATCTTCTTTCTTCATTCTTCCTCCTCCAGAGAGCTCTATCGTGCGCTTTGATTTTCTTCATTTTCTGCTCGAACTCATAAGGATTCTTGCCAAACATTCTAAAGAACCCATCCCGTCCCTTTTTTATTATACCGCCTTTATAGAAAAACACCATAATTAGTTTAAAGCCCCTGAGTACATCCTTATCCCAATGCGGTGAAACCCAATGCGGTTGTATACTGTCTATAGGTCTGTATCTCATCGGGTAGACTGCGGCTCCAAGTTTATTTAGTTCGTTTATCCTATTGTAAAAGTATTCGGGTGTGTCGTACCTTTCCTCGCAGTTATATAGCACATATACTCTTATGTCGCTAAATTCGTGTTTCTTTGCTATCTTGATGGCTTCTTGGATATATCCGTCATGGGAAGGAGAATCAAAGGCAAACCTCAGAGGTTGAATCTTCGTTTGACGAAGCAACTTGGCCTTTTCCTCATCGAAAAGCCTACAATCGAGACCCTGGTTGAAGTCATAAGTCTTGCCAATTTCTTTTAACTTCTTCACATCTTCATAGAAATTTGGAGAAAGTAACCAATTATTGTCCCAGAAAATTATTTTTTTATGCTGTGGGGCTATGTCCCTTTCCCAGTGTTCACGAACGAAGAATTTTGGCTCAACTTTTGATACTACACAGTACCTGCATTTCCTAACACATCCCCGAGTCGTGAAAGTTATTGAGTAATTGAGTTTCGGGAAGAGTGAGTAGTCAGGTGGATACTTTTCTACTTCGCTCAAGAGTCCGGTATGAGGGGTTATACCAGTTTCTCTCTTTATCAAATGAGGAAGTAGAGTGGCCAATATACCCCCCACCTTAATTTTGGCATGAGGAAAAAGAAGCTGGTATTCTCGGATGCAAGCAATCACTTGTTCATAACAGTATGTGAAGAGTGAGGTTATGTATATAACGTCGTAACTCTTTTTGAGCTTAGGAGGCGTATAGCCAAAATAGTTTGGTTCTGAGTTTTCTTTCACAAAATCTACTTTATCCCCTATCTTCTTGTGCCAAGATGAAATCCTCATCAAACCGAGTGGAGGGTGAATAGACTTGTATCCTGGCTCAACCAATAGAACATTTCTGCTCCCCATCATCATAACCTCAAAGCATAATTGATTATCATATTTTTGTTAATTACTTTTTAAATTCTTTTTATGTCTGTCCCAGTATGGACTTTTACACTTAGGACAAACCTTGGGCTTTTCTTTTTTATTCCTGGGAACCCAAATATGTCCACACCTTTCGCATCTATAAGCAGCAACTTTAACTTTATCCATATACTGATAGTAATATACCAAAAGGTAAAGATATTTAAAAGACGCCTAGTTATAGCTAAAACTTCAAATTACAAACAAGTGGAAACCAAATAAAAGTTATCACATGTGTCCATGCAACTATTAAATAAAGTGATGTTAAACCTTGCTCCAAACAGGATTCAATAATTTAAAACGGTTCAACACTTGTAACCGCCTGAATATAAACAAGTTATAAGCACGTATTTTTGGACTTATCCCCATTTTTAGCCAAAAAACGGGTAATAATAGCTCATTTTACCAAAAGTTATCCCCATTTTTTATGAAAAGTTATCTCCACTTTTTCGGTGTTTTCATCCTTTTTTGATCAATAAGCATATTTTATGCAAATATTTTATTCTTCAGGGAGTTACGTCTTGGGTTCCCTCCTATTTTGGGGTAGTGTGAGTATTGAACAGTCACAATTTTTTCTTTTTAAAAATTATTTACTCCCCAAAACCAGCGGCAATCCTCTTGTTATTTTTCTAAAAGTTATACCCAACATCCTCTATTTCTCTAAATTATTTGACAAGAATTTTTCAATAATACCTCTCTTAAGCTGTTCGTGACAAAATTGATTTTGATAGTTTCTTAGACATCCATAACAACTCGTTTCTTCTCCGCAGCTACAGTTTCTGACTCTTTCCAATGCATTTTTCAAAACTTCGTGAAGATTGTTTCCTTCTATCAAGCGCTTAACATGACCAGCTCCCCCCGGAACGGTATCAAACAAAACTAAAGCAATTTTATCTTCGAACGGATATAAACAGCCGTCCAGATCCTGACGCCTTATTCCTAACGCCTGGCTTGTACCTTCAAGTATCGCATATAATAATGAAAACCAAAAATCCTCATTCATGTTAATTGTCTTATTTTTCTCGTATTTTTCCAATGTAAGAGAAAGCACATCGGTTTTAAACGTATGACCAAAATGAAACGGTCCTCTTACAAAAGAGGAACATTCCTCTCCGAATGGCGTTTCGTGAGCCTCTTTAGGACTCTTGGAAAATGCCGCTCCACAAGCAAAGCAGATATAAAATCCCAATGCTTTTTTACCTTTGCAAATTACTGCCAATTCTCCTTCTGTCGAATATCGGCATTTAATCCTAAATTTCTCAACTTCAAACTCTTTCTCAATTGGTTCTTTATAATCGAAGAAATAGGGCCTCGTGGTAAACTCCCGTTTTGGCCTTGATTCTCCAGGAATTTTGGCCTGTTGTTCTTTATTTGTAACAAATCCAAATATAGGCGTAATAAACCTTCTTACGAATCGCTTCTCTATATTCTCATTACAGCCTTTGCATGAAATCGTCGGGACTGTCTCTTCTACCGTGCCGCTTTGCATCTGATATCTTCGGCATTTCGGACAAATTGCATACCAGAATATCGGCCAGATTCTATCTCTTACAAGTTTTAATCCCCCGCTTTCCCAAACATATCCGTTGGCTACAACCTGACTCTCCGGGGCGAACTCTGCGATTGCAATTCTAAGGTCTCTCTCTAATTGTATATGCTTTGCTTCTTTTGAATCAGATAGAGGTGTTAACTCTACAACATCGACAGGGAAGCCATACTTAGGAATTACGGCATGCGTTGCCAAAAAATCTATCAATTTTCTATTTTTTATAGTTTCCATTCTGTCCTTTGCCCAATTCCGATCATACGTTAGCTTATTTTCCTTTGCTTTGTTTCCTCCCTCATCAATAACTTTCTTCAATTCTTCTCCCTTTTTCTGAAAGAATTCCTTAAGACGGCTATATTCGTCTCTTACCTTTGAATCTGCTATCTCTAAGGAACCGTCTTTCTCTATAAGGTTTTTAACCCATCCCCAATTCTCAATGTCAAATTTATTATGCATATTTTTTGGGATTGTTCTGCCTAGAGAGACTTTCAGTTCATTTGGCTTCGCTTCAATAAACTCGCTAATTTTTTTAAGTCCAGGTTCCCCTTCGCCTTCTAGACGGAAAAAGGCCTCCACTACACCAAAATAATCTCTGTATTTTCTAAAAAATCTGGACATGACTATAGAATGAAGATGACGCCTGACGATCTTTTCATTGCATATTTCAATAATAGGAGGCTTTATCTTGCCATTCACCATCTTTTCCGGCTCTTTGAAATACGTCAAATCGTGAGAGCGGAGCTGAGAGAAAGTCAGCGTGAATCCTGCAGAACTCAATCGTCGCCCGGCTCTTCCTGAACGCTGAATATAATTTGAGGGTTCGGGCGGGACATTGCGCAAAAATATTGCCTCCAGCTCTCCGAGGTCGACGCCAAGCTCAAAGGTTGTTGAACAGCTTAGTATATTAATTCTGCCCTTTATGAATTTTTGCTGGATATTTGAAGCATAGTCTGTATTAAGCTGTGCTGTATGTTCGTGGACTATTATATTCTCTGGAGAGAGCTCGCTATATAAAAATCGATAATGGTTGTTCTCAATATCATCTTTGTCTTCTATTGGATCTACTGGATGCAGTTTTCCTTTGCAATTGTAGGTCGGACATATTCCCCTCAAATTCAAAGGCGACATCATTCCACACCTGTCGCAAATGAACCAGTGCAACTTTGAGTTGCCAGACATTACCTGCCAATATCTATGGTCGAGCTGCGAAAGTAGACCTTCCTTTCCTTTCGGATCTGGGAACTTGAAAATACCCTGGTCAACCCAATGTTTCCACAAATCTTCCCATATTTTTTTCAGTAATTCGTTGCATTCATTACCATCGTCTTCTTCTCCGGTGATTTCTAGGTACAGCTTTTTTAGGAAATCTAACCTTCCGTTGATTCGGCCTTTAGATGGAATCCACGAATATACTCCCTTCTTAACGTTCGACTTTTCAAGACGAAACGTATATTCCCTATTCCTATGGAATCGCTCAAATACTTCATCATCGTGAGCAGGCCCTCCATGCGGAAGAGTTATGGCCTTATTGAAGCGGAGTGTATTAATGAGAATTTGGTACAAAGATGTCGCTTCTTCCTCGCTTAGACCCCACGGGGCACTTAAAAGTTCATTTATGGGCTTCCAATCACTGGGCGGAACGGGAAGATAAGACAATAAGCCAACGCCTTCTAAGCAGTTCCTTCTATCAAGCGCGCAAAACTCCTGCAGTATCCATCCCCATAGTTCTTTCCTTTCATCTGCGCCGGGAGCCAATAAGTTATTCTTTTTGACTAATCTAACCAGATCATTGTAAAGTTTTTCCAGCGTATACGTATCTTTAGACTCTATGTTCTTTGCGGCCTCTGAAATTAGACGCCTGAACAAAATTCTTTTATAAGTAGACTCTAGATAGGGGGCAAAAAATGCAGCGTCTTGTCTGCTATCAGAAAAAACGAGAATCTTTTTGTCCCTGGGATCTTTCTTCCTTATATGCTGGAATAGTGCCGTAGCCAAAACTGCCGTGGGGGCGTCTTGCTGAAAAATGAATTCTCTTACGATATTTACAGACCGCAAGCCGCAAAAATAACAGACATTAAGAATATCCTCCTTTGGGACAATCTCAATTAAAGTCCGAACGGCATCTTTGGCATCATTATTACAATCACATGTCGGAACATCGTCTTCTTCCCATATCGCCCCACACCTTGAACACAGCCTCCAAATTTTTCCTTTATTAGCAAGTTCTTCGGGTACCGCCACCTCTTCATCCTCATCTTCGTCAAGTTTGACACCCGATTCCCACAAAAGAAAATATCTATTTTTTCTTTTCCCCTCAATCTGTGCGATGGAATGTTTAAGTTTGTTATCGACAATTTCTCCAACTAAATACTCCTGCCCGCACCTTCTGCAAGTAGCAAGATCAAATACAGCATATCCTTTTTCGTTTACTTCTCTTCTTTCCAGATATATCTTAGGCTCTGGAAAAAACGAAACAAAAATGCCTTCAGGCGCTCGAACAAATAGATGATATCGAGCTGGCAAGATCGGCAAGGATTCATCATCGTGCCTTGCCCAAATCGCAACATTGATCAGATTAATAATCGAAAAAAACTCTTTTTCAGAAGGATTATCTGATTCGATTACTCTTCTAACACAGTCTTCAAAGTGTGCCGCCCCCGGTTCCAACATGTTCCTCAATTCTGCGATTTTTTCATCTCTGGACAGGATTTCATATAAAAATTTCTTAGCGTTGTCGCCGGCAATCTTTCCTGCTTCATCTACAATATCAGGGGGCAAGTCGAATGCTTTGCAGATTTCATGGAATTCCCCTACAGCCGGCAATTCTTCTGGATTAGCGTTGATGATTTCTTCAATTTTCGAATAGAATTGAAGAGGAACTTGATATTTTTTCCCATCGATCTTAAAGGCTATTCTTTCTCCTCTTACAATATCTTTACTCTCTTCTTCTACTCCCCATTCGAACTTTTCCCCAAAAACATTCCTTGCAAATTCTGCTATCTTGCCAAAATCTTCCTCTTCCTTTTCCTTCATCAAGGTAGCACTCGTTGCAATACAGGTTAGAACTCCTTCCTTTCCTTCACAGACTCGGTCCTTTAATCTGCGAATTAGCATGCCCATCTCAATACCGTTTGCACCGTTGTAGATATGAGCCTCGTCCAGGACAAGAAACTTCCAATTCTTTGCATATTCTCCGTCAAAAAAGGCAGAATCATGCGGCCTCAATAAAAGATACTCTAACATCGCATAGTTCGTTATTAGAATATGAGGCGGACTTTCCCTCATTTCCTCTCGGGATAACAATTCACCTTTAACCGGTTCCTCCCCCGGATTATTCAGTCTGAATTGATCTTCTCCCTCTTTCCTCGTTTCTTTCGTATCGCCGACGTATCTGCCAAAAGTTATCGGAACATCCCCGAATTTTTCCTCGATTTTTTTCGCAATTGACCGAAGTTTTCTCAATTGATCATTGGCTAACGCATTCATGGGGTATATCAGAAGAGCCCTTACTCCCGGAGCAAGGCTTCCTTCTTTGTATTCTTTCATAAGATGGTTATAAATTGGAAGTATAAAACACTCGGTCTTTCCGCTGCTTGTGCCAGAGGCTATTACGATATTCCTTTTATTTAATATCTTTTTTATAGCTTTCTCTTGATGAAGATATAGAGGATTGTTCCTTAAATAAGGAAGAGCATCATAAATGAAGTTTTCTAGGGTCTTATCCAAGATCCCTTCTTTTATTAAATCTCTCAGGGAACAGCCTTTCTTGAAAGGCGGAGTCGCTTCTAGTATTGGGCCATTTGTATAAGAAAATTTCTTGACTTGTTCATAAAACAATTTTCTAAGCTTTTTGTCTCTAAGACGAAAGGAGCTCATTAGATATCTTATATAGCCTTCTCTCACGTTTCTTGTTAGCTTGAGTGGGTTGATGCTCATATTAATTACCCCTTTTTAATTTTTTTAAAGCTTCCACATTTATCTCGTGACAAGTTTTCCTTCTTCTATCATAAAAAACATTCATGTGCCTTAAGCTCTCAATCGTCAGCCCAGCCGCCGATATCTCTTGCTCGCTGAATCCCTTCCCCTTTCTGAATCTCTTTCTGCTTTTGACAAGGGGCAGCGGCACTGAACGCTTAGGATGTTCTTCGATTGTCTCTTTTGCTTCTTTAACATGCTTCTTTTTCTCTTTAAAGATTTTTTCCGCTTTTGGGTATCCAATTAATTCAATAATTCCCAATAATTGAGATTCTCTCCTTATCTTCACTTTCAGGGTTAGGCTTTTTTCTTGTCCTCTCACAGTGTCATAAAATTGACCGAGTTCTAGAATATAGTCCATGCCTTTCTGAACTAATTTTGCCTCTTGCAGCGGGCTCCCGTTCGATTCCAAAATGGCGGTTAAATCGTATCTATTTCGCGGGTCATTGCTTCTAATTACAATATTATCATCAAAGTCAAAAGCATCTGCCTTTGTAGCGTGCGGTTTGTCTCTCCAGTCCTTTTCCCTGCCTAATTTCCATTTCAGCCTAGGGATCATAACCTGCAGCTTTATTTTTCTATCTTCGCTGCCCCTTTTTGCGATATTTAAGTGAACCATATCAATCTCAGGCTTGACTTCAAGTCTGATTGTCTTGTCGTCCACGATAGCCGGTCTAAGGCTTTCTTCAACGCTTAATTCCCAATTTTTCAGATCGTCTAATTTGATCTCGATTCTTTCTGTTTTCCTTCCTATGTTTGGATCTGGAATCAAGAGCTCTTTAGGATATTCCAATTCGATATAATTAACCCATCTAAAAAATAACGTTTCCTCAGATTTGGAAGTATATCTCTCGCAAAAATCCAATTGAAACTCTCCGTAATCATAAGGCATATCATTGGGGAGATTAAGTGTTAGATCGTCATCGCCGTCCCAGTTCTCCGCCACCAATCTGGGAAGTGCTTTCTCGCACTGAATCCAAACACGCCATCCAGAAAGATTCTTGCTTGGCGCTTTAATCTTAACAATGCTGCCGCAAAAAAGTGGACTTTCATCCATAAAATAATCTTCTATTAGATGCGCTCCTTCGACAGAGAAGGATTTATGGCAACGAATCCTTTCCACGACTCCGCTTGCTTTGTTTTCTATTACGAGATTTTCAGCTTTCTTCAAATTTACGAGATAGAGCCTGTAGGAATCCCACAACAAGCGGTCCTCTTCTACAATCACCTCTTCATTTTTTAAATCAAATTCCTCGCTCAGCACTACCCAGACCTTTCTTTTTGGAAGAGGATTTATGTTTCCTGCTTCGTCATAAAGGTAGTGCATTCTGCCGCGGTTGTCGCCGACAGCAACAAAAACATAAAGGTTTCTGTTGGGATGCTTGTAATGGTAGGTTCTTCCCTGAGCTTCGTCAGGCAATTTCACCTCAAGGCTTTCCACAGGCTCGTCAAGATGAATTCTTTTTTCCTTTATGTAGGCCGTGGATTGATCGCGGCTCCTAACCTTAACTGAGGTCTTTTCTCTTGCCCCATCATTAAGCCGAACTTCATAATTTGTTTCTAAGGGAGCATTACCAGGGATATCAATCTCGAACTGCTGTTCGGGCAAAACCAGCGAAACACCAACTTCGTTTAGGTCTATTTCTATGAATGGACATGTTATGCGAAATTGGACCTCTTTTTCTTCAGCCTCTTTCTCAGTCCTCTTCTCAATTTCTCCTTCGTATTCTTCTGACGGCTTTCTTGGCTTATGCTTCCTTTCGCTTGATTTGCCCAAATCAACATCAATTGGTTCTTTTTTTGACCCGCTAGGAATTCGATTTTCAGGCGATATCTGCTCAGGAGTTATTATGATTCTTTTCTCAGTTGGAGTTTTGATAATCCTTGGTTTCTTAGATTCTCTTTTAGAAACTTCTTCCTCTTCTGGTTCGACGTGGATTCTCGCTTCTTCAACCTCTTTTTCCTCAACTAACTTTGCTTTTTCTGTCGCTGGCTCTGGTATTGGCTCGACTTGCGCTTCCTCACGAGTCTCCGTTACTTCAATAATTTCCTCTTCTTGTGTCTTAATCTCCTCCTTCTTCGATACATCACGTTTTACTTCAGGCTCAGCAAAAATTTCTTCGGCCTCTCTTTGGATACTTCTCTTTTTCCAAAAAGTAATAGTCCTAACTAATCCAAGCAATAGACTTTTTATAGATTCCGCGATACGCTCTGCGAAATTTCGTTCCCTTTCCTTCATCTTTTTCAAGCTTCTTTAGTTAGGGGAGCCCCCCTCAATCAGGAACCGAGATGAAAGGCAAAATTACCCCCTTATATTAAGCAAAATATTTAAATTTAAAAATGACACGTTTAAACATTTTTGATCAAAAGCCGGCCATACAAAACGATATTCTCATAAATCCATTGCGTCCTGGCCTTCCTCAAAACCGACCGCAACTGATCCTAAGGAAATCATTAGTGACAGCGATATTACGATTTCACTTATTTCTTTTTATGCTGGAAATAATCTTAACTGATTTTTATGCACCTTAATTTTCAAATCTCGCGTATTCTTATCTGACAGCTTTTCATATAGGCTGGATAGCTCATTATGCTTTGACGACTCAAAAAACCTGAATGCGGAGGCTGCAAGATATTGCTGGTTTATTTCAAAGGCTATCCATCTTCTTTGATTATATTCAGCGGCCTCTCCAGTAGCGTTCGAGCCTGCAAAAATATCCAATACTATTTCTCCAGGCTCCGTAAGAAATCGTATGAAAAATTCTGGTAATGCCCTGGGAAACCTAGCAGGGTGGGGCTTGATTCTAATGGCATTGCAGGATCTAAGATATCTTGAATTACTCTCGGTATTGGGTATCTGAAGAAGATTCGGGGGAATTGCACCTCCCTTATCATTATTGAATTTGGCCGAAATATCATGACCTGAGGGACGCAATTTTGGAGCGTAGTATTTTTCCCCCTTTTTTAGAAGAATTTTCATTCTTTCTGAATATGGAACTAATATATTCGAAACATTCGCCTTCGGAAAATCACTTTTTGAAAACCACCAGACTGTATTTACCGCGTCTTTTACCCTTATCTTTCTTTTATTGACCCATTCTATAGGAGAAGGCAGTTTGGCCGGATTGAACCAGAAAAATTCCTCTGCTAACTTGAAGCCAATCTCTTCGCAAAATTTGATCAGTACCCTGTAATTGTACAACGATCTGACAGGCTTACCTTTTTCGTACGCACCTCCAAGGTCCAAAACAAAGCTCCCATCCTCCTTTAAAACTTCTCGAATTTTTACTGCAAATTCAGCAAGCCAGTCGACGTATTTTGATTGGGTCACATTTCCATATTCCTTTTGTCGCTGCAAAGAAAAAGGGGGGGAAGTAATTACCAGATTTATAGAATTCTTTCCTAGAGTATCCAATAATTCCAGAGCATCTCCTACAAATGCCTTTCCGAAATCAGTGTAATACAGAGGCTGAATACCTTTCATTCATCTCGCCTAATATATATCAAGCCCGTTGACCCAACTTGATAAAATTTTCCATAGAACATTAACAGCGAAATATACTTCCTTATCCTTAGTTCTTAGCTCTTCAATCTGATTTATAAAATCTTTTTCATTCCTGGTGCCAATTATCCACGAAATCCATTTCCGAGCTTCATCATCCACCATTACTTTCAGAAGATCACTTACGGTGAAATTTCCACTTTTACACAAAGACCATGCGATTCCCGCCCTTTCTATCTCTTTGCTCTGGGGCATTAACCTTATCGTTTCTTTTGCGTATTTTTCATTTAACTTTGCCAAAGCCCTTGCTGCTTCTACTCTGATGCTCAAGTCTGCTTCGTTAAATACTTTTACAAGGGCGTTGAGAGCCTCTTTGAATCTTACTTCACCTAAAGACCACGCGGCTCCGGCTCTAATCTCAGAATTCTGAGTCTTATCAAGGAGCGTCTCTGTCAAGAGCTTGCATGATTCTTCGTTTTGGATTTCTCCCAAGATTATTACACATTCTAGTCTGTTCTCAAGATATGGATCTTTAAGTGCGTTATTAAAGAACGCTAAGCTAGATTTTTCTCCCATTTTCAAAAGACTGGAAGCGGCTTCGAGACGAACATAGATATGTTCTTTATCGTCGTCTAATTTTTTTAAAAGTGCTTTTTTTACTTCCTTCCCTCCAAAATAATATAACGCTTTGGCCGCAGTATATCTCTCAGTTAACGACGGGCTTTTCAATAATTCCAAGTAATATCGTCCGGAAGCCGTTTTTACACATTTAAAACCCTCGTAGGCGGGAATAACAGATGCTACTATCTGGTTTTCTTCTATCCTTTCCCCGATTTGGACTAATGGGTGAATGGCTATTTTATTTTTTGCTAGTTTAACGGTTATCGTCCTTCCGTCGCTTGCTCTCTTATATTGTATTTTTTCTTTATCTACAACCGTAATAGTCCCTTTGCTACTAGCTATTGCCGATGGCCAGGTTATCCTAGCTTCGAAACCCTCAGTTGCACCTTTTGGTTTTACAGAGAATACATTCTTTTTCTTGAACGCCTCCCTCATTGATTTTACGGAAAAATATTGAATCAGGTCTGAGGCTTTCCAATCAATTGGCCTCTGTCCTATTTTCCCGCATTTTACCAGAGCTATGAAATCATCGTCATTGAGACCGAAGTCCCAACCTCTTTCTGGTGACGCAAAAGAATGGGACATGGTTATTTCAAACTTGGTTTTTGCCCTCGATTCCACTCTATTCCCACACTTTAAGCATAACAAATCCGGCACCCTCAATCTTTTTATCTTGATTTCCTTCCAGATTTTGAAGCTCATTGAGCCTCTTTCGAGTTCAATAGGCTCATGTCCCTGCCTTTTTAAATCCTCGAAAACCTTTTTTGTGCCTATAGCTCCTATGGAGATTTTTTCCAGAAAGCTTTCATCAGTCTTAAATGCCCTTTTGTTCAATTTTATGTCACCTTCTCATTTTCATCAGCACTTATTTGAATTGTCCATTTGATGTCTTTATAAGAATCTGTTATTTCTTTGCCCCAATAAACTTTATCAGAACGGGTCAAATCTAGCAACTATAATAACGACAAGGGAACAGGTTGTTCTTATCGGAGGTTTTTTCCAAAATAGGGCGGCCGGGTCTCCCCGGCCTCCACCCCGCCTCATCTAGACTAAAAATCGCTTTTATTTCGATTCTAAGCCCCGATTCCGGGCCTTCAAACTTGCCACGCCGCGTCCAGTTGGCCAAAATACCCAATTCTTCCCTGTAGCCTTGAAGAACACGACCCTAGGACGCCCGCAGAGGGATTTTCTTGAGGGGGCAGGCCAATTTTTTTGCCTTCCTTCAGAATTTCGGCCTTGATTTACCTTTCCTCGCGTGTGCTATAATAAAAATGGCTCTCTTGGGCCGGGCAAAGAGAGCTGCGACCTTTTTGGTTCCCATCATCAACCCCCTTTTGCTGAAACAGCCGGCGTTCAACTAGCGCTCTTTCAGGAGTTCTTTGTTCAAGACGCAATCAAACAGGACCTCATCGTCCTTCTCTATCTCCTCTTTAAGGATCTTCTGCAAATCCTCTATCAGCCATTCTTTCCATTCCTCTATCTCTTTCCTCAGTTCTTCCATGGTCATCACCCCCTTTCAGTATCCCCCTCTGATGATGTTTTCCTCTTTCCAGCCCGATTCCTTCTGCATCTCGACTATGCTGTTTATGAGCTTCGAGCATTCTCCCAAGGCCTCAACCATTTTCTCCCTGTCCCTCGTTTCGTAATAGCCAGCGTCGTCGTGAATCTTGACCAGACTACAATAGCCTGCGATACGTCTCAGAATTTCGGCGACCCTCACGTGCGTTATATCCCCTGCGAACTGGGTCTTCGTAAAGCTCGCGCACACGCACATGTCTGAATGGATATCGTTAAAATAGTGTTTCATAACGTCGTGCGTGTAATCCCACTCCTTTCCGTTTTCGATCCTGCCTTTTACGTCCTTCCATTTCTGGAACTCCAGATTTATCGTTTCGCTGTTCTCATCAGCGT
>Ga0172366_10002741_pt1 | contig 13846 bp, 15 predicted proteins | sample LakKivSesite69cm_FD_114533 | JGI IMG/M metagenome (GOLD analysis project Ga0172366, IMG submission 114533) | Sediment microbial communities from Lake Kivu, Rwanda - Sediment site 69cm | ecosystem: Environmental > Aquatic > Freshwater > Lake > Sediment | place: Rwanda: Western Province, Lake... | reverse complement strand
TCCGATGTGTCGGCCACGGAGATAGCTCTGATATTTATCCCTTCAGCTCCCAGGAATTCACTCACAGCCAGGAACTTCCCCGGTGCGTTATCAAGACTCACCGAAAGCTGTTTTACGCTCATAAACCACCCCTTAGACTATTCTTTTAGAATCCGTAGGGGCGAACCCACGGGTCTGCCCCTACCAGTTAAACAAGGTCGTACCCCGCCATCAATGCCTTTTCATTGATGGCGATTAGTTTTTCCTTCTTTTTCAGGGTGTTCTTCAACTCTTGAATTACGGTGGATATAGAAACCAGGTTACTTTTCTTTATGAAGCTGCCCAGCATCACCATATTGGCGGATTTGGGACTGCCCAGCTTATCTGCGATTTCACCCGCCGGAACTTTGACCACGTCAACGTCGCCTCGGGAAATTTCGATATCTATAAGGGTGGAGTTGACGATGAGCATACCCCCGGATTGTATCTGGTTCTGGAATCTCATCACAGAGGGCTTGTTCATGGCGACAACGAACTCAGGAGCTGAAGCGACGGGGGAGGCAATCTCCTCATCGGATATGGCAACCGTGCAGTTGGCGGTTCCGCCGCGTACCTCAGCGCCATAAGATGGTAAATAGGTTACGTTCTTCCCCTCCGTCATCGCTGCCTGTGCCAGATTGAGACCCATGGAGAGAACGCCCTGGCCTCCGAACCCTGCGAATACCGTCTTAATCAGCATCCTACTTCCCAGTTACATCCTTGATTACCCCTAGCGGGTATTCTTTCGTCATCACTTTGTCTATCCACTGCCATGCTTCTATTGGGGTCATTCTCCAATTAGTAGGGCAGGGGGAGAGTATCTCTACCAGGGAGAAACCCAGATTGTCTATTTGTGTTTGAAATGCCTTATGTATAGCCGTCTTGGTCTTTCTGATATTGGCCGGAGAATTCACGGCTGTGCGCTCAATATACACCGCACCTTTAGTCAAAGCCAGCATTTCGCTTATCTTGATGGGATACCCCTCAAGATTTGTATCGCGTCCGTAGGGGGTCGTGGTAGTCTTTTGCTCCAGGAGCGTGGTCGGAGCCATCTGACCTCCGGTCATGCCGTAGACCGCATTGTTGATAAAGATAGCAGTTACCTTTTCCCCTCTATTGGCAGCATGTATAGTCTCGCCGGTGCCGATGGCAGCGAGGTCGCCATCGCCCTGATAGGTAAATACTATCGCCTCGGGATAGGCCCTTTTTATGCCGGTAGCTACGGCGGCACCCCTGCCATGCGCTGATTCCGCCATATCTACGTCGAAATAATGATAGGCGAATACCGAGCACCCGGGCGGAGGAATGCCGATGGCCCTCTCCTGAAGGTTCATCTCGTCGATAACCTCACACATAATCCTGTGGACTATGGAATGGCCGCACCCTGGGCAGTAATGGAAGGTGACTTTTTTCAGCGACCTGGGTCGGGTGTAAACCTTCTCCATTATTTCAAACCTTTCTGGTAATAAAGGCGCGAAATCACTTTATTGACCTCGCTGGGCGTGGGGATTACGCCTCCCGGCCTGCCGTAGAAGGACACCTCCCCTTTGCCTTCCAGCGCCAGTTGCATATCCTCTACCATCTGGCCCATATTCATCTCAAAGACGAGGAAATGTTTGGTATTTTTAGCCAGCTCTTGGGCTTCATCGGTAGGGAACGGCCAGAGTGTGATCGGTCTTAGCATCCCCACCTTCATGTCATTCGCCCGTGCGGTTTTGATCGCCCCCTTAGCAATACGGGCTGCTATCCCGAAGGCGACAACTATCAGCTTGGCATCGTCGGTCATAAAGGTCTCGAATGTAGTTTCATGCTTCTTAATCAGTTGGTATCGCCGGAACAGGCTCCAGTTTATCTCCTCAAGCTCCGCTGGCTTGGAGGTGAAGGTCTTAATAATCCTGCTGGGCCGGCCCTTTGCTCCCCTCAGTGCGCGGCTCCTGATAGGTAGCTCCTGCGGGGCTTCGTGTTTGAACTCTACCGGCTCCATCATCTGCCCCAGCATGCCGTCCCCGAGGATAAGCACGGGAATCAGATACTTGTCAGCAAGTTCGAAGGCGTGGTGAGTGAAATCGGCCAGTTCCTGCACTGATGACGGTGCCAGGACTATAGTGCGGTAATCGCCGTGGCCTCCGCCGCGTGTCGCCTGGAAATAATCTGACTGAGCAGCCGAGATACTTCCCAGACCGGGCCCGCCCCGGGACATATTAACAATCACCGCAGGCAGCTCGCAGGCTGCCAGATAGGAGATTCCTTCCTGTTTCAGGCTGATCCCGGGGCTGGAGGAGGAAGTCATCGCTCTGGCTCCGGCCACACTGGCTCCGTACACCATATTTATGGCGGAAATCTCGCTCTCCGCCTGGATGAAAGAACAGCCTTTCCTTCGGCTCAGGTGGGTAGCCATATACTCGGTAAGTTCGTTCTGTGGAGTTATCGGATAGCCGAAATAGCACTGGCAGCCGGCCCTGATGGCTGCCTCTCCTATTGCAGCGTTGCCTGTCATAAGGACTCTAGTCACGGTAAACCTCTATAGCCACTTCGGGACATACCACAGCACAGATGGCGCAGCCGGTGCATTCGCCGCTGGTATCGAAGGAAGCCGGCGGGTAGCCGCTGGCATTGACTTTATTGGATTGAGAGATGGCGTGCTTGGGGCAGAAGTGGATGCAGAGTTCGCATCCCTTACAAAGCTCCTGGTCTATTTCGATATAGCCCTTCGTGCTCATCTCAAAGCCTTTTTATTCACAATACATTTAATTTTAAGTCCCAAACGTAACAGAGTCAAATGTTCGAGGCACGCTTGGCAGGTGATGATGAAGCAGGGGCAGGTTTCAGACATGCCCCTGCATAGTTATCGCAAGGTTAGGTATATATTTGAGATGTCTGAGGAAGGCAAACTGCCTTTACCACCTCGGGCCTCAGCCGCCGCCTCGAGAAGCCCATGATCCGCTCGGTGAACATGCGTTGAACGTGTTGAATGCTGCCGAGTAGTCCCTTTGCGGATGCTCCGCCCCGCACTTAGGGCATTTCAGCTCTTTATCGCTCTCCCCTATTTTCCTCTGGACTTCAAACTTATGCCCGCATTTTTCACATTCATACTGATATAGAGGCATTTTGGATTACCGCCTTTCCCTATAGATTTTTCTGCGTTTGCTGCGAAGAAGACAGGCCCAACCTTTAAGTTAATATATTAACATTTAAATATTAAAATAGGAAATATCCTCTGTATGTGACTTTTGTCTCGTTGGAAGAAGTGAGGTACTCTGTGACACTCGTTACTTCAAAACAATCGTAGAAGAAATGACCTCTGTATAAGACAGAGGTAAATAGTGTATAATGTCTTAACTGAAGTCGCTGGCTGAGAGGTTCCTTGCCGTAATCTTACCCAGGCAGGGTGCCGCTGATTTATTACTTACACATTTTGTGGAACAATTAAATCAGATAGTCCAATTCCCAAAACATTGCCCGGTCTGCCAAACTATATTGGGGAGGTCACGATGGAGGCAAAGGCTAAATACTACGAAAAGCCCTGGTTGAAATTCTATCCGGAAGGGGTCCCTGCTAATATCGATGTCCCCGAACGGCCATTACCCGAGGTCTTCGATGAGGTAGCCCGTAAGTATTCAAATAATACCGCTGTAATTTACTATGGTAATAAGATAACCTACGGGAAGCTAAGAGAGTATATAGATGGATTCGCGGCAGCTTTAAGCGAATTGGGAATAAAGAAGGGGGATAAAATTGCCCTCTACCTGCTGAACTCCCCGCAGTACATCATCGCCTATTTTGGTGCCCTCAAGCTGGGCGCTGTTCTGACGCCGATAAGTCCGGTCTATACCAGCATAGAGGTCAAGCATCAGCTTGAGGATAGTGAAGCCAGGTCAATTGTGTGCCAGGATTTTCTTTATGACAATGTGGAAAGGGCAGGCGTAAAACTGGATAACGTGATTCTGACAGATGTCGCAGAGTATCTGCCTCTTTCCAAAAAGCTTATGGGCAAGAGTATGCTGGGAAGATACGCAAAGATGGAAAAGCCTAGCCCTCGAATCTTTAATGAGCCGGGTTTCTATGAATTCCAGAAGCTGATAAAGAAATCGCCGCCGCAATCCCAGAAAGTTGACATAAAAGCCAGGGAGGATATAGCCGTTTTGCCCTATACCGGAGGAACCACAGGGTTGCCCAAAGGTGCAGTGCTGACGCATTACAATCTGCTCGCTTGCCAAACACAGGTACGGGCGTTCTGGCCCATATTTGAGGAGGGTAAAGAGGTCATTCCGGCGTTGCTGCCCTTTTACCATATATACGGCCAGGTAGCGGTGATGTTGAACGGATTACTGTTGGGTGCAACTTTGATTCTGTTTACTACCCCTGACCTCGATGAAGTCCTGTCAGCTATGGAAAGCTATAGGGCAACCGCATTCTTCAGTGTGCCTACCGCTTACCTGTTTCTTAAAGATTATGATAAGACCGGAAGGTTCGATTGGAAGCGGCTTAAAATGATCACCAGCGGCGCGGATACCCTTCATGAGTCGACAGTTCACGATTGGGAAAGAAGAACAGGAGCCAGGATTATAGAAGGTTACGGGCTGACTGAATGTAGCGCCGTATCCCATCTTAACCCTATGGGCAGGCCTAAAGTCGGTTCATTCGGTGTGCCCTTGCCCAATATCATGGCAGCAGTGGCGAACCCTGATACGGGTGAGATTATACCCCCGGGTGAGATAGGTGAGCTGCTGATTGCAGGGCCGAATGTTATGAAGGGGTACTGGAAGAGGCTGGATGATACCAGAGAGACCCTGATTGAGACGGATGGTCAGACCTGGTTAAAAACCGGTGACCTGGTAAAGATGGATGATGAGGGATATTTCTTCTTCTATGATAGGAAGAAAGATATGATTAAATATAAGGGTTATTCGGTTTTCGCCCGGGAGATAGAAGAGGTTCTGCATCAACATCCGATGGTTAAAGCGGCGGGGGTTCTGGGGGTCCGCGACCCAAACGTAGGGCAGATGATCAAGGCCATTGTCGTCCTCCAGGCCGAGGCGAGGGGCAAGGTTTCCGAGGAGGAGATAATCAAATTCTGTGAGGAAAGGCTGGCCCATTACAAAGTCCCCAAGATCGTAGAATTCAGGGGAGAGCTTCCCAAGACAGACGTAGGGAAGGTGTCTCACAGGGAATTGAGAGAAGAGCTAGAGGAAACATGAGATGACAGCATTCCTTGAAATTGACAAGCTGACCAAGCGCTTTGGCGGCCTGACAGCCGTTAACAGTATAAGCTTTCAGATGGGTAGAAATGAGATGGTTGGCTTGATAGGACCCAACGGTGCAGGAAAAACTACGGTGCTGCGCCTCATAACCGGCATACTGAAGCCTGATTCCGGGAAAGTGAGATTCAAAGGCAAGGACATCACCAGGGCCAAACCCTGGAATATCGTGAACCAGGGAATAGCCGGCACATTCCAGGTAACAAGGCCATTTCGCCGTTTGCCTATTATTGCCAATGTAATAGTAGCCTGTCTTTCACCTAGGGCAATGAAAAGAGGAGAATGGGTTAAAACAGTTGAGGCCAAAGCTTTGGATGCCCTGGAGTTTGTTGGTATTTCTGACCTTGCTATGGAGCCAGCTTCCTGCCTGTCTCACGGAGACCTGAGACGTTTGGAAATGGCAAGGGCAATAGCCACCGACCCCGAGTTGCTCCTATTAGACGAGCCTTTCAGCGGGTTGAATCCTGCCGAGACTGAGCTGCTGGCGAAGTCCATAAAGAGGTTGCACAAAGGGGGCAGGTTTGGCCGATTACACAGTGAAGGCCCGGCCATGATAATCATCGAACACAAGCTGGCGGAGCTTATGAAGATAGTAGACCGAGTCATAGTGCTCGATTTCGGCGAACTGATTGCGGATGGCGTACCTGAAGATATAATCAAGAATCAGAGGGTTATAGAGGCCTGCATAGGGAAGGTGGTTTGCTGAATTGTTGCTTGAAGTAAACAACCTGAAAGTCTGCTACGCTACCGCCATGCTGCTGAACGACGTCAGTTTGCATGTAGGCGAGGGAGAGCTGGTCAGCCTGGTGGGACCGAATGGTGCCGGAAAGTCAACATTACTTCGAACCATAACAGGGCTGGTAAAATGGGAACGCTCCATGATGAAGGGAACACGCGCGGGCGACATCACCATCGAGGGTACCGTAACCTTCAATGGGGAGAGGGTTGACTCGATTGAACCGCACGAGATTGCCAAGATGGGTCTGGTACATTGTCCTGAGAGAGCGCGTGTTTTTGCAGAGATGACTGTGATGGACAATCTGCGAGCGGGCGCTTACCTCTGCAAAGACAGGGGGGAAATTCGCAAGAATCTGGAGCGGGTGTACCAGTTGTTTCCCGTGCTCAAGGAACGGAGTAACCAGATATCAGGGACGCTCTCAGGAGGGGAGCGGCAGATGCTCGCCATCGGGCGGGCACTGATGGTACGGCCTAAACTGCTGTGCATAGATGAACCGTCTACTGGCCTCTCCTCTAAGTTGAAAACCGAGTTATTTCAGCGCATTAAGGAAATTCGGGAGACGGGGATTGCAATGCTATTGGTAGAGCAAGACGTTGGCTCTGCGTTCGAGCTTGCCAGCAGGAGCTACGTTCTTTCACATGGACGGGTGATCGCTGAAGGAACTGGCGCGGAATTGCTTCAGGACGAGACCATTAGAAAAACATACTTAGGCCTGTAAAAAGTTATTTCAGTCTAGTTCCGCTGCACAAACCCTGCATGTTTTACGCCAGGCCACATTCTGCAGCTTACATCTGGGACATACCTTCTCTGTCTTGTCCCGAAACCATGTCGTAAGGCCTTGAGGCATAAAAAGAAGTACGAGCAGTACTATTACGCCGGTGATGAGCAATCTCGCCTCAGTAGGCACTGCGAAATACTTTATCAGCACATACTCAGTGAGCGGATACAGGATGAGCACGCCGGCTATAGGTCCATAGATAGTCGCCATACCGCCGAAAACCGCCCAAATGATTGCCTGAAAGGAAAGTAGAAGCTCCAACGTCGACGGTGCTGCCGCCTTGACGAAATGTGCGTACAGGCCGCCCGCGATTCCGGCGAAAAGCCCGCTTAAGCAGAATGCCAGGAGTTTGTAGCGGGTCGTGTTTATTCCCGATGCTCGGGCAGTGACCTCATCCTCTCGGATGGCGTGAAAGATGAGGCCGGTCTTAGAATCGGAGATTTTCCACATAATGAACCCAAGGGCCAGCATAGAGGGGATGACAATATAGTATGAAGTTATTCTCGACGCGGACAGGGATGCTATCCCGTAGATACCTAGCTCGCCGTGAGTAACGCTGGGAATGGCATATACCACGCCTACCAGGATCAAGGGAAACGCGAGGGTGGCAAAGGCCAGATACGTGCCTCGCAATCTCAAACACGGTATACCCACAACTAAGCCTGCCAGAACCGCAGCAACGGCGCCCAGGGGGATTGTCGCCCACGGCGCTAGTCCTAAATTGAGGTTCAATATGGCTGCCGTATAGGCGGCTACTCCGAAGAATAGAGCATGTCCGAAGTTGATTTGCCCGGTGAAGCCTGAAAGCAAGTCCCAGCTTGCCGCGAAGATGGCGTAAATACCGGCGATGATAATCACACGAAGAACATACGTCTCTGGCGAAATGAGAGGGAATATCAGTAGCAGAAGTATAATGAACAGGGCCACTGTCCTGCCGGGCAGAACAAATACTTCCGCTCTCAATAGCTTAAACAGCCTGGTAATGTAGGCTACCAGTGCAATCATCCTCTCTCTTCCTCGAACTTTACTCCGAAGAGGCCTTCTGGCCTGATTAGTATCACTATAAGCATAATAGTCAGAGCCACTGAGGTTTTAAGGAAGGCTCCCGATGGTGCCAGGAAAACGACCAGGTTCTCGGCGAAACCGAGTATGATTGCTCCTATCAGGCTTCCTTGAAGGCTGCCCAGACCTCCCAGTACCACTATAGCAAGAACCATCACCAGGGGGTGTGTCCACATCCCCGGCGTCAGTACAAAAAGAGGGGCTACCAGTGCGCCTGCTATGGCAGCAAGACCGACAGATATGGCCATCGTGAGCATCTCGATCCGGGGAACGTTTATTCCCATGAGGTTGGCAGTCTCTCTATCCTGAGCAGTGGAGCGGATAGCAACACCGGACTTTGTTTTCATTAAGAATATCCAGGTGGCCAATATCAGTACGAGTACTACGCCCAGGGTCAGCAGTTGTTGATTGAGTACACCGACGCCAAATATCTCAGTTGCCCCCGAGATGACTTTGGGGACGCTTCTCGGGTTGCCGCCGAAACCCTTCAGTATAGCTTCCTGTATTATGACCGCTAAGGCTATGGTCACTATTAGTGTCGTGGCCTCGTGCTGACGAACTCGGGCAATGACCAGCCTGTAACTGATTATGCCTGCCACAATAACTGCAACGATTGCAATAGCGATAGAAAGGAAGAGATTCAGGCCTAGAGTAATGGCCAGACTGTAAATCAAATAAGCCGCAAGCATGTAGAATGCGGTGTGAGCGAGGTTAACTATGCGCGCGACACCGAATATGAGGGAGAACCCCACAGCAAGCAGGGCGTATACTCCGCTTGAGACCAGCCCATATACGATTATATTCTCTGCCATATGCTATCCAGCGCAGAAATACAGCAACTTTGTGTATCCCCTCGGCGAGTTTCTGCCTCACCGAGGGGATACCATTTACCTAGAACTAACCTTGTCTATTTCCTTAAATTAACTTACTAACCAGCAGAACAACCATCGGCTCTAATTTCTACTGTTGTGTCCAGTATGAGACTACCCACGGAGGCAGCTCGTAATTCACTATGCCTGCGTACTTGACATCGTACCAGGAACCGTCTGCCGGCGGCCAGACCCCCTTAAGCTCTCCGTTCTGCCACTGGACACCTACGGCGGTCACATAGCCAGGCCCCCATTTTACGTCATGGTTAGCATCGAAGACAAAATGTCCTGCTGTGCCATCGTAATCGGTTTTTTCGAGCTCTGTGACTATCTGATCCTCGTTGAGGCTGCCTGCTCTCTCTATAGCCGCTTTAAGGATATAGAGCGCGTCGTAGGTTCCGGCATTGTAGGTTGGGGTCTCTCCCGTTGCCGCGATGAACGCGTTCATAAACGGGGCAGTCTTATCAGTGAACTCTACACCTCGAGCGTAAGTGTTTAATGTTGTCTCGTAGTTGCCGAATCCGCCCGTATTCGTAAAGAAATCGTCGGATTGGGCCATCACATTAATGCCGACCGAGGCTGCCGGTATCTGCAGTTCTTCCCACTCTCTAGCGTAGGGTACGCCTACCGTCCCGGAGAGCGCAGTCATAATCATATTGGCGCCCGAATCTTTGATAGCCTGCAGCTCTGCTGTTACATCCGTGGCTTCAGCCGAGGGCTGCCAGACACCCACGACCTGGATTCCCTTGGGAGGAAGAACTTGTTGAGCAGCAGCAACTATGGCTTCTGTCCAGGATGCTTTCTCCGCCATTACAGCCAATTTGGGTGCAATTTTGAGTTGTGCGCCTATTTGCTGTGCGACCATCCCTACCAGCAGGAAGTTCAACTGCCCCAGGTAGTTATTATTGACCGGGGTGACTCTGAACCAGTACTTATAGCGGTCGTAGTTAGCAGCTACATTATCGCTTAGCTTCGTTTCGCTGGAACCGCAACTCATGAATATCTTCTGATGGTCCATGGCTACTTCTTGCACTGCTAATGCGGCCTCGCTTCTGATTGTCCCTACCAGGAAGTCTACTTTATCATCGGTGATCGCTTTCTCCGCTGCGCTCGCAGCATCGGCAGGGCTCACAAGCTCATTGGAATCGACCTGTACCAGTTTTATCTGGTAAGACTGGTCCCCCACCTTTACCCCGCCTGCCGCATTAATCTCATTCGCGGCCAGGGTCGCCCCCTCCCAGTGTTGTTTGCCCATCTCGAACTGCATAGGGCCAATCACACCTATCCTGATCTCATTCGCCGCCTTGCCCCCACAGCCCCCCACGCCTACTATCAGACTCACAAGTAAGAAGATGACGACTACTCTTGATATAATCTTCACGATATATTCACCTCCTATTGAATTCACCCCGTAGGCCCGACTTTGTTTGTTTAAGTTGTTTCGTCACCTCCTTTCAATAAATTAGCTGATTAAATTACCTTAAAAGTAAGGTAGCTCCCGCGATACGATAACTATATTCAGCAATATCTTGAAGCGTAAGGCGGTATGAATACTAATAACGTAATGCTATTCGGTTTATATTTTCCTACACGATTTTTTGTAGTTTGTCAAGCCTCTGCCCTGCGGGACAGGACAAAACGGCGTCGTCACGGTTCGCTCTGTTCAGGTCTGTAGCAGCGCTGTTTTTAATTTCGAAGCTGAAAAAGGCGACCTTTAGGTCGCCTTTATATTCATCCGACCCCGATGGGATTCGAACCCACGATCTTCTGCGTGACAGGCAGATATGTTAGACCGCTACACCACGGGGCCGCAAAGTCACTTAAGTCCGCTTCGAATTGTATAAGTTCCTCTTCGCATTGTCAAGATAAATCATCTCCCCAGGATGAGTTGACAGCATCGAAGTGCAGCATGTTATAATTCCTACCTGCTGAAGTGCAAAGGAATTTATTCTATAATGATAAGTCAGGCAAATGACTCTGCGGAGGAATACAGTTGAAGCACAGATTGATTTATATGGACCACGCAGCAACGACTGCGGTTCATCCCGATGTCGTTGAGGCCATGCTTCCCTATTTCAGCCGGATTTATGGCAACCCTTCAGGCATTTACTCCATCGCCCAGGAGGCCAGAAAGGCAGTTGATGAAGCGCGAGCGAATGTAGGTAGTGTTTTAGGGTGTAAACCCGGGGAGGTCATATTCACCAGCGGCGGCACCGAGTCTGACAACGCCGCACTCAAGGGCGCTGCCTTTGCTTTGCAGAAAGAGGGTAACCATATCATCACCTCTGCCATCGAGCACCATGCTGTGCTGCATACCTGCCACTATCTGGAGGAGTTCGGTTTCAAAGTGACCTATCTGCCGGTGGACCGCTTCGGTCTCGTCAGTGCCGATGATTTGGAGAAAGCGATTATCGATAAGACCATTCTGGTCAGCATAATGCTGGCCAACAACGAGATCGGCACTATAGAGCCTGTAGCCGAGTTTGCCAGGTTGGTTAAAGCCAAAGCTAAACAGAGAAAAATAGTATTCCATACCGACGCGGTTCAGGGCGCTCAAGCGCTTGACCTCGATGTGAATAAGCTCGGCGTGGATATGCTGAGCTTATCGGCACACAAATTCCAGGGGCCCAAAGGGGTAGGCGTTTTGTTCATAAGGAAAGGGACACCGTTTGTGCCCCAGCAGACAGGCGGCGGTCAGGAGAATAACCGCAGGGCGGGGACCGAGAACGTCCCCGGAATTGTGGGCACTGCGGTTGCCCTAAAGATGGCTGCTGACAACAGAGAGTCGAACAATCGGTGCTGCCAAAGGCTGCGTGACCGCTTGCTTGAGGGCATAATGTCACGCGTTGGAGAAGTTTACCTCAACGGGCATCCAGCACAGCGTTTGCCCAATAACTTGAATTTATGCTTCCAATATGTAGAAGGGGAATCCATCCTGCTGCACCTCGATTTGCTCGGTATAGCTGCATCGAGCGGCAGCGCCTGTACTACCGGCTCTAACGACCCATCGCATGTGCTTATCGCCACTAAGGTCCCTGAGGAGTTAGCTCACGGTAGCCTTCGGCTGACAGTTGGGACCGATAATACAGATGAGGATGTGGATTATGTGCTTTCCGTCCTGCCGGGTATAGTGCAGAAGCTCAGGGAGATGTCGCCGCTGTCGGGTGCCGCCAGCCGGAATAAGGAAGTTAGCCGTTAGTGAGGTGGTCCTTGTGATTCACAGGCTGAGCATTAAGACAAGGTCAAGAGTGGAGTTTCAGAACATTACCCGAGCCGTGCAAGAGGCTGTGGACTCCAGCCGCGTTGAAAATGGAGTATGCTACGTATTCGTTCCGCATACCACAGCCGCGGTCACCTTGAACGAACAGGCTGACCCCAGCGTTGTCGAGGATATTATTGAAAAGCTTGATGCTTTAGTGCCTCAACACGGCGGATATCACCACTCGGAAGGCAACTCCCCTGCCCATATCAAAGCCAGCTTATTTGGCAGCTCTGTCATGGTTCCGGTGGATGGCGGCAGATTGGTGTTGGGAACATGGCAGGGCATCTTCTTCTGTGAATTCGATGGCCCTAGAAGCCGCAGTGTGCTGGTTAAAATTCTGCCGGATAGTCGCTGACAACTGGGGAGATTAACTGTTGCCTTCTTTGAGATGACGTAATCAACCTTAGATTATTCTACTGGGGTAAATCCCCAGCTCGTGGCAAGCTCATCTGCTTCGCTCTTCAGCTTCCTCCGGGACCTACCGCTGTTGAAAACGCGTAAACATGCCGAAGCAATCTGCCTGGCTAAATGCCACTCAAGCACACTCTCTCGCTTCGCTGGCAACTGGTCGGAAACCACGATCAGATACAGCTTAATATCCGGTCTCTCGCGGCCTCGTCGCAGTATCACCTCTTTCATCATGCTCCCCTTAAGGGCGTAGGTAGTGAATCGGCAAGACCCCAGCACGAAATCCTGCAGTTCGGGCACTTTGGCTAAAATCCGGGTAACCGCCGTAGTTATGGCATCGGAGGTGCTGATGTTTCGCACTCCATTCTGCAGTTCCTCGAATATTGTTTCTGGTATTCGCAACTGGCTGTGCAGACCTCGTTGACTCATACTGCCCTCCTTTGCCCGTAGAGGGATTCTACCTTGCGAAACGATTTAAATCAAGGCCTATCGTTTCTTTATCGTCCTCTCCGGATACGTGAAGAGGGGCAACCGCTCAGCCGCTTGCGATAGCCAACAAAATCATTGTAGTATGGTAATATAGAGAATAAATTATCAAGACGTGCCAAGTACGGTCATGCTAGATACTGACATCGAACGCATAAAAGCCGCACAGTCACTCTATAACAGGCCCTTGCTTGCGGTATACGATTGGCTCTTGCTCGGGCTGCACTGCCGCTTTATATGGGAGTGCTCCTCAAATCATATGCTTGACCTGTACAACCGGCATGTTTCTGCGAACCATCTGGATGTCGGTGTGGGGACGGGGTACTTTTTGGACCATTGCAAGTTTCCTGCTGCCAACCCCCGGCTTGCGTTGATGGACCTGAATCGCAACTGCCTCGACGTATGCGGGCAGCGCCTGTCCCGGTACAAGCCTTCGATATACCGGAAGAACGTTTTAGAACCAATTGACATCGACGCACCGGGGTTTGACTCGATAGGAATGATGAACCTGCTCCACTGCCTGCCCGGCAATATGAAGAGCAAAGCGTCTGTATTTGGTAATCTTAAGGGCTTGTTGAACCCCCACGGCGTTGTTTTCGGTTCGACTTTCCTGTACGGTGGAGTTCGGAGAAACCCCCTGGCAACTTTCACCCTGTATCTGACTAATCGTTTTGGATTCATGACCAATCTGGAAGATGACTTGGAAGGCTTGAAAACAACTCTCGCCCAGCATTTTGCGCATAGCTCTGTTCAAGTAATAGGATGCGTTTGCCTTTTTGTAGCCTCGTAGACGCTTAGCACCTCATCTGCTTAATTCCATCTCAGACTCGCCGAAAATGTCATAGATTTTCAACAATTTTAGCAGCTATTTTATGACTTCTTCACCATCAGTGAGCTAGCATTTATATATAGCGGGCAGGGATTGGAGCAACTGCCCTGCTTAAAATATTTGGTGGAGGGGAGGTG
>Ga0172366_10002740_pt1 | contig 13847 bp, 13 predicted proteins | sample LakKivSesite69cm_FD_114533 | JGI IMG/M metagenome (GOLD analysis project Ga0172366, IMG submission 114533) | Sediment microbial communities from Lake Kivu, Rwanda - Sediment site 69cm | ecosystem: Environmental > Aquatic > Freshwater > Lake > Sediment | place: Rwanda: Western Province, Lake... | reverse complement strand
CTGTCATTATTTGATGCAAAGATACACTGTAATAAAATAATATTAAAAATTATTTCAGCCGGAACGCCTGCAATACAGGACTTATTCCTAAATGGCAGAACACCGGTATTCCCGTAAACAGCTAATCCCTTGACTTTTTTCCCTCCTGGCGGTTGAATGAACGGGATAAGTTTTATCCATAGTGCCTGTTCCGTTGAATTTAAGAACGCGAATATAATGAGAATAATTATATCATGTGGCGGCATAATATGACAGGAAGTTACTGAAAACCGGGTGCAATTATTCCTCGCAAACCGATGGGTTGATCCGATGGACCGGTATGTGAAAACATACCCATCTGGCGATACAATACTCAGTGATAATGTTCTTCCGGAAGGAGCCTGCAGCGATAGTAATTCAGTTAATAACTTCAACAGACACGGCAGGATTTCTCCGGGAATATTTTATAAATTTCACGCGTTTAAAAAGAATGAACGATGATAAGATCACGAGTCAGTTTACCGGTAACTGCCTTATTCCTGCTGATGGTCACCTTTGTCACCTGTGTGCCCACCAGCCGGTTCAACGAGCTTAAGAGCAGGAATGATTCGATCACTGCAGAACGTGACCGTCTGCTTGCAGAGAATGAGCAGATACATGTGGACAAGACAGAGCTTGATGCACGTATAGAGCAGATGGAGACAGGTATGACAGCGATGAACACAGAGAAAAACAGTCTGCAGGAGGATTATGATGAACTGAAGAATGAGTATGACTTGCTGAGCAGGAAATATGATGATCTGGTACAGTCACAGGAGACATTATTATCAGGCCATACACGTGAAACGAGGAGGTTACTGACCGAGCTGCAGAAAACTCAGGAAGACTTGCAGTTAAAGGAAGACAGGCTTAAAGAGATTGAAGAGAACGCAGCCCGGAAAATGCAGGACCTTGAACAGCTTAAAGTTGAGCTCGATCAGCGTAACCGGAGAATGATTGAACTGGAATCAGTCCTTCATTCGAAGGATTCCATTATGAATGCCCTGAAGAACACGATCTCAAAAGCCCTGTATGGGTTTCAGCAGGATGGATTATCAGTGAGCATCAGGAATGGTGAGGTTTATGTTTCCATGGAAGAAAAACTGCTCTTCCAGACAGGCAGCATTGAGGTCGATCCCAAAGGGATAAGTGCACTCAAACAGCTGGCGGTGATACTTGAACAGAATCCTGATATCTTTATTACCATTGAAGGCCATACCGATGATGTGCCGGTAATACGCAATGCTTCCTTCCAGGATAACTGGGATCTGAGTGTAAAGAGAGCCACCTCTATTGTCAGGATATTGCTTGATAATTCAAAAATCAATCCGCAAAGGCTTATTGCATCAGGAAGGGGTGAATTCCTGCCTGTCGATCCCCGTAAGGATCCTGTGGCACGCCGGAAAAACAGGAGGACAGAGATCATCCTGACCCCCAGGCTTGATGAATTGTACAAGCTGTTAGAGACAAAATAAATATCCCTGCCGTTTAACCAGATGTAAAAGTGTCAATCCGTGTGCTGACACCGGGAAGGTTGGCCAATTTTCTCGCAACCAATTCATCTTACCTGTTATCTGTACTGACAGGAAGACCATTCGTCTGGGGACAGCCCTGCAGTATGACCATTGAACCTGCCGCAATCTGCAACCTGTCATGTCCCCATTGCCCTGCAGGAACCAAAAAAGTCGACCGCAGAAACAAGACCATTGATCCTGAGTTATTCAGGCATATTATTGACCAGGCTGCACCGGGCACAGGATACCTGATGCTTTATTTCCAGGGAGAGCCGCTCCTGCACAGGGATTTTATTGACCTGGTCAGCTATGCGGGAAAGAAAAGAATGTACACGGTCACAGCAACAAACGGGCAGCTGATCACAAACGAGGTGGCACAGAGATTAATTGATTCAGGGCTGAATGAGCTGATCGTATCTGTTGATGGTACCGACCAGGAAACCTACTCGTTGTACAGGAGGGGTGGCAGCTTTGACCAGCTGGTTGAAGGGATCAGGAACCTTGTTAAGTATAAGACTGAGCGACACAGGTATTATCCCCGTATCATTCTTCAGTTCATCGTTTTCAGGCATAACCAGCACCAGATTAAGGAAATAAAGAAGCTTGCCAGGGTGCTGGGTGCCGACCGTGTCAGGATCAAGTCAGCATTTCTGTATCCTGTGCCCGGTGCCGGAGATCTTCTCCCCGGCATAAAAAAATACAGGCGCTACCATGTGGCAGAAGATGGCAGCCTTATACTCAGGAGAAAGATGAAGAACCGCTGCCGGAGAATCTGGCATACGGCAGTGGTGACGAGTGATGGTGACCTCGTTCCCTGCTGTTTTGATAAAGAGACATCCATGAAAATAGGATCGCTGAAGAAGAAGCCTTTAAAAGAGCTCTGGAAAAACAGTGAATTTATGTCATTCAGGCGACGGATCCTCCAGGAAAGGAAGTCATCAGATATTTGCAGGAATTGTACGGAGGGATTAGGAAGGATAATCTTCAAATAGTCATTATTTCTTTCTCTTTGGCCTCGATAAGCTTATCCACTTTCTCAGTAAAGTCATCAGTCAGTTTCTGAATTTCTGTTTCACCATTCTTAACCTCATCTTCGGGAAGACCATCCTTTTTCATTTGTTTCAAATCCTCGTTGGCATCCCTTCTGGCATTCCTGATGCCCACTTTAGTGTCCTCTCCTTCCGTACGTACCTGTTTCACAAGGCTCCGCCGGCGTTCTTCAGTCAGTGCAGGGATGATAATCCTTATTAGCTCTCCGTTATTTACCGGATTAAATCCGAGATTTGCCTGCATGATAGCTTTTTCAATGGACTCAATAAAACGTTTTTCCCAGGGCTGGATCATGATTGTCCTGGCATCGGGAGTGCTTATATTGGATACCTGGTTGAGAGGAGTTTGCACTCCATAATAATCGATCATGATGCCACTGAGGATATGTGGATTGGCTTTGCCGGCCCTGAGCATAAGCAGCTCATTCTCAAGATGACCGATAGCTTTTTTCATCTTCTCACGGGCATCATCGAGGACCATCCTGATAAGTTCATCCATAATAGTAAGAAATTTTACAGTTTCGGCTGCCGGATAATACTTCCGGCTGGCTGAAACCTTATTGTATATACAAATATATTTATTTTTTTTAAGGACAGTTCTTCACCATCGTTGTGAAGAGTATGGTCATATAAAGGAGATTACCATGAATTCCACTCTGCTCGTTATTCCCTTCACTCTATACTCAGTGCTCAATTCTTATCGGATGACTTCAGGTCATCCGATGAGTTGCAGAAAAGCGTTGAAGCGTTAAAGCGTTGAAGGGGGTAAGAGTATAAGGGGAAAAGGGAATAAGGGGAAAAGCGTTAATTCGTTGAGCCGTTTAGCCATTGAGCCTTTGATGCGTTGAAGCGTTGATGCGTAGAAGCGTAGATGAGTAAAAGTAAATAAGAGGATAAGGGGGTAAGGGGAAGAAAGTAGAAGAGTTGATGCGTTTATGCATATAAGGGAATAAGGGTATAAATGGAAAAGGGCTAATGCGTTGATGCGTTGAAGCGTTAAAGCGTTGAAGGGGGTAAGAGGATAAGGGGAAAAGGGAATAAGGGGAGAAGGGGAAAAGATAATAATGGTTTTAAGATAAAAGACAAAAGGAAAAAGACAAAAGATTTTATTTGCAATTCCAAATTAAGCTCTTGATAATCAAATTTTTAGAAAAATTTCTTTTATCTTTTTACTTTTATCTTTTGCCTTTAATCCCGACTCACTACTCACTTTCTTGATTTTCCGATTCACGATTCACGTTCAGGCATGGAATGGCGGGCCTCTGAAAGTTTATCCTGTTATTAAGGTACCTGTTTTCTCCCCCCTTAATATTTTCAGGAGGTTACCTGGCTTGTTCATATCGAAGACAATAATAGGAAGGCTGTTTTCCCTGCAGAGGGTAAAAGCTGTCTGGTCCATGACTTGCAGGTTAAGTTCAATGACCCTGTCAAAACTGATGGTATCGAACCTGCGGGCATCTTTTGATTTTTCGGGGTCGGCATCATAAACACCATCAACCCTTGTGCCTTTAAGAAGCACATCAGCTTCTATTTCGACAGCCCTGAGTGCTGCTGCAGTATCGGTAGTAAAATAAGGATTACCTGTTCCAAAAGTAAAGATGACCGCTTCATTATTCTGAAGGCATTCATGAGCGCGGTTCTTGCTGTACCTCTCACCCACCGGTTCCATAGGGATTGCGGTAAGCATACGTGCAGGCTGTCCGGTCTTTTCCATTTCACTTCTGATGGCAAGTCCGTTTATCACGGTAGCAAGCATACCCATGTAATCACCTGTCACACGGTCAAAGCCGGCATCCTGCCCGTGTTTGCCCCTGAAGATATTACCACCGCCGATAACAATACCTGTCTGAATCCCCAGACGGCATGTTTCCCTGATCTGCGAGCAGAAGCTATGCAACTTTTCAGGATCAATGCCTTGGTGAGTATAACCGGCAAGAGATTCTCCGCTTAGTTTTAATAATATCCTTCGGTAGGATGGCATAGACAGTAAATGAAAAAAAACCGCAAAACATGTTTTGCGGTGCAGTTAGTTTGGAAGCTTAGTCTTTCAGTCCGTACCTGACGAATCCTGTGACCGTCAGTTCTTTATCAGCTTCTTTAAGATACTGGCCAACGGTTTTCTTATTGTCCTTTATAAAATCCTGGTTAAGCAGGGTACTTTCCTTGAAAAACTTATTGAGTTTACCAAGAGCGATTTTATCAAGGATCTCTTCAGGCTTTCCATCCCTGCGGGCCTGATCCCTGCCGATTTCCAGTTCCTTGTCGATAGTGTGCTGGGGAACCTGGTCCTTATCAATGGCGACCGGATTCATGGCAGCAACCTGCATGGCGACATCTTTCCCTGCCTGTTTGTCAGCAACAACTTTATTCAATCCGATCAGGCTGGCAAGTTTGTTTCCCGGGTGAGTATAAGCAGTAACCTGTGGGGCTGATAATTGCCGGAAAAAAGAAAGATCAATTTTTTCACCTATTTTCCCAACCTGTTCGACGACAGCATCCTCAACTGTTTTGCCATGAAAATCAAGTGCTTTCAGGGCATCAAGTTCAGACACCTGTTTTTCCAGACCGAGGTTCAGCAGTGCACTGGCGAAGGAAATAAAATCTTCATTCCTGGCAACAAAGTCTGTCTCACAATTCAATACGAGTATGGCACCGCGTTTCAGATCAGCAGTAGCCCGGGCAAGGACAACCCCTTCACAGGCTTCCCTGTCAGCTCTTTTGCTTGCAATAGCTTTCCCTTTAATCCTGATGATCTCAACAGCTTTGTCAAAATTACCATTAGCTTCCTGCAGGGCAATTTTACAATCCATCATACCGGCCCCTGTCGTTTTTCTGAGTCTGACTATTTCAGAGCTTGATATTTCTGCCATTTGATATACTTATTTTAAGGTTTGTTTATCAGGATAAATTTACTTGATGTTGATCTTCCCGGCAGGTTTCTTGATCCTTGCCCTCTGTCCTACAAATTCTTCTTCTTCATGGATCTCAGCCGTTTCGGTATGCTCATGGATTTTTTCTTCGACTGATTCCTCGCCTTCTTCTTCCTCAGCAACAGACAGTTCTGTTTTGGCAGCTCCTTTCTTTTCTTTCACCGCCTCTTTCTCTTTTTCAAATTTCCGTTCCTGGAGACCTTCTTCCATGGCAGTACATAGAGTATTGACGATCAGTGAGATGGATTTAGAGGCGTCATCATTAGCAGGTATAGGGAAATCAATATTGGACGGATCAGAATTTGTGTCGACCATGGCACAAACAGGTATATTAAGCCGGTTTGCTTCCCTGACGGCGATATATTCCTTGGTCACGTCCACCACGAAGAGTGCGGCGGGCAGTCTTGTCAGGTCGGAGATGCTTCCCAGGTTTTTTTCCAGCTTCGCACGTTGCCTCGTTATCTGCAGCTTCTCACGTTTGGAAAGCGTGTCAAAGGTGCCGTCGGTACCCATCTTATCTATGGAAGCCATTTTTTTGACAGCTTTCCTTATTGTCGGGAAATTGGTAAGCATTCCTCCGGGCCATCGTTCCGTCACGTAAGGCATGTTGATTTTGTTTACCCTTTCGGCAACAATATCTTTTGCCTGTTTTTTAGTAGCGACAAACAGCACCTTGCGTCCTGATTTGGCAATCTGTTTCAGCGCTGCAGCTGCTTCATCCAGCTTTATGGCTGTTTTTTCAAGATCAATAATATGTATCCCGTTCCGCTCCATGAAAATGTAAGGAGCCATCTGCGGGTTCCATTTTCTTTTAAGATGCCCGAAATGCACGCCGGCATCAAGCAATTCATTGAAAGTTGTTCTTGGCATGATAAAGGTTTTTTGTTTACATTCTTTTTGTCAATTGAAAAGTAGTCCGCAGGTACGAAATCTTTTCAATTTAGATACTAAACCGGACTCGGGGTTACCGTTTACTGAACTGGAATCTTTTCCTTGCTTTCGGCTGCCCTGGTTTTTTACGTTCCACTTCACGCGGGTCACGTGTTAAGAGACCTGAAGATTTCAGGAGGGGTTTTTTCTCAGGTTCGACCTTAATGATTGCCCTGGCAATTGCGAGGCGCAACGCTTCGGCCTGTCCTTTAACTCCTCCACCCAATATATTAACTTTTATATCGAATTTCCCTTCAGCTGATGCTATTTTAAGTGGTTGTTCAATCAGTGATTGAAGTCTTTCCTCGGGGAAGTACTCTTTATAATCAACTTTGTTAACGGTTATCTGTCCTTTCCCCTCATTTAAATAAACCCTTGCGATAGCTGTTTTCCTTCGGCCTATGGTACTGATCAAATCCATTGCGATTATTTAATTGTATTTAGATCCAGTTTCTTTGGTTGTTGTCCTTCATGAGGATGCTCGCTTCCACAGTAAACATACAGGTTTTTGAATAATGCCCTGCCCAGCGAATTTTTGGGAAGCATCCCCCGGACAGCTGTCTCAATGACTGCTTCAGGCTTTTTGGCAAAAAGATCCTGTGGGGTCGTTATCTTCTGCCCTCCGGGGTATCCGGTATGGTTAAAATATTTCTTGCCTGTTAATTTTTTACCTGTCAGCCGCACTTTCTCGGCGTTAATGATGATGATGTTGTCACCGCAATCGATATGTGGTGTGAAATAGGGTTTGTGCTTGCCACGCAATATACTGGCCACCTTGGTTGATAACCTTCCCAGTATCTGGTCGGTGGCATCAACGACAAACCATTCTTTGCTGACCGTGGTATTTTTCGCAGAAATTGTTTTATAGCTGACTGTGTCCACTTTGTTCTGTATTACTTGATTAATCACCCTGCTACAGGCACTTTCCCTGAATTTGTGGTTCGCAAAAATACAATTATTTTTATTAAATCAATAATTATCTGATTATTTTATTTTTCTTTGATTTTTTGTTATCAGTCCGGGCGGGAAAAACACAAAAATAAATTCAATTCCGATAATCTGATTAACCCGGATTCTTATAACTGGCGAAGATAATTGGGAAACACATTTTCCTTATCATTCAGGAAACCCGATCATTCACTGATCTATTTCCTGCTACTTATTGGCCTGGCAATGAGTCTGCCGGTATCAATCTTTACCACCAGTGTGTTCGAGATTTTGTTGTTCCTGAACTGGATCCTCGAAGGTCACTTCCGTGAAAAGCTTCAGTTGTTCAAAAAAAGGAAAAGTTTATGGCTTATACTGTCCATTTACCTGGTGCACGTACTGGCAATGTCTTATACTATTGATTTCGGACATGGATTTCATGATCTGAGGATCAAGCTGCCACTTCTGATACTGCCTCTCATAATTGGAACTTCTGAGGCCATTCGTTATGTAAGACTGCGGATCATCATGCTGTTCTTCTCGGCCAGCGTGCTGGTGAGCACACTGATCTCTACGGCAATACTCCTGGGAATAACCGGAAAGGTCATTACCGATATAAGGCAGATATCAATCCTGATAAGCCATATACGCTTTGCCCTGATGATCAATATCAGTATTTTTTCATTGATTTATTTCCTTCCGGACAAGGATTTAAAGGTCGGCACATGGATGAAACTTTTAATGGGTGCATGCGTTGCCTGGTTTATCATCTTTCTGTTCCTTCTTCAGTCCATTACGGGAATAATCATATTCATGGCAACAGGGCTGGCACTGTTCCTGTTAAGGATGAACCGCATGAAACAACCGGTACTTAAATGGACGATTTTAGTCTTCATCCTCATCATACCTTTAATATTACTTTCTTACATAACAAGGAGCATAGCGAAGTTTTATACCGTTGAGCAGGTGGATCTGTCTGATCTGGAAACCCGGACACCCGGCGGGAACAATTATTATCATGTTCCTGGCAACAAACAGATTGAAAATGGCCATTATGTATGGTTATATATTTGTGAAAAGGAACTGCAGGAAGGATGGAACGTAAGAAGCACACATGACTACAACGGGAAGGATCATAAAGGACAGGATCTGAGGTTTACACTGATACGCTACCTGGCTTCAATGGGCTACAGGAAAGATTCGGCAGGACTGGCACAGCTGACAAACAGGGACGTTTCGAATATCGAGAATGGTCTTACCAACTATATTTTTGCCAACAGGATAGGTCTGTATCCGAAGGTCTATGAAGTGATCTGGCAAATTGATTATTTCAGGAAAGGAGGCAATCCCAGTGGTCATTCAGTGACACAGAGGCTGCTTTATCTTCAGGCAGCATCAGCTATCATAAGGGACAACTGGCTGATAGGGGTGGGAACGGGAGATATTCTGGATGCTTACCATGATTATTATCAGAAGACAAACAGCATACTGTCCGAGAAGTGGAGGCTGAGGGCTCATAACCAGTATCTTACATTTATGGTGACTTTCGGTGTTATAGGATTTTTATGGATCCTACTGTCCTGGTTACTGCCTGTTTTCATGGAAAAAAAATGGAACAATTATTTCTTTATCATGTTTTTCCTGGTCGGTTTTCTTTCCATGCTGAATGAAGATACCCTTGAAACGCATACCGGCGTTTCTTTCTTTGCTTATTTTTACTCCCTTTTCCTTCTCGGATTGTCTGATAAAACCTCCATCAGTAACGGATCTGATTCACAGGGAGCTGAGGCAAAAAGTGATAAAAATCTCAACTGATATGGTTCCTGTACAGGAAGCTTTGCCGGCCAGGCGATTGAATAGCAATTGTGCAGGCGGCAAATACAATATTATCTGGTCTGGTTTGAATATATTTTTTATTTACATGTGTTTTCAGTGAAAAGACTGGGGATTGATTTCTTTTCGAGGGATGTACTTGTCGTGGCTCCCGGGTTACTCGGGAAATACCTGGTCAGGGTCATGAATGACGGAACTGTTGCCAGGCATGTTATTACCGAGGTTGAAGCCTACCGTGGTGAGGAAGATCTTGCCTGCCATGCCAGCAAAGGGCGTACCAGGCGTACGGAAATCATGTATGCACGTGGCGGGCACCTGTATGTTTATATGATTTACGGTATGTACTGGATGATTAATATTGTTACCGGCCTTCCGGGAGACCCCCAGGCTGCACTGATACGTGGATTGCAGGATATGTCAGGACCGGGCCGCATCAGCAGGTACCTGTCGGTTGACGGATCTTTCAACGGGCTTGACCTTACAGATTCAGACTGTATGTGGCTGGAAGATCCGGGAACGGTACCGGATTACCTTGCAACAACCAGGATTGGTATTGACTATGCCGGGGAAAACTGGAAATTAAAACCCTGGAGGTTCATTATCAATGCCTGACCCCGGGTGATTTAACATTATTTCACATTCGTCCGGAATAAGTATAATGAAAAATACCTTTATTTGTCCTTTTTAATGAAGCATGTCTTTACTGTTAATGACTGATGCAGGCATAAGCAGGTATAAACCTTTCCGCGCCAATCCCGCGATTATAAATTAAAGCCTCATATTCAAAGCCTTGCATGGTTTTGCAGTGCACCGAATTAAATGAATCTTTACATACATGACCAGCAAATTCAGGTTGATAAACAATATTTCCGGCTGGGTGGTTTTCTGTGTGGCATTTATCACTTATTACCTCACCAAAGAACCTACCGCCAGCTTCTGGGATTGCGGTGAATTCATCTCCGCCTCTTATAAACTCGAAGTGGGACATCCTCCGGGAGCACCCTTCTTCCTGCTGATGGGCAGGTTTTTTTCACTCTTCGCCGGCTCTGATGTCACACAGGTAGCCAAATGGGTCAATACCCTCTCTGTCCTTATGAGCGCACTGACAATCCTGTTTCTGTTCTGGACCATCTCCCACCTGGCAAGAAAGATCATGGGACGTGATGATACACTTTCCCTGACAGATACCATAATAATTATTATTAGCGCACTGGGTGGTTCACTGGCTTATACCTTCTCCGACACATTCTGGTTCTCTGCTGTCGAAGGAGAGGTTTATGGCACATCAAGCCTGCTGACAGCTCTTGTTTTCTGGGCTATCCTGAAATGGGAGAATATAGCTGATCAGCGGCATGCAAACAGATGGATCATATTTATAGCTTATATCATGGGACTTTCCATCGGTGTGCACCTGTTAAACCTGCTGGCTATACCGGCCATCGTCTTTGTTTATTATTTCAGGAAATATAAGGCCTCGGTGAAGGGTGTCATCTATGCAGCCCTGGTGTCAGTGGCTATCCTTGCAGCAATCCTTTACATCATATTCCCGGGTGTCACACGCATAGCCACCATCTTTGAACTGATCATGATTAACGGACTGGGATTGCCCTATAATTCGGGAGTGATCATTTATGTTTTTGTCCTCTTCGGAGCACTGGCATATGGTATATGGTACAGCCTGAAGAGACAGAAAGTGCTCCTTAATCATATTATAACTGCCCTGACTGTCATTGTGATCGGATATTTTTCATATGCTACAGTACTTATCCGTGCCGGTGCCGATCTGCCGATGGATCAGAACAACCCGGAAAATGTCTTCTCGCTGTTATCTTATCTGAACAGGGAACAGTATGGCCAGAGCCCCCTGTTGCGTGGTAATTATTATAATGCCCCGATAATTGGTTCCAAACAGGGTAAGAATATATATTCTCAGAAAGATGGCAAATATGTTGTTACTTCCTACAGACCGAAACTCATTTATGATGAGCGTTTCGTCACAATGTTCCCGCGAATGTGGAGTTCTGATCCCGAACATATTGAAGCATACAAACAATGGGGTAAGATCAAGGGGATCCCGATAACCGTCAATGCACGGGGCAATGAGCCCGAAGTCAGGCGAAAACCGACATTTGGGGAGAACCTGCGTTTTTTCTTCAGGTACCAGGTCGGGTATATGTACATGAGGTACTTTATGTGGAATTTTGCCGGCAGGCAGAATGACCTGCAGGGGTATGGCGAATTTTATAAAGGTAACTGGCTGAGTGGTATAAAGTTCATTGATGAGGCAAGGCTGGGGCAGCAGGAAAACCTGCCTGCCTTTATGAAAGACAATCCGGCCCATAATACCTATTATATGCTTCCTCTTCTGATGGGTATACTGGGTCTGATATGGCACTACAGGAAACAAAAGAAAGATTTCTGGATCGTCCTGATGTTGTTTGTTATGACCGGCCTGGCGATAGTCGTCTATCTTAACCAGAATCCTTTTCAACCCAGGGAACGTGATTATGCTTATGCCGGATCTTTTTATGCATTCAGCATCTGGGTAGGGCTGGGATTCGCCGCACTTGGGGAGCTGGTAAAAAAGATATTACCCGGGGTGGTTCCTGTCGTGCTGGCATCAATACCGGTACTGCTGTTCGTTCCTGGTCGTATGGCACGGGAAAACTGGGATGATCATGACAGGTCAGGCAGGTACACCACACGGGATTTTGCTATTAACTACCTGAATACATGTGCGCCAAACGCCATACTGTTCACCAACGGGGATAATGATACCTTCCCGCTGTGGTATGTGCAGGAGGTGGAAGGGATCAGGACCGATGTAAGGGTGATCAACCTGAGTTACCTCGGTGCTGACTGGTACATCAAGCAGATGGCCAGGAAGGCATATGATTCGGATCCTGTACCATGGGGGATGAAAGAGGATCAGTATGTTATGGGGAAGCGCGATATTATATACCTCGTTGACAGGATCACCGATTATGTGAACCTGTCGGAGGCAATGAGTTTTGTCAGGAGTGAGGATCCTCGCACCAAACAATTCGGTAATATAAGGGAAAAGATCGATTATATACCTGCAAAACGTTTCCGGTTGGCCGTGGATAAAGAACGGATCATGCAAACAGGAACGGTCAGTCCTTACCTGGTCAACGAGGTTGTGCCGGAGATAAAATGGCAGCTGAACCAGGATAACATTGGCAAAAACGGGCTGATGGTCATGGACCTGATCGAAAATAATAACTGGAAAAGACCCATCTATTTTGCAGTCACCGTTTCCAGTGATCTGTATATGGACCTGCAGGATTATTTCCAGATACAAGGGCTGGCATACAGGTTGGTACCTATATATTATCATGGATCTATGGGACAGATCGGTTCCCTTGATACCAGGATAATGTTTGATAATATGGTGAATAAATTTGTCTGGGGAAACATTACTGACAGCACTGTGTACCTCGATGAGAATAACCTGAGAATGCTTACTAATATTAGAAACAACTTTGGCAGACTGGCACTGGCACTGATAAACGAGCATAAGATCGATTCGGCAAAGATTGTTCTTGACCGTTGTATGGAACTTATGCCCAACAAAAGGGTACCGTTCAATTATTTCATGATACCAATCATTGAAGCGTACCACATGATCGGCGAAACAGACACCGCAAGGCGATATTTGGAGGACCTCTCAGACCTGGTTTATGAAGAATTATCGTATTTTCTAAATGCAGATCGAAAATATACTGTACTTTTGTCGTATGAAAAACAGCTGAGGATGCACATCATGCAGGAAACTGTGAGGATGGCACGCGAGTTCGGAACAGAAGAAATGAAGGCCAAGTTTAATGAAAGGTTTCAGCAACTGGTTATGTTGTACTCGGCTCAGAATAAATAATATAAGATGATTTTTGTAAAAACACCACTTATAGTTACCAAGATTTTTTTCCCGGGTGTGGTATGGCATCTGACCAGGCATCTCAGGGATAAAAACATTCACCTTACTTTTGATGACGGTCCGACACCGGGTGTGACACACTGGGTGCTGGATAAGCTGAAAGAGTACCAAGCAACGGCCACCTTCTTCTGCCTCGGGCGTAATGTGGAAAAATATCCTGAGATATATAACAGGATCCTGGATGAAGGACATTCAGTCGGTAACCATACTTACAGCCACCTGAAGGGATTGCTGGTCAACGGGCAGGAGTATGTTAATGATGTCAGGCTGGCCGGAAACTATATCGCGTCTGACCTGTTCAGGCCACCATACGGGCCTATAAGACCCGGACTGGTGAACAGGCTGAAGCAGGATTACAGGATAACGATGTGGGATGTGCTGAGCTATGATTTCAGCCATAAGATCTCACCCCCTGAGTGTTTCAGCAATGTGGCAAACAATATAAGAAGCGGCTCAATAGTCGTTTTTCATGATTCCGAAAAAGCCCGGCATAACCTTGAATATACCCTTCCCGCTGTGCTTGATGCCTTCTCAGGCACCTATGAATTCAGGCGGATAATCTAGGGCGGGTTTCAGGACTTATCTTCTGCAATTATTTTCCGGAAAAGAGCCTCATATTCATCAATAATCCGTTCCCACCGGTATTTTTTTAATGCCTTTTCCCTGTTGGCCAGAAGGAAGGCCTCTTTGT
>Ga0172366_10002736_pt1 | contig 13853 bp, 11 predicted proteins | sample LakKivSesite69cm_FD_114533 | JGI IMG/M metagenome (GOLD analysis project Ga0172366, IMG submission 114533) | Sediment microbial communities from Lake Kivu, Rwanda - Sediment site 69cm | ecosystem: Environmental > Aquatic > Freshwater > Lake > Sediment | place: Rwanda: Western Province, Lake... | reverse complement strand
TGGATGCCAGTGGGAATTCAGGGTAGCTCATGCGGGCAACAATATCCCGGAACCGCTGGTCTTTCCTGACAGGATCGTACCAGGGCTCCACGTTCATGAAGATCAGGAACCATGACCGCTCGCGGTATGCCTGCTCCAGCAGTTCAAGTGCCTTATCATACTCGCCTATGCCTATATGAATAAAGGCACGCTGGATGGGCGGGATGTAGTGGCTTTCTGCAGCCTGTGCATAATAATCTGCCATTTCTTTAGCCGGCCCGTATGCCCCGGCCAATCCGAGTGCGTGACCCAGTCCGGCCCCCACCTCAACTGTACCATCCGACAGACGAAAGGCTTTATGATATACCTCAATGGAACGGTCAAAGTCTTTCAGCTCACAGTAAGCCATGCCCAGCCAGTCGTATGCCCAGTGCATAGTGGTATCCCTTTCTGTAGCACTGGTTAGCAGGTCACGCATCTCCCCGTCCCACCGTGCGAAATAAAGTAAGGAAGCCCTGCTCACTATGTAATTAAAGTCAGGATCCTTCGGCATGATGGAATCCGACTGTACCATTGCCTCGTCCAGACGGCCCATGGCAGCCAGGTATAGTGCATACCAGTGGCGGGCATCCAGGTTGCCGGGGTCTGCGGCAATGGACTTTATTAAGTAAGTTTCCGCGCCTTTCCAGTTCCAGTTCAGGAAGCTGAAAACCCCTTTGAGTTTCAGGGAGCGTGAACTTAAGGAGTCAATCTGCCACAGTCGGTTAAAGGCATTAACGGCACCGGGCAGCGTTTCCTCACGGGATTTGTATCCGAATATATACAGGTAGATATCCGCTTCGGACAGGGCATATAAGGCATTATAATTATCCGGCGCTGTATCGACTATAGCTCGTGACTCATCGGCAGAATGCTGGAAAAAGGCCTTAACGCTGCTTCCCATGGAGGCGAGCAGCGCCTGGTCCGGTGCGTTATAGGTTTTCCTGGCACAGGATGCAATAATAAGTGTAATGATGATGAGCCTCAGTATATTTTGCATGATTAAGTTTTTATTTCCTATAGTTTGTCCTATAAATAATCATCTGGCATGAATAACCTAGAAACATAAAATTATAATTCTTTTTCAAATCATTGCAGCAGCGAATCAAAACCAGTTTTCCAGCAGCAGCATACAATGGGTGCAAGAGGATATTGAGTACTGTTATTTACCGCTTTAGCAGTAAAATTAACTGATTCTCATTCTAAAGATGTGCAACATGTCATAAATTACTGCTATAACAGTAAAAGTGAGTCAATTGCTTGTCATTTATAAAAAAAATGCTTATTTTTACCGCTATAAAGGCAAAAAATGGCACAGTCACAGGAATTAGCAGAATTAATAAGGATGCATAGAAAAGCAGCCAAATTAAGTCGTGTACAGTTAGCAGAACTGGCAGGAATCGGTAAGACCGTAATTTATGATATTGAGAAAGGAAAGGAAAGTGTTCAGTTGGATACCTTGCGTAAAATTCTTAAAGTGCTGAACATAAGAATAGTATTGAACAGTCCTTTAATGGAGAATTTACAAAACAATGGAAATGAGAAAGGCTAAGGTATATGTAAAAGGGATTGAGGCAGGAATTCTGACTGAATTAATACAAGGTAAAGAGTATGTCTTTGAATACCTTGTCGGGTATGATGGCCTTGAAGTTTCACGTACAATGCCAACAAAGGAGAAGGTATATAAATTCGATAGATTTCCACCATTCTTTGACGGATTATTGCCAGAGGGAATCCAACTGGAAGGATTATTGAAAATTAAAAAAATCGACAAACATGATTATTTCTCTCAATTGATTGCCGTTGGTGAGGATATGGTTGGCGTTGTTACGGTAAAAGAAATTACAGAATGAACCGTTGCCCGATTACATACACTCCTTGTGGAGATCATCGTTATAGTGATGCAGGACTCAAACTGTTGTCAAATGAATTAACGTTGTTGAATGACTTTGAATATACTGCAGAAGAGCAAAGAATAGAAGCATTCAACCGTGCATCCAAGATGTCCATTCAGGGAATACAGCCGAAGTTAAGCGCAAAATTAAACATCAAGGAAGGAAAATTTGATATTATTGATAGAGGTGGAAGATACATACTTAAGCCACAACATCATTTATTTCCTGAAATGCCGGAGAATGAAGATCTGACAATGCGGCTTGCAGGTGAGATTGGTTTAGAGATACCTTTACATGGTTTAATCTGGTCAAAGGACAAAAGCTTAACATATTTTATCAAGCGGTTCGACAGGAAAGGCCAGAATGCTAAAGTTCCTGTTGAAGATTTTGCCCAGTTAGCTGGATTAAGCAGGGACACAAAATATGATTACAGCATGGAAAAAGTTGTTGTTGTGGTAGATAAATTCTGTACTTTCCCCTCGATTGAAAAATTAACTCTGTTTAAGCTGGTCATATTTAATTATTTGGTTGGCAATGAAGATATGCATTTAAAGAATTTTTCCATTATCAATGAAGATGGTAAAGTAAAACTCACCCCATGTTATGACCTTGTTAATACTACCATTGAATATAAAAAGCAGGACGAAGAAATCGCTCTGCCCCTGAAGGGCAAAAAGAAGCATTTAACACGTAATATCCTGGTTGATTATTTTGGAATGGAAAGGTGTGAATTAACTTCAAAAAGTATCGACAAAGTAATGGAAACAATCTCATCAACAGTCCCTCACTGGAAAGAATTGATCAATATCAGTTACCTGTCAAAAGAAATGAAAAATAAATACCATGGATTGCTGGGAATACGATTAGATATTTTAAGGATAAATTGAAATTATACTTGTTGAAAATTGAAATAGGTTCTTAACCTGAACAATAGGTACAATCTTTTTATTTATAAGGATTGTCAATTACAAATAATAATTCCCAGATAGCCCGGGGACGTTGGTACATTAATGCTCTGAAATCAGCCGTATTGTTTATCCGCCATGCTTCAGGAGTATTAAACCAATAGGGATTTTGATCATTCAGCCACGATTGTTTGTAAATATCCCAGGCTGTTAATAAGGCTTCGCTCTGTAATGCCCCGTCGTTAATTCTTTTACCCCAGGCAAATAAATTTGAGGTCAAAGAATAGGTAATACCAGTCCATACTTCAAACTGGTGCTCCCATTCGCTTGCGCCCAATGCAGGCTTACTATCAGGTGTGAGCACATTACCTGCACCTGCATCACCGATGCCATCCGAATCTATATCCGGTAAAGGCAAGACCAAGCGCCTGAAAACCTGTTTATAGTGACTGGTCATCCGGTCTTCATTCAAAACAGGTGGTAAACCTGTAATATCAAGATAATGCTGTCCGAGCATGGCATCGGCCATCAGGTAATCCTTGCCTTCATTGTACTGGTAATAACCCAAACTATCATTCCAGAATTGTTTTTCGGTACTTTCTCTTGCTTTATTTAATTGAGCGACAACTTCCGGCAAAATGGTATTATCTCCGACCAGCTTGCACATTTCATTCATGCATTCAAGAGCGCCAATCCATAAAACTGCATTAAACAGCTTATTTTCAAAATATTCTGAACTTTTCATTTCCGATAATCCGTCATTATTGCTGTCGGTAGTTACCTGGTATCTAAAGGTTCTGATGAGTGACTGCCATACATCTTTTACAAACCGAATGTCTTTTGTTTCATAATAATAGGCATAACACTGCTGGATAAATTTTGGTGAGAATTCAGCCCATGGAGTGGTGGTTCGCCCGGCAATTCCAAGCTGAGGATTATTGTTGTACCACGATCCGTAGCTGTCATAATTGAAGAAGGGATCGTCGTCAGGACTTCCGGCATCATGTGGACAGCTGCCGTCTCTGGTGTCCAGAATAAAATCAGAATACATTTGCAGAGTGCTTTTTTCCATTTCCGGCCAGAGCATCCTGTATACTGCTGCTCCATGATGTCGCACATCAAATGTTTCACAATATCTGTACTCATTGCATTCCATCACAGTATTAATACATTGTCCGGGACGGTTCCCGAATTTTTTAGGTTTGGTGATGCACCCGTTTTCCCAAAATGAGCCGCCGAAAGTAGTGTAATATAATTCATTTAAAGCACCTTGTTTCAGCCAACCGGGATACGCCGGATTTGTGATTATTGGATCAGTCCATTCCATTATTTTGTTTAACCAGCCGGAATAATTGTTCAATGCATCTTTAGCTATATCAAATGAAACCCCTTCCTTTTGGTTAAAAAATGCCGTATATTTTTTTAACCATACAGTGCCGGATCTGAATTTGGTCTGAGAAAAATTCCAGGTTAATACAAACGGAATAATTTTTACTTCCCCGGGCATTAATTCCTGTGTCACCGAAATGGCACCACAGGGAAGTTCTGTTGATTTATATTTTGTATTATTAAGTATCCCATCATCAGTAAAATCAGTCCAGATGTCAGAACCATCCCCGGTTCCATCCCAGGAAGGTATTATGCCTGAACTATTCTCTGTGGCAATACACCACTCCGTATTCTGAGCTTCTGAAGCATTCCCCTTGTTATTGACTCCCATCACAATGCCGGATAAATTGCCTTCTTTGTAGATTTTGTTATATAAACCCATGCGGGGCTGATAGTTTTTCCGCGGGATTTTTGCGGTGTCGACAAAAACAGGATAGCTGATATTCGGAAAAGTGAACATTACTGAGATCTTAATTTTTTTCTCCGTCGGGTTTTTTATTTTGAAAAGAAATATCCCAACCGGATAAGATGATTCTTTATAATTGTCTTTGATGACCGGGCTGAAAAATTGCAGGTTAATTTCAGAAGTAAACTGATTAATATTGATCCAGCCCCTGGGGAAAAGCGCATAATATTCATTTTGCCCGGGTTTAATTCTTTCCCAGGCCGGCAATACATCTTCAGTAGCTAAAACAGCTGCTCTTTTGGTATTATCCACTTCTTCGAAAAAATGAAAAGCTGCCTGTGATAAAAACACCTCTTTATAGTCTCCGGGATTAAAACAAAAAGGACCAAAAGAACCACATATATTAAACATTACATTCCCTGCTCCAATTCCGCCAAGCGGAATGCCTTTTTTTGTTATAGTCCTGGTGTAAGTTCCTTTTTGTTTAAATGTTTCCGCGATGTTTTCCGGCCGTAAACCGAGACCGTGTTTCCAGGCACATTCAGGAATTTTCCAGGCGTCAGATTGATTCAGGAAATTCTGACTGAATAAGCTTATATTACAAATGACCAGAATTGAAGTAATAAATGTTTTCATTTATTGTGATTTTCAATACAAACCTTAATATTAATAAGTGAGTTGATAATTAATATACTAACCCGTTGTGCGGTTTATTAACAGGAAATCATTGAATGTCAGTTGTTTATTATTTAACATCGAAGACCAATTCACCCAGGACGGCTTTGAGCACATTATCCGAAGGATAGTTATACCCCAGGTTCTGGCGGAATCCTTCTGCATAGGGACGATTGATATTTTTCCCCCTGCGCGCTGCAAATTCTTTCATCATAATAACATATTCATTCACTCCGGATATTTTGTACAGCCAGTCTCTCTGGCTTTTATGGCAGGATAACATCTTTTCTTTAATTTCCATGGTCGAGCTTATGTCCACAAAAAAGGCCGCTTCGATTTCCTTTCCATAAATATCTTTCCCCTGGAAAGGGTCGCAGTAATATAGGTAAGGAACTGTTGCCAGAGTATCTGCTCCGGCAGTTTTAATGTTTGGTATGCAGGCGGCCAGGCATGCCGTCCGGGTTATTTTACCGACGACCTCGTGGTCAACCATATAATCCGACGGGCTTGCCGTAAAAACAACGGCGGGCTTAACCCTGCGTATCAATCCGATGGTCTTTAACAAGGTTTCCCGGTCATACATGATGAATATGTCCTCACTTTCCAGGCAGTGATATTCGCCGTTCAGCAAGGCAACAGCGTTGGCACCTCCTTATGGCGAATGGCGCTGATCTCTTCCGGTGGGAGCTCTGCCGAACCTGCCTGCCCGGGGGTCATTGTGGCACTGATAATTTTCCATCCTTCCCGGTATAACAGCGCCAGGGTGCCTGCACACTGGAACTCAGTATCGTCAGGGTGCGCAACAATACTCAAAGCCGTTTTCTGATTTTCCATACAATTTTTATTCAAAATGCGTTGTGCTATAAGATGATGTATATCATTAGTTGTGAGGCTTTTATATATTTCCGTGTCAATGGCGCGGAAATATATAAAATTGATTATCAGAAATAATCACCACCACATATAATAAAATCCGAGGTATATGATAACCATAAGACCCCACCAGAACCAGGCAGACTGCCAGAAGGGCTTCTTCTTTTCATTTTCGGGTAATTTCAGATATTTCACCGACCAGAGCAGTGGTTTGATCTCATCCTGATTCCCTGGCTCCGTCAGAAGGCTTGTTCCCACAATAATCAGAACGCAGAATATCTGTGTGATACCACATGTGACATAGAAATTGTTTAATCCATAACTGGCAATTATTCCGCTACTGAAAAGAAGCGGGATAATGACAAGCTGAATAAGCAATCCAAGCGGTATACCCGTAATCATGACAACAAAAGCTGCAGCAGAAGTTGTCCTTTTCCAGAACATCCCAAACAAAAAGCATGTAGCGACCGGCACTGCGATATATGCCGAAACGGTTTGAAAATACATAAATATTCCACCAAATCTGCCGATCAGCGGAGCATACAGAATGCTGAAAGTCATCAACACAAATGTCGACAGCACTCCTGTCCTGACCAGGTTATCGTCTGTCGCCTGTTTATTGATCCATTTTTTGTAAATATCATAGGTAAACAGTGTGGAAATGGAATTCAGGTAAGCGGATATTGTTGACATCACTGCAGCCAGAATCCCAACGACAATAAGTCCTTTCAACCCGGCAGGGACCAAATTTGCGATCAGCATAGGGTAAACATTGTCAATCTGTTTCTTACTTACCAGGAATTCATCAAACCCTGTATAAGCCAATGCTCTTGCAATCATCCCGGGTATTATTTCAAGAAAGGGCCGCAGGAGTACAAATGCTGCAGCAAATATTATGGCCATTTTGACATCCCATTCCGTCTTTGCTCCGAATCCCCTCTGAACCAGAGCCTGGTTGATGCATGAATAAAAAAGAAACAGATTGAACACAGCAAGAACGACTGCATGCCATGGCATTACAGGATAATCCATCGGTTTCATCAGGTGGAATCCGCATGGAGCATTATTTACAATATCACTCCAGCCATGCGGCAGTTTCAGATACCCCAGTACAAATAAAACACTTCCGGCTGCAAAAATCAGGACAAACTGAAAAACTGCCGTATTGATCATGGATGTCATGCCTCCGTAAACCGTATAAATCCCTGCTATCAATCCAAGTATAAGCACACCCAGCCAGACAGGTACCCCGTAAACCCCTTCAAATAATTTTGCCCCGCCATACAGCACAACTGCCAGGTTCAGGAAAATATAGCTGAGAACAAGGAGTACAGTGAATGTATGCTGGCTTCTCAGGTCGAATCTCCGCCCAAGGTAGTGGGGCATCGTAATGATGTTATTACGCAGGTATAGCGGGAAAAACACAAACATGAGTGCAGAATAGACAATTACCACGATCAGGTAATGATTTACCAGGGGCAATCCTATCATGTATCCCATGCCATTCATACCCACCAGTTGCTCGGAATTTAAACCGGTTGCCACATACGCTGCCCCTATTGCCCACCAGGCAAGCATGCCTTTTGAAATGAAATATTGTCCCGCAGAATCCCTTTTACCTCTGCCCGACCAGAAACCGAGAGCAAGAATAATAACAAAATATCCTATGACCGTAATGATATCAATCGTATTACCTGACATAAGGACGTCCTTCATTGATTCTGTTAAATATATTCACGATTACAATTATTCAAATATTCCGAGGTTCATGAATCTGAAAATTCCCGCTTCAGGACAGCTTTATAAAATCAAACCAGCTTGTAATAATATCTCTGATGAAAGTAAGCCCGGGTCAGTGATCCCGAAAATAATGTTAACCATGTGTACTTTTTTGATAACAGGTTTCATTTCTTTCAGGCATTACTGCCTTTTAATAGCACCCGGTTTGTTTTAATTTACTTATGCACCAACCAGCAAGTAAAAAGTTCTGAATTTACGGGGTGTGGTATTGTTCATATCCTTAAAAACCCGGTTGAAGTATGTAAGGTTGTTATATCCGCATTGCCGGCAGATATCATTTATTTTCATATTCGAATTGATCAGCAATTTCTGGGAATTTGTAATCCTTATTTCGTTCAGATATTGCGTGAATGTTTTTTCTGTCCTGTTTTTGAAAAACCTTGAAAAAGATGCGATCCCCATTCCTGACATTTCAACTGCACCCCTGAAAACAGATTTCTTTGCAAAATTGATCTGAATATAGTTTAGTATTCTATTGATTAATTCGTCATTCGTCCTGTAATAGTATTTATCAATCCACCTGGCAGATAATAACTTATAGTCTTTGCATTTTGATAAATAGTCAAGAATGCTAAGCAGGTCCAGAACACTTTTTAATCCTTCTTTCAAGGATAATTTTTTTATCAGTGAAATAACCTCAGTGGCAGGATTGAATATCTGCACACCTGCTTCGGCATTTGCCAGCAGTTTGTTTAATAAGAGAGCTTCTTTCCGTTCGAGGAATGAAACTCCGAGAAACTCCTTTTTAAAAAGGATAATGGTAGCCATTGCTTTACTCTCACCGGCGGTTCTGTCCTTCAGGTTCTTAAAACAATGTACCAGCCTGGGAGCAAAAATGAAAAGGTTCCCCGGTTCAAAATCAACGATGTTGTTGCCAACGAAAAGCTTGCCACTGCTTTTCTGAATATAGGCAATTTCATATTCAAGATGGTAATGTCTTGGAGAGGTAAAGTGGTCTTGCCGGTAATGCCTGGTTATAAAGGTAAGATTATCCTGGGAGGATAGCTTTTCTTCGTTTATTTCCATTTCGCCTGCTTGCTTATTACGCCCTATTTCAAATATAAACTTAATTATCCGAAACATATACTCTGTTAACCCTGATTCATAAAAAAAACTGATATATTTAATTTCATAACAGAGAACGATTATTCTTTAAGGATTTTAAGCCCATTAAAAGCACGAATATGGAAAGTAACAAATCCAAATTAGCCATTGATGGGGGAACGAAGGCAAAAACCACACCTAATTACCCGATGTACCCCGGTGGATTGGAGATTGGCGAGGAAGAAAAAAATGCTGTGATGCAGGTCCTGGATGACAAATATCTTTTCAGGTATTATGGTCCTGCAGATGTTGAATCAAAGGTAAAATTACTTGAGAAGGAATTGTCATTGAAGATCGGGGTGAAATACTCCCTTGCCATGAACTCCTGTACATCTGCATTGATATCTTCACTGGTTGCCCTGGGTGTAGGACCCGGTGATGAGGTGATCGTACCCGGTTATACATTTTTCGCTTCCTGTGCGGCGGTCATTGCAGCCAGGGCCATTCCTGTGATTGCTGAGGTTGATGATTCGCTGACATTGGATCCCGACGATCTGGGGAAAAAAATCTCTCCCCTGACCAAAGCCATCATCCCGGTTCATATGAGGGGAGCACCCTGTGACATGGACAGGATCAGGTTAATAGCCGGAAAGTATAACCTTAAAGTACTCGAAGATGTTGCGCAGTCGACAGGTGGCAGCTATAAAGGTAAAATGCTGGGCAGTTTTGGTAACATGGGTGCCTTTAGTTTCCAATATCATAAAATCATTACTGCAGGCGAAGGGGGAGCTGTGACCACTGATGATATGTTGTTATATGAAAGAGCCATGGCATATCATGACACTGCAGCCTGCTGGCGTCCGGGAGGCCCTGAGAAAAGATTTGTCAAAGCACGCTATCAGGGTGAGCTTTTCCCGGGTGTAAATTACAGGATGAATGAGATTACAGGAGCAATCTTAAGAGTTCAACTCGGAAAACTGGAGTGGTTGCTTGGTAAAATAAGGCAAAACAAAGCAAGGATCAAGAATGCAATAAATGGTCTGAAAGGGATTGAATTCAGAAGGTTGAATGATGCTGAAGGGGATACCGGAATCGTACTTATATTTTTCCTGCCCGACCCGGAGATAACCGGCAAATTTGCTGATGCCCTCAAGGCTGAAGGCATTGCTGCTTCGTCATTGCATAATAAAAGTGTACCAGACTGGCATATTTATAACCATTGGGAAATGATCCTGAATAAATGGACCGCCACACCGGAAGGATGCCCCTATACCTGCCCTTACTACACCAGTAAAGGAGGCCATACTGAATACAGTGCCGATATGAATCCAAAAACCCTGAATTACCTCCAGAGGTCGGTTCATATTGATATACCTCCGCAAATGACGAATGACGATTGTGATATGATTGCTGATGGAATCATTAAGGTTGCTAATGCTTATCTTTAAACCATTTATTGGAATTTAAAGATCAGTCGTCTCAGAGTTCAGGCTGTTTCATGATGATTTCATCGGAATGCAAGATCTCCTAAAGACAACACAGGACAGCTCACCGCATCTAAAGCGGGTATTAGGTTTATGGGATTTAGTATTCTATGGTATCATAGTTATCACCATAACGGCCCCCCTGCCAATTTTCGGGATTGTCAGTATCCAGGCAAGAGGGCACGTCGTCACCAGCATACTGATCGCAATGGTTGCGATGCTTTTCACCGCTGTCAGTTATGGACGGATGGCCAGCGTTTATCCACTGGCCGGTTCAGCCTTCTCTTACGTTGGCAGGTCGATCCATCCTGCTGCAGGCTTCCTTACCGGCTGGGGGATGGTTATGGATTATATGTTAAATCCGATCCTGTGTTCTATATTCTGCAGCAAGACAATGATGAATGTTTTACCAGGGATCCCCTATGCTGTGTTTGCAATATTCTTTGCATTGTTATTCACCGTCCTGAACCTGAGAGGGATTAAGACAAATGCCAGGAACAATCAAATCCTGGTAATTGTCCTGAGCATAGTCGTACTAATATTTTTAATATATGGAATCCGGTACCTGATCAAATTGCCAGTTCATACACCCAGCGAGTTTATCAAACCATTTTATGATCCGGCAACCTTTTCTTTGTCTGCAGTTTTATCAGGCACCTCCATTGCAGCCCTGACATATATAGGATTTGACGGTATTTCAACCCTTTCGGAAGAGGTCAGGAATCCACGCAGGAATATTATGCTGGCAACAGTTCTGACCTGCTTTTTCACAGGGATAATTGCATCCCTGGAAGTATATGTGGCCCAGCTTGTATGGGGAACATGGGGGGATTTTCCTGATGCTGACACAGCCTTTGTATTTGTTGCAAAAAAAGCCGGAGGCGACCTGCTTTTCCAACTCATTAATATCAGCCTGCTGGTCTCAATCATGGGGGCCGGAATTGGAGCCATGCTTGGAGCTGCGCGGCTGCTTTACGGCATGGGGAGGGAAAATGCTTTACCCCGGAAGTTTTTCGGAATGGTGGATCCGAAAAGATTCATACCCCGCAATAATGTCCTGTCCGTCGGAGCTGTAACCCTAATCGGTGTATTTGTACTCAGCTTCAAACTTGCCGCTGAGATGCTCAATTTTGGTGCGTTTATCGCTTTCATGGGAGTTAATCTTTCTGTCTTTTTCCATTTCTTTATTAAGGAAAAAAACAGAAGATTCATCAATATCGTCCCTCCTTTAATCGGTTTCCTGTTTTGTTTTTTTATATGGATAAACCTGAGCATTCATGCCAAAATTGCAGGTTCCATTTGGGTGTTGGCGGGTATGATCGTTGGATTTATTAAAACAAAGGGATTCAGAAAGGATCTGTTTTCTTTTACCACACCGGTTGATTGAATAAGATTTAGTGAGTATTGTAATTCTTCATCAGAGTTCACGGTTTACCCTGTGAAATAATTTTGCTGGCAGAATTGCTTCGCATTTCACAAGGTGAAAAGTTCAAGGTCAATGCGTTGAAGTGTTTAAGCGATTAAGTGGATAAGGGATTAAGAGGAGACAGGAAAAAGCGGAGAAAGGCTTTGACGAATACTGGTTTTCAAATAGTTTCCGGTCTGTTTCATGTTTTATTTAATTATCTTGTATAACTTAAAATTTTTCTGCCCGTGAAAAGGATCTTTATTATTCTGTGTCTTGTGCTCTCATTACCAGTTGCCAGGTCACAGCCATTACCGGCATTGCTGAGACACACAATTATTATTGATACAGATTGTGGCTTTGACGATATGCGCACCATAAGTTTATTGATGGCCCGTCCTGAAATTACCATTAAAGCAATTTTGACATCAGACGGTTCTGTCACACCCCGGGAAGGTGTTGAAAAGGTCTTTGCCCTGTTGCATGAGTTCGACCGCGACAGCATTCCTGTTGCCTGCGGTGATGTGGTGAAAGGGATTAATCCACCCTGGCGTCAGTTTGCCACGAATATTGGCTGGGGAAGTGAAAATGTCCGTCGGAAAACAGATTTAAAAGGAGCGGATTACCTTTTAAGACTTTTAAAATGTGGAAATGAAAAAATCACCCTGGTTTGTATTGGTCCCCTCACCAATGTAGCAAATGCGATAAAGAAAGATGCGAATCTGTTGTCAAAGATCGAACGTGTAGTCTGGTACAACGAATCAGTGAAACCTTTGCAGGGATTTAACTATGAGTGCGATAAGGAAAGTGCAAACCAGCTTTTCAAAACAAATGTAAGAATTGATGTCATTTCAGACCTTAATTCCGGAAATGCGCTATTCGATAATTCACTGGTTGCCATATGTAAACAATCCAAAACACGACTGGCAAATGTTTTGAATTATGTTTTCAGTCAGCAATCTGTGATTGAAAAACTGAATGAGAACCACTTCAGACTTTGTGATGATCTTGTGGCTCTGTACATAACAAATCCCGAACTATTCGGTATGAATGTCGATATAAATAAACTGAATATCAGGTATAACAAGGACTATGACGTTCCGGGTGTAAAAGAAGCCATAGGTGATATGATAAAAGGCGTTTATGTTTCTGAACGCAACGTTGTATTTAACAGGTTCCCGGTACAAAGGGAGCTGTTCAACTACGATATCCGTTCAATAATTGATTCTGCAATCGCACGCTATGGCTATGAGGAATGGAAAGCCAACGTGATGACAGATGAATTCCATGGTCACCTGGGGGTATTTTCAATAGTCGGTGCTAAAATGGGTATTAAAGCACGTGAGTTATTTGGTGTCGGACCCGATATGCTTGAGGTGACCTCATACGCCGGTACTAAACCACCTTATAGCTGTTTGAATGATGGGATACAGGTAAGTACGGGTGCAACGTTAGGTATGGGGATGATTCATCTGGTTTCTGATACGATTGCTCAGGCATCAGCTGTTTTCACCTATAAAAACCGTTCTGTCCGGATCAGTCTCAAAAATGAATATCTCGAACAAATTGATACGGATATAAATGAAGGGATTGTCAAATTTGGTTTAATGGATGATGGCTACTGGAAGCTTATCCGCGCTAATGCCATAAAATACTGGCTTGAATGGGACAGGAACGAGATATTTGACATAGTCGAAAAACCTGAAACTAAGTAGTTCAATGGTCAAGGTTTACCCTGTGGAATACTGCTTTGCAGTCCCGCCTCCGGCGGGAATTCCACAGGGTAAAAAGTTCCCCGCCTGTCCCAGTCGGGCGGGAAAGTTCTAAATCAATTGGTATGGACCCAAGGGCAGCGCCTCCGCAGAGTAGCTCCTTGCTTCGCCGAAGCGGCTACGCGAAGGCACAGTCAGCGCTCGCGGAAGCCCTGGACCCGAATTCCGGAGCAGCGCCTCCGCTGAG
>Ga0172366_10002733_pt1 | contig 13859 bp, 8 predicted proteins | sample LakKivSesite69cm_FD_114533 | JGI IMG/M metagenome (GOLD analysis project Ga0172366, IMG submission 114533) | Sediment microbial communities from Lake Kivu, Rwanda - Sediment site 69cm | ecosystem: Environmental > Aquatic > Freshwater > Lake > Sediment | place: Rwanda: Western Province, Lake Kivu... | reverse complement strand
CGGCTGCGGGCAAACGCGTGTCGTTATTTCCTTTTATTGTTTTATTTTTCATAATAGGATCCTCGCTTGTGCGGTTTTAAGGAGATCCAACCGGGCCAGGCGAGCTGATTGCCATAAAACAAGCCAATCCACGTGAGAATCTGCTTCCCGAGTCCTTCCCGCTGTCCTAATGCAATGATGAGGCTGAATTTTTAACCATAGCTTCATGAACAATGGAAATCCCGTCAATAAAGGCCCCAGTCACGTCCATTCCTTTTTGAAGTCCCCTCGCGCCAAGGAGATCTGTCGAAACGCTTCAACACCCAAGTTATAGTTATTTTTAAATAATAAAACGCAATATCTGGTTCTGGTAGGTGTGTACCTTGGTCTTCAATCTTATTGGATTGGGCATTAAAGCACTTCGCGGCGGTGCTGCTGCGTACAATGCTGTCAAGAATAACCAGTTGAAGAACAAGATCGTGGCAAAGTACGAGGAAATTCGGCAAACATATCTCAAGATGATAGAGTGCTTTCAATCCAGCAATCCAGACGTCCGGGTGCAAGGAGTAGACTATTATAACAAAATCCCGGAATTAGCTCGCGAGTATGCCGAACTCATAGCACAAGTGAATGACCGATCCGTGCAAAATCAGCTAGCGAGCGCGCTGGATCCGATAGCCGAGCACCACAAGAAGATCGGGGATGTCTTTCGCGAGCTGGCCGAAAAGGAAAAACTGTCCAAGCAAATGCCTGCAACCCCTCCAGCAACCCCCCCAGCAGCCCCTCCAGCAACTCCCCCAGCACCCCCGGTCCCGGTACAAGTGCAACCAACACCTGCACCAACACTAGCAGCGTTGCCGACCACCCCCGTCAAGCCAATTATATCAACAACATCAAGCACGCCAAGAACATCACCCGCAAGCATTTCTAACCCGCTTGCCGGTTCAATTCCGTTTTCAAAATCGTACAGCGGCACCGCGCAAACAAGGACAGTTACTGCACCCACCACCACGCCGGGCTGGATCGATCAAGGGCGCCACTTTCTCGCGCGTGGTGACATCGAAAATGCAAAAAATTGCTTTCAAGAAGCACTTTCAAAGGGATCGAACGATCCAGATGCAAAGCTGTATTACGGTGCCGCTTGCTTCGAGTCCGGCGATTATTACGAAGCGCAGCAAATGCTCAGTTCAGCCGTCAAACAATACAAGAAACAACTCGCCCTCCCCTTTTCTGGTCTTTCAAATACCGCAGTGAAGGAATTCAATGACCACATCAAATTTGCGGAGGATATGCTCGACAAGATCGTCGACAAATTGAAGGAGAAAGAGGAAAGTACATCCGAGGAATTGGAGAAAGTGTCCAAGGTGCAGGCACCGGTCTCGATATCTGACGAGGGGGAAGTGCAACCTAATCCCGAAATCAAATTACAAGCATTCACGAGAACCAGGCCCATAACAACCGCGAAGCCTACGGCAAGTGTGCGCCCGCTACTCAAGTTGGATGTTCCTGCGGCAACGGACCTCGATTCAATTGAAGAAAAAGGATCCATCCAAGAATATGCTAATGACTTGGCTCTTGATACTGAACAAGGCGCTGCCGAAGCAGATAACGCCGGAACCGTAGATGAACAGGTAACCAATTTCGACATAACTGCGCTCAGCGAGGAGCCAATTTCTCCAGAGCCGCAACCAGAACCGGAACCTGAGCCTCAAGTCGAACCTAAGGCTGAACCCGAAAAAGCGCCTCCGATCAAGAAGGAACCAAACTTCGCTTGCCCCGGTTGCGGGAAGTTCTACAAGATCCACGCTCCGAACCCGGATCTCGTTTATGCTTGTTCCGAGTGTGGATTGCCCGTCAATCGCGTTTTCAAGTGCCCGCATTGCTCGCAGCACATGGCCCTCCCCCAGGACCAATTCAAGCAAGTCATCGGGATATCGATCCCGTGCGTGTACTGCAACGAACCGTTCACGCCTTGAACGATCCGTCACGCCGTGTCGATATAATTAGCGCCCGCTAGGGCACACAAGTAATGTTCGATTTATTTCAGAAAATCGTATATAGTATCATTCTTTCGGCGCATCGAGCACCACGTCCTGGCGCCGCAGCTCGGCCTGCAATATTTTCACGTCGAGTGCCCGCGGTTCCACGCCGTGCTTCACGCAAAGCGCCGCTGCGACGCCCGATGCCTGGCCAACGATCAGCGTGGAAGATATGCCTCGATGCGAGTTCAGCGCCGTGAGGTGCTCATCGGCATCCTCCGTCTCGACGCTCACGCAGCGGGACCCGAATAGCAAGCCGTCGACGTTCGCGGCGACCAGGCACCGGTAAGGGATGTCGTATCCGTATTCCCCGCCCGGCGCGCGGCGCCCGACATCGTGCCCCGTGTGGCGGCCGACGACGTCATCGAACCGCCGGTGTTCCACGATGTCCGCCCGCGTGAGCCGATACACCCCGTTCGGGATCCGGGTCTGGCGGAAGCCGATGGACGAGACCGTCCGGTCGATGAAAGACGCACCCCACCCGGGCAAGTAGGAATGCACGCGGGCTTGCGCCGCCACGGCCTTCAACTGCCCGATCTCTGCCTTGGACACGAGAAGCGGGTCGACCTGGCTCCAGCGGAAGCTCGGGCCTTCGATGGCGAACGTGCCGAGATGTTTCATCTTGCCGCCGCATTCGACCTTTCGCGTGCGGACGGTCTTCACGTAAAAATTCACTTGCGGGACGGCACCAGACTTTTCGAGTTGATCTATGAGCCCGGGTTCCTTGTCGAAGGCCTCGTCCATCACGGGCGTGAACCCCTTGCACAAGATGGTTTTACCCTGATTTACGTGGTCGAGCATCTGCTGCTCGTTATTGGGGTAGAAGGGCGTGCCGCCATGCTTGCCGAAGACTCCATCCTTCACGAACGTTTCCAAATCGACGCCACCGATCCACGCGTATGCTTGCATGGCCATCGCCTGCACCTTGGGAACGTGGGCCTCCCCCATCCAGTACGACACGTCCGCGTTCGCGGAGCAGTCCACGACGATCTTCGCCTTGATCGCATATCGCCCGTTGATGGTCTCCACGAACACGCCGCGCGGGGCTGGTTTACCCGTTGACTTGTCCGGCGGCAGCACGTTCACCGCCCGCGCGTGCAGCAAGACATCAACACCTGCTTCCTCGCACATCTCGACCAGCACGAGCTTGATATCCTCGACCTCGAGCGGCACGTCGTTGCTTGCCCTGCCGTCGGGGACGTCCTTGAAAGGCGGGCCCTTGCCGTCGAGCCATTCCTTGAATAGCGGGTCGCTATGGCCCTTCTCGACGATCCGCCGGATCATCTCCTTCCCGATGCCGCGGGCGATGACTTGCCCCGCGTTGTTCGTGAACTCGCGGAACTCCCAGTGAACGACCATGCAGCCAACCGCTTGGCCGCCCAAAAAACCGTTCTGCTCGACCAGCAGCACCTTGGCAGCGGGATTCGCCCGCTTGGCCGAGACAGCCGCTGCCACCCCGGATTGCGACCCGCCGATCACGAGCACGTCGGTCGTTGCCAGCACGGGCACCTGCCGCGCGGGCTCGGTTATGGTTTCAGTGACCATGTTCCTCGCTCACGGATCCACGTGGGTGCGTATAACCCTTCGTGCGAGTGCATTCTTATTACCATGCGAGTTGACGGACGATCATGCCAGGTACATCACACATCGTCTTTTGCCTGGGCCTCTCCTTATTCCTTTTCAAGGCCACCCACGGCAAGTTTTCCGCAAAGCACGCCCATCATCTTCACGGTCAACACGCTCGTCGGCCCGGACATGTTCGGTTTTCTCGAATGGGGAGATCCGGTTTACTGGTTCTTCCACGGGTACGGGTGGATCGTCGTTGCCATCCCCCTCGCGTTCGCCTGGTCTATCTTCACGATGTTCTCGCTCCGGTGGGTGCCGTTCAAGGTCACCAAGCGGGATCCTGCCAAGGAGGCAATCATCACGATCCCGGAAGTCTTTTGCTTGATCGCGGCTGGCGGAATCTCACACCTTTGCATCGACATCATCGGCCACCCGCCTACCGTGATCATCGACAGTAACGTCGTCCCGTGGGGCGCCATCTGGTTCGGCGACAACTGGTGGTTTTCCATCGACTCGATACTAGCAACGGGTGATTTCCCGTGCGGCCAAACCGGATTGCCCGGGTTCTTCCCGTACCTCGTGTCCGTCCTTGCCATCACGCTCTTGCTCATGATGTTCGTCATGCAGCGGAGCAGCAAGCACTTCCAGATCGCGTCGGTCATCGCCATCCTGGCCGCCGTCGTGCCGCTCGTCATTGCCTTCGTGGGCCCGCTCTTGTCCGGATCCGAACCTGTTGCGTACCAGCTAACCGGCGGGGAAGCAGATCTTGGCGTCGATGTTTTCATCGGCTTGTTTTTCTTCGTGCCGCTCGTTTTACTCTGGATGAGTTACGATGGCATTCCTTTCGTCAAGAAGCGTGGCTTGCGCGCTGCCATCGAGCGCATCGAGGCGGAAGAGCGTGCCAGCGCGAAGCAGCGCGTCGCGGAAGTGATCGCTGCCGCGAAAACGCGCGAGAATCGAGACTAGAAAAAAAGATGCTCGCTCCTACTTCCCTACCTTTTCCTTCCATCTCGCGTACAAGTCGCGGATAACGCCGTACGCGAGCTTCGGGCTGCGGAACTCGTCGACCATGCCCTTGTTGTTGTAGCTGCGCGGGCGCCCGTCGGGACGATCGGGCAGATCGACCCGCGTGTCCGAGTACATCCACGTCCACGTGCCGCCGATGAAATCGTCGTGCTTCATGCACTCGGAGATGTAGTACCGCAAGAACTCTGCCTGGTAGTCCTCCGACCACTTGGACGCTTGCCAGCTGCGGTACCCGCGCAAGCCCTCGGCGCCGAACTCGGTCAGCACGATCGGCCTTGGCGGCCCGAGTTCGTGGTTCTCGTCGAGCAAGATCTCGTGAACCAAGTTCACCTCTTGCATGAAGTCCGCCATCTCGCCGCTGTACCATCCCTTGTACATGTTCATCGTGACGAAATCGGACAGCACGTGACAGCGATCCATGGCCCCCTTGTTCGACACGTGGATGACCATGCGCTCGCCCTTGTCGACCGCCCGGACGTGCTTGTACAGCGCCTCGTGGAAGGCGAGGCCCTCCCTTGTCTCCGTGTGGCACTCGTTGCTCACCGACCACGCGACCAGGCACACGTGGTTCTTGTCCCGGTCGTGCATCTCGTCGAAGTATCGCTTGGCCGTCGCGAGGACGCCCGGGTCCGCCATCGTTGGCGCGTCGAGCGAGTAGGCCGGGATCTCCTCGACGAAGAGGAGGCCGAGCTCGTCGCAAAAATCGAGCAATGCCTTGTCAACCGGGTGGTGCGAACCGCGGAAGCAGTTGATGCCGGCACCCTTCATCTTCACGAGATCCTGGTACCGGAGGGCATCTGGCAGGGCGAGGCCAAAGTCCGGGTGATCCTCGTGCCGGTTGGTGCCGAGCATGACGAAACGCTTGTTGTTCAGGTAGAATTTCTCCCCGCGTATCTCGAACTTCTTGAACCCCCACTTCCACGTGCGCTCGTCGACCTTCTGGTTCTTGCCATCGAGGATGCGGAACGTAACGCGGTATAGAGCAGGGGAATCGGGAGACCAGAGCGTGATGACGGAGGGGTCGAGTGCCAGCTCGAAGTCTTGCTCTGCCTTGCCCCCCGCGACGACCGTGACCATCTCGATGGCCGACACGAGCTTCTTGCCGGTGGAGCCGTCCGCGAGTTCCACCTGCACCGCGCCGGGGAGGCTCGCGGGGGACCGGTTCTCCATCACGACGCAGGCGAGCAGCGAGATCTTCGCGGGCCTGGCCGAATCGCCGTCCGGGAACTCCATGGGGCCCCGGATCTCGTAATCCGAGATGCGCACGAGCGGCTTCACGACGAGCTTCACGCCCCGGTGGATGCCGTTGTAGTTGAACCAGTCGACCTTGCGCGTCCAGGGCAGCCAGTCCTTGTGTCCCCATGAGTTATCGACGAGCACGACCAGCTGGTTGTCCTCCGATCCGGAGGGGTCGTGGTTCAAGAAAGCGCCGACATCGAACGAGAATTCCGTGTACCCGTTCTCGTGCTGGCCGATGTACTTGCCGTTCAGCCAGGCAGTCGCCTTGTAGTTCACCCCGCCGAACTTGAGGCTGACGAGGTGATCACCTGCCCCCGCGGGGGTCTTGAAGGAGACCTTGTAGAACACCTTGCCGAAGAACCTGAACAGCGACTTGTCGTGCAAGTTCGTGACGGACGGCACGATGCACTTTTTCCACGGCCTCGTCGCCACGAGGTCGCCCAACCGCGCCTCGAACGCCGGCCCGTCAACCTCCTTGAACTCGTTCTTCGTGTCGGCGAAATATGCCCAGATCCCATCAAGGGAGATCTCATGTCTCATGGAGTGGTCCGTTGCGCCCTAGAGATATAAACCGATGGACGATAAAAGAAGGGACTAGATCTTGCCTTGCTTCGTTTTTACTTTCTGTGCCCATTCCGCGAAGTAAGTGTCCAGCTCGGTGATGAAACCGTTCGTGTCGCCGTTACTGAAATCAACGTAATCGCCATCTATCTGGAAACCAAATTGAGCAGCCCAGTCTATCATCTTGCTCGAAAAAGTTTTCTGGTCGATGCCCAGGGCATCGCGCATCATGTCCAGCCGGAGCCGCTTGGAGACTTGCATCATCTTCTTGATCTTGCTCACGGCTTCCTTCTCGATGATGGCCTGGCTATCCTTGATCGTCATGCGGCGCACGTAGGCGGCGCTGGTCTCGACTGGTTCCGGTGCGAGCCGCTCGGCCTCGATCCTGAACAGGTACAGCTCGCTGCCGGCTGCGGCGGCCAAGAGCGCGTCGCTGCCCTCCCCGCCGAAGCCCGTGAAGCCATCGATGCAGCCTACCTTCTGCCCGAGCTCGACCTTCCCGACGACCTCGCCATCCGGCGTGTATATCCGCAAGGCACCGGCCTTGTCTCCGACGGCAAGGAATGAATGCGAGCGGAACTGGATGAACGCGATGCTGGTGCCCCGTTCCTCGATCTTGAACGCTGGAACGAGCTTGCCGGCCAGGTCGAGCATGACCACGGACCCGGACCGCAGCAAGACGGCGATCCGCGCGTCCGGCACGTTCTTCAGCCAGCAGATTGCCACGTCCACGATCGGCTCTTCCATGGTGAATTCCAGCTCGATGGCGCCGGCATTGTCGAGGACGAGGACTTTCTTGTTCTCGAGCCCGACCACGATTTCCTTGCGGGCGTCGCCGTGCAAGTCTCCCAGCTCCATGCAGATCACGGGCGATTTCGCGTTGGTCGTCCACACGGGATTGCCGCTCATGTCCGTGACCCGCACGAACCCGTCCATGTCGCCGGAGACGAGCTCGACGACGCCTTTCTTGGTCACCGAGGCAGGCTTGAAGGTCGTGATGCTGGGCGAGAATTCCGTCACGAAGAGCTCGTTCCCCTTCACGTCGAACACCCGCATCTCGGCAGAGAACGAGCAGCCGACGATCTCCGGTTTCTGGTCGCCGACGAGGTTCGCGATGGCGCAGCTGTAGATCGCTTTCTTGAAGGTGCGGTTCCACGCTTGCTGGAACTTGAGGGTTGTTTTTGCCGACATTGCCGCTCGTTTTAGTCGTCGTTTTTACGGAACATGATAATAAACGCGCAAGCATAGAAGAAAAAAAGGGGATAAAAAGCTCACGCCTCCTTGCCTTCTCTTGCCTCTTTCTTGCCCTCCTCCTGGACAGCCTTGACCAGCCCCTTGAACGCCCGTGTCAAGCTCCCGATCTCGTCGTCTTTTTCCTCCAGCTCGCGATCGAGCTTCGTGCCGATGTCGCGCGACGCGGCGGTCTGCTTGATGTCTTCGGTGGACAATTTCAGCGCCATGTCCGTGAGTTTCTGGATGGGTTGCACCACAGAGTTTGCAATGCTGATGCCGATCCAGAGCGAGAAGATCAAGATGACGGCGACGATGCCGAGCATCACGACGAGCTGGATCCCGAGGTTCAAGGTAACTTGCTGTTCCAGTGCCCGCACAGGTGCGAGGATGTCCTCTTTTGGTACGAGCACCCCGACGGAATAGCTGGATATGGGAACGGGGTTATATGCGAGGTACCATTCCTTGCCGCCTTTCGTGACTTCTTTGAAACCTTCCTGCCCGTTGCGCATGGCCGTGACCGTGGCCGTGGGTATCGCGGGCTCGATCGTACCGATTTCCGGGCCGGACTCATCCGTCGGGCTGGCCGTATAGGCCGGGTGGGAAACGACGAAGCCACCATCGTCGATCAAGAACGCGTAGCCGTTGGTCGTGGGCTTGAAGGCGCTCACCAGCTGCGTGACCGTGTTGATCGTGAGATCCATACATAGCACGCCGATGAGATTGCTGCCGTTATACACCGCGCGGGAGATCGTGATCATGAACCCTTGGCCGCTGGGATCGTTGTAAGGGGGGGTCCATTGCACGGCACCTCCAGCGTCCCTCGCGTCCGTGTAGTAAGCTTCCTCCCGGAGATCCAAGCCCACCGGCGAGTTCTCGATGTACCACGGGAAGATGAAGTACTCCGTGTCGTGCCATGGCATACACCGGTCGAGCCCGATCGCGAATTCCATGTAGATCCACGTGTATTGCGGCTTGGTTTTCATGAGGCTGCTCATCGGGATGTCGAGGAATGCCGAGCGCTCCACCGCGTCCTTGAACGTCTCGTTCATCCCGCTGGGGCTGTTGCCTGTCATGTTCGCCAATGCCGTGGGGAAGATGAGGTAGTGGGAATAAGTGAATGACACGTCCATATCATACAAGCTCGAATAGGCTGCATCCTGGGGGCGGTTTGCAGGGAAATCCAAGGGGGATACGAGCGCGGACCCGTTCACGATCACCGGAATGACGGTGCCGTTTTCCGCCTCGACAGTCGTGTCGACATGTGCCATATGATAATATGAGGCGCGAGTGCCAAGTTCGTCGCGAGGAATCGCCCAGAGTCGCTCCGTGTAAACAGCGAGCGACTCGAGGTCGTAGACCGCGTCTTGCAACTGGTTTTCGATGATCTGGGCCGTCGCGTTTGCTTGGTCCCTCATGCTGCCTTGTACTTGCTGCGTGAGCGTCGCGCTGGTCTGGCTCGATGCCGTGGTGCCTACCACGCCGATGAAACCGCCTGCTATTGCCGCGATGCTGCCGAGGGCGATGATGCTGAAGAGCGCGTAGGTCATGAGGATCTGCTTTCGCAGGCTCCCTTTTTGTTTCTGTTTCTGTGGCATGCTCATGTTCATCCCTCCTTCACTCCGGCGTGAAGCCCTCGATTTCCGAGGACGCCATGATCTCTTTCACCTTCTTGAACGCTTCCTCGATTGCCTTCTTCACGTTCTTGGCCGAATAGATCTTGATATACTTGCCACGGGGCGTGGATTCGACGATCTGCGTCATCTCGTTGTGCACCATCTTCAGCTCGGAGCCGACCCCGATCAGCACGAAGTTGAGCGGGGGGCTGATGCTCTTGATGAGCTTGGCAAGGGTGTTCGGGTTGTATTGCTTGGACATGTTGTCTTGCCCGTCGGTCAGTGCCACGATCCACCGCTGCTCCTCGGGTGGCGTGGTCTTGAGCATCTCGATCGCGTAGGCGACCGCATCGTAGAAAGCGGTCTGGTATGGCGTGCTGTCGAGGTTGACGAGCGTCCCCTTGATCTTGGCGATGTCCGTGCCTTGCTTGCGCGTGAGCGGGAGCAGCGGGTTGATGATGGAATGGAACCCGATCACGGCGACCTCGTCGCCGATGTTGATCGTCTCCTCGAAGACCTCGAGCGCGCCGCTGCGCGAGGCCGTCATCTTTCCCTCGGCTTGCATCGAGCCTGACTGGTCCATGACGAACACGACCTCCTTGGGCTTGACGAGCATCGCGTTGACCTTGGCAAGCTCCGCTTCGGCCTTGTGCAGGGCGGTCGTCGAGTCCATCGAGTCGTAGAGCTTGACCATCTGCACGAGCACGTTCTTCATGAGCGGGTAGTTCTGCAAGCCTTCCGCGGACTTGAGTGCCTTCTTGTAATGCGATTCCGCGCCCTCTTGGTCGTTCGTCGATTGAGCCAGGCGGCCCAGCTGGAACTCGTCTTCGGCGATGCCGCCCTCGTTGCCGAGGTCGCTGTCGATTTTGAGCGCCTCCTCGAGGTACTTCTGGGCGGGCTTCCATTGCTGCCGGAGCATGTTCAAGATGCCGAGGTTCCGGTTGCGAGTGGCGATGCCCTTCTCGTCACCCAATTCCTTGTCGATCTGCAAGGCGCGATCGAGGTCAGCCTTCGCGGCATCGTAGTTCTCCTCCGCGAGGAAGAGCAAGCTGCGGTTGTTGTACCGCGCCGCGAGGCCCGCATGATCGGACTGCGACTCGCCTATCTGGATGGCCTTGTCATACGACTCCTTGGCCTTGTCATAATCGGCCCATTGCCGGTAGATGTTGCCCAGGTTGTTGTGGGACATAGCTTGCCCGCGCAAGTTGTTCGTGGTCTCGAAGAGCTCCAGGGCAGCCTTGTAATTCGTGTACGCGAGGGACATGTCGCCTCGGTAATAGCTCTTGTTACCGAGGCGCATGGTCGTGAGCAAGTTCTGGAACGACATGGCCAGCGTGCCGAGCTCGTCGCCACGGGATTTCGCGTCCATCGGGATCTCGTTCGTGAGATCCCCCTTGGTCATGTTCTCGATGGCGCCCGTCAACGCGACGATAGGCCGGGTGATCGACTTGGACACGCGGATGACCATCAAATACATGACAAGGAAGATCGCCGCCGCGATGCCGACGAAAACGATGATGGCAATGGTGTTGAGGTTTGACAAGGCACCTTGCAGCTGCGTGCCCGGCGTGATGATCTCCGAGTAGGGCACGAATGACAGTATGTACAAGTTGGAAAAAACGTATGTATTTCCTGCACCGACGGGGGCATAGCCCATCGTCCATTGTTTGCTCGAATTCGTGAAGAGTCCCGTTCCGGTTGCGCCTGAAATCGCGATGTTGGTTAACGCGGTCCATGCCGCAGAGGGGGAGAGCCCTAATTTCTTGATCAATTCATCACGTGCTTGATTTTCCGCCATGCCTGGATAAGACAAGACGTCTTTTGCGGTATCGACCAGAGTGACGAAACCACTAGCCTGGATATCGATATTGTTCAAGTAATTACGTAATGCCGTCAAGCGGTACTCGATGGCGATGACCCCGATTGCCGCGCTAATTGAACTACGTATAGGCATCGCAATATAGATGGCAGGAAAAGTAACGGTTCCGAACGTCCTCACATGGCTCGCGCCGACAAAGATCGCGCCCGAGGATAATCCAAATGCGATCTGATACCAGGTCTCCGCGCTAAGGTTCTGGACTAAAGACCGGCTGTTGTTGATGTACGGGTACACGCGAGATATGCCGTTCGGGAAGACTTGCGTGATGGTCATATAACTCGTGTTATTACACATCCCGTCCATGGCATAATCCAGGTAGGCAGATTTATTGACCGTGTCTTGCCTTGCGGCATCAACGGCCGTTATATTCGCCCAATCAGAATAATCGAAATTCACGAGCATGCCCCCATACCGCGCCGATGAAATTCCTGTTAAAGGCCCGTTGGCATGGTAGGAGGGACGCGTTTCCGTGATGGCAAAGGTACCGTTGAAGATGGACAGCTCGTTTTGCACGAGCCGCACGAGATCGTTCCTCGCTTGGTCAATTTCCGCTTTCACCCATTTGCCCGCGTCGACTGAGCTGGTCTTGAGCGCTTTGAGGCCCTCTTGCTCGATGGACGAGGTACCTTGCGTGCCAATGTTTGCGGTGAGGGGGGAGATCTGTATAATTGCAATCCCGGCGAGGACACCCATCGGGATCAAGACGCAGACCAGGATCGTTTTCATGATGCGCTGTTGCAGCGTCCCGTGTCCCGTGAGCTTTTTAATGAAACCTTCTCCTTCTCTTGGCATTGCTATTCGTTCTCCGTGAAATCAATCATCTCGACAATGAAAATCGGGGTCTCTTTCCTCCACCCCGTCATCCATACCGTATTCTATCGCGACAAGAACCCGGATCACGTTATACGAAGATCCGGTTCTAGTTGAAAGAATATTGCTACCCCTTGTTTTTAAGCTTTAAACATATGCACTTCTGACCGTGCGGGTGTGAATGGATCGGGCAAGCACCTTCTTTAAGAAAAATTTTTGCACCAAAACTCGAAAAGAGAAAATGTCACGCTTCAATTCGCAGCACGCGCCCTCTTCAACAAGCCGATCAAGGCTTCGACGTCCGGGGCGATCGATCCGCCGGTGGCAGCGATGAAATGCTCGACCTGGAGGTTGATGGTCGAACCGATGTTATCCCCGCCGGGCCGGAAGTCTGTGCGTAGCCCGAAGATCATCTTCCCCTTGCCAGCCGCGTAGCCGATCTCCGCCGCGACGCCAGAGTCCACGTCGAAACCGCCATCCAGGATCGCGATGACGCACGTTGACCTCTCGATAGCTTCGGCATTTCGCTTCCCGATCTCTTCGTTGATTGCCCGGAGCTTTTTTTTCAACACGTTGAAGTCATTTTCGGTGGCTTGCAACCTGGCGATCTCCGCACCGAGGTTCTTGCTCGCCGTGAACGGTTCGAAGACCTCGAAGCCCTCGCGCTCCAGCCGCGCAGCAATCGCGGCGACTGCGGGGCGGGCCAGCATGCTGAACCCGAGGCTGTTGGCGAGATAGATCCGTCTCATGTCGATCAACATAGATATTGATCGACGGGCTGTATTAGATTGTCCGATCGTTCTTTTTCGTGATGCGAAATGGAGACCCTTAAAAACTATATCGGCGGTAAATTCGTTGAATCCAAGGGGACGGCTTTCCTCGACGCCATGAACCCCGCGAAGGACGAGATCATCGCGAGGGTGCCCATGTCCACCAAGGACGAGGTCGAAGCGGCCGTCTCCGCCGCGAAAGCGGCCTTCCCCGCGTGGCGCAACACGCCGGGCATCCAGCGGATACAGCCCATCATGAAGCTGCAAGCACTGCTCAAGGAAAACATCAAGGCACTTTCAGAGATCACGGTACAAAACCACGGCAAGGAGTGGGACGCCGCCGAGGGCGAGGTCGTGCGCGCCTACCAGATGTGCGAGGCGGCGATCGCCGTGCCCGAGCTACAGAAGGGCGAGTTCATGGAGGACATTGCGCTCGGCATCGACGAATACACCACCCGGGAGCCCCTTGGCGTCTTCGTGATGATCCCGCCGTTTAACTTCCCGGTCATGATCCCGTTCTGGTTCATGCCGTTCGCCGTGGCTGCCGGGAACACCTACATCATCAAGTCGAACGAGCAAACACCCGTCCCCATACAGCGAATCTTCGAGACGTGCATCGACAAGGCCGGGTTCCCGCCGGGGGTCATCAACTTGATCCACGGCGGGGCAGACGTGGGGGCCGCGCTCATCGAACACCCGGACGTGAAGGGCGTCTCGAGCGTCGGGTCAACGCCCGTGGCAAAGGCGATCTATACCAAGGCCACGGGCCTCGGGAAGCGCGCCCAGTGCCACGGGGGCGCGAACAACTTCCTCGTCGTCGACCACACGGCCAACATCGACAAGATCATGCCGAACATGATGAACTCGATCTACGGCAACTCGGGCCAGCGCTGCCTGGCAGGGAAGCACGTGGTCATCGTCGGCGATGCAGCGTTCTACGACAAGTTCAAGAACAAATTCACCGAGACTGCCAAGTCCTTGAAGGTAGGGTACGGCATGGACAAGAGTTCTTTCATGGGGCCGGTCTCGGCCAGGAAGAACCTCGACAAGCTCCTCCAGCAGGTCCAGAAGGTGATCGACGGCGGAGGCACGCTGGTCCTCGACGGGCGCGGCATCAAGGTGCCGGGCTTTGAAAAAGGATATT
>Ga0172366_10002732_pt1 | contig 13862 bp, 11 predicted proteins | sample LakKivSesite69cm_FD_114533 | JGI IMG/M metagenome (GOLD analysis project Ga0172366, IMG submission 114533) | Sediment microbial communities from Lake Kivu, Rwanda - Sediment site 69cm | ecosystem: Environmental > Aquatic > Freshwater > Lake > Sediment | place: Rwanda: Western Province, Lake... | reverse complement strand
AGAAAATTAACTCTTGACCATTTAGGAGAGGTAATTATTTATCCCCGATATCCTGACCAGGGAGAAGATATGGATTATAGTTTAAATCTTAGCCCTTCTCATTATTTAAAAAATGACCTTGAACTTTTAAGACGAACTAAAGAAATGGTAGATAGGGAAATATAAAGCCAGAAGACAGAATATAATAGATATCGTATTTCGTATATCGCATTATAAGATGTAGCGTTTAGCGGATAGCATTAAAGCTTAAAGCTAAAAACGTAAAGCGCAAAACCAAAACTTAAAACTTAAAATTAAAGAGTGCGGGGAACAAGTGCGGGTAAGAATGAGGAAACTGACGCTTTTCTTTATGCAATACGAATTCCTATACGCCAAACGTTCTATGGTAGTTATGTTTTAACTTTTAAATTATGGTTTTACGTTTTTCGCTTTTCGTTTTTCGTGTCTATGATTTATCTACCTCGTAAACTAAAAAATATATAATTACAAGAAGGGATTTTTAATGTTTTTTTATAAACTAAAAGATAAAATATTAATTTCCCAATCGGAATACAATGAATTAAATGAAATATCAGAAAAAGAAGCTAAAGAGAGCCAAGGAATAATTTATGTGCTGAACCAAATAAGCCCTCTAAAATCAAGAAGAAGTTTTAGTATTACCGATCCTTCTCTTATGTTTTTAAAAGAAGAGGGAATTCATTTATTGCAAAAACCCCAAAAAATTAATTATGATTTGCCTATATGGCTTAAAGAAAGAATAAAGGTAAAAAAGATAACTTCACTTAATACCGAGTATCCTAATTGGCAAGATGTATTAACTTATGAAGTTCCTTCCCGTTGGAAAATTAATATTATAGGATTGGGTAATGTAGGAGGAATCCTCCTTGCTGGTTTGAGATTATTAGGAGGAAGATATATTAAATCTATTGGAATATATGATAAAAATATAAATATTATAAAAAGATGGGAATTAGAAGCAAATCAGATATTTAATCCCTTTACCACTCAGATATATTCAGAAGTGTATGTTTTAAATGAAGAGGAGATTTTCAATGGTGATATGTTGGTATTTTGTGCTACCGTAGGAGTCCCTTCTTTAGGGGAAGAACAAGAAGATGTGAGAATGAGACAATTTAAAGGAAATTCTAAGATAATTTCTGATTATGCCCGAAAAGCTCGGGAAAAGTCGTTTAAAGGAATATTTGCAGTAATATCAGACCCGGTAGATTTATTATGTAAAACTGCCTTCTTAGCCAGCAATAAAAATAAGAGTGGAAAATTTGATTTTCAAGGATTAGCGGCAGAACAGATAAGGGGATATGGATTAGGGGTAATGTATGCTCGAGCGGTATATTATGCTAAACAATTTTCTAAAAATATTAAATACAGTCGAGAGGGTAGAGCATTTGGCCCACATGGTCAAGGTTTACTGATTGCCAACAGGATAGAAAAATACGATGAAAGGCTATCAGATATGCTTACTAATCAGACCTTAAGGGCGAATTTAGAGATAAGAAAAACCGGGTTTAAACCTTATGTGGCTCCTGCCTTATCCTCGGGGAGTCTTCCAATTATTGCCACCATCAGTGGCAAGTGGCATTATAGTGCAACCTTTATAGGGGGAGTATTTATGGGAGCGAAAAATAGATTGCATAAATCAGGAACTGAAATTGAAAGATTAGATCTTCCTACCATTTTAGTAGAAAAAATTAAAGCAAGTTATAAAGAGCTGGGCAATATTTTATGAAAAATTTATACATAGAGGAAACCATTTTATGGAAACTGTTTATTTGATTATACCTGGGACAACATCAAATAGTTTTGCCGATATTATCAAAACATCTATTAAAGATTATAACAAGGTAATTATTAAAACCTTTAAAGACATTACCGACTTAAGAAATAAGAAGATAGTTTTTGCTATAGAATTAGACGAATGTGGATTTAATGTTCCATTATTTGAAATACTTTTAAAATTGCAGGAAAAAGGGAATGATTCTCTTTTAGGTTCAAGGGCAGTAATTATAATCCAGAGTCCCAATGAACTGTTTACTAAAAATATGGCTCAAAAGATAATTTTTTTAGCTAATCAGATGGGATGTAGATTCTCTGGGCATCCAGTTGTAGAGGCTACCTGCAATCTCAATAATTTTATTACCTGGCAAAAAAATTATAATTTACCTCTTATAGGAATTTATCAAAAACAATCCAGGGAATTAGTAAGTAGATTAATGGTAGAGAATCTAATGTTGATTGATACCCCAAAGATATTAGTCCTACATTCGAGTTTATTTAAAACCTCTAATACTCTTATGCTCTGGGAAATGGTTAAGGATAAGCTTACTATAAAAAATTTAAGGGAGTTGCACGTAGAAAATGGTGCCATTGTAGACTGCCGAGGATGTTCTTATAAAACTTGTATCCATTATAGTGAGGAAAAAAGCTGCTTTTACGGAGGAGCAATAGTAAATGAAATCCTTCCAGCAATAGAAGATGCTGATAGTATAATCTGGTTATGCCCTAATTATAATGATGCTATATCAGCAAAACTTATGGCAGTTATAAATAGAATGACTGTACTTTATAAGAGAGTAAAATTTTGTGATAAAACTCTGTTTTCTGTTATTGTCTCTGGAAACTCAGGGAGTGATTGTGTAGCTGAGCAATTATTAGGAGCGTTAAATATTAATAAAGGGTTTAGACTACCCCCTTATTTTAGCTTAATGGCTACCGCCAATGACCCTGGTGTAATAAAGACAGTTCAAGGAATAGAAAAAAAAGCAAAGGAATTTGCTGAAAATATAATAAGAGAAATTAAAAAATAGAAGAATATGGATGATTTAATAGTATGCAAAAGGAAGATATTAAAAATTATACTTTAAACGAGCTAGCAAAAGAATTTAAAAATTATGGGGAAACAAAATATAGAAGTACACAAATATTTCATTGGCTTTATAAAAAAGATGTTGAAGACTTTAAAAATATGTCAGATCTACCTATAAAATTTAGAGATTTTCTTCAAGGAAACTTTTATATAAGTAATATAGAATTAGTGAAATTTGTAAAATCAAAAGATCAAACAGAAAAATATTTATACAAATTAGAAGACCAGAACTTAATAGAAAGTGTACTTATATTTTCTGGTACAAGGATAACTGAATGCATATCATCTCAAGTTGGTTGTAAATATAATTGCTTGTTTTGCGAAAGTGGTAAAAAGGGTTTTATTAGAAACCTTTCGGTTAGTGAAATTTTGAATCAAGTTATATTTGTAAAGAAAAAGAAAAAATCCAATCCTCACAACATTGTATTTATGGGAATTGGAGAACCTTTGGATAATTATGATAATGTTGTAAAAGCTATTTATATATTAAATTCTAAGGATGCTTTTAATATTGGAGCAAGAAAGATTACTATTTCTACTTGTGGAATAATACCAGCTATTAAAAAATTAGGGGATTGTGGTTGGCAGATAGAATTGTCAGTTTCCCTGCATGCCCCAGAAAATAAATTAAGGTCTTATTTAATGCCAATAAATAATAAATACCCTTTATATGATTTAATTAAAGTATGCAAGAATTATGCGGAAAAAACAAATAGACAAGTTACTTTCGAATATACTTTGATTAAAGGGGTGAATGACTCACTGAATTATGCTGATAAATTAGCTAAATTAATTATTGGATTTAATTCTAAAGTAAACTTAATAACTTTTAATCCTGTTCCTCATTCTTTGCTCCAACCATCTGATATTATCCAAGTAAACAATTTTAAAGATAACTTGATTGCTAACAGAATTCATACCACCATAAGACAGTCAATGGGTTGTGATATATGTGCTTCCTGTGGACAACTAAAGAGTGTATATCAAAGTTAATAATTAATTTTTAATAATTATTGACTTTCAAAATATATCTGATATACTTTTTAACGAAGATAATTATTGGATAAAGGGCCCATAGCTCAGTTGGTAGAGCAACCGGCTCATAACCGGTCGGTCCCTGGTCCGAGCCCAGGTGGGCCCACCAAAAAACTAATAGATTTTATTAGTAGCTGGGGTAACAAAAGATTTTATGAAAAAATGTAGAATTGATAAAATATTAGGGTTTTTCAGAAACCTTACTTCTTTTATGTAAGAAGTAAGGTTTTTTTATTTTAAAATACTCTATTGCCCTGAAGAGGGGAGGAATAGTTACTTGATAGAACAATTTGATATGCTGTTAGAATTACAAAAAATAGACAATGATATAGAGGAAGAAGAGAAAAAGAAAAGAAATTTGCCCTCGAAAGTAGAAAGAATTACTATAGAAATTCAAGAATTTAAAAATAATTTAACCAATAAACATGAAGATTATAAAGAATTACATATTAAGTTGAAAAGAAAGGAATTAAATTTATCTGATAAATCTAATAAAATCAAAAGACATCAGGAAGATTTATACGGAGGGAAAATAACCGATATCAAAGAGCTTAAACAATTACAAAAGGTAATAGCTAATTATGAAGAGGAAAAAAATAATATTGAGGATGAACTTTTGGATTTAATGGAAGAAATAGAAGATCTTAATAAATCGGTTAATAAACTTGAGGGAGATTTAAAAGAGAGAGAAAAGTATTTACTAAAGAGTCAACAGGAAATGGAATTAATGGCATCAAAAATAGAAGAGAGTATGAATTTTTTAAACATTAAAAGAGGGGAGATTTTAAGTAAATTAACAGATAATCGTCTTCTAAAAGAATATAGACTCTTAAGAAAAGAAAAACACGGAAAAGCAATTGTCAAGGTTAATAGTGCTACATGCCCAGGTTGTTATCTTGATCTTCCCAGTGATATTATTTATCAATTGAAAAAAGGTCAAACTATAATAACTTGCCCTAATTGTAACCGAATCCTGGTTTGGAAAGGGTAATTCAAGTCAATTGACTTCTTGAAAATAAAATGGTATTTTAGAATAGAAAAAAGAAAATAATTGGTAAGTAGATCAGGTAATCGCGGAAGAAAGATAATTTCTTTCGAGGAAAGTCCGAGCTCCATAGGGCAAAGTGCTGGGTAACCCCCAGTGAGGGTAACCTTAAGGAAAGTGCTACAGAAAATACACAACCCGGCACTCAAGCTTGAGTGCCGGGTAAAGGTGAAAAGGTAGGGCAAGAGCCTACCAGTTGTTAGGTGACTAACAAGCTTAGTAAACCCCACTTGGAGCAAGACCAAATAGGAAGAGTTGTGGTGGCCCGCTGAATCTTCGGGTAGGTCGCAAGAGGTGTAAGGTAACTTGCATCCTAGATAGATGATTACCACCCTTATGATTTAATAAGGGAACAGAACTCGGCTTATGATCTACTTATCAGAGTAGAGCAAAAAAGAGATATATGATAGAAAACAATATCCTGTATCTCTTTTTTTATTTATTTTTTTTCAAATACCCTCCTTAAGTAAATTAATTTTTAAAAATTAACTAATCTATCTTTCCCTAAAATAACAATTAGAATGCATTTACTATTAGAAAAAACAAGTTAAAACCGTCGAATTTTATATATTTTTCAAAAAAAATAAAATATTTTTCAAAAAAAAGAGGATTTTTTAAAAAGATGTAGTATACTAAATATAAATGGAGTAAAGTGGAGTAGAGTGGAGGATTTAATCTAAAGGAGCATTTATGTTTTTAGGACAGTATGAGCATACCATTGATGAAAAAGGAAGATTAATCGTACCTGCGAAATATCGGGAATCCTTAGGAGAAAATTTTATTATTACTTTTGGTCTCGATGTATGTCTTTTTGTTTACCCGCTTGAAGAGTGGAAAGTTCTATCTGAAAAATTAAAATTGCTTCCTTTGGGACAAAGAGATGCCCGAGCATTTAAGAGAATACTTTTTTCTCGGGCAACCAGTTGTACTCTGGATAATCAAGGTCGAGCGATCATTATGAAATATTTAAGAGATTATGCCCGGATCAAACGAGAAGTTATGGTAATTGGTGTTTTAGATAGGCTTGAGATCTGGAGTAAAGATATATGGCAAGGGTACTTTAAAGAAATTGAAGGTTCATATGAAGATATTGCTGAAAGGATCTATGAACAAGAAGGTTAATTTATGGCGAATTCCTTTCATACACCTGTACTAATAAAAGAAGTTTTACACTATTTAAATTGCAAAAAAGGAGGTGGTGTATATATTGATTGTACCTTAGGAGGTGGGGGACATTCAAAAGCTATTTTAAAAAATATATATCCTGATGGTTTATTGATTGGTATCGATCAGGATATAGAGGCAATTGAAACAGCAAGAGAAGGATTAAACACTTATTTCGATAAGGTTAAATTAGTTAAAGATAATTTTAAAAATTTAGAAAAAATTCTATCTAACTTAAAGGTGGAGGCAGTATCGGGGATAATCTTTGATTTAGGAGTGTCTTCCCACCAACTAAGAGAGAAGGAACGAGGATTTAGCTTTAGAGAAGATAGTCATTTAGATATGCGGATGGACTTGGCACAAAAGTTTGATGCAGATATATTGATTAATAGTTATACAGAAAAAGAATTAACTGAGATATTTGAAAAATATGGAGAAGAACGTTTTTCTAAGAGAATTTCTCGGTTGATTGTCATAGAAAGACAAAATAAGCCTATAACTACTACCAAGCAATTAGCTGATTTAGTAATAAGAGCTCTTCCTAAAACTAAGAAAATGGGGAAGTGGAGAATTCATCCAGCCACGAGGATTTTTCAGGCAATAAGGATAGAGGTAAACCAAGAACTTGATGCTTTAGAAAAAGGTTTAAAACAAGCAATTAAAGTTTTGGAAGACAGAGGCAGAATTTGTGTTATTTCATATCATTCATTAGAGGATAGGATAGTTAAAAATATATTTAAAGAAATGGAGAAAGAAGGAGTAGATAAAAAGAATTATGGATTGAAAATTATAATCAAAAAACCAATTAGGCCATCTTCAGAGGAAATAAAAAATAATCCTAAAGCAAGAAGCGCCAAATTAAGAGTAGCAGAAAAAATAATATCTGTATCTTGATTCGTTAGTTAGTTACTTAGTTAGCTGGTTAATTGGTTAATAAATTATTAGTATTAAACAAACTAACTAGCTAACTAGAAAACCAGTTAACTAATTTATCTTGTATCTTGTAGCATCGGGATTTCAAAGAAATTCCGATGGTAAAAGGTAAATTCTTTTTTAAACAAGGAATGGATTTTAACCAGATTGTCAGGAAAGGTATTGTATAAAACCGAGAAGAAATAACCAAAGGCATAGGGGTTTCAGGGGAGTTTACTCCCCTGATAATCTCGTCTTTATACTAACGACTAATTTGATTGTATGGCAAAACAACCTAAATATAATAAAGGGTGATAAAATAATGAGAAGAAATAAGGTAATAGCCAGCAGTAATTCTGAAGGTAAAAATATTTTAACTGTCTGTGGGGCATTTTTAATGTTGGTAGTTTTTGTCACTTCTGTAATTATTTTTTACATTTCTAATAATATCATCTTGACAGAGTTAGGATATAAATTTATAGAGCTGGAAAATTATAAAATAAGCTTAGAAGAACAGAATAAAAAGCTTGAACTTACCGTTGGGACTCTTTCTGCCTTAGATAGAATTGAAAAAATTGCTTCTAACCATTTAGGAATGATTAGGCCAAAAAAGGTTGAATTTATTGCTGCACTCCCTACTCCTAATATTAATCCAGTGGAAAATATAGGTGTAATCAGCGATAATTATGAAAAAGAAAAATATTTTTGGGCTAGTTTTGACCTAAAGAAATTAAATGAATTGATTTTATCAGTATTAAAATAATATACTTGTAGCAATAAAAGCTAAAAAAGGCGGGAATAGTTGTTGCTTTCTAAAGAAAAAAGAGAACGTATAACTTTTTTATTTATAATACTTATAGTTTTCTATTTTTTGTTAGTTTATAGACTATATAACATTCAAATTGTTCAAAGTAGTAAGTTTAAAGAAATTGCCCAACAAGAACATCTAACTTCTTTCTCTATTGTAGGAGAACGGGGCAATATCTATGATAGAAATTTAAAGAAATTAGCTGTAAATGTTAATGTTCAATCCTTGTTTGCTATCCCTTCTAAAATAAAGAATCCTCAAGAGACTACTCGGCTACTCTCTTCTATTTTAAATTTGGAAACAAAAGAAGTATTTAATAAATTAAATCAGAAAAGGTCTTTTGTGTGGATAAAAAGGAAATTAACCGATAAAGAAGTTGCAGAGATTAAAAAATTAAATTTAGATGGGTTGGATTTTTTAGATGAGAGTAAGAGATATTATCCTAAGAAATATTTAGCTTCTAATCTATTAGGATTTGTGGGGATAGATAATCAAGGATTGGAGGGATTGGAGCTATTTTTCGATAAGGAATTAAAAGGTTTACCTGGTTTAGTAATTTTAGAAAGAGATGCCTCAGGTGGAAAAATACCACTTAGTATTAAGACACCAACTGTCTATCGAGATGGTCACTCAATCGTTTTAACTATTGATGAAGTCATACAATATATTACTGAAGAAGCCCTGGATAAAGCTTTTCAAGAATACAAAGCGAAAGCCGGGGTTGCTATTGTAGTAAAACCTAAAACTGGTGAAATATTAGCTATGGCAGTAAGACCTTCATATGATTCAAATTATTTTGATGAATTTTCTCAAGATTTCTGGAGAAATAGAGCAATTACTGATGCCTATGAACCAGGATCGACCTTTAAAGTTGTTACCATAGCTACCGCCTTAGAGGAAAGAGTGGTTAAGTTAGATGATCAATTCTATTGCACGGGATGGATAAAATATAGTGGACATATTTATAAAGATATACACCAACATGGTGCACAAGATCTTACCGATATAGTGAAGAATTCCTGTAATGTAGGAGTAATTCAAACTGGAACGAGATTAGATAAAAAAATTTTTGAAAAATCTATAAGAAGATTTGGATTTGGGGCATTAACTGAAGTAAATTTACCTGGCGAAGTAAATGGATTAGTAAGAAGTTCAAAAGATTGGTCCAAGCTTTCCTTAGCATCTTTATCTATAGGTCAGGAAATTTCAGTAACCCCAATTCAATTAATAATGGCAGTATCAGCTATAGCTAATAGAGGAACTCTAATGAAACCAATGATAGTGAAAGAAATATTGGATTCAGAACAAAATAGCATTAAAGTATTCAAGCCGAAACCAATTAGGCAGGTAGTATCGGTTGATACATCTTTAACTATGACTGAAATATTAGAACAAGTTGTAATTGATGGAACTGGTAAAGGGGCTAAGCTTGTAGGGTATCAAGCAGCAGGTAAAACTGGAACTGCTCAACAATTTGATTTCTCTATCGGCAAGTATTCTGATGATAAATATAATTCCTTATTTGTAGGTTATGTTCCTGCTGAGAATCCCCAGCTATCTATCTTAGTTTTATTAGATCAACCTAAAGGTAGCTATTATGGTAGTACAGTGGCAGCGCCGGTCTTTAAAGAAATTGCTTCCAAAGCCCTCCCTTATTTATCAATTCCACCCAATCAGTAGCGTATAGCGTATAGCGTAGAGTGTATAGGAAGATAGCGTGGAGCGTTTAGCTTATAGTTAGGAAAGAGGGAGTCAGAATTCAGGAGACAGAAGCCAAAATAAAATTATATTTCGTATATATAGGTTTTTCGTTTTTCACTTTAAGTTTTAAATTGGTCAAAATCTGTAAAAGAAGTACTCCCAGACAGATATTTTGAATTGAAACACGATACGCAATGCGATATACTATATACGAATCAGGAAAATTAGAGGTAATTTATTCTATGAAGTTGAGTGAATTGATAACTAGCTTGAAAGTTAAAGAAATTCTTGGTGATTTAAATTCAGATATCAAAGGAATAACCCACGACTCTCGAAAAATAAAGAGAGATTTTTTATTTATATGTATAAAAGGTTTTACTTTTAATGGACATTGCTTTATTGATGAGGCTATTAGTAAAGGTGCCATTGCTCTGGTGGTAGAACAAGAAATTCATCCCCGATTAGGTATTACCATAATAAAAGTAGCTGACAGCCGTAAAGCTTTAGCGATTTTAGCTAATCAGTTTTATGGATTTCCTTCCCGAAAGTTAAAATTAGTTGGAGTTACTGGTACAAACGGTAAAACTACAGTGACTTATATGTTAAGGGCTATTTTACAGGAAGCAGGATATAAAACAGGATTACTAGGCACAGCTCAAAACATAATTGGTGATAATGTTAACCCCTCCCATATGACTACTATGGAATCAGTCGATCTACAAAAAACTCTCAAAGAAATGGTAGAAAAAAAGAATGAATATGCGGTAATGGAAGTGTCTTCTCATGCCTTACAATTATCTCGAGTAGAAGGATGTGACTTTGATATAGGCATTTTTACCAATATCAGTAAAGAGCATTTCGAAATTCATAAAAACTTTACTAATTATTTAAAAGCAAAGAAAAAACTATTTTTGAATTTGAATAAAAGCAAGAAAGAATCTTCAAGAAAGTTTGCGATAATTAATATTGATGAAGAGTATAGTAAGGTCTTTATTAATTGCAATAAAGTGAATTTAATTACCTATGGAATAAGAAAAAAAGCTGAGGTCAGAGCGATAGATATAAAAATGAGTTTAAAAAATTCTTCATTTATTGCGTTAACGCCGGTAGGGAGGATTAAAATATTTTTAAACTTTAGTGGAAGATATAATGTATATAATGCTTTAGCTACTATAACAGTAGCTATTACTCAAAATATTCCCCTTAAAATAATTTCTCAAGCTCTAAGTAAATTTTATGGAGCCCCAGGAAGATATAAGTTACTTAATTATGGTCAAAATTATACTATTGTCGTAGATTTTGCTCATAATTATCATGGATTGGGGAACATATTGCAGAATTTACAAACTTTTTCCAGGCATCATATAATTACAGTATTCGGACATGGAGGAGAGAAGTATAATAAAGTGAGAGTTACCATCGGAGAAGTTATAGGAACATATAGTGATTATGTAATAATAACCGCAGATAATCCTAAAAGTGAGGATCCTGTGAAGATCGCTAAAGAGATTGAGAGGGGAATTAAAAAGACAAATAAAGATTATATTATAATTACTGATCGGGTAAAAGCAATTAAACATGCTTTAGAAAAAGCTAAAGAAGGGGATATAGTTTTGATAGCTGGAAAAGGACCTGAAAATGAACAAATCTATCAAAATAGAGTAATTCATCACAATGATGAAGAAGTGGTAAAGAATATTTTAATGGAGAGATAAAAATTGGAAGGCTATAAAGTTATAGAATTAATAAATGCTACCTCAGGAAGAATAATCCAGGGTGACCAAAATCACTTAATAAATAAAGTTTCTATAGATAGCAGGACTTTGACTCCCGGTGATTTATTTTTTGCTATAATTGGAACTCACTTTGATGGACATAATTTTATTATAGAAGCTTTGAATAAGGGAGCGAGTGGGGTAGTAGTTTGTAAAGATACAGCGAGTTTATTTCAGAAAGAGGAAATAGATAAAAGTAAAATTATCATAGAGGTTAAGGATACTCTTTCCGCCTTACAAGACTGGGCTAAGTATTATAAAAGTAAATTTAAAACTTTTAATATCTGTGTAACGGGGAGCAATGGAAAGACGACTACTAAAGAAATCATTGCTCATATATTGTCTCAGAAATTTCCCCTCTTAAAAACCTCTGGAAATTACAATAATGAAATCGGAATCCCTCTTACTCTCTTACAACTTAATGATTTACATAAGATATTACTATTAGAGATGGGCATGAGGGGATTAGGTGAAATAAAAACTCTCACCAATTTTGTTCCTCCTGATTTAGCGGTGATTACTAATGTTGGGGAGGCCCATATCGGTTTATTGGGATCAAAAGATAATATTTTTAGAGCTAAATCAGAATTGTTACAATCATTAAACAAAGATGGGATAGCGGTTTTAAATAAAGATGATCCCTATTTCTTAAAAATGCTGGAAATTGTAAAAGGTAAGAAAATAATTACCTTTGGCCTTGAGAATAAAAGTGATATTATGGCTTGTAATATCAGAATGATCAGTGATAGAGGAATGAAGTTTACCCTTAAAATAAAAGATGTTGAAGATCGAGAGATATTTTTCCCTTTATTAGGAAGGTATAATATTTATAACGCACTTGCTGCTTCTGCAGTTGCTTTTGCCTTAGAAGTTAAATCGAATTTAATTGAAATAAAATTAGCTGATTTTAAGCCCTTAGATATGCATATGCATCTAAATAATTTTGACAATGGTATTAAAATATTAAATGATTCTTATAATGCGAGCCCATTTTCAGTTAAAAAAGCCTTAGAAACTTTAGTAGAAGTTGCTCAGGGTCACAGAAAGATAGCTATCCTGGGAGATATGCTTGAATTAGGAGAAAAGTCCGATTTTTATCATAGAGAAATAGGCAAGGAAGTTGCAAAATTATCTGTTGATATATTAATTACTCTTGGCGAAGGAGGAAGAATAATTGCCCACTCTTTTTTAGAAAATGGAGCAAAAAAAGATCAAGCTTTTTCTTTTGAGAAAACTGAGAAGAAATATTTAACTAAAAAACTATGGAATTTAGTTAGACCTGGGGATTTTGTTTTATTAAAAGGTTCGCGGGAGATGCAAATGGAAGAGGTTTTACAATTTTGGCAAGAAGAATATAAAAAAAATAATCAGACTTAGGGAGGGTCGAATGGTTAATTGGTTATTAATGGTTATAGTTTCATTTATAATTCCGTTTATTGCTTTACCAGTTTTTATAGATTATCTTAAAAAATATAATATGGGACAGAAAATTCGTCAGGAAGGGCCAGATCTACATCAACACAAGATGGGTACCCCCACAATGGGTGGGATAGTCATCATACTTACTTTGATATTGGTTATTATATTTCTTGTTCCTTATAGTAAATATACCTTATGGTCATTAATCACTACTTCCGGTTTTGGCGTTATTGGCTTAGTGGATGATTTAATAAAGTATTTTAAGCAAAGATCGTTAGGTCTTTATACTAAACAAAAGTTATTCCTTCAAATTACCTTTGCTCTAATAGTTGTATATTGTGTCCAACAATGCACTGATTTAGGTACAGAAATTTATCTTCCTTTTTTAAAGGGTAGTATAGATTTGGGCAAAATGTTTATCCCTTTTGTAGTTTTAGTGTTGATTAGTTCAGTTAATGCGGTAAATTTAACCGACGGTTTAGATGGATTGGCTACAGGTTTAATATTTATTGCTATGATTAGTTTTGCTTTAATTGCCTATATCCAAAATATGTGGCCTATGAGCCTCTTTGCTTTGATAGTTGCTTTTATCTCTCTTGGTTTTTTAATCTATAATTTTTTTCCAGCTCAGATATTTTTAGGAGATGTGGGTTCTTTGGCTTTAGGTGGTGCACTCGCTTCAGTGGCAATATTTACTAAAACAGAGTTATTTTTATTGATTATTGGTGGAGTATTTATGGTTGAGACCTTATCGGTGATCTTTCAGGTTACTTCGGTAAAATTAAGAAGAAAAATTATATTTAAGATGAGCCCTATTCATCATCATTTTGAACTTTGTGGATGGAAAGAACCAAAGATTGTTATCAGGTTTTGGATAGCTGGGGTGATATTGGCTCTTATCGGAATTGCGAGTATTTAATCTTAGTATCGCGTATTATGTATATTAGCGTAGAGCGTTTAGCGTACAGCGTAGAGTTTAAACAGATATTTTAAGGTATAGGAATTTCAATAATTCCTATACCTTAAATAAGGAATATGATTTATTAATATGAAGAATATTAAAGACAAGATATTCAAGGGTGTAATAAATATTGTGGTGAGGGTGAATTAAGGGGTTTT
>Ga0172366_10002730_pt1 | contig 13863 bp, 16 predicted proteins | sample LakKivSesite69cm_FD_114533 | JGI IMG/M metagenome (GOLD analysis project Ga0172366, IMG submission 114533) | Sediment microbial communities from Lake Kivu, Rwanda - Sediment site 69cm | ecosystem: Environmental > Aquatic > Freshwater > Lake > Sediment | place: Rwanda: Western Province, Lake... | reverse complement strand
GGACCGAGGCGATCTGGAAGAGAAATGTCCCATAGCTCACGTGTACGAGCAACCAATCGCCCGGTGCAACGCCGCTATTTGCGAGGTCGCCGGAAGGAAGCGTGACCGTCGTGCCGCTCGCGGTGATGTTCGAGGAGGTCTCGTCCGCCGCGTCTTTCGGCGCAAGAGCGCTGCTCGATGCGACGGTGAGCGTATCGAGCGGCGAACCGCTCGCCACCGAACTCACGGATTGCCCGGTCGCCGAGCGGCCTGCCGAAAGCGAGGTGAGTCCGTCATACCCGCCCGTCAGGCGGTTGTACGCATAGCGCAGGGTGACGCCCGTCACCACCTCGTCGAGCGGAGTCCGCACGAGGGAGAGCTTCGGTGCGCCGTCGCGGTCCACGACGATGTGCGCGGAGGTGAGCGTCGTCGCGCTTGGCCTCCCTGGCCAGTGCGCTGAAGCTCTGATGCGCCCGTCGGCGGCGTGGAGAAGGCGCATACCGGCCTGCGGCAGAAAGACCCGGTCAAACCACGCCTTGCCCTCAACGGCCTCGATGAGCGCGAAGTCCATCTGCCATGGCACGAGCTTCTGCACGCTCGCGCCGTCGAACTGCACGACCGCGCCGTCGCCACCGGCGTTGCGGAGGCGGATGGAGACGGAAGTCGTGTCCGCCTTGAAGTCAACGGAGAACTGTCTCCACTGCATGTCCACCGCGAAGCTCGGATGAAGCGACTCCGCCTGCCCGATGCTGAGCTGGATATACGTCGTCCCGACGGTGCACCGGGCGAAGACACGGAGCCTGTACCATGCCCCTGCGGTGACGCCCACAGAATACTGAATGATCCCCGGATGGGACCCGACCGCGCTCGTCCGCGTGATCTGCTGCGCGTATCGTCCGACGTAGCCCGACGCGGAAGACGGCGTGCCGTTGTCGTTCAGGTCGTACTCGCTCCAGCTTGGGGCGACGCCGTCCACGTACGTCCCTTCCAGGCCGCCGTTGGTGAGGAGTTCCACCCTGTCCGGTTCCCAACGGACGCCGGACGCGCCCCGGAACGACGCGCTATCCACGTCGCCGCCCGCGCCGAAGCGGTAGAGCACCGTGCCGCTCGCGTGGCTCGTCGCCATCGAACCCGCCGCCCCGCGCATCACCGTCAGGGTATTTCCGGCGATCTGCGTGACGACCACCACCTCCCGGTCGGCGAGCAGTTCATCCCCGACGCTGAACGCGCCGCCGTCGGAGACCGTCCAACTCGTGGGGTCGGCGTACGTCACCGCCGCCAGGGTCGCGCCGGTGGAGGTCAAGGACGGCGCACGCAGCCCCAGCCCCCACTGGCGATGCCGCAGGAGCACCTCTGCGATGTCCGCAGGATTCCGAAACGGAGTGCTCGTGCGCGTGCTCCAGAGGTAGTTCCCGTCCTGGTAATCCTCAGTTGGGGCAGTCGCGCTTTCGATGAACCCCTGTTGCGAGCGCAGCACGCGCTGCTGCTCGAACGCGGCCCGCACCTCGTCGCACCGGAAGACGACCTTGAGGAGGATGCGCCGGACGTACACCCCGCTCGTGCCCGGCGTGGTGGAGATGATCACGCTCAGGTCATGCAGGTCGTCCCAGCCAGCCAGGTGATCGCCGATCTGCTGGGCTTCGACGGCGGTCCCACTGCCGTTCAGACCTATCCCCATGTGGCCGGGGATGCCCACTCCCGCAAGGCGGATCGTGAGCACGCCGGGGTTCGCGTCCGAGGGGACGATCTTGGTGTACACGACGTACACCGTCACATCGGCGGCGACGAGCGACGAACCTACCCCCATGCGGCCAAGATTGGCGTTCGCGCCGGGAAACCCGACGATGAGCGCGGTTCCGCCGTACACCGTCGCATACTGGTCGAGGTCGTGCGTGCAGGCGTATTCAGGGTTAGAGACGCCTGAGGTGGCGCTGTCAATGCGGTGCGGACGCAGCCAGAGCCAGAACTCGTTGGTGTCCACCTGGAGGTAATCGCTGCCGAGCGTGCGGCTTGCGTCGGGAATCTGGATGAGATGGCTGTACAGCTCCACAAGCGCCTCACGGTCCGCCGACGCGGAGACGTCGGAGACGAAGAAGCGCTGCCGTTGCGCGTTCGTGGCAGGGGCGGGCACGTGCGGGAAGACGCCGCTTGCCGGGGTGGTCACGTCGAAGGCCTGTCCCCGCAGGTCACCGAGCACCGTCGGGAGGATGCACCCCCAGTTCTCCTTGGGCGCGAAAGGATAGAGCTTCGGGTCAACGATCCGGCCTGTCGGCAGCCTCCGGAAGACTCGCTCCGAGAAATCGCGCCAGGGCAGGGCCACGTGCCGCACCGCAAGGCGCGGTTCGCTGATGATGCCCTGAGCCAGGGCGATGCGGTCGCTTTCGGTTTCCGTGCCGTCGGCGAAGATGAGCGTGAGCGCGACCTCCGCTTCGTCGAGGTCGTACGTGTCGAACAGGTCCGAGAGGAGCGCGCCGTCTTCGTCCGGGTTTGCGAGGAGGATGTCGCTCCCGCTTTGCGCGGCAATGCCGCCGAGCGGACGCAGGCTCCGGCTGATGCGCCCCGGATCGGCCAGGTCCGCACGATAGACCGTGCCCGCGCCGCCAATCCGGTAGCCATGGTTCCCGTCGCCATCCGACTGCGAGGCCCACGTGTAGGTCGCGTTGCCGCCGGTGGTCGAGCGCACCTTCAGGGTTACGAGAAGCACGGGGCGGCTGCCTCGTGCCGCAAGACGGGTTTCCGCATTCGTGGTGAGGTGTTTCATGCCAGATCAGCCTTCCTATCTGGAACTGTCTCTCGCGGCTCCGTGTCGTGACGGATTCATTCCTGGCAGGCAGGAATGCCCGCACCACCCCTGGATGAGGGGTGTTTGTCGGTGGGGCAGACATTCTTGTCTGCCCAAGACATTCTGTCTGTCCGAAGTAGGTGTTCCACGACGCCAAATGGACCTACGTCATCTCTTTCCGCAGGACGACTTGGCCGGTATAGCGTCCCTGCGCGAGGGTGAACGTCTCGATCCCGCGAAGGTAGCGCATCTGGAGCTCCGTCGCGCCGCCGGTATGATCGAAAAACCCGAACGGGTGCTGTCCGAAGTCGGTGAACTCTTCGAGGAACCGCAGCATCCCCAGGTAGCCGTAGAGCTGCGTCGCGGTCGCATCGGACCCCGGCGGCAGCCCGGCGAACCGGAGGACGATGAGCCGCCCTGCCGTGCCCACCTCGTAATTCCGCACGCCGCCGTCGCCCGTCTCCACGAGCACCTGGCGCGGCAGAGGCACGTCCTGATGAGGAGCGCGCCAGCGATAGAGCGCGTCCGCAGGTGCGGCGTCGAAGAGGACCGTCGCCGTGTCGGTCGCGTTATAGGGGTAGCTCCACTGCCATGAAGGCATCTCTTACCTCCTCTCGGAGTGTGGACGCTCGGAATTCAGCCCAAGCACGATCCGCCCCCGGCAGAGCGCCGATTCGGGGTCGCGTTCGCCGAGCACCGCGCCGACGTGCTCCAGGAATCGTCGCCGGGCGTGCTCGTCGCGGCTGGCCAGCCGCTCCCACGCCGTCTTCCAGGCAGCGACCTGTTGCGTCAGGTATGGCATGATCTCCCTTCCTTGAAGGCAGGGCGTGGTGAGCGGTAAGCGCATCATCCCGCGTACGGCGTGGTGCGGTTCCACACGACGCCCACAAACGGCCCGTGCGTCGCGTCCGAAAGGATGCGCCATGCAAGCTCGACGGTAACTCGCCCGTCCGCGCCGTCGCGGGCGAGGGCTTCATGCGGCAGCACCTTCGGCCAGATGAGGTGCGCGCCGAACTCCTGGACCGTCTCTCCGGCGAGCACGCCGCTTGCCCAGCCGATCTCCACCGCCTGCACCGCGCTCGCGATGAGGCTGTCAAGCAGCGTGCGGTTAGCGATCTCCAGCGAAAGCCGCAGGTCGTACGCCCGCGTGCCGCGCTCAGGGATCGCCACCGTGCTGCCGTAGAAATCAATGGCCCGCTCCGGCGCGACCCGGTTGTCGAAGAGCGCGGAGAAGCCGGTCCACTGCCCGGTCATCTCCGTCGCGCCGCTCAGGTTTGTCTCGCCGAGGAGGGTCGTCCCGCCGTACGCCGATCCGATCCAGATGCGCGACTGGCCGAACCTCCAGACCGGCTCCCCGGCGACCGGACTGCCGCTTCCGCTTCCCGAAGCGCGCGCCCGAAAGAGCACGTCGGCGTTCATCGTGATCCCGTAGCTGCCCGGCTTGGGGCCACCTGAAAGGCGCAACGCTCGGAGAAGCCCGCCGGTGTAGCGGTCCTGCCAGCCTGCGGCGACCACCTCTTCCGCGCTGAAGGACGGCAAGGCCCACGCACCGCCGGGGAGGATCACGTGCCTCGTCGCCGTGCCGTCAACCGACGTGGAAGTCCCCGGCCCCAGCGCGTAGCTGAGCACCCAGGCCAGGTCATCCGGGCGTACGGCATCCCATGCCCACGCTCCCTCGTACCACGTTGCGCGTGCCGCGTCGGCGGGCGCGGGTCCGTCGAGCACCGGCTCCGGCGACAGGAAGTTCGCCGCCGGACGCACCGGCGGGGCATGGATAAGCAGGCGGCGGTCTACCGTTGCGCCGCCGCCGAATGCGCTTTCCCGCGCCGCTCGGCTCACGAGCAGTTGGCGCGACGCGGCTTTGGGGATACTCATCTCTCGCCTCCCGATGATGCGGTTCCGGTGGCCAGAAGACTTGCGGCTTCGTACATTCTCTCTTTAGCCACGAGTTCTCCGTAAGGACGCAGAGATCATGCCGAACCCTTTGCTTCGTGCCTGGCGTTGGTGTCGCCAGTGGTTCACCACCTCGGAAACGCGCCCCAACCTTGGCCGGAACGACCCCTGCTGGTGCGGCAGCGGCAGGAAGTACAAGCACTGCCACATGGCCGCAGATGCGCGGCGCGGCACGCTGACGCGGAACACGATCCCGAACGTTCAACGAGAGATGATGGAACGTTCGAGCAAGCGCCTTGAGCGCGCACGTGAGCGGATGAAGAAGAAATCGTGATGCGCGAGAAAATGAGCTAACCGCTCGCACCGACGCGCAGCCGCACCGTCGCTTCTAGGCGCGCTATGGCCCAGTGCGTACGGTTTGGCGCCGCTTCTTCCGCAAGCTTCACCTCGCCCGGCACGAGCACCCCATCGCCATCATCAAGCAGACCGTCGAGCCGGTTTCCGCCGGGCGTCTCCTGATCGGCGAGCCACTTCCGCAGCCGTGCGGCGACGGACTGAACCTTGTCCGCCGCCGCGCTTCGATCCGCTCCCGCATGAATTGCCTCGATCACAAGCGATACGTCCAGGTCATGCGCGCCCGCAGGGGCACCACCCTTCGGCGGGGCGATCCCGGCGGCCTGCACCGTGAGCGCGGGCAGTTCGTGCGCCTGATACGTCCGCTCGCGCCGGAGCGCCCACGGGTGGATGAGGCCGATGCCTCCCGTGCCGCCGGTCTGAAGCCAGGAATCCGCCTCCAGGCTGTTCAGCGCGCTCGTCTCCACGAGGTTCAGCACCTCTGCTGCATCTGTCGCACTCAGCATTCCAGGACCTCACCGCGTCAAAATTCGTCCACTGATCCGGGTGTCTCGTCGAGGAGTTCGCCGTCGGCGTCGTACCTGCCGGGGCGGAACGTCGGCTCGACGCCCTCGGTTGTGCTGCTCATGGGCGCGAACGTCGCGTAGTCGGTCCCATCCGCGTCGGCGACGGGTATCTCTCCCTCCCGAATGCGGCGGAACCACTCCAGCGCCTCGTCTTGCAGTTCCTTGCCGCCCCGCAGCTCGTTCTCCCGACCGACGACGGTGATCGCGCCGTAGATCATGCTCGCGGCGAGCTTCCGCGTCGCCAGTTCGATGAGGGGAGGCGTTGCGGGCGAGTCGGTGATGTCCGGGAACTTCTGGCGCGCTTCGCCGTACGTCCTCACCGGGAAGCGCGGCCCGACGAGCGCGTCGGCCATGGCGCTTGCCTGTTCGATGTAGACGAGCCGCTCCGCCTCGGTATCGAGCGCTGCCGGGAGGTTGTCCGGCAGTTCCCGCACCAGGTTCTCGTCGCTGGTATATCTGGACACCGGCACATCCTCCTTATTGCGGCCCGCCGCCCGTCAACTTGCGATACGGCCCAATCCACGTCGGGTCATTCGTGTCCGTGCCGGACGTGCTCCCAAGCTGCCCGTTCTTGCCGTTCCCACTATAGTCGCTCAGCACCTGTCCTGATCCTGTCAGCATGGGATACGAGGCGACGAGGCCCGTATCCTTCAGCCAGGGATTGTACATCCCCGCCTGAATCTGCGCCTGCGTCCGTGCCGTATTCCAGACGCGCACCGCGCACATGATCCCCTGGGCGAACCTTACGCCATCGCCAGTCCAAGAGCCGAGCCTGTAATTGGCGTCGCTGCAATTCAGCGTGCCGGTCGGCGTGTTGCTTCCGCGTAAGTCGCCATTCTGATATACGTATCGCTTGTTTGCTGCGGCGTCGTATACGCACGCGATATGCGTCCACTTATTCGTGTAGCTCGTGACCGTCGCGTCGAAATCGTCACCGTAGAAGCCGAACTGGATCGTGGTGTCGGCCTTAAGCATCACGAAAACCAGGCGATCCGTAGTGGTTGCCCCGAACCCGAAAGCCATATCATAGGTGCTCGGCGAGAGGGCAAACACCCACGCTTCCCAGGTGAGCGAGACCTTGCCAGAAAAGCCGAGGTTGGGCACTACGCAATAGTCGTTCGTCCCATCAAACGACAGGCCGTGGAACGGCTGTCGTGCATCGGCGGGGTCCGGCATGAGGAGCGGCACGGCGGGCAGCTCGCTCGCAGGACCTGGGGCCTGGGCGGTCAGATACCCCTGACCCACCCAGCCGAACGTCGCCATCAACCATACGAGCCACGTCATGGTACCCTCTCCGCCGTGATGGTGAACGATGCGCCCGTCACCGTGGTGCTCTTGGGATTGCGCGTGGTGATCTGAAGGCTATCGGCCACCCATCGCAGCACGCGCACTTCACCGGCCTGCACGCCCGCCACCGGCGGATCGGGCCGCAGCATGAGGCTGTCCTCCCCGATCTGATGCACCTTGCCATTGAGGATCGCCTTCACCACCGCGTGGAACTGGCTGTCTGCCACTGCGGCCTGCCCGGTGCCCGCAATCGCCAGGACAAACTGGTCGGGCTTCGGCTCGCGGGGTTTGTCGGGGGCGCTCACCACCACCGTGTCAATTCGCGTGCTCTTCGCGGCGAGCGTGACCTGGCTGTACACCGTCCGCGTCGCCGCCCAGAGCGCGAGGCTGCTCCCCACGAACGCCCCCACGCACGTCATCAACCCCAGAAGCAGCATCCGCCCCTTCGAGAAACGCCTTGTCATGAGTTTTCCCTTCATATTTCGTCCATCTCGATTCCGTGCGCGCCCGTGCCCGGAATGCAGGGCAAATCACGCGGTAGGGACACGGCGTGCCGTGTCCCTACGGTCGAATCGGGCCGAACGGCGAATCACGTCCGTCTTACGCCACTGCGCTCTTGATGAGGTAGCAGCACGCCGTCGAGGTGACCGCTTCGGACACCTCTTCGCGCACGCGGACCACCGTCACCGAGTGCTCCGGCTCGCGGTAGGTCTCCACGACGCGGTCGGTGAAGACGAAGGTGTACGTCGCCGCCGGGGTGAAGCGGCTCGGCAACTTGGGAGTGAAGAGCAACAGGGCGTTCTTCCCCCAGACATAGGAGAGCGCGTCCGCCTGCCCTTCGTTTGAGGTCTTGTAGCGTGCGTTGCCCACGAGCACCTGCTCGACGCCGAACAAGTCGGCCATCATCTGCTGCGTGATCACCCCGCTCCGCGTGTACTTGAATGCCTCGAGCACCGCCGGATGGCGCTTGAGCACGTCGTACACCTCGCGCCCCAGCACGATCAGGTTCGGGTTCGGCGAACCGGCGGCGTGGATCGTCGCACGCGCGGTGTCAATGTCGCTCACCGGGTCGCTGTTGGTGTAATCGCTCCACTGGTCAGTGCCGGAGAGGGTGGTGTTCTGGGTGACGTAGGTCGTCGAGGTGAGGAGGTCGGCCAGGCGTTTCTCGCGCCCGGTCATGATGATCCCGGTCGCCTTCTCGACGGCGGCGATCTCAATATCCGCACCGGCATCGGCGTTGCGCCGTTCCCGGTCGTCAATGGGAATCTCAAGGCCGTACTCTTCGCACCGGTAGCTGCCAGTGCTGGGGGCGAACTCGGTCCGCGCAAACGACGCTTTCGGCGCGCGGATCGTCATCGGGTTGGTGAACGCCTCCGTCCCCCAGACGAAGTACTTGTCCGACTCCTTCTCCACCCGAATGCGCAGGCTGACAAGGTCGGCGATGAACTCGTCGTTCTTGAAGTCCAGGCTCACGTGCGAAAGGGCCGCGTCCACGTGCAGGTCGCCCGGTTCGGCGAACCGTTCGCGCTTGAGCGGACGTGTGTTCAGGCTCATCGGTCATCCTCATAGGTGAATGGGTCCATATTCCGGAGGACGCGGAGCATTGCATATCTTCTGTGTCCTTCCGTGTCCTCTGTGGCGTGCGCCCTCGGCAAAGGTCTGTAGTTGCCGGGGGCACGCGCTCTCGAACTCTGCGAGTGCGCTCGAACTCCATGAGTTCGCTCGAACTCCGTGAGTTCGCTACGCGTTCTTCTGGTAGTTCACCACCATCGCACGGATGATGTCGCCGTCGGCGCTGGAAGGCTCCAGAGCCACCGCGACGATGTAGTGCCCGGCGGAGGCAGTGGTGAGCTTGCCCGATGCGGCTGCCGAAAGCTCGGCTCCTTCCTCGACCGCCGCCGCCACCGCCACCTTGCTCACGCCGCTGATCCGCACGCGCCCGATCCTGCCATCGGCAGAGGGGGCGTTCTGGATGATGCCCAGGCACTTCTCGCCTGCCGAGTCGGCCAGTGCAAGCTTGCCGGTCGTCTCAAGCGTCACCGCGTAAAACCGTTTACCGGTCAGGTCCGCGCCGGAGACGGCAGTGATGTCCTGCCCTCCGAAATCAACCGCCATAGCTCAGTTCCTCCATCAATCGAACTCAGAGAGTTCGCCACGCATCAATGCCTCGCGGAACGTGATCCCTTCGCTCTTCGCCAGGTCACGTGCCCGCACGTACCGCCGCACCGAAGCCGGGTCCACCCGTTCGCCGAACTGCGCTGCTACGCGGTCTTCGCCGCCGTCCGCGTCGCTCTCCGCGCCGAACGCGTGATGGCGTCCGCTCCGGGAAAGCTCTGCGGTCTCGACGAATGCCGACCCCTGGGCCGCGCGCTGGGCGATGAGGCCGAGCACCCGCCCGAAGAGAGTCACCGGCGGCAGGTCTTCCTCGCCGAACCGCACCGGCTGCTGCTGCGTCAACTGATCCACAAGTGCGCTCACCTCCGGCGATTCGATGATCGCCGGGCTGTACCCGAATTCCCGCAGTTCGGCCCGGAACGCACGCACCTGCGCCGCGTGCGCCTCGGCTTCGAGGTGCTCAAGGCGTTTCCGCGTGCTCTGGAGCGTCGCCTCCATACGGGTCCGCTCCTCCGCCCGTGCGGCTTCGACCAGGCTCCGAACGTCCTCTTCGCTGAACTGCTTGACCTCGTTCCGGTCAGGTTCCTGCATGGTCCCTCCATGGTTCGTACGCCCCGGTTCGCCTTTCTCAAGCCGGGGCAGGTGATTGCCTTCGATCCACACCGCCGCGCTGCCGTCGTCGGCGAAGTGCAACGGTGCGGTCTTCATGTAGGGCGGCGTGCCTCCGAGGAGCGCAAGCGCGGTGACCTGCGCGGCCCTGTCGAACACTTCCACCGACCGATACGGCCAGCGCCCCGCCCGAATCTGCTCGAAGAGCTTCTTGCTCAGGCCGACAATATCCGCCACCAGACGCGAGCCGACGAGCCTCAGTCGGTCGAGAAAACCGACCGCAGGCTTCTCGTCGCCCTCTTCCGTCGTATGCCCCAGGATCACCGGCGGCAGGTAGCCGTGCTCGCTCTTGAGCCGGACGAAGGTCTTGAGGGCCTTCCGCGCCCACGCTTCGTCGTAGCGGAACCCCCGATGCTCCCCCAGCTCAAAAACGGGAACCCCGCGAATGGCGAACGTCCCATCCGCCGCCTGTTCCCATCCGTACCTCGTCTCTGCCATCCCTTGCCCTTTCTACCACACTTCCACCGGGTCGCCGCCGATCCCATCGCCGCCGACGCGGAGCCGCAGTTCTCCTCGCCTGATCGCCTCGATCACCGCCTCGACGATTTCCTGTCGGCTGATCCGCTCTCTCGTCGGGCCGCCGGTTTCCGTCGGGTCGTCCTGCATCGTGAACTGCTCCTCGAACTCTCGGAATTCGCTCATCATTCGCTCCTCGGCTCGTCGCCGCCCGGCCCCTGGCCGCTCGGCTGCGAACCGCTCATGGTGGGCAGCGCGCCGTCCCTGCGTCCGCTATCCGCGAGCACCTCTTCGCCGGGCTGCGGAATAGGGATGCCGAACGTGCGGTAGGCCCACTCGACGGGCACGCGAATGCCGGTGTTCCTGAGCCGGACCACCACGCGGGCGAACGCTTCCAGATCGCGCAGGTCAGTCATTTCCCATGTCCACGCCGGGTACCGCTCGACCCCGGCGAAATTCGCATCCACGAGCCGCTTGATGATCTGCTCGTTCACCACCGTCGCCATCGCCTCCGCGTCCGCCGCGATGATGTCGTCCTTCGTGTGCTGGTGCACCGTGCCGAGCGCCTGCGACCCGCGTGAGCCGACGTACGTGGTGAGCGTCTGCCCCAGGACGACGACGGCGATGGCTTCCTTCTGCTCCTCGATGAACTCGCGGTAGCCCGCCACGCCGGAGCGCGTCGCCTCGACGAACTCCAGCGCGAACCCCTCCGGGATCACGATCCCCGTGCGCTGCTGGATCGAGCTGATGAGGTCCTCAAGCTCCTTCCGCTCCGCCGGAGTCGTCCCCCGGGGCACAGTCGCCCGCACGAGCGGTGATCCGAACCGCTCCAGGTAGACCGCCCAGAACTTCCAGCCTTCCCGCATGAACCAATCGTGCCAGAACGAGCGCGAAAGCAGCCCATGCCCGTACGGGTTCTCTCCTTCGGCCTCGAACGCGAAGTGGACGAACTTGTTGAGCGGCAGCAGCCTGCGGTCCGTGCCGAAGCGATGCCGCAGTCCCTTGAGATTGCCGTACGCGTCGGCCTCGAACATGAAGTATTCCGGCGGCTTGTCCTTGATCGCACGAAGCGCGATCCGTTCACCGTGCCGCGTGCTATCCCATGGCTCCCACACAAGCTCGGCCAGGCTGTAGCCGTACCGGATCGCCCCCGCGATGTTCCGCAGGTCATCCATGAACGACCCTTCCACCCGCTCAAGCGCCTCGCGCACGAACGCCGCAATCGCGAGGTCCCGCGGCTCGCCGGAGGCCGGTCGCACGTTCCACTTCTTGCTGAGAAGGCTCTGCACCCGTGTCCTGAGCACGCCGTAGAGGAAGCCGTTCTTCCGCTCCATCTCGCGCAGGTAATCGAACCCCTTCCGCCGGATCACCTCGTCCGGGTTGCCCATCTCAGGCCGCCAGCGCGAGAGAAACCCCTGTCCGGTCGCCGCCAGTTCGCTCAGGTTGACCGAGGGACCGACCGAAAGGTCGGCCCGGTCCGTCTCTGTCGTTTCCGTAACCATTCCCCTCCCGCCGTCAAGAGTGTGATGCCCGCAACAATACGGGTAATCCGTTGCTTCTCTCTGAGGCACACCGGGGTCTTCGTGTCAAGACGGGGAAGCGTTCGGGGAATTGGTGGGGGGCGCGGCAGGTTCGGCGCTCGCTCCGACCGAAAAAGCGCGGGGTTTGGCACGCTCCCGCTTGCGTGCGTATGTTTTCCAGTGTATCCTTACCGTCCCGTCACGCGCACCGTGGTAACCGGAGAGCCAGCAGCGGAGCATGTTCGAGCGGTTCTTTCGACGGCGACAGAGGCCCCAACTCACCAGGGATGACCTGCTCGCTTCGCGTCCGGTGCTCAATCAGGCGGTCTCATGGTCACTGGACGACCAGCAGGAAGTCCGGATCGAAATCCCTCGGCGCGACGTGTGGTGGGTGAATCTGCTGGCAAAGATCATCTACACGCCGAAGAAACGGACCATTGCGCTCGATGAGGTGGGGTCCGTCGTGTGGAAGATGATTGACGAGCGGAAAACCGTGCAGGCGATGATCGGCCAGTTGGCCGCTCAGTACAAGCTTAACCGCCGCGAGGCGGAGGCCGCGCTCATCGCCTACCTTCGCACGCTCGCGAAGAAGAATCTCGTCGGGTTTGAAGTGCCGAGGTCGCGCCTTGCCCGGCGGCGGTAACATGAGGCGTTTTTATGGAAGACAAGGTTGACCACGAACTGGCAATGAAGCGGCTCCGCGAGGAAATGCACACATCGGGCGTAGCGACGCCGTTTGCGACCGCCCTCAAGATCGCGTTTCAGAGCCTCCGGATTCGCTTCTGGCGTTCCATCATCACCATCGCAGGCGTCTTCTTTGCCATCGCCTTCCTCGTATCGGTGCTCAATTCCGCCATCATCGAACAATTCGTCACTCCCGTTGAGGAAGGAGGCGTGCGCGGATTCGGCATCGGGTACATCTTCTTCCTCCTTGCGGCGGAGCCTCGACAGGCATGGCTCATCACGATGTCGCTCGTCGTCTGCGTGATCGGGATCGCCAACGCCATGCTCATGTCCGTCACCGAACGCTACAAGGAGATCGGCACGATGAAGTGCCTCGGCGCGCTCGATATCTTCGTCGTGGAGTTGTTCCTTCTGGAGTCGGGCTTTCAGGGGTTGGTCGGGTCGTTCGCAGGCGCGCTCGTCGGCACGGTGCTTGTCCTCCTGAGTTCGCTCATCAGCCACGGGTTCGCCGTCTTTTCGGTGGCCCCATGGGGACAGGTGTTCCTCAACATCATCCTGGGCGCGCTGGTTGGGGTGTTGCTCACGCTGCTGGGAGCAAGTTTCCCGGCTTACCGGGCGTCGCAAATGCCCCCGGCAGATGCGATGCGCACGGAAGTATAGCGTTTTCGCATTCGAGGTGTCGGTAGCGGCTATTTCCGGAGAGAGGGTTGAGTGATGGCCATAACGCAAGAGAACACCGTTCGCGCCCGTGCTGTGCGGAAGCGATTTCCCATGGGAGAAGGGTATCTGGAGGCGCTCAAAGGCATTGACCTGGAGGTCAAACGGGGAGAATACATCAGCATCATGGGTCCCTCCGGATCGGGGAAAACCACCCTGTTCAACATGATCGGCGGCCTCGATAAGCCCTCCGACGGGACGGTGTACATTGACGAGGTGGATATCGCGCAACTGGACGCCTACGAGTTGGCGTGGCTGCGCTGCCGGAAGATCGGCTATATCTTCCAGACCTTCAACCTTATCCCCGTCATGACCGCGCTGGAGAACGTGACGCTCCCAATGATCTTCGCGGGCCTCTCTAACGACGAGGCCATCACGAAGGGCCGGGGCCTCCTGGAGACCGTCGGCCTGGGAGACCGTTGGCAGCATAAGCCGACCGAGCTTTCCGGCGGCCAGCAACAACGCGTCGCCATTGCCCGCTCCTTCGCCAACGACCCTTCGATCATCCTCGCCGATGAACCCACCGCCAACCTCGACCTCAAGACAGGGCACGACATCATCGAACTCCTGCGCGTGCTCAACAAAGAGCGGGGCGTGACGATCATCTCTAACACCCATGACCCGTCTATGCTCAACGTATCCGACCGCATCATCTGGATTCGCGACGGTCGCGTGGAGCGCGTGGAAGCCCGCGCCGACATTGACATCAGCGTCGGTACGATCGGCGGCGATACGCTTGGTGGGGTCGGTGGCGGAGAGATTCATGGCGGAGCGGCGGGGCGTCATGCAATGGATCGTCTCGCTGGCAATTCTTCGGAGAAGAAATAGTTCGGGCTACCTC
>Ga0172366_10002729_pt1 | contig 13864 bp, 7 predicted proteins | sample LakKivSesite69cm_FD_114533 | JGI IMG/M metagenome (GOLD analysis project Ga0172366, IMG submission 114533) | Sediment microbial communities from Lake Kivu, Rwanda - Sediment site 69cm | ecosystem: Environmental > Aquatic > Freshwater > Lake > Sediment | place: Rwanda: Western Province, Lake Kivu... | reverse complement strand
GCCCTTACTATTCAAAACAATCGTAACATTTTTCTGACCGCAATCCTGAGTGTAAAGTGTACCTGACAGGGTATCTGTTAAAGCGCCTGGACTGGTAACCCTTGATAATATCCAATCTTTGTCCGTTAAATTGATAGTACCGCTATGCTGATAAGATAGCTGGCCGGAAAATGGAAATGTATCACCATCAGCTATAAGATTCCCCGAAAAAGCACCATTTGCACTAACCGAATAATCACCAATGAAAGAATCAGAGAATCCACTCATATCTGTAACTTTTCCATTTCCGTCAAAAACCAGATAAAGCAGACTGTCATGATTGGGAGACAGAGGTACTGTGTGAATAAACCAGGGCCCATCAAGGGTAGCATCTGAATATTGTGAAAAAGCATTAATTGATAGCGCCAGGATTGCGAGTGTAAAAATTTTTTTCATCTTATGTTTTGTTATTTTTTATGAAGTGCACTTAACATCTATATTTGATTCTCAGATATTTACAAAAGTCAGATGGTATCCATCTGATTACCAGACTGAGAATGAGATTGAAAAGGAAATTGAACAGAATCCCAAAGCAGATATACATTGTGGTCCAGCTTCAGGGGCAGGGAATAATTCAAATTCTCTGGAATATTTGCCAGATTGTGCATATATGCTATAGAGATCGGGAAGAGATTATTGTTAATCTGATTCCCGCACTGATTACATACAGCTGTTTGCTGAAAACCTTCAATGAGCCCGGTAATCATGGATCAATCAAAGCATCAGATTTTGCTTAGTTATTAAATCGGACTTAAGTTAAGATAATTTACTGTTAGATACAATAATTAATTGAACATGCAGAAAGTCAGGTTTGATCCGCCTTTTCAGCAGATGGGCGGATCCGCCAGCAGGCGGACAAGCAGGCAGGCAGATATGGTTTAATTCTCTTGCTGCTTTGGGATTCAACCCGGCTTGTTTGGGGTTGAACCCCAAACAAGATTGTGGTGTTGTGACAGTAAGCTGATTGACGGTTCAACCATCAATCAGCATAGAGAATGGGTTGCTGTTTTGGGGTTGCACCTTAAAGATCAGCTTATACAGGTCTGACAGTATAATTCCTGTCTGTCAGCAGTTTTAAAAGCCCGGAGTCTCCTCCCAGATGTCCTGAACCGACAATGATCAAGACACTATAGTGCCTGATCAGGCTATCAAGAGGTTCAATCCCAAACCAGTTATAAGGGTGAGTTGTGACACTTCCCTGATCATTAAATTTAAGGCAAATATTAGTATTTTTAAAATGCATGGAAATAAATTATGTTTTGTATTTTTAGTCAACTATACCTTATAAATTAATCATTTATGAAACCAGAACAACACATCACCAGGAAAGAATTCATCAAAAGATCAGGTATCGTGGCTACGGCTGCGATCCTCTCACCTTCCATTGTCAGCAGTGCCGCGAGCACAGCTCCGGGTAAAAAGATACGCATCGGGCTCATAGGCTGCGGCAGTGTATCCACACAATATCTTCCGCATTTATCGAAATGTGAGTACGCCGAGGTCGTGAGCACCTGTGACATTATTTATGAACGTGCCCAGAAGGCCGCTGCAAAATACAACATCACTGACAGCTATCCGCATATTGACAAGATGCTGGCAGGTGTTCCGTTTGACCTGATGGTAAACCTCACCGATATGCAGGAGCATGGGCGGCTGAACAAACAAGCACTGGAAGCGGGCAGGCATGTATGGAGTGAGAAACCTCTGGCGAACACTTACGTGGAAGGGCGGGAACTTCTCGATCTTGCAGCAAAGAATAAACTACGTATCTGGGGTGCACCGGTTGTGGTCAATAGTCCGCAGTTTGCCTTTATGTCAAAAACCATCCAGGAAGGCACGTTAGGGCATGTCTCTGCGGCACATGCAAATTACGGTCACCTGGGTCCGACATGGTCGGCATTCTTCTATGAAAAAGGGGGTGGCAGCTTGCCTGACCTGGGTGTTTATAACCTTGCCAGCCTTACAGGCCTGCTGGGACCGGCAAAATATGTGTCAGCCATGACCAGCATTGTGACACCAACCAGGAAAGTCGACAACAAGGGTGAGATAAAGGTGGATGCAGAGGATAATGCCATGGTGGTCATGGATCATGGCAACAATATCCTTTCCCATGTCCAGTGCGGATTTAATTATTTTGATCCATACGGTCATACCGGCACCGGCCAGGACCGTCCCACTATCCTGGTCTGGGGAACAAAAGGTAATATGGGGCTGATAGGCTATGACTGGGCACCCTTTGGCGTTGAACTGGCTACTGTGGACAATGAAACACCCACCCGTCATTGTCCCGATCCCGGAACCTATGTATGGCAGCAGGGGGCCTCGCTGATAGCGGAAGCTCTGGCTACAGGTAAAGAGCCTCTTGTCCAGGCCGAACATGCACTGCATGTGCTGGAGATCATTGAGGCAGCAAGGAAATCGGGGGAGACGGGGGAACGGATCAAGATGCAGTCAACTTTCAAATGGCCGGTAGTATAAAATGAATATGCCTGCAACAATCGTTCGGGGTTCAACCCCAAACCAGTGATGCTACGGTGTAGGATGGTTATTTCACCTCAAGACCAGCTTACTTAACAATATCTCATCCCCGGCTTCAAGACGAACCAGATAGAATCCCGGGCCAATCCGGGAAAGGTCAATCTCTTCCGAGGTGCCGGACAGGGTTAGCCTGAATTTTTTCTCAAATACTGTTGTACCGTTTATTGAAGATATTTTCACCAGCACGTCCTTGTCGCGCAGCATTGGTGCACTGATCCGGAACCGGCCTGAGGATGGAGAAGGATACACCATGAGATCTGCAGAAGCTGACTCCTGTTCGGGGACGAATGCACCGGATTCCACTATAAAATTTGCTTTGTTGGAAATCCTGATATTTGAATTGTTTATGCACAGGCAGGCAAAATACCTGCCGGGCTCAGAGGGCGTTTCAAAGCTTATAGTCCCGGTAGAAACGGGACCGGTATACTGACTCATCACAAGAGGTGCGATGCCGGGAGGTGCACTTTGCCTGAAAATACCAATCCAGTCTTTAGCTGCCCCGGAAGCATTTTCAAAGGTAACAGTAACCTGTTCACCCGGCTCATAGACCGACTTGTCAGTTTGCAGGGATGCGAGCCCGGAACCAGAGGAGAAGATCACACTTTCTCCGGCCTCTGTATACCCGTCTTCCAGGAAGTAACAGACAAAATAATACCCATGGGGCAATCCGGGAAAGCTGATTTTCCCACTGTGGCCTGAAGTATAACTCCAAAGGGTGGAACCGACCACACCGGGTACATCGTCAATCCTGTAAATACCGATCCAGTCATTTGTCAGGCCCGGTGCATCCGAATAAGTAACTTCGATTGCCTCCCCTTCATTATATCCTGCCTTGTCCAGTGACAGAACCGGCTCTGATATCACATAGACAGGGATCCTGCCGGTCAGCTCATAGTATCCGTCATTTTCAAAAAATGCAATAAAGTATTTTCCCGGCTGGGAAACATGCAAACTGACCGTTCCTGTAGAACCGTTAACGTACTTCCAGTCGATTGAGTGCACCGGACCCGGGGTATCACCTGTCTTATATATCCCGATCCAGTCCAGTGCGTTTCCCGGCCCGAAATAATAACTGACAGGGATGTTCTCATCCTTCTTAAAAACGGTCTTTTCTGTGGTCATTGTAATGAATCCGCCTGTGCTGCCTTTTACTCTGAATTCAACCGGATCGGACCATTCAGACCACGTAATATTCTTGTCGCGATGCCGGACACTGATATAATAAGTACCATTCGGTAATGCATATTTTCCAATGGTATATTTAAAAATGTCCAGGTCTTTATTAAGATCGACCGGTGAATAGTCCGGTTCACCCGTCGTTCCGTAAATGTCTTCAAAGTCCCTGATCAGGTCAACAACAGGAGTGGACCTGTCACCGTTGTTACTTATCTGAAATTGTACACTGTTATATGGTATCTGTGCAGGAGAGGAATAAGGTGAGCTGACAAAGATGAAGGGGAGGGACACAGAATCCTCCGGGACAGTCATTATGGATGGCCTGGAGGGATTAACATCCGGCAGCTTCCTGTAAAAACTGTCAATAAGGACATTGTTGAAGGCAAATCCAAGTTCCGGGTTCCCGATGCTATAGCTTTCAACTGCCATTTCTTTTTCGACTGTATAAAAAGTTATTATCTGGTAGTTCCAGGAATCTATAGTTTTCTGCACATCATCAAAATCTTTCTCCACTGACTGTCCCCAGTACTGGTCCCATGCGGCACCGCCCGAAATAATATGATAGATCGGGTAATCCCTTACCTGTCCCCGGGCATACAGGTGATGATGGCCCGCGATGAACAGTGCGGCTTTTTCTGTCTGTGCAAGGACAGGTATGATCCGCGTGCGGATGTATTCTGACATATCACCCACGAATTGTTCAGCCTGTATGGGCCGGTGGCCGATACATACAACCCAGTCCACAACTGGATCGGCTTTAACGGAATCAATTATCTGTTGCACCCATTCAACCTGTTCATCTGTGGTATGTTCGCTGCTCAGGTGGATGAAGACAATATTATTCTCCTGGTAAGAATAATAATTCTCCCCTCCCGGGCTGACAATCCCTTTATAGCCCAGTTCATCATAGAAAAAGTGGTCATAATAGGCAGTAATCCCCAGTGAACCGTATGTTTCATGATTTCCCAGCGTGGTCATCACGGCGATATTTCCTGAAAATATGGAGGATGGTTTCAGATGGACATTTTCATACTGATCAAGAGTTCCTGCGTCAACCTGGTCACCGTCATTCAGGATCAGGTCTATATTCTCCTCGACCGGGCCACCATATTTTTCAATCACCTTATCACGGGCAGCAAGGAGCAATCGTTTATACCGGTCGTCATCCCTCAGCTGGTGATCACCAAAGACCAGGATCCTGTATGTTCCTTCAGGAGAGGACAGAGCCGGCTGGCTGCGGAACCGGAATATTACTGACTGAGCGGTGCCTGACTTAACCCGGTAGTAATAATACCGGCCGGGCTGCAGGTTCGAAATATGCACACTATGGTAATAATAGTCTGAGCTATATCCTTCATCAGTCATAACCTGGCAGTTGCCTGACACAAACTCCTCCATACCGGATGAATCTGAACCATACATGACTGTCGATTCAGTATCTGAACCGGTTTTCCAGGTGATCCAGACGGAGGTATCTGTCGGAGACTGGATGTATGGCCCGACAATCTGGGCATGCAGCCGGGTGGCAGTGAGGATCATGATTACCATGCATGATCCTGTAAATATTTTTATTCTCGGCAAAGGTAAAAGCATACGCTTCATTAATCTGTCCGGTCCGTTTGTTTGAAGGGATCTTTCCGGTCTGAACCAGGGAGGAAAGGTACTAATTTAAATCTTCTGCACGCAAGCTGTCCTGGTTCCGGCTGTCTGTCTTCAGATATTCCGGGTCATCGAGCACCGGTGATTCCTGTAAGGCAGACCAGTTAAATTCCTCATCAAGGGGATCGTAGGCTTTTTGGGGATCAAACATCCTGGTGTCAACAGGAAGGGCATTATATGGGGTTATATCAGGCTGGTCTGTGAACATGTCAGCCAGGTCGGTGGCTGCAGCATCGAACTGGTTCAGGTAAGGAATTCCCAATATATTCCAGAAAGTCTTGAAAATGCTTCCAAAGCTGGTATGCACATGGCTTACATGATCTTTCTTTGCATAAGGGGAGATGACCATGAGTATGCTCCTGTGCGCATCCACATGGTCGACACCTCCCTGGGAATCGTCCTCGGTGACAATAACAGCCATATGGGGCCAGTAGGATGTACTGGAAAGGAATTCCACGAGCCTCCCAAGAGCAAGATCATTATCGGCCATATAGCTTTCGCGGAAAGGATAGCCATCCTCCGGCCTTTCTCCTGCACCATGATCGTTCCCGATAATTATCGTCAGGACGGCAGGCAGTGTATCTTTGCCGTTGATCCATTTCCCGGTAAATTCCTCTATGAACATATCAACCCGGAACTGGTCAGGAATGGATGTATTGTAGGTCGGGTATTTCCTTGAAGTTTTATTGAACATGGGTGCAGGCACAGGATAGTTTACCACATGGAGATAGCCTGTGTACTTGTAGGCCGGATTATCCGTGATATGGGGAGCGAACATTATTCCGAACCCAAAATTCCAGAAACTGATATTATTCCGTTCCATATGCTCCCATATTGATCCTGCCTCGTTATAATCTTCAGGATAGATTGCTCCTGAAGCCCCGACAAATGACAGGTTCCCCGGCGCATGTGAATCCATTCTAAGATCCCTGTTCCCTCCGTAGCTTGCCGACACACCCGTTTCCACCCATTCATTGGGGTAGGTGCAGACCAGCCAGCGATGGCCGTCGGCAGAATGATCAGAGTCAACGTAAAAATTATCTGAGATGGAGAAGCGCCTGGCCAGTGCCAGGTGGTTGGGCATTACCGTCACTTTCTCAAGTTTATTGTTCTTGTTCAAGTTGGTGAAGGTGGCCTTGTAACCATACCTGGCCAGGGTGGCATCGCCTTTTCCTTTTTTCATCTGCCCGAACACCTCATCATAGGTTCTGTTCTCTTTTGATACAAATACGATATGTTTTATCGGTGATGCGGATGCATCGGGGACAAACGGAACTGGATTGTTTTTCCTGTCACTGTCGTGTCCGGGAACTTTACTGAACCTGAAGTTATTATTCACTACCTCACCGGAAAGCTTTTTCAGTTTTCTGTCAGACGGTATGTCCATACAGGTCAGTGAGCCCTTCATCAATCCACCTATATAGCTTCCTTCATCGCCGATCCTAAAATCCTTTCCGGCATTAGGACCGCTGCCGAATCCTTTGGCATTTGCCACCAGGAGCTTTCTGCCATCCTTGCTTACTGCCAGTTTGGATGGGAACCAGCCCACCGGGATGTGCCCGATGACTTCAAGGGTCGGAACATGAATAACCGCGACGGCGTTAATCCCTGATTCCGCCACGTATAGCCTTTTACCGTCAGGAGAGAGGGCGAGACCAAAAGGAATAACACCGCGCAATCTGGCCAGCCGTTTATCAGGTACGAGATAAACCTCTTTTAACAGTGATTTGGTGTGCCTGTCGATCACTGAAATGCAGTCGTTGTTACCGTTGCTTACAAAGACATAATCATTCGTTGCCGCCAGTGAATTCGGGCTCGATCCACCCACAGCAGGGAAATTCTCCAGTTTCTGCCCCACAAGTATCCCTGTTTTAATCCTGGCAGTGACCTGCATTTTTTCCAGGTCGATACTCCAAACGGAGAATGATTCAGGTACGTTAGGCTCTCCCAGTCCGGTAACCACCATGGAATCTGAAATTATACCGTTGATAGATTCCTCGGACAGGTATGCAAAAGGGGGGAACCGGAGGGCGGTTTCAGCATAATTCTCAGGATCGACACCAGGGATCCACTTGTATTCATACATTCCCACATTGGCGACATAGGCTTCTTTCCCGTCAGGTGACAGGCATATCCCAAAAGGATAGCGGCCCACCCTGATACTTGCGGTAAGCTGCCTGGTCTCTGTGTTGATTATGATCATGCGGAAATTGATCTGGTCCACGCCATACAACCACTTACCGTCGCGGGTCAGCACCAGGTCCCCGATGTAACCATGTGTATAATCCACCGAATCATTCTTTACGGAACAGTCTATCTGGTCCAGTCTGTCACCATCCTTCAGCCTGAAAATGAATATCTTATTCTCCTGCCCGCCTGCCACATAAACAATTTCATTAGCGGGATCTATCGCGAGCCCCATAAAAACAGATGCAAGTATTCCATTGTCGGTTTCTGCTCCCTCAGGGATCTGCTGAATGTCCGGATTTTTACTGAAAACGTTCCTGATAATCGTTATAGAAAGGGGACTGGTTCCTGAGTTGGCAGTGACTGCGATGTCGCCGCCAGGGCTGAGGGTCAGTCCGTATGGATGTGGGGCAAGCCGGAACGTCCGGTCAAAAGGTCTAATGATCCTTCCATTGGGAAGGACGGTATATCCGGATTTGTTAATATGCGTATATTCTGTCCCGGCAGGACAAACAGGGTATTCAGGTTCTGTTTTGTGCATGCAGGAGCTTGCGCAAAACAGAACCATTATCAGGATAAGACTGAAGAGTCTGTTCATTATTCAGGAATAAGAAGCCACATAACACCGTTAATATTGTCATTACCATCAAACTGCCGGTTAATTGCTTCGGCCACATGATCGAAGTTGTTATCCAGTTCCTCCTGGGGATACATCCACCGACTGGGCACCTGGCCTCCGTTTTGTGTGGATGGACCGACTGCAAATGTCGGAATCCCTGTGCGGCGCTGATTATAGAACGGTTCCCAGCCGGAATTCATAAAGCAGGCGATGTATTTCTGAATGATAATTTGTTCCATCGCCTTAGTCCCATCATAACGGACCATGTTTCCGTTAAGGTATGTATTGATCCTGTCGGAAGCAATGCCAAAAAATTCCATCGAGGCTCTTATCCCTTTATAGTAAAGTTCAGATACATCCGCATCGATCCATCCTCTCAGGGCTGCCTCTGCAAGGTTAAATTCCAATTCCGGGTAACCGACAGCAATGGATGGCTCATTCACCGGATCTTCGTGATACCTGGTATTTAATGGTGATCCTTTACCCTCATCGGTGAGCAGCGCAAGATTGTCACTGACATAGGCACCTGCATCAAGTCCTGAATAGGATGAATAACTGGTCATGTATCCCGGCTGTCCTACCTCAACAGCTCTTTTATCAGGTAAGGCAAAGCGGAACAGCCTGGGATCCCTTCTTGCTTTCAGCAGATCCACGAAGGTCCTTTCCATATAGGTTGCAGTAGTACTGGACTTATCGTGAAAAAGAGGGTAGCGGTTATCATCCCTGTCGACGAATACCAGCTGTCCCTGGTCAGCCAGGCTTGTAAAAACCGGATAGGTTTCAGGATTCTCATATATTTCCCTGAACCGTTCTGCGACATTGAGGTCTGTATTTCCTTCCTTTGCCGACAGGCTCATCAGCACCCGCAGCTTGAATGAATTTACCAGCTTCTTCCACTTGAGGATGTCCCCGTTATATATGATATCCCCTTCGATAGCTCCTTTAGACTGGTCAAGCATCTGGTCGGCTTCTGTAAGTTCTTGCAATATAGCGGCATAAACTTCTTCCTGGGTATCATATTTTGGTTTGAAAATTCCTTCATCCCCTCGCATGGCCTCACTGTATGGTATGTCGCCAAAGGTAAGTGTCATCTGGGTCAGGTGATAGGCCCGGAAGAATTTCCCCAGTGCGATATAATTTTCCAGGTTGTTCTTCGCGGCTTCCTCCATCATTTTATATACCTGCAGCAAGGAACTGTATCCTCCGAAACCGGCTCTCTGCCATCCATAGGTCTGGCTGGTGCTGTATCCGTCTGTAAAAACATAATAACGGCAGGCATAGGCTGCACCGACGGAAACCTCATTGAAAGCCGTGACTTCAATATTTGTAAGAAGGAGGGAGGGGTGTACCTCGGTGGGCCGGTTGGGGTCTTTTGTAAGTGTGTCAAAATCCTCGCAACCGAAGAAAGTGATGACAAAAGGTACTATAAGGAATTTTAACTTTCTCATAAGGATATTTTATTAATTTTATTAACTGCATTCGGTTCCAGGTTCCAGGTTCCGGGAAATTCTTACTTCTTCCTTCAGCTTAATAACCTACAGCCTAACAGCCTTCCTCCGGCCCCGCACTCTGGTTTGGGGTTCAACCCCAAACCAGCTATGTTCTTCCTACAACCTAAAATCCTTCTTCCTTCAGCCTAACAGCCTTCAGTCCATCGACCTTCTTCCGACTCACGATTGCTCGCCCCCGCATGGCCACAATCACATTCTTCTCGCGAATGTTTACCCGCTCACATACCTCACGCACACATTTCACGACTCACGACTCACGTTTTAAAATGTAATATTGACGTTGAATCCAATATTCCTTGATGAGGGAGTCTGGAGATCATCTTCTCCTTCGTCCGGATCTATATATTTAATATATGACCACATCCAGAGATTGCGGCCGATAAATGAGACAGAGGCTCTTTCAACAGACAAATGGGATAGCCAGTCATGTGGCAGTTCAAAAGTCAGGGTCAGTTCACGGAGTTTCAGAAAGGATGCATCGAATGTAACTGCTTCATCCGAAACATCATGGTAATAATACTGGCACCAGTCAGACCAGTAAACCGGTGTAGTGTTCGGTTCATACTCCCTGGTATCGCTTTGAATATTACCCTCTGCATCATAGGTCACTTCTCCTCTGACTACTGTAACTCCATCTCCTACGTATGTTGCCAGCCCGTTTATTTCATCCTCCCTGTATTTTGTGACTGTATTGAGGTGTGTTCCTCCCCAGTACATTTTCCGGATGGTCTGGCACCATATCACTCCCCCGTATCTTCCGTCAAACAGGATATTTAGTGTGATAAACTTGTACCTGAATGTATTTGAGATACCGAACGTCCAGTCAGGATCATAATATCCCAGTTTTTTTATAAATGGGTCCCAGGTTGGCAGGCCACCCTCATAAATAATGTCTCCTGCTGCGGACCGGTTGAATACCCAGCCGCGCATCAGGTCCATCCGCTGACCAACTGAAACTCCGTTCATATCATTGATTCCTTCGGGCAGCTCAAGCAGGAACCTGCGGTGCCTGCTCCAGTTCAGGTTGACATCCCATGTAAGCGATTGTTCATTTTTGACAGGGGTTGCATTCAGAACAACTTCCCATCCTTCCCGTTTATACCTGTTGGCATTTATCAGCTTTGAGGTATAGCCTGAAGCTCCTGAAACAGGAAAATAGATGATGTCATTCTCATCAATGGTACGGTAATAGGTTACATCAAGTCCTATCCTGTTCGCCAGAAACCGGATATCTGATCCCAGCTCTAAGGTTTTAGAGGTTTCCGGCCTTATATCCGGGTTCAGCTTGCTTCCCGGAAAATACACAGAAGCATTGCTGTTCCAATTGACTCCTTTATTATATACCGGAATTGTGCTGTACACTGCCAGGTCATTGGATACCTGTGCCCAGGAGCCGCGCAGTTTAAAGAACGGTATGGCTGCGGGCATTTTTATCAATTCTGAAATGACTGTACTCAGAGAAAAGGAAGGGTAGAAATATGAGTTATTTTCGACAGGCAGGGCTGATGACCAGTCATTCCTGCCTGTCATTCCAAAGAATATGGCTCTCTTAAAGTTTAAACCGAATGTTCCGTAGAGACTGTTGACCTTTTTCTGTCTTAAGCTGTTTGTCGCAGTTACATCACCGGTTGAATTGGAAAGATTATAAAATCCAGGTACATTAAGACCTGCAGTTTTTGCATACAGGTAATTGTCTTCTTCCCACCTGTTGTTGCCACCTGCTGTCAGGTTCAGCTCCCATATGTCGCTCCATGTTTTATTATACTCAAGGTAAATATCCGTGTTCAGGTTGAAATTTTTTTCTGTCTCCATCTGGTAGTTCCCGGTGGTGGGGTCGCTGTATAAAATCATACTTTTGGGAGTTTTGAGCTCAGACATTAATCCGTACCAGTTTATTCCTGAACGGGCCTTGAGCACGAGGTTTTTAGTAAAGTCATATGTCAGGGTCACCTGACCATAGTTTACATCCTTATAATAACCCTGCAGGTTCTCATAAGCTGTGAAGTAAGGATTATTGTACCAGGTATAGTTATAATGTCTTTGCTGGATGCCCTCCAGTCCCGGTTGCCAGTAATTTCTCAGATCACGTACATCCACATCTGTTCCTGTCCATAGCAGGAGGTTGTACACATAGTTCTGCGGGCCATAACCCCTTCTGGGATAATTAGGTGTAAACTGCTTATTGTACGACCATGTTGCCTCCGCCCTCAGTCTCTCACCCAGGTTATAGCCCCCTGCAAGGCTTAATGTTGCGGAGTTCAGTTTCGTGTTAGGTACCATACCATTCTGAAACATCTGGGTGATGGATATCCTGTAATCTCCTTTTTCATTGCTGCTTGAGATACTTAAATTGTTCGTTGTGATAAAGCCTGTTTCCAGGAAGTTCCTGAGGTTATTTTTACCTCTTGATATCCAGGGTGTGGGTATTCTTTCACCAGTCACAGAATCGATAGGACTGTCATACTGTGCAATTTCCACAAACCCGCTCTTGGTTGTCGAATCGCGTTTATTCAGCTCAGGTCCCCATATCCAGCCTGAACCATCCTGTATCCCACCTCCTTTTCCGTCCACATACCAGTACTTGCCACCATAGCCTGTGCCATATTTTGACTGCACCTCCGGTATTGCGACAAACCCGACTTCGAACATAGTGCTTGAATTAAGATTCACCTCGAAACCCCGCTTGTCTTTTGTCCCCTTTTTTGTTGTGATCATGATAGCCCCGTCTTTCCCGATAGATCCATAGAGGGCCGATGCCGTGGTACCTTTCAGAACGCTTATGTTATCGATATCATCGGAACTGATATCCCACAGGTCCGTATTATAAGGGATACCGTTAACGACAATAAGGGGTTTGCTTCCTCTGAGCCGGAATTCAGGATTCTGGTAAAGTCCTGTCTTGTTATATACCACCAGTCCGGCTACCCTGCCGGTCAGTGAGCTGATCACATTGGGTTCTTTAGCTTTTTCGAAGCTTGTACCATTGACCTCCTGGACAGAATACCCCAGTGCTTTCTTTTCTCTCTGGATTCCAAGGGCTGTTACGACCACTTCTTTTAATTCGAATTTGCTTTCATGAAGGACCACGTCAATTACGCTGCGGCTCCCGGCCTGAATCTCCTGCTTCTCGTATCCGATATAAGAGAAGATAAGGGTACAGGTTTCCGGTGCAGTAATCGTGTAGTGGCCTTCCAGGTCGGTAACGGTACCTGAAGTCGTTCCTTTAACCATCACATTTACGCCTGGTAAGGGTGTTCCCTCTTCAGCTGAGGTCACATGGCCGCTTATTGGTATATCCTGTGCGGCAACGGTGATCAGCTCTATCTGTAAAGCAATGATAATAAAACAGTTAAAGAATATTTTTTTCATCGTAAGTTAGGATTCAAAATTCATGGTGCCACAAAGTGAATAGTGAGTCGTGAGTCGTGAATCGGAAAATGAAGAGAGTGAGTCGTGAGTCGTGAGTTGAGCGATTAAGAATTGGGTGGGGAATCGGAAGAAAGTGTTCCTGATTCCAAGTTCCAAGTTCTCCTTTCTTCCTAACAGCTAATAGCCTATAGCCTATTCGCCTTTTTTAACCTTCTTCCGACTCACGATTCACGATTGCTCGCTCCCGCAAGGCTACAATCACATGCCGCTCGCGAATGCAAAAGCATTTCACGGTCATTGAATAATAAGCTTGATTACCAGGGGTGACTTTCCCGTCCGGGCACTGAGGATATACATTCCTTTTCCCAGGAATCCCAGTTCCATGGTTCTTTCCATAACCGGTCCTTTAAATTTCTCCTGGTACAGGACCTGTCCGGCAAGGTTGTAAACGGTGATTGCCTGTAATCCGTCTCCATTGGTGGCCCTTACAACGAACCTGCCATCAGAAGGATTGGGATAAAGGCTTAATCCATCATTAATCCGTATATCTCCTGAAGAAACAGGCGCGGTAACGACAAATGAAGTCTGGGCATACAGATCCCATACGTCACAACAGAGCAATCCTGCCCAGTATTCACCGGGTACGAGCTGATGATCATCCTGATAATGGAATACCATGGTACCACTGGGTTCAGGTATGTATTGCCATGTTATAGAAGGTATATCACCCGGAACATCTCCCGGATTGTATATCCCGATCCAGTCT
>Ga0172366_10002728_pt1 | contig 13871 bp, 11 predicted proteins | sample LakKivSesite69cm_FD_114533 | JGI IMG/M metagenome (GOLD analysis project Ga0172366, IMG submission 114533) | Sediment microbial communities from Lake Kivu, Rwanda - Sediment site 69cm | ecosystem: Environmental > Aquatic > Freshwater > Lake > Sediment | place: Rwanda: Western Province, Lake... | reverse complement strand
TAGTCTTGCCAGCGCCGTTCGGGCCGACGAGAGCGAAAACTTCGCCCTCGTTAACTGAAAAGGAAACTCCATCAACAGCCTTCACATCGCCATACGACTTTTTGACAGAAGAGATTTCAACCGGAATCATAACCACAGCCTCACTCAGCCATCCTCTTAGCAAAATCTCTTGGAACCTGCACAGCCCCTATTATACATAACTGTTCTACGTGGTCTGTGCAATGTTTAAGATATAGTTTTTGTATGGCGCTTGCGAACTGGTCGAATGCGCGCGATTAGGACGAAGTCTTAGCTGGTACTGGGAACAGGATATCATTAGATTTTAGAGTTGTGTCCCCATACAAAGCCCTTCGCATCGCTAAGATTGCTTCCTGCATGGCTATATCCGGCACGGTAGGACTTGGTTTCTGATATCCCATGGACATGAGGGCTTCATTGAACTTTTTAATTGTATCATCAGGCGCGTATAGAAAAATGTGAAAATATGCTTCCAAAAACTTCTCTTTTTTCTTTTCATCTTGGGTCAGAGCAAAGAAACCAGGTAAATTTGTGAGCATTGTAAAAAAGCGTTCGTGCATCTGCGTCCATTTTGTTTTTTCTCTTTCTTTTTTGATCTTCCAAAGTTCAGCAAAATAGGGAGCAAGTACACTTGCTGCTAAGGCTACTACTAGTGGAACTATAATGCTGGCGACAATGAAAAGATACGGGTCAAATTGAAAGGCATCAGACATTTCAAACCTACCAAGAGAAAGTCAATGTCTTTTGTTATAACTTTTTCTTCCAGAATGCGCGCGCGGGTGTTTGCAGCAAAAGTCAGAGGGAAGAACTGCAGGGCTACAAGCCATCAATTCGGCGGAACTAAAAAGCAGCAAATCGACAGTTCTAAAACTCAAAAGATTTCACAGAAAACCCCAACACATTTCGAACTAAATCTTCCAAAGAGTGAGTAAACGCTTCTCCCCCAAGACTTCCACTCGGTAACGTTCATCAAAGTTATTCACATCTTGCGTAACAAGGGTCATTATTTCTGTGAGCGCCTTGAAATTGCCATGCTCTTGAAAGAGTCTCTTCGCCTCTGGCCACTTAAGAATCAACATAAGATCAAAATTATATGGTCTACTGTCAAGTAATTCTTGACATTTGGCCAAGTTTTCCCTGATATCTTGCTTCATCTCAATTTGTCTTAAATGATTTAATAATCTATAGTTATCTCTCATCACTTCTTGAATATATCCAGCTACGCTTTGAATGATAAGCATTTTTTTGGTACTCTTATAGTTTAAGTACCATACAACTACGTTACTTCCAATTGAAAATAGAGCAACCACCACTATTCCCCAAAACTCTTCAGCCATTTTATCACCACATGAGTTCAATAGTTTTGAAACTTCATAAGACTTTTCGATTTCTTTGTCAAAAACAAAATTATTTGAAGCTTACATGCGAGAAGGCGGAGGCAACATACAAGCCTTCCTAACACAAGCATTCAGAAAAAAATAACTGTTAGACGGACATGCACAAAGATCAGCGTTGCCTTATCTTTCTCTATAGAATTAATGTTCCTTTTCTAGATAGCAAAATGTATTGCTTTTCTAGAGCCTCCGTAAACTTTCTCTTGTCATTTGTCTTCATTGCGCTTAGTATTTCCAATTTGATTGCATCAATATCATTCTTGACTCTTCTTGCTGAAGCATAATCCACAGCACTCATGCTGGGATAAACGTGTGCACGCTCTCTTTCCCTATAAATTGGCGACCTTTTTGTGGCAAACATCAATTTATCTTTTCGTATAAGGAAAGTTCTCATTTCATCGCTGATAATGGCATGAGCCCAGTTATTTCTAATCTTTATCAGCCTCGTTAGACTTTGATAGCCCCAACATTTTCTATCGAGCGGTTTTACGAAGCAAGTGCACAACGATGCAGATAACAGCCATTTATCTGGTAAAGAAAGGCGAAATATATGTTGACGGAGTGCTTCATCTCTGCGAATTTCTTTCTTGAGATAGATTTCAAATAGGATGTTAAACATTGCCTCAACGCTTAGTAGAAATGACATAATCGCAGCCCAAGCGATGCAGCTGTCTTCAAAGTACGCAAGGTGGACAAAGGATTGGGCAAGTTCTGGCACAGTAGAGGTATCCATGCGTTGATCTAGCGATTGTAGAAAATGTTCACCATACGAATAACTTATTTTATATGTATTTTCTATCCATTGATAACTGTGCTTAGTTACGGGTATCTCTACAGTTTTTGCGTATTTCATAATCTCTTCCAGAAGGATATTTGCATCAGCTCTAGCTTCTTCATCATATTTATGAATGTCTTCAAAACTAGTCTTTTGTTCAGTGAATGTCCAAGGTAACCTAATTCCAATTCCCCAACTATGAAGTTTCCAGTCATATACCGCCAAATACCTTCTAGGTCCTTTTAAGACGTACTCCCAGGTGATTCTGTCACTTGGCACGAGATAGTTGGGTCGACCAAAGTGTTCTTTTAGAAATTTGTAGACCACAAAAGTCGAAATTCCTCTAGGACTGCCACGTAAAATGCCGTGACCACCTCCATATTCCGAAGTCTCCAACGGGCTAGCAACTCTGAAGTCGTCAATCGAATATCGTTTTTTCATTTTACATCATATAATATGTTTAGATATTAGTTTATTTAATCATTGATTTTAAGCGCGCGCTACTAAAAATAGTTTTAAACAAAGGTGCCTGTCTTGAGCGTTTGTCTTGTTTTTTACAATGTTGGGAGTCTTGTTATGCCTTCTACTTGGTCGAAGTCTTCATCAAGCAGATAGATTTGGACAGGATCCAAGAATCTGATTTGGAATCCTTCACACATGAAGTGGAGAAGCTTATGACTGGTTAGCTCTATCCTTCAATCAAAGCCTGTCAACCTCTTCAGAATAGTCTTAATGGAAAAGTGGTTTTATCGCTTGTGAAATCTACATTGAAGATGATTTGGGGACGGGAACTAGCGCCTTACGAACAGAGCACGTGCAACTAACTGAAATCGAATCGGAAATGCTTTTATCTCTAGACCTCAAACAAAATGAACAGAGAAAGGAGTTTTTGAATTTGGGAAAAATCCCCAATATGCGACTCTTGGTCCTGACCGCAAGCTATTTTGAAAAGGTGGAAGGGCGAAAGCATTTTCAAAAAGCGATTTACTTACTACAGGAGCAGTTTGGAATAGAATTTAACTATAATTTTGTTCCATATCTTTATGGACCATATTCTTCACAGCTTCAGAACGATATTGACATCCTTGCAAGGACAGGTCACTTAAGGGCCTGCAAGGCTGGATACCTATTCTTTTATGAGATTACGCCATTAGGTCGAAAGATCGCCTCCCAAGTAGAAGTGGAATATGGAAAAGAACGCTCTGCGAATCTCAAAAAAGAAGTGGACAACCTAAAGGATTTTGACACTCAAGAATTGGTCGACTGGTCGAAGAAGCTGATGAGTGAGAAAGTGAAGGATAACATCTTTTGGTAGTCAGGTAACTCAAATGTTGAGCTACACAGAAGCCAAGTCTGGAATCTCCTACGAGATTGTGAAAGATCCTCTTTATGGTTATATCACGCTTTTTGAACATGAAAAGGAGATAATTGATACTCCTATTTTTCAGAGACTTAGGCGTATTAAGCAGTTGCCATCAGCACATTATGTTTATCCCGGCGCAACACATACTCGCTTTTCTCATAGTTTGGGCGTAATGCATTTATCAGGCCTTTTCTTGAAGCAGCTTCTTGAACCATATGTAAGGCAGATGGCTGAGGAGGAATTCCTACACTACTATTTCTTGGTGAGGCTTTGGGGATTAACACATGATCTGGGGCATGGGCCTTTTTCGCATATTTTTGACAAAGCTGTGCTCGAAGAGCTGAAACTAAACCATGAGTATATGTCCTCTAAGATTGTCCAAGAAGACAATGATATAGTGTCTATTATCGAGAACAAACTGAAAGATTTCAGTATAACTCCAAGGACTTTGTCTGAATATCTTGGGAAAAGCAGAGAAGAATGGTCAGAAGCAAAAATGTTAGGAAAAACTGAGCACAGTGAAGCTGCGTTCTACTACATATTGAAAGGCTTTTACAGTACAGATGTCATCGATTATTTGTTAAGAGATAATCTATTTACAGGTGCTGGCTATGGGAATTTCGATTGGCAAAGGCTTATTCTGTCATCTTATCTGCTAAAAGATGAGGTGGCGCTAGAAAGAAAATCCCGAGATGCACTTGACGCATTTTTGATCTCTAGACTCTTTTCTTTCAACACTATCTACTATCATAGGTGGTCACGAGCTATAGACCACATGATGAAAAGCTTTCTGATCAAAGCAAAAGAGAAGATTGACTTTGAAAGCTATGCAAAGAACGTTAAAGAATACAAGAAGCTAGACGAAGAAAGTATAATGAACATGACTGAATTGAAGGGCATCCCTGAGTTTGAAATGTTGGCAAACAGAATCATACCATTTAGAAGAGTCTATGAGGTTCGACTTGATGCATCTGCTGTGCCCTTCCTTGACGAGGATGATCTGAGTGCCTTGATCTCAGAAAAATTGAATGGCAGACTTCCCTCCGATGCCTACTTTGTTGATACACCTAAACTACCGTTGTGTCCTATGATCGGTGAGGAAGAGGTATGCTTGATCGATATGGCAACATCGCCACCAGAAGTTACAAGAGAGTTAATCAGAGAAACTTCTTGGGGGGACGTGCACTACTCTGTCTGGACAATAAGACTTTACTTGGACATTAAATACAAAGAGAATAGAGAAGAACTGACGGAGGCTTTTAAAGCGATAGTCAAAGGAGAAACAAAACTAAGAACACATTTTTAGGGTTTTATTCTAGATTCGCCTTTCACGAATTTCAAACCAATCGTTCTCTGGATTTAATCAATATTCAGTGTGTGTAAGGACAGTGCAAGCCACGCTGCCATGGTATTTTTACAGCTCTCAAACAGAATAGAACCTAAATGATTTTTAAGGTTAGCCCTATGATATTTAGATCAGATACTCAGGCGAATATTTCGTTTAACGGAAAAAGACCAGAAATTGCCTGACAGCATCAATGAGGTTAAAAAAGTATGACTACTGTTTCAGAGTACAAAACAAGAAGGGAAAAGATTGATGTACTCTTGAGTAAAGCAGGTTGGGATGTAAACAATCCTGCACACGTAGTTATCGAAGTGGATACTAAACAATCGGATTTCAAAGCACACAATTACAAGACTGTTAAGGAAACGCTTCATGATCCGAATGCCGATGAAAAGGCCTATGCTGACTATCTGCTTCTAGGTTCTTCTGGGTCTCCATTGGCTATTATCGAGGCTAAAAGGACTTCTAAAGATGCGGTTTTGGGGCAGAAGCAAGCAGAAGGCTATGCAGACGATATTGAAAGACAGACCGGAAAGGACGTTTTCATCTTTCTGACAAATGGATATGAGATTTGGTTCTGGAATAGGGCCTTAGAGAATCCTCGTATGGTGAAAGGTTTTCACAGTAGAGAGGCCCTTGAACGTGTAAAGTTTCAAAACGAGTTCAGAAAGGAGTTCAATGAAGTTCCCATCAGGAAAGAGATTATTGATAGACCATATCAGATTGAAGCTGTGAAAAGGGTTCTGGAAGGGCTTGAAAAGGGAAGAAGAAAGTTTCTGATTGTTCATGCGACTGGGACGGGTAAAACAAGAGTCGCTATGGCGTTAATCGACGTTCTGTTACGAGCAAACAGAGCTCAGAAGATACTGTTTCTAGCTGACAGAAAAGCCCTCAGAAACCAGGCTTACAGTGACGGTTTCAAACTATATTTTCCAAACGAGCTTAAGACTAAAGTGTATTCTGGATCGGTTGACAAGACTCCGAGGCTTTTTGCTTCTACGATTCAGACTTTTATGGAGTGTTATCAGGATTTCTCTGTTGGTGACTTTGACGTCATAATATCGGATGAGTGCCACAGGTCAATCTACAACAAGTGGAAGGATGTTTTCACCTACTTTGATGCTATAGAGATAGGATTGACGGCTACACCTGCGGACCTTATTGATAGGGATACTTTCAGATTCTTCAATTGTCAGAACAAGATTCCAACTCATCTTTATACCTACGATCAGGCTGTTGAGGATTGTTGGCTTGTTCCGTTTAAGGTGTACAAGACTCAGACGCATTTTCAAATTGCTGGAGTGAAGCCTTCTGATGTGCCCAATGAAGTAATGAAGGAGCTTATGGAGAAGGGCGTGGAGGTTGAAGACGTTAACTTTGAAGGTACCGACATCGAGAAGAAAGTTGTGGTCATTGGAACTAACGAAGCGATCGTGAAAGAGTTCATGGAACAATGTATACGAGATTGTACTGGGACATTGCCTGCCAAGTCCATCTTTTTTGCCATAACGAAGAAGCATGCTAAGCGTTTGTGGGAGGCTTTTGAGAGGCTTTACCCAGAGTACAAGGGGCAGCTGGCCCGAATAATAGTCTCTGAAGATCCCAGAGCACAAGACACCCTCATTGAGTTCAAAAAAGAAAGCATGCCCCGAGTGGCGATCTCGGTTGACATGCTTGATACAGGCGTAGATATTCCAGAAGCGTGCAACCTAGTCTTTGCTAAACCAGTTTTCTCTAAGATAAAGTTCTGGCAGATGATTGGGAGAGGAACGAGAAGCGATCAGACTTGCGAGAAGAAAGAATGGTTACCAAACAAGAAGAAAGAAGAGTTCTTGATATTTGACTGTTGGAACGTTTTTGAATGGTTTAACATGTATCCTGAAGGTAGAGAAGCTCAACCTTTTGGGGCTGTACCCACAAAAATATTTCTTGTTCGCCTACGTTTGTTGAGCTACTTCCAGAAAGCGAATGATGCAAAAAACATGGATAAAATCAAAGGGAAATTATCGCTTGATATTGGTAGTCTTCCCGTCGAATCTATTGCTGTGCAGGAGCATCTGAGGGACGTAGAGCTTGCTCGTTCGCCTAGGTTATGGGATAGAGTCGGTCTCAACCCGATCGAGTTTTTGAGAACCAAGATTGCTCCTTTAATGAGATACAAACAGAGTGTTGAGCCCAATGAAGCTTCGTTCACGCAGAAGTGTGAAGAGCTAAGCCTTGCTATTCTTACCCAGAATCAAGCAGAGATAGAGAGGCTGAAGGAGGCTATTGCGTTGATGCTTGAATGTCTTCCTACTACTATTAGCGAAGTCAAGGAGAAGGAAGAAGAGCTTGATCGAGTGTTGAGCAAGTCTTTCTGGCAGAACGTAACCTACAATGATGTGCAGAATCTGCTAGACAACTTTGCCCCCTTGATGAAGTACAAGAGATCAGAGCCTAAACCGCCTATTGTGCTCGACATCGACGATGTGGTTGAAAAAAGAGAGATTGTTGAATATGGGCCCACAGTCTCGCCCAAAACTGCCTTTGTTGAAGACTATCGAGACAAGGTCGAGAGAAGGATTAGGAATTTGGCTGCAGGGCATCCGACTATAATAAAGATTGAAAGAGGTGATACTATCACCGAAGAGGACTTGAACAAACTGGAGCAGACGCTAAACAGTCCTGACCTGTACATAACCGAGGAGACGCTGCAGAAAGTCTACAAGCAACAAAAAGGAACACTGGTCGAATTCATTAGGAAAATCCTCGGTCTCTACGAATTCCCTGAACCTCAACAAAAAATAGCTGAAGCATTCAAAACTTTCATGATAGAGAAAAACTACTTAAATGCTGACCAAGTAAACTTCATGAGAACAATTCAAACGGTTTTCGCCAAAAGAAAGCACATAGAATTTTCTGACTTCTACGAACCACCGTTCACAAACTTTGGACCAGATGCAGCCACACGCTTATTCAGAAAGGAAGAATTAGACGAAGTGATAACGATGTGTAAAAGCTTAGAAGTGGAGGTTTTCCAACATGCTTGACCCTGAGCTCAAATCAAAGATAACCAAATTGTGGAACGCTTTCTGGGCTGGAGGAATAAGCAATCCGTTGAGTGCAATAGAACAGATTTCATACCTCATATTCATGAAAAGACTGGATGATCTAGACACACACCGCATTAACGCAGCTCAAGCTAGGGGGCAGCCTTACAAATCCATTTTTGAAGGACACGAAAACTGTAGATGGTTAACATGGAAACACGTGAGTGCTGAGGCGATGTACAAGCACGTCACTGAGGTTGTATTTCCATTCATCAGGAGTCTACATAACGGAGAAGATGTTGTCTACTCAATCGCCATGAAAGATGCAATGTTCATCATCCCCAAGCCCTCTTTACTGCAAGAAGCAGTTGCCTTACTAGACGAAATCAATATTGGAGAAAGACCTGACATTCAAGGCGATATTTACGAACATCTGCTTGGAGAGCTGAAGACAGCTGGAAAGAACGGACAATTCAGAACGCCACGGCATATAATCAGAATGATGATCGAGCTTGTCGATCCAGACATTGGACAGAAAATCTGCGATCCTGCCTGTGGAACTGGGGGCTTTTTGATTGCTGCCTATCAGCACATATTGAGAAGATATACAACTCCCGATATGGTGAAGATAGATGAGGATGGAACGCCTCACAACCTTATCGGTGACAAAATAGTTAAGAAAGAGCACTGGGAACTTCTATGGAACGAAACCTTCTACGGCTTTGATTTTGAAATCACCATGATACGTATAGCCCTCATGAACATGATTCTCCACGGGATAACGAATCCGAACATCAAGCAGATAGACACCTTATCCAAGCGTTTCGATCAAAAGCCGACGTATGACGTTGTCTTCGCTAATCCACCATTCGCTGGTTATGTGGATCGCTCAGACATCAATGATAATTTCAAACTTGACACTGTTAAGACTGAATTGCTATTCCTAGAACTCTTTTTCAATCTTTTGACTATAGGCGGAAGAGCAGCCGTTATTGTCCCCAGTGGTGTGTTGTTCGGTTTATCCAATGCTCATACCAAAGCAAGACAGACAATCCTGGAGAACAGTGACCTCCAAGCCGTTATTTCGATGCCTGCAGGAGTTTTTAGGCCTTATTCAGGGGTCGGCACTGCAGTCCTTGTATTCGTCAAGGGAGGAAAGACTGAGAAGGTATGGTTCTACGACATGAACACAGACGGCTATTCTCTGGATGATAAACGTGATTTTGTCGATGGCAAAGGAGATATCCCAGACATTATCCAGAAATTTAGAAAACGAGAAGAATCAAGGCAGAGCATTTTAGTTCCGTTTGAAAAAATAAAACAAAACAACTACAATCTCTCAATTTCAAGATACAAGAAAGTAGAACAAGAAGAATTCAAGTACGAGGATCCTCAAAGAATCATTGAGACGGTTCTAGAAAACGAGAAAGAAATAGAAAAGGAATTAGACGAATTGGCGAAGATGATAGAATGAAATCTTACAGCGCCTGGCAATGGAAGACCTTTGCTGAAATCTGCACGCTAATTACCGATGGGACTCATAAAACACCAAAGTACCAAGAACGAGGTATTCGCTTCATTTCTACCGCAAACCTACTTCCTTATGGAAAAGATTTCGATTTTAGAAGTTATTCGAAATTTATATCTAAAGAAGAGCATTGTGAATTGACAAAAAGGGCTAAACCAGAAAAAGGCGACATTCTTATATCCAAATGTGGGACCATTGGAAGAACACAAGCAGCAAGAGTTGATTACGATTTCAGTATTTTTGTGGGGTTGATGCTGCTCAAAGTTAAGAAAGAGCTAGTAGTGCCGGAGTTTTTGGAATTCTATCTAAATCAACCTTCTGTTACAAAAAATCTAGAAAATATTGCAGTAGGATCAAGTAGATCAACACTTACTATTAAGGCAATGAAAGAATTTGTGGTGCTACTACCACCTCTTGCAGTTCAAAAACAAATAGTTGCTATCCTTCAGAGAGCTGAAAGAATAAAAGAATTGAGAGACCAAGGGAGTCAAATGACCAACCGAATTGTTCAAGCGGTTTTCTTGAAGATGTTTGGCGACCCAATTGCACGCAGGGCTGGCTGGAGAACTGACATTATCGACAATCTCACCTCAACAAAGGCTACAAAGGGGTCAACTCCCACTACTTATGGATACAAGTGGGAAAGCGAAGGTGTCCTTTTTCTCAGAAGCGAGTGCATTACTAGTGGTGGCATTTCATTAACAGGTTCCATGAATATAGGCAAAGACGCTCACGAGTTCATGCAAAGGTCCAAAGTATATCCTGGCGATATCTTGATAAGGATTACAGGTGAGGTCGGCATAGCTGCAATCTTTCCGAAGGAATTGCAGGAAGCAAACATTAACCAACACATTGCAATTGTTAGACTGAGGGAAGACAGCCCCATAGAACCCGTTTTTCTAGCAGCACAGATCAATGTTAAGCCATTCAGAAGTTACTATTCATCAATAACACGGGGAGTAACTCATCCTCATTTGAGCCTACAGCAAATCAGAGAAACACGTGTAATAATACCACCACAAGATCTTCAGAAGAAATTTGTCTCAATCTACAATAATATCGAGTCCATAAAGGAGAAGCACAAAGAATCTGGCAATCAGATCAATTGCCTTTTCAATTCCCTTATGCTCAAAGCTTTCAGAGGGGAGCTGACTCGGGGAGAAGCAGAGACATCAAAGCATAATAAGCCTCTTATACAGGGTTCGTTAAATCCTCAGTGAGGCATAATATGGTTTTATGTCCCAGATGTGGCAAAGAGGCCTCAGGCGCTTCAAAAGAATGGAATTACTCTGCTTTTCATGTTAAGCTTTTCAAGTGTGCGAAATGTGACAAGACCTTCAAGGCTTATTATCGTGAAGGTAAATTGAGTCACACTATTCCAAAGTCGAAGAAGTAGATCAGTTACGTGAGAATGCGTTAGCAGTTCGAATTATAACGAATGCAGAAATGTGCAGAGGAAATCTATAGCTGGATATAAGAATTAAATACGTAATCAACAAGATGCATTTCTTGAGTGTGGTGTATTTGCCTAGGTTTTGGGTTGTACGGGTAAGTGGCGGTGAATTCATTCAGGCATGTGAACAGGGGAAATATGTTGCGATCGGCTGGAATGAACTTGGCGACCTGAACTGGCTATTAACTGAGAAACTCAGCGAAGAAGAAGCCAAGAGGAAATTGCTTGACCTATACGCAAAGAAGCTCAAGAGCTGGCATGAGAATGAGACCCAGAGAAGAATAAACTCTGGTCAAGTTTATCGATTTGTCAAGGAGATAAAAACTGGAGATTTTGTCTTGTCCCCCACCGCAAAAAGAACGGTACTATTAGGAAAAATTGTTGGTGATTACTATCCAGCATTCAAGCGGAAGGATGATTGCCGTTATAAGCAAAGAAGAGAAGTGCAGTGGATGCAAGAAATATCCAGAGATGAAATGTCTCAGAGACTAAGAAACTCGTTAAGTGCACATTTGACTGTTTTTGGCCTGCGTGGTCATGAGGAAGAACTGAGTGCCTTCGTAGAAGGAAGAAGAATTGAGATAAAAGCAGACAGAAGATATTCAGAAAAGGCAGGAGAAGAATCAATAGTCGGTCCAGTCATTAACTTCAGAGGACTTGTATACGCTCCTATAAACGAACAGGGCGTGATTTTCCTATTCAGCAAAATCAGCAAAGACTTGAACATGGAAATCGAAGAAATAAAGACAGGATTTCCTGACGCAATAGGTAGGGTCAGAACAAGTAGAGGCTATGCGAGACGCAAGATTGAATTTGAATTTAGAAGCTCTGATTTCAAGAGGCATGGCCATCCAGTCAAAGAATGTGACATGATCATATGCTGGGAACACGATTGGCCAGACTGCCCGAAAGAGATTGAAGTGATGGACCTCAAGAATGCAATAAAAGAACTGTCAAACGAGTAGAAAGCTGTATTTTTCAGCTTCCAATTGCTCGGTCGATCATAGTTAGATTGAAGTCCAATAGAAGATTGTTCCATAGCCCTTTGTAAGTGCCGAACATGGAAAAGTCTTTGAGGAAAAAAGATATCCCGAATAGGACTAGGGAGTTCGGGAGATATCGCCACTCATGTTAGTGGTATGCAAAGAGAAACTATCGCGACTTTTCCTTCTGATTCTAAACACAAAGCTTTTCTGACTTGAATGCTAATATCTGATAAAAGCTTAAGGAGCGACCTAACACTTGAAGACTGAAGAAATAGGGCGCTTGTGTCTTTGGACTATATACGTAATATTTGCTGTTTCTGCTGCAGTACTTCTGGCGGGTTTGGCTAGAATAGTATTTTTTGGTTGGTCTCCTCCAAGTTTCTACTATTACGTTTTCAGCATTGTGATTTTGGAATCAATTGGACTCCTATTTCTTTGGATGAGGAACACTTTTGGTTTACGAACCAGTATGAAAGCCGTAACATACACCAGTGATGAAGAAATAAACAACTACATGAAGAAATTGATATCCTCTGGTAGCACTTTGGATATTGTATCAGGCAGATTACATTGGGTAAGTGAAGACAAAACTGTCAAAAAGAAAATGATTGAAAGGGCAAAAAATGCTGAAATCAACATCTATTTACCTGGAGAGAATCAAATCGCCCAAGAATTAGGAATGAATGGTTTACACATTCATATAATTCCTTCGCTCGGAAGGGATCAACATGCGCGATTCACATTGGTCGATAAAAATCGTCCGGGCTCAGCAATATTAGCTGTGGGCTGCGGAAGAATTCCCAAATTCATTATCTCTGAATTTTATGAGGATAGTTATCCGCAAGTGGTTGCCTTGGCAAGAGATTACATAAACAGACTTAGCGAGGAAGAGAGAAATGCCTAGTGATGTACCTTTATTGGGCGATACTGTATCTGAATGGAACAAAAATGCTGAGGCAAGACATAAGCAAATTAGCTCTGAAATCGATATCTCGTACCACAAAATACTGATTCCTACCATGATGAGGTTAGTGGGTGATATTGCGAACAAACGAGTCATTGATGTTGGATGTGGAAGCGGGTATCTTACAGCTGAACTTGCGAGAAAAGGCTCATTAGTTTTAGGAGTAGATCCTTCCAAGGAGATGATTAGAATTGCTAAACGTGAATATGGTAATCTTCCTCGACTGAAGTTTATTAACAGGTCAATTGAAGATTTCTCAAGTCATTATTCAGGTACTGGATTTGACATTGCAGTTTCAAACATGTCTTTAATTACTATCGCTAACCTAGAGGAAGCACTTAGAGCGATTAGTTCCGTGTTGTTGCCAAAAGGCATATTTGCCTTTAACATAACTCACCCTTGTTTTTATAACCACTACAGAAAATACCAGTCAGCGGGAACTTTTCAGTATCATATTTCTCATGCTCAGAAAGGGAGTTTCATTATCAGCAACGATCCTGGAGGACTTCCTTCACCAACTACACATTTCCATCGTCCTTTACAAGAGTATTTTAGAAGCCTAAAAGCTGCGTCCTTCGCAATTGATGAACTTATTGAACCATTTCCGACGCCAGATGTACAAAAACTTTATCCGAAGCCTTGGAAAGTGCCACACTTCCTTTCAGTTAGATGTATTAAAATCCACCCTGCTGATAAGCAGAAGAGCGCACAATAGAAAAAGAAGGGAACAAAATTTGCGTTGGGCATTTCAGTATGTAAGAATATAACCAGGAATGGGGCAGTCTTCTATCTGGGAAAGCAGATGGCGCGTCTCAAATGCCTCAACTGCGGTAGCATATTCGACAAGAAGGCTCTCGTAACGTACGCTGGCGTCGGTGCCACCGGCGCAGGTGCAGGAGTCGGTTGGGGACCAATCATATGACCTCTTGCTCTGCGGATGTATACAGAATGCCCCATCTGTAAACAAAAGGGCTGGATCAAAGTTCTCAGCCCATGGAGCAAAAGCTAGGCTTTTG
>Ga0172366_10002727_pt1 | contig 13872 bp, 13 predicted proteins | sample LakKivSesite69cm_FD_114533 | JGI IMG/M metagenome (GOLD analysis project Ga0172366, IMG submission 114533) | Sediment microbial communities from Lake Kivu, Rwanda - Sediment site 69cm | ecosystem: Environmental > Aquatic > Freshwater > Lake > Sediment | place: Rwanda: Western Province, Lake... | reverse complement strand
CCTAGCCGATTACTATCAACCAAAAGATATTAATTGGAATCTTTATGGCTGGGTCGTCTGCGGCAAGCAAAGGAAAGCGATTATTAGAGCAATGGTGCCCGATGTACCCATGTCCCTCAGGACAATCCGCGAAAGGGCGTTAGAGCATAATTCAAGAATATCAAGAACGAATGCGAACGATATTTTGCAATGTTATGTTAGGTATAAATTATTATTGAAAATTAAAATCATAAATAAAGTTAACTTTAAACTCACTCGATCGGGAAACTATATCAAAGAACAGTTAATTGAATAACACTTGACTTATGGTAACTATTTGATAAAATAAGTTATGACTACCAATAATGAATTGCCTCAAAATATTTTGTTCTTTAGAAAATTTGTTAATGAATATTTCTTCGAAAGGAAAATTGGCTCAATCAAAAATTATAAAAAGAAATTTAACGCATTTGTGGAAGCATACTACAAAATAGAAGAGCAAGCAGTCAAATATGACATATCTGATGCTGACATGATTTATATTTTTCTGGTATACTGTGCTGGTGAAAAAGGCGGTTTGGATTTTGCAATAGCATCATTAAAGAAATTACTAGAAAATAAAACCCCCGCCATGGATATTCATCTAGCTTTAGGTACAGCTTATTACATTATTGCCACATTTAGAGAAGACTTTATTTATGAATTCAAAAAAGGATTGGGTGTGCAGTTTTATTATGTTATGTCAACTAGATATTATCGTTTGGCAGCTAAGCATTTGAAGAGAGTTCTTAAGAAATACCACAATGATTTAATGATATACAGTATGCTAACAAAATGTTATTTTGCAATAAAGCATAAGGACAGGCATGCTTTCCTTAATAAAACACTCGTTCTTTTTAAATCGGCAAACAGAACAAAAAATTATGTAAGCGGCATAACAAGAGAAGGTCTTTTTCGTATTCACTTATTTATTGCGGAGCAATACATTCAAAAAGAATTATATACTGATGCAATTAATTTCTTGAGGGGTTTAAAACGAGAAATCTTTCACGCTCAACATATGTTTATTTATTTCGTTCTTCTCTGTTTTGCGTATAGTAACCTCGGTGACTATCAGCGATCGCTCCGAATTCTTATGGCATACAGGAAAATTTATAAAGCTAAAGATGACCCAAGGATAAACGGTTTAATTGGGCGAGATTTTATGCGACTACATCAGTTTTACAGAGCTTCGCTTTTTTTCGCTAGAAGCATCAAATTAATTAAGCAAACATGCACATTCAAACAAGAATTAGAAATTCTATATGAATTTGCGGAAGGAATGTGGAACTGGAAAATTGATTTATTAGAAGATGCAAAAAGACATTTTGGTAATGCGAAAGAGCTCATAGTAAAAAATAATATAAAAAAATTCAATATTGTTGCTATACTACCTGATGTTCTTGAAATCGACATAAGAATCTCGGCGCTTGCTGAAACCAACAGTGAAAGTGATTTTGCCGATCATTTTATTTGTTTATCGCTGGACCTATACAGAGTACTGATGAATCTTTACGATCTTTGTCCTCTTCCTAATTTCTTCATGAAAGCGAATTTCGATAAAAAGAAATTATACAATTTCATTGTAAAAAATGTTGCTAAGCTCGCAAAAAATAAAAAAGTAATACTGCCAGAAAGAAATCCCCTCGAAATTGTTTATCTGTTATTACACTCTAAATCCATCTACTTATTGACGCTAACAGTAATTTTTTCTAAAATCCACATGGATGAAAAGGCATTAAATCTTTTAAAATATGGCGTGGGTCTTTTAAGCAAAAAAATACAAAATGATAACGATTTATTTCGGCACTTGAACGAATCCATCAATAATAATAAGGAAAGTTTGGATAAGTTTGGGCTCTCTAAATTAAGATTTGCTCTCGATAAGCTAATAGCTTTTGCTCACAAATATTGGTTTATGAGCAGTCAAGAGGCTGAAAATATGCTAAATTGTAAATGGAGAGATGTTATTAAAGAACTTAACCCTTCGTTAAAAACAGTGGGATTTGAATCAACAGCGCAAACGATTAATCTTTATTTAATAAATATGGGTACAGTGGAGATTATCGCAAAAGAAGAGCCAACAAAGAAAACCGAACTTGGTTCAGATATGCTTACAATAGGATCAAAAGGATCAGGAATTGCAAAAAAGAAAATAAAAATTTTGACTGAAGGACAGAAAGAAATCCCTGAAATTTATTTTGGTTTAGAACCTAATGATAAAGGGATAATCAAACCAATTATTAAAATAAACAATCTGCCATATAGAATAAAATATCTCGAAGAACGGATATTTGTTAAATTATTTTATCTTGCAGCAATAAAATTATCGCAAAAAGATGGCTTTATTGATATCGAAGAATTACATCTCTATGCAGGTAAGCAAGGATTTCAAGATTTGCTCGACTACTTAGATGAAAAATACAGCAGAATCTTAGAACGGACACAAGACAGAAAGATTAGATTGAATTTAGAAAAGGACAAAATTATTTTAGATAAATCGTTGATTCATTTTGTTTCTGAACATTGGCCAAAGTTACTAAGTAGGGTTGCCTATTTAAATACGATAAAAGACGATAAAGAAAATTTACAAATAGAGATAGAGAGATTATTAAAAAATTCTAATTATCAATCTGCCATAAGAAATACAATTTTCGTGAGGGAAGCACTTGAAAAAATTAATTGGAGGTTCCAAAGCCACACATGGCGAAAACGCTGGTATAATGTTCTTAATAATATTAAAAATTTAGTTAATGTATCAGGTCTGGCTGATATTCTAAAGATCTCAGAAGAAATAAAAGATATCTTGGAAATAATAAATTCTGAAACTAAAAAATGAAATTTACTTATACTTTTCTAACAATGTCAAAAACACCCCTTCTTTGCCATTGCGTAATTTGAGAGATATCACCGTTCTCCAAACATTCCAATTGATCATATATGTGCCCAAGAAATTTTTTGTATTCTTTATCAATAACTTTTACTCCTAAGTATTTTTTACATATTTTTTCAGCATCGTGGCCCATCCAGTCGTTAGTATAAAGTAGACAGGCAAGGTCGGATATTTCATTTAATCGTTCTCTAGGAAAACGAATACAGTTATGCGGATTTAAAATAATTTTATTTTTTGAATCATACCTAATATTTGTGGGTTGACACTCGGTGTATTCAAAACCTTTATTATTCAACTCACTGAAAGCATCAATAACTAAATTATGTAAATAATCTCTAATTATTTTTGGTGTTTTTTGGGTTATCTTATCTAATGGTATCCCACCGGAATATGTGTGAAAAAGTAAAGACTCAAATGTGTCATTTTTATCTGTAAACAGTCCTATTATTTCCTCAAATTTTACATGTTTGAATTTTATTTTGGTCAATTGCCACAGATTTTCAAATCTTAAGCTGTTGTTTTCAATTATATTGTCCAGCAAATAGTCGCGCTGGAAAAAAAATTTTCCACCATAGAAATTAAGTATTGCTGATGGGGATACCGAAACATCTGGTTTTATTATGGTCCAATTTTCAGGCCGTTGAAGCCATTCGTATCCCTTTTTAAAGAATAAAAATCCCTCGGTTCCTTTTTCTTTAACTCTGGCTGTGAAATGTTTATCAGCATTACCAAATATAGGAAACGGTTTTTTTTGGTTTAAATAAGCTCTTCTTTTTAGATAAGAGACCTCTATTCGATCAAAAATTTTCTGTGTTTTTTGATAATATTCTTCAAAAGTGATATAAAATGCATTCAATTCTTTTCTCATGGTCAAAATAATTTAAAATAATGGGAAAAGTCTTTAAAAATCTTATCTTTTATGGTTTGGGGTCGGAAATCCGAGTGGCTGACTAATTTATATATAGGGGTAGACTAGGGCGAGCTTCGGCTCGGAAAGGAGTTACCATGGAATTCGCAAACATAAATGAAATCGAAATAGAGAGTCTAACAGAAGCAAAAGAGCATATGGCAGCGTTTCACAGTGAGAAGATTGAGACAGCGCTGTATAGAACAGATTTTAAAGTTGAAAACAATGTGCCATTTTTGAGGGCGAATGGCGACTACCATCCGATGACTAATTATGCGTTTGCTGGGCTGTGTAAAGAACTAGAAACGCCTGTGCCAGTAACGTTTGCTGAAAGAGTCCCCAATAAAATGCTCAATTACATCGTGCAGGAGTTGAAAAATACCAACAAAGAAGTCTGCATTTTTACTAAAAAAGAACCCTCGTGTATTCTATACGTGAGGCCGTACCCGTTCAAACCATTGAAAAACATTGATATTGTAGATGTTTGTGAAGAAGCGATACAGCGAAAAAGTCTGGCGAAGTGCTATCTCTCTGACATATCACTAGAAATCGAAGTTAGAGAAAAGGAAGGCGAAGAGATTTTGCCCGGAGATCCTCATCATCATGTTATGAGGGTTTTCAATTCTGAGGTCGGTATAAAAGGGGCTTATGTGCAAACAGGGCTACTCAGAAGCATTTGCTGGAACTCAGCTCTCATTTCAGAGTGTGTCAGATGGAATTATGATTACCGGCGAGGTTATCAATACAATTTCCAAAATTTTAGAGGTAAGGTACTTCAAATGAAGTATGATGATACGGTATTTACCAAGTTGCGTTCGTCCGTAATTAAACGGCTAACAGACGAAGAGATCGTAAGGATATGGCGAACATTGGCCCGAGCTCTTTCAATGTTGCATGCAGACAAAATTGTTGGAATGGATGTTGAAAGTAGGAAGCAAATAGTTGCCAGGGTTACTGAACGGCACCGCAAGAGATCTGTCCATTATGGTGAACCCGGTGTCGAAACAGAATTCAAAGCGTATGAGCTGGGCAATAGAATTACAGCATATGCCCGTGAGGTACGAAATTTTCTTCAACGGAATCATCTTGAGAATCTTGGCGGCGATGTCCTATTGTTGAATTGACAAGTATTGAAATGACTAAAAGAAAATACTTTTTTGTGGGTATAAAGCAGCAAAGGAAAAAGAGATAATATGTTTGGCGAAATGAATAAGGGCAATATGTATAAACTTTCAGTTAAGCAATTGAATCCCTTTGTAGGTTGTGGGTACGATTGCAGTTATTGCAAATCTTCTTTCCAACGACAACTTAAGAGGTTTGCCAAGAAAAGATGTGTAGCGTGCTATAACTATAAGCCTCATACTCATTTAGAGAGATTAGACCGATATTTACCGCCGACAAAATCCGGGCAATTCATATTTACTTGTGCAAATGGTGACATCGCATTTTGTCCTACTGGCGATTTGGAAAAAATAATCGAGAGAATTAAAAATGAACCAGATAAAACCTTCCTAATACAATCAAAAAATCCCCATACTTTCAAGCGGGTAGAATTTCCAAAGAATGTTATTCTTGGCTCAACCTTAGAAACCAATAGAGACAATTTATACGAAGGCATCTCGAAAGCTCCTAAACCTTCGCAAAGATATAAATATTTGCTTGAGGTGAAACATTCTTTTAAAATGGTAACGATTGAACCAGTAATAGATTTTGATGAGGAAGTAATGATTGGCTGGATAGAGGACATTAAGCCATGTATGGTTTGGTTAGGATACGATTCGAAAAAGAACCACCTACCGGAACCTAAACTCGAAAAAGTCAAAAATTTACAATGGGAATTAGAAAAACGAGGATTCATAGTTCTTCTTAAAACCATTAGAAGAGCGTGGTTTGAATTAGATGATTCAGTTGTATCAAATAAATCTTTATCAAGGAGGTAACAATGATAACCATAATCTTTTTAAGCATCCCGTTCATCTTATTAGCATTAAAAATGCGGCAAGCTATATCAGAAAGTAATGTGCGCGAGCATGATGATTTTCAGCATTATCAAGTAAATGGGGCAACGAATTTAATGATACCGGAGGGTATTATAAGTTTTCTGAAATTAGCCGGTGAGGAATTCTATAAGTTAGTTCTCGAAAATGCTGATGTAATAGTCTTCAGAGATGATTTGGAGGTAGGCGGATATGCGCATATAGGCAAAAAGCCAAGGGTTGTAGAAATTAAATGGCGCCACAATGATCAGAATGTATCTGAGCCCTACATAGAGCTTGAAGATATAACCATGGCCGAAACCTTAGTCCACGAAGTATCTCATCATATTGCCTGGGAGAAATGGCATGATAGCTCTGAAAGATACCCGGAGAAAATGGAGCTGAAATTCATGAAGGCTTTGAAGTATCGTCTTAAAGATCGATCGTATCACATTGAAATTCCACCCAAGATCGGCGTAGGTTGCTCAATAGTTTTTCACGAACATGTTGATTATTATAAGGAGATGTAAAAGAAGTGCTTAAAATGACACCTATATGCATATTTATAGGCAAAAGGGGGTCAGTAATGGGTATTCTCATAATTCTATTAATAGCGTTACTGATTGCGCATCGGATTGTTAGTTCAATCGATAAGAAAAGTCAACAGAGTAACAATGGAATTAGGCGTAAAGATAATTCCCCACATACGGTAAGCAAGAAAAAATGGATGCCCGAAGGTGTCAGGTTTCAGCTCCAAATTACCGATCTCTATGATTGGACACTTTCTAATTGTGACGAGATAAAATTCAAGAAAAAAATACGATATAGGGGTCGCGACTATTGTGGTTTTGCTTATCTCGGTAATCACAGGGTGATCGAAATAAAATGGTTGGAAGATGGAAAGTCAAAAGTTAACCAGGAGATCTGTGAAATCGAGATGGCTGCTACAGTTTGCCATGAATGCGGCCACCAGTACGCCTATAGGCAATGGGGTGAACGCTCTGAAAAATATGCAGAAGAGATGGCCATGGAATTCTTGAGACGTTTGCGATCCCAGCTAAAGGATCGACCATACCGAATCTTAATTCCTGGAAGAAACGGGGCGCCATATTCTATTGTCATGAACCAATCCGCTGTCAATCAGTCTTATTCATCATTCTAAGGAATGACAGATGATAGGTCAGAGATTATCTGTGCCATTCAGTTGCAGGATGTTAGTAAAGACGTCGATAGTAGCGACGATGCTGCTACTGTCGATGGAAGGACAGGTGCAAAGTGTTGGTTTTTGCACACATGCATCTATTCAAGTAACAACTGCAAACCAAGGAGGTTATATGCAGATTGAAGAGATCTTCACAAAAACCTCAAATCCCCGACAACGGGAACAGCTGGGTATTCTAATTTGCGATGGCAGCGGGTCTATGCTTGAGCTCGACGCTGCCGGCGAGCCAAAGCACCAGGCAGTAAACAGGGTCATGAACGAACTCACTCAAAGGTTACGCCGTTCGAGTAGGAAAGACGAGGTGTTCCTGGCGATGTACGCATTCGACAATCAGGTCGAGCTGAAGATGGCGCCGACACCGGTCACTCAGATTGACACCAATGCGAATTTCGATCCCCTGGTTGGACACGGCAACGCCACAGCAATCGGTGACGGACTATACGAAGCCCATCGTCTTGCCGAGGAATTTCTCAATAACGAGCAGGAAGGTCTGCCGAGAGATGTAGTCATCCTGGTGCTCAGCGACGGTCAAAACAACACTGGCAATCACGATCCGAGGAACATGGCAAATCAGATCAAGAACAATAGACGGATTACTCTCGTATCCGCGGCATTCGGAATTGATGCTGACCGGAACCTGCTGCAGAACATCTGTTCCGATGCAAATAAATTCTATATGGAGGTGAAGACCGGCGACCAACTTAGGGATTATTTTTTATCGTCTCTTGAGACTATCGAACGGGTTTAAAACAATGACCAGGAGGAGCTCGTGAATCAGTCGTTTGATTCAATCGCGGACTGGCTTTTCACCGACATACGGCAGCTTCCCTTTTTCGGGGCAAGACGGCAAGTGGAAGCGAGTACTAATGTTCCGAAGACAATGTTATCAAGCATCGTGGCGGCTGCTACCCATGCCGGGCCAAAAAGAATCAACGAAGACGCGGTCACGGTGGGTTCCTCCTGGTGTCACAATTTAGTAACAATTGCCGATGGCGTTGGGGGACGTGAAAAAGGCAAGGAGGCGGCAGAAACCGCGGTCAGAGTATTTAATGGCTCGATAAAGACAAAAATACGGCAGAGCGGAACGATTCATTGTGAGGACATCAAGCCGATATACGAACAGGCTGCGAGGGCAATCCGTGAGAAAAAGTATGGCAAGACCACGCTTATCTCCATAATCGAGAAGCCACGATACTTCATCATCAGCTACTTGGGCGACGGCCAGGCTTATTTTTTGAGGGGTGATACCGAGGCAGGTGTGCCCCTGGTTATCGGCCACAGGAAAAATGGCCTGCTCGGTGGCACAATCGGTGAAATCTTGACCGCGGAGCCGGTCGTTATGCAAGTTTCCAAGGCATTTATTAGCGGTGAGATCGTCATTGCCGGGACCGACGGCATATTCAGCGATGAGATCCGGAGCAAAAAACCAGAACTGCTCTCTGAGCTTTTAACCACAATAAAAAATGCCTCAGAGGATACGAATTTCACACAAGTACTATACGATTTCCTTGACGATCTTAACAAGGATAATCTCCTTGAAGACAATGCAACCCTTGGCATTATCATCACCCGTCGGGCCGTTGACTCTATGCTGAAAGCGAGGTGTTCATGCGAGTTGAGATAAATCCCCAATACATCAGCCAGGGCGTGCAAGGAAGAATTCACGAGGTGGTAAGGATCAATGGCGTTGAGGTCCACAACACGCTGGCGAAAATATACCATGACTCTCAAAAAGCGAGACCGAGCAAGAAATTCATCAGGCACATTGCTAAAACAAACCTGAGGACATGTCCTGAGCTCGAATGTATTCCTTACGAGTATTTCAAGTGCGGCACGAAAGCCGGGATCGTTATGAAAAGGGCAATCGGGAAATCTCTCGAAAGCTCATACGAGGAACTAGCTCATAGTGAGTTGAAGTACCGCCTGGAAATCTGTACCAATTTATCCAGAGGTATAAGTATATTACACTCGGCTGGCATCGTTGTTGCAGACATAAACGATGTCAATATCTTTCGTGATGGAAAGGAAATCCGAATAATCGACATCGACGGCGGCGGCATACCAGCAAAAGGTATCAAACCGTCGGTTCGTGGTCACAGCGGCGGCAGCATTCTGGCTCCGGAGCTCTTTTTTGATAGTACGAGGCTGCCTGATTTTTTGTCTGATGACTGGTCGCTCTCGGTTCTGAACCACAAGATATTGATTCCCGGACTCGATCCGTACTATTTTCTTGACAAATACTCAGACATCAAAAAAGTACGTGAGTGGCCTCCCCGAAAAGGAATGTACCCCAATGCTGAAATTACTGAGATTCAGCTCTCGCTATTGAAAGCATGCGGACCATTGCAGAATCTGTTTAAAAGCACCTTCAATGAAGGCATCTCATCACCGAGCAGACGAACCAGCGCCAGGGCATTTGAAGAGACCATTCGGTCATGCCTGCAAAGTGTCCATAAGTGTCAATGCTGCAAAAAGGAATTTGTGGCCATTGACACGAATGCGTGCCCATTCTGTGGCAAAGTCTTTGTCGATGTGATCCTGACGCTGAAAAACAAGGAATATTCGCTCTTTTATAAGAGACTGTCCTTGACTGCCGAAGAATTCGGTTATCAAAAAAATGACAGGCCATTGGTCACATTTCAATCGGACGGACATATAGTTTATTGCCAGATGCTCGACAACCTGCGCATCAGGTATAAGGGCAAGGAGATAATCACGAGACAGATTTTTACCATACCAGTCGATGCCCCGAAATTTCTTGAGATCCATTATAATGGCAGCAGATTGCAGGTCGTAGTGTATTCCAGGAATTCGGGCAATTTTTCATAATCAAGGAGGTGTTATGGACAAAATCTTGGCCCTGAAACGCATCGAGATGAACCTTAATGTTTCGCAGGTCCTCGAAACATTGATTAACATCGCATCGGGCATGAAGGACAAGGAAGGGCTAATCGCCATCGTTTCTGCACTTTCTACCAGGGAACTTGAGGTTTACAAGACCGAGGCGATGCTGCGGGTAAAAATTATGGACATTGTGTCCCAGTTCTACAACAAGCGTATTCAAGAATACCGTGAAGTTTTGAAAAAGCAGTTGTTTCTCTCGTCTCTACGAAGGATTACGGTCGAACGAAAGGCAATGGAGCTTGCTTCAAAAGACGCAAATACGTTCGTCGAGATTCTCTCTGGCAAAGAAAAAGCAGATCTACTGCAAGGTGGCAGACAGGTTTTAACCGACGCAGTAAAAGAATTGATGAGATTGCTTAAATCAGCCCATAATTTAGATATAAGCCAGATAGCAGGTAACTTGAAAAATGCGATTCAGTAGACTGGAAGAACTGTTAGAATATGCGAAGCTGGCTGGCGAAGACGATGCGGACACGAAAGAGGCAATCGTAATGGCGTACTTGTCCGGCGATGAAAAGATGCTTGCCGAGCTTCAGCAGATTCTTCTTGCAAAGGCAGCACCGTACATTGCCGAGCAGGATCCATTTCATCCATACCCTAAGGAGGAAGTCTTTCACGGCGACCTGGAAGTTGGCATAACAAAGGATGCGATCTGGCGAATCGAGTCTGAAGAATTGTGCCGGCATCTGTTTTGTGGAGGGATTACCGGAGCTGGTAAGACTACAAGTGCTTTTTTTCTAATGCAGAGTCTGCACGATCTTGGCAAAAAGTTTCTGAGCTTCGGGATAAAACAAGATGTCAGGCATTTGATTCGAAAGCAGATTCCCATACTGATTTTAAGGTGCTCAGGCAATGCGAATTTCAATCTCAGCGACTTGTTCAGGGCGCCTGAAGGAGTTGACGAGGTAGATTATCAAACATCGTTCATAAAATGTTTCGCGCAAAGCACATTCATTGCCGAAGCCGGCGAATCACTCCTGCTTGAAGCCATGACCTCAGTTAGAGCCAAAGAAGGTTATGTTGATCTGATGAATCTCGTTGCTACCTTAAAAAAAATCAAATGCTGGTCAGCGAGAATGAACGATTGGAAATCGACTCTTCTGAACCGGTTCGGTGCCTTTAGCATAATGTTTGATAAAATGTTTACAATGTCTGCAACTCAGCAGACTTTTCCCATCGAGAAGGTTATTGAGAAATTTAATGTCGAGGTTGAACTTGACGGTGCTGGTATGTTCAAATCATTTTTTGCCGCACTCTTTGCCTTGAGAATCTTCAAATATCGTATTGCCAACAACATGAGGTCTAAAAGGCTTTTAACTGCTGTCTTCTGCGATGAGGTGAATATTCTCGCGAGCAAAACAATCGAGAGGCATGCAGCTACACTTGGCAATCCACCAGTTCTCCTTGAGTACATGCCGCTGAGCAGGGAATTTGGCATCGGATATATGAATTACTCTAACCAGCCAAGCGAGGTCAGCAATGTCCTTAAAGCCCAAGCTGGAGTGAAAATGGCAATGCGATTGGGCGACTGGACCGACATTCTCGATATGGGAAATAGCATGACCTTGAATAAAGATCAGATGCAGGTTATCGTGGACCTGCCGCCTGGTTCTGCGATAGTCAAAATGCAAGGCATCAGTCCATTCCCAGTTGTCCTTCCTAATTATGAAATTGTCAAGGATGTAACCGACGAAGAAGTAAACGACAATAACCAGAGATTGCTTCAAGGAACCGAATGGGAGAAATTCCTTATCTCAAACAATAATGTGAACAGCGTTGCTACACCGACCATAATCTCCGCTGGAATTTCTCAACCCAGTGACTTGGACGATATTGAGCGTGCGTTTTTGTTTGATATTTATAATCGTCCTCTGGTTGGTTTAACTGATAGGTACAAAACCCTTGGGTTTTCCATTCGTCAGGGCAATTTTTTAGTGGAGAGTTTGAGAGACGATAAAAAAGTGATAATCGAACATGAAATAAATCTTAGTGGCAGAGGATCGAGCACTAAATTTCTCGAACTAACAGATTCCGGGCACAAAATGATAGGCGTCAATCCCAAAACACATATAGGTAAAGGCTCAGGATTCCTTCACGAGCTGGTCCAGATTAGAGTTGCTGAAACTCTTCGGAATATGCCAGAGTTTAAGGAGATTTCCATTGAGGGAATCATAAACGGCAAGTCGATCGACATACTGACGGAAATGGTCGATGGTTCAAAAATCGCAGTTGAAATTGCGATGAGTTCAGTCAATGAATTTAATAACGCACAAAAAGATCTTCAGGCAAACTGCGATTACGTCATAATTGTTACAAAAGACAGAATCATAATGGAAGAGGTCGAAAAACTGATTGAAAATCTGACTGCCGACGAGAGAAGCAAGGCATTGGTTTGCATCGTATATCAAATATTAAAGTGTAAGACCTTCGCTGAAGTTTTGTCTTTGAGGAAGTAAAAAAAAGCAATGAAACTGATCGACATTCGAACTCTGTCAAAAGAAATCCACATAAAGCCGAAAACAATCTATGCTTGGATAGCAAGAGAACGAATACCCTATTACAGATTAGGAAAGCTTATTCGTTTTGACCTCGACGAAATACAGAACTGGTTGAAAGAGAATCATAAGGACCTGGTTGCATCCAGTCAAACATTGAGGAAGAAGTAATGAATGTTGACTTTTCGGACATGTTGATTATACTTGAAAAACGGAGGAATAAATGAAGATATACCAGCGCGGGAGCGTATGGTATATCTATTATTCCTTGCATAATAGAAGGGTTCGCTATGCGGTTGGAACAAAAACGGAAGCAGAAGAAGAATTAGAGAGAATCAAATACGAACTCAAACACGAAATCCATCAACCGCGTAGAAAGTTGATCTTTGACAACTTGCTGAAAAAGTACCTTACATGGGCGAAAAAGCACAAGGAAGCGTCATCTTACAATCGTGATTTAACGAGCAGCAAACCGTTGGGCAAATGCTTCAACGGCAAACTCATAAGCAGCATAACCCACGAAGAGCTCGAACAATACATGATACAACGATTGGATGGTGTTCTCAGGGTGAAAGATGTTTCCCGAAAATCAAATCTCTGTAGCGCCACGGTAAATCGGGAAGTCGTTTTGATGAAGCACATGTTCAAAAAGGCGGTTGAATGGGGTTATCTCAGACACAATCAGTTGCGGTATGTCAAGATGCTCAAGGAACCTGCGGGTAGGATAAGATACGTCACGGCCGACGAATGGCAAAGACTGATCAGTGCCAGCACGCTAGAGGCCCGGGACATTTTCATCTTTGCGGCAAATACCGGTATGCGGACAAGCGAGATATTCAATCTGAAGTGGGTTGACATCGATTGGGAACAGAGGCAGATTATCGTGTCAAAAACAAAGAATAATATGCCCAGAATCGTGCCGATGAATCAGGTCGTTCACAAACTTCTTGTTAAGCGACACCAGAAAGTGACTTCAAGCTACGTATTTCCGGGCAAGGATGGTAAGCCGCGAACAACCGTGAGAACCGCTTTTAAGGCGGCTTGTAAGAGAGCCGGTATTACTAATTTGCGACCTCATGACCTGCGCCACAGCTTCGGAACCTGGCTCGTGAATCAGGGTGCGGACATCAAAACGATTCAGGAATTGATGGGACACCGGAACTTAAAAAGTACTGAACGCTACTTGCACCCGAATGACGAACGCAAACGCAAGGTCATCGAGAGTATCACCGGAATCTCCAGCGAACCTTCCCCAAACCTTCCCCAAGATGACGAAGAAGCATCTCAAGAAGGGGGAAAGTCTTGAAAAATCATATTGCGCCTGTAGCTCAATAGGATAGAGCAACGGATTTCTAATCCGTAGGTTGCGTGTTCGAGTCACGCCAGGCGCGTATAATAGGGAACAGGGATTAGGGAACAGGGAGCAGGGAACAGAATTGTTATGGAGGTTATGTTAT
>Ga0172366_10002726_pt1 | contig 13887 bp, 9 predicted proteins | sample LakKivSesite69cm_FD_114533 | JGI IMG/M metagenome (GOLD analysis project Ga0172366, IMG submission 114533) | Sediment microbial communities from Lake Kivu, Rwanda - Sediment site 69cm | ecosystem: Environmental > Aquatic > Freshwater > Lake > Sediment | place: Rwanda: Western Province, Lake Kivu... | reverse complement strand
TGCGAGCTCGAGCTGGCCGGCCGGCGCCTGGTCTTCCTGGTCCGGGCGCGCGAGGGCTACTCGAACCTCATGGAGATCTTCAAACGCAAGGCGGTCCGCGACGCCGCGGGCCTCGTCGTGATCTACATCCCGGACGCCAGAGGGGGTCAAACCTACCTTTTGCAGCAAAAGGTAGGTTTGACCCCTTCCGACGGGCCGGGCGAGGACGCGTGCCTGGCGGATCTGCGGGAGAAGGTCGCGCCGGGCGACCTCTACATCGGCGCGGATTTCGCCAACTTCGAGCGGATCCTGCAAGAGGGGGGCACGTCCTCCGGCCTGCCCGTCGTCTGGGCCAACCCGGTCAAATTCCTGACCAGCCCCGAGCGCCTCATCCTTCTCCACGCCATCGAGCAGAAGGTCCCGTACCCGCCGGAGCGCGACCGGCTCCTGGGCAAGACGAGGCTCTTCGGGCCGGGCCAGGAGGCCCTGGCCCTGCGCCGCTTCGGCGACGCGGCCAAGGACGCCCTGGCCCGGACCTTCGACGTCGCCGAGAAGTGCGCCTTCGCCTTCGAGGACGTCGTCCCCAACCTCCCGGCCGACCTCTTCCCCCGCGGCTTCCGCGAGGTCGTCCTGGAGCGGCTCGCGGCCGCCAAGGACCTGACCTGGAAGGAGCGCCAGCGGGCCCGCCGCGAGCTCGCCGCGGTCGAGCAGTCGGGCTTCGGCCCCTACTTCCTCGTCGTCCACGACATCGTCGAGTTCGCCCGCCGCCGCGGCATCCTCCACAACCTGCGCGGCTCGGGCGCCTCGTCCTTCCTGGGCTGGCTCCTCGGCCTGTCCCACGTCAACCCGATCGAGTTCGACCTCTACTTCGAGCGCTTCCTCAACCGCGGCCGGCCCGACCCGCCCGACATCGACCTCGATTTCGACTCCCGGCGCCGCGACGAGGTCCTGGAGTACGTCCTCGAGCGCTACGGCGCGGGGAAGACGGGCGCGGCCTACGTCTGCGCGCTCAAGGATTTCGGCGGCCGCTCGGCCCTCTACGAGACGCTCCGGGCCTTCGGCGTCCCGCCCGACGAGGCCCGGGGCCTCTCCAAGCGGGTGCCGTATTTCGCCGAGCCGTCGAGCCTGCGCCTGGCCGCCCCCGCCCCGGGCCGCCTCGACGTCTGGAAGCTCGCGGCCGAGCTCCAGGACGTCTACCACGAGATCTCCCTCCACGTCGGCGGCGTCATCCTGACGCCCGGGCCGGTCGAGCGCTACCTGCCGCTCGAGACCTCGGCCAAGGGCCTGCGCATGACCCACTTCGACAAGGACGCGGTCGAGGACCTGCGCCTCGTCAAGCTCGACCTCCTCTCGGTGCGGGGCCTGGCGGCCATCTCGGAGACGAAAGAGAAGCTCAAGCTGCGGGCGCTCCCGCCGGCCGACGCGGCGGCCTACGCGGCCCTGCGGGCGGCCCGGACGGTCGGCTGCTTCCAGGTCGAGAGCCCGGCCATGATGAACCTCCTGCGGCGGATGAAGCCGGCCGATATCCACGAGATCACCCAGGCCCTGGCGTTGGTCCGGCCCGGGCCGACCGAGAGCGGCATGAAAGAGGCGCTCCTGCGGCGGCGCTCCGGGCGGAAAGGGACCGCGAAGCAGGGGGACACGTACCCCGGGTACATGTCCCCGGGCGACGATCCTTTCCTGGCCCGCATCCTGCCCGAGACCGGCGGCATCCTCCTCTACGAGGAGCAGGTCATGCAGATCGCCGAGCGGGTGGCCGGCCTGCCGCCGGAGGAGGGCGACCTCCTGCGGCGGAGCCTGAAGAAGGGAAGGGGCGGCGACCCGGCGCTGCGGGCCAAGTTCGTCCGCGAGGCCGGCGAGCGCGGCTACGCGGCGCCGGAGATCGAGCGGCTGTGGAAGACCATGGAGAAGTTCTCCTCCTACTCCTTCAACAAGGCCCATAGCGCCTCCTACGCCCACATGGCCTACCAGGCCGTCTACCTCAAGGTCCACCAGCCGGTGACGTATTTCGCGGCCGTGCTCAACGCCGGCGGCGGCTATTACGACCTTCCCGAGTACGTCGCCGAGGCGAAGAGGAACGGCCTCCGCGTCCTCGGGCCGGACGTCAACCGCAGCGCCGCCGGGTTCGAGGTCGAGAACGGCGCCGTCCGGGTCGGCCTGACCTCGATCAAGGGCCTGGGCGCGAAGACGATCGAACGCCTCCTCGACGAGCGGGCGGCCGGCGGCCCCTACCTCTCGGTCGAGGACTTCCTGACCCGGACGAAACCGGGCCAGGCCGAGCTCCTGACCCTCATCAAGGCCGGCGTCTTCGACTCCCTCGAGCCGCGCCGGACGCGCCAGGTCCTGCGCTATTTCCAGGGGCTCGAGCACATGGAGGAGGTGGCCGACATCGCTTCCGACGAGAAGCGGCGCATGCTCTTCGACGCCCTGGGCTTCCTGCCGGAGGGGGACGACCTCGAGCTCTACGAGGGGAAACGACCGGAGCTCCGGGTGAAGGACCTCCGGAGCTGCGCCGGGGCCATGGTCGAGCTGGTCGTCCGGGTCGTCGACGCCCGCCAGCGGGTGACCTACCACCCGGGGCAGGGCGGCAACGGCCGCGGCGGACCCGGGGGATACGGGGGATACGGCGGGAACGGCGACGGGGGCGGTGGCGGGAGTGAGGGCGAGGAAGCGGACCCGCTCGACCGGGCGCCGGACGGCTTCGTCGGCGGGAACGGCGGTGCAAAGTATTTTTACGTTTTCGAGGACGAGACCGGGCTCCTCGAGGGGGTCGGCGAGACGCGCTGCGTCACTTACGGGACGCCGCCCGTCTGCTTCCTTCGCGGCGAGGTCCGCGTCGACGGGGAAGGCGTCCCCAAGATAACGAGGTGTACTTTCCTGAGGTCGTTCTGAAAATGGGGACGTTCCTGACTTCTTCCGACAAACCCAGGAGCGTTTCTATGTTGGCGGAGGTAAGAAGATGGCACATTTCTGGCAGTTAGTGGGCTTGAGGAACACCGAGAACGACATGAACGTTCCCGCGAGGGTCGATACGGAGGCCGAGATGAACGGTTATCGCTTCCCCGCTTATGTCGTCCGCGACCGGGACGGGTGGGCGGCCTGCTGTCCCGAGTTCCCGGACTGCCGGGCCTTCGGCCGGACCTACGAGGACGCGCTGGACAACCTCCGCGACGTCATCCAGATCTTCGTCGAGGACGGCCTCGGCGACGACGAGGCGCCGCCGCAGCACGACGAGCGGAGCTTCGCGACGGTCCGCCTGGACCGCTAGCGCCGGCCCGGCCCCGGTCCCCGGCCCGTGGTCTTGACAGGGCCCGGTGCGGTGAATATAACTCACTTCATGTCATCCCCTAGCACCAAGCTCCCCGTCAGAACCGGTGTGGTCCTCGCCGTCTTCGCCGTCGCGCTCGCGGCCCTCGCTCCCGGCGCTTCGGCCCAGGCGGCCAGGCGCCCGATCTCGCTCGACGACCTGTTCAAGATCAAGAGCGTCGGCGACCCGCAACGATCGCCGGACGGCCGCTGGGTCGCCTATACCGTCGGGACGACGGACCTCGAGAAGGACAAGCGCGACACCGATGTCTGGATGGTCGGCTGGGCCGGCGGGGAAGAGATCCGGTTGACCTCGAGCCCGGACAGCGAGTCCTCGCCCCGCTGGAGCCCCGACGGCCGTTATCTGGCCTTCCTCGCCTCCCGCGGCACGGAGGAGGAGAAGAAGCTGGGCGCCCAGGTCTGGCTCCTCGACCGCAGGGGGGGCGAGGCCCGGAAGCTCACCGGGATCAAGGGCGGCGTCGACGACTACGCCTGGTCGCCGGGCGGGCAGCGCTTGGCCCTCGTCGTGACCGATCCGAACCCGGCCGACGAGCCGGAGAAGATGGAGGGCTGGAAGCGCAAGACCGCGCCGCCCATCGTCACGGACCGCTATCACTTCAAGCAGGACCGGTCGGGCTACCTTCAACGCTTCTATTCGCACCTCTGGCTCTTCGACGTCGCTTCCGGCAAGGCCGAACCGCTGACCTCGGGCGCCAGCAACGACACCGAGCCGGCCTGGTCGCCCGATGGGACCCGCCTCGCCTTCCTCAGCCATCGCGGTCCCGACCTCGAGCGCAGCGGGGATTCGGACGTCTACGTCGTCGAGGCCAAGCCCGGGGCCGCGCCGGTCCGGCTGACGGACTTCGCCGGGCCCGACAACGGGAGGCCGGCCTGGAGCCCCGACGGGCAGTGGATCGCGTTTCTCCGCGGCGATGAACCCAAGTACTACGCCTACGACCTCGGCCGCCTGGCCCTGGTGCCCGCGGCGGGCGGGCCGGCGAAGGTCCTGACCGGGACCCTTGATCGGGCCGTGTTCGGCCCCCTCCTGTGGTCGCCCGACGGGGCGAGCCTCGCCGCGATCGTCGAGGACGACCGGGCCTCGTACGTCGCCCGCGTCCCCGCGGCCGGAGGTCAGGTCGAAAAGCTGACCTCGGGACAGCGCACGGTCTCGGACATCTCGCTCGGCCCGGACGGCGCGGTGACGCTTCTCGCCGGCTCCGCCACCGAGCCCGCCGAGGTCTTCGCCTTCGAGAAGGGCGAGCTGCGGCGGCTGACGCACCAGAACGACGCGCTCTTCGCCGGCCTCGAGCTCGGCCGGACCGAGCCGTTCACCTCGACGAGCAAGGACGGCACCGTGGTCAACGGCCTCATAGTCAAGCCGGCCTCATACGATCCGGCCAAGCTCTATCCGACGCTCCTCCGCATCCACGGCGGACCGAACGGCCAGGACGGCTGGCGCTTCGACTTCGAGCGGGAGCTCTTCGCCGCCAACGGCTACGTCGTGCTGGCCGTCAACTACCGCGGCAGCTCGGGACGCGGCAGCGCTTTCCAGAAGGCTATTTACGCCGACTGGGGGCACAAGGAGGTCGTCGACCTCCTTGGCGCGGTGGACGCGATCGTGGCCGCGAAGGTGGCCGATCCGGACCGGCTCGGCATCGGCGGCTGGAGCTACGGCGGCATCCTGACCGATTACACCATCGCCACGACGGCGCGCTTCAAGGCCGCGACGAGCGGGGCCGGCAGCGCCCTGCAGCTCGCGATGTACGGGGGCGACCAATACGTCCGGCAGTATGAGCAGGAGCTCGGCGTCCCCTGGAAGGCCCTGGACGTCTGGGTGAAGGTCTCCTACCCGTTCTTCAAGGCCGACCGGATCAAGACGCCGACCCTGTTCCTGTGCGGCGAGAAGGACTTCAACGTCCCCGTCATCGGCAGCGAGCAAATGTACCAGGCGTTGAAGAGCCAGGGCGTCGAGACGCAGCTCGTCGTCTACCCCGGCCAGTTCCACAGCCTCAGCGTCCCGAGCTACGTCAAGGACCGCTACGAGCGCTACCTGGCCTGGTACGCCAAGTTCCTGAAGCCCGGGAGCTGACGCCGGTCGGGGGGAGCTATTTCCTGCCAGGCCCTGTCAGCATCTCGATCGCCGCGGCGACCTTCTCCCGGTAGCGCAGCAGATCAAGAGGATCCTTGGTATAGTCCCTGCCGGTCGTGAAGAGGTCCGGAGGAAAGTCGAGGAGTTGCGCCGCTTCCGCCGCGGCGGCCTTGAGCTTGGGCTTCCCCTTGGCGGCGTCGATCGCTCTTCGGAGCAGCACGAAATACTCGTAATCCTCCAGGCCCTCTCGGAGGATCTCCCAGCGGACAGAATCGACCGGCCCGCAGAGGTATTTCGTCCTGTCCCGGGCCGGGTCGCGGTTCGGGGGATAGAGGAAGCGGCCGTCGCCGTTGCCCCAGTGGTTGACCTGGCCGTAAGGAACGCCGTAGCCGACGGTGTAGGACATCGGATCGGCCCAGGGGTTCTGGAGGACGCCCGGCGGGAAGAGGGTCGGGCTGTTCCAATAGTCGGCCCGCCACACGAGGATGCCCTTGAGCCCCCATTTGTAGGTCATCCAGAGCCAGATCCGCAGGTTGACGGCCGGGTGGTCGATGAAGAGGGTCACCCAGGGCGACTTGGGGCCTGTGCAGAGGTAAGACCAGAACTCGCGGCCCTTCGGGGCCAGCTCCGCGACGGCCTTCGGGTCGACCCGGTCGAAGATGGTGCAGCCGATCTCCGAGACGTCCATGATCTCGGGGCCGGGACGGTGCTCGGTGATGAACCGGGTCAGGCGGGGCGCGTTCCTGCGAATGTTGAGCATGCCCTCGCGGACGAAGGGATAGTCCTTGGGGTCGGGCTCGTCGAACCAGTAGACGTACTCGCGGCCGAGCCAGCCGTTGGCGGCCAAATGCGCCTCGACCTGCCGGAGGTATTGACTGAGCAGGACGTCGTATTCCGGCGTGCCCTGCCGGAAGCCGCAGAACGTTCCCTCCCGCCGGCTGAAGAACGACCCCGTGCCTAACCCCGCGAGAGGAAGATCGAACGCGTTGAAGCCGAGCTCGTCGAGGACCCGGCGGCCGCCCCGGTCGAACTCCGTGAAGTCGACGGCGACCCTCATCCCGCCGAGCGGCATCTCGAAATCCCCGCCGGCGAGGAGATTCCCGGGCCGAGCCGCGGGACCCGGGGATGCCGCGGCAAGGACGATGTCGTCGAACCAGGCCGTTCCTATCGTGGTGCCCTCGTTGTCCCGGAAGGCCGGGAGGAAGCTCAGCTTGAGGCTTGCGGCCTCGGTCGGCAGGGTCGGCAGTTCCAGGGACTCGGACTTCCACTCCGGCGAGCCTTCGAAGATCCGGACGATGTTCGCCCCCGCGATCCACGCCTCCTCGGGTGTGTAGAACTCGCAGAGGACCGTGTACTTCAGGCCGACTTCGGCCGTCCGGGCCCAGAACGAGAGCTTGAGCGGCGAGAGACCGGCGACCGGGATCGGGGAGTCGTACGAAGCGGCGATGTTCGCCTCGACCGTGTCGTCGACGACCTTGTAGGCCCGCCGGCCGCCGTGGGCGCCCTCCGTGACGAACTCTCCGCCGGTCCAGAAGACGCCGCTCGCCGCGACCTTCATCGGATAGAGCTCGAAGGGCGAGGTCGGGGCGAGGCGATGTTCCCGCATGTCCTGGTAGTAGAGATCGACGACCTTCTCGAGCTCCTCGCGGGTCTCGAGATTATGATAGGCCTTGATGTCGCCCGTGGGGAGGCCGAAAGAAGACCGGACGGAGGGCGTCTTGGGCAGGGTGAAGCTCCGGACCTTGAGCTCGACCGGGACGCGGCACGTCCAGCCGCCGGCCGAGAGCTCGACCTCGCCTTTGTAGACGCCCGGGACCGCGTCGGCCGGGACGCGGACCGCGAGCCAGAGCGGGTGGTTCTCGCCGGCGGCCGCCGTAAAGGGACCGTCGTAGGGGGGCAGCGGATCGGGCCAACAGCCGGCCCGGCCAAGCCCGTCGGTCGGGGTCGTCACGTTCACATATTCGACGTGGCGGACGGAGATTGCCGCGGCCTCGATCCGGGCGCTCTTTTCGCCGACGAGCGGTCCCGCCGCGACGCGGACGCCGTCGAGCCGCCCGGCCGGGCGGAGGACAAGGAGGAACGGCTCGTACTCGTTCCGGGCCGCCGCGATCCGGATGACCCCCTGCTCGGCCGCGGGCACAGGATCGTCCCGCATGACCTTATAGGCGCCCTCGGCCCACCAGACGGCGCAGGGCGGCCCGCTCCGGACGAGATAGCCGTAGGACCCGCCCGCCGGAGCGGCCGGCGTATCAGGAGCGGAGGCGGCCAGGGCCGGAACGAGGCTCAACAGCATCGCGGCCGCGGCCAAAAACGGGCGCGCTTTCGTGCTTCTCGTCATCGGTCCCTCCTTAGCCGAGCTTCTTCACCCGCTTGGCGATGGTTTTCTTGATCTTCTTATAGGTGGGAGGCGGCCCCATCCGCATCGACTTGCCGTCGACGAAGATCGCGTCCGGCTCGCCCCATTCCTTGAAGACGGCGTGGTCGAACGTGTCGATGGCCCGGAACTCGACCTGGTCCCCGAATTCCGCGGCGGCGCGCTTGGCCCGTTCGAAAGCCATGTTCATCCCCGGGCACCAGCCGTTGACGAGGGCGGTGACAGCGACCTTGCCGGAGACGGGTTCCGGCGTCTTCTTGTCCCGGACCCAGCGCGGCGGCCTGGCGTCATCGGCGAACGGCTTCCAGAGCAGGACCTGCATCCCGATCGAGTCCGCTTTCTTATAGCCGTGTTTCCTGAACCAGCTCGCGCGCATGAAGAAGGGCAGGGCCATGCCCCAGGCGGCCAGGCCCTTGGCCCCGAGCGCCCGGGCGTCCTCTTCGGCCGCGGCCAGCAGCGCCGCGCCCATCCCTTTCTTCTGGAAATCGCCGCGCCCCTTTTTGTGGCCGTGGACCCAGATGCAGTGGACGAAATAGAGCCCCTCGCCGTGGACGAAGGCCGCCTCGATGGGGACATACTGGATCATCCCGCCGACGACGCCCTTGTCGTCGAGGGCCAGCCTGACCCGGAGGCCCTTGGCCTTCATCTTCTCCAGCCACTTGGCCTTGTGATCGCCGGCCTCCTTGATCTCGTCCGACCAGTCCTCGAGGCAGGCGCAATAAAGGCTCTCGTGTTCAGGGGTCAGCGGGATGATCTGCATGGCTCCCTCCCGGGGCGCGGTCAATGGTTAGCCCAACATTAGGAAACGAAGCGCGGATTGTCAAGGCTCGTCCCGCTATGGGCCGCTGAGACAGACCCGGCTCTGGCAGCGTCTTTTGGGAACGCGAGAGGGCTCCAGACTGAGGTTGACAATCTATATGATAGGAGAGTATAAAATATGATGGAGTATGAAATGGTGCGAAAAACGGTTGTCATGGACGAGAAACTGGCCAAGGACCTCGACCTTTTCGCAAGGAAGGAAGCCCGCGATTTTTCGGGCGCTTTGCGCTATGCCGCCCGCATCGGGCTGCTGGCCGTAGACAACCCGGACCTGACCGTCCAGGAGATCAAGGACATCCTCGAAGCCAGGGCCGAGTTCGAGGCGGGCCGCGTCACCGAGCTCGATCCCCGGGCCATTTAAATGCGGTTTCTCGAGACCGCCAAGTTCCAGAAGCTACGGAAAAAGCTGAGGGACGACGGCGAGCGCGCGGCGCTCCGCGAAGCCGTCCTTCGCCTTCTCGACGATCCGGAATCGGGGAAAAAGCTCAAGGGCGAGTTCCAGGACCTGCGCTCGGTCCGCTTCTCCGTTCGCGGACAGCCCTGGCGTTTGATCTACAGGATCGAGCGGGACGCGATCGTCCTCTTTTCGTTCGGGCCGCGCCAGAGCGCTTATAAATAGGCCTCTGGTCCAAAAACAGGTTTTCGGCCCGACGCCTATTTCTTCTTCTTATCGGGATAGGGCGGGGGCTTGGGCACGTCGACGGGCTCCTTGGCGATGAGCTCCTGGAGGTGCTTGACCGCCGCCTCGAGCTGGGCGTCCTTGCCGGCGAACGTCGCGTGGGGGAGGTTGTCGACGACGATGTCCGGATCGACGCCGTGGCCCTCGATGAGCCAGACCCCCTCGGGCCCGTAGACCCCCGTCTCGGCCGCGGAGGCCAGCCCCCGGTCGACCAGGACGTTGGACGAGCTGAGCCAGATCTCGCCGCCCCAGGTCCGCGTGCCGATGACCTTGCCCAGCCCCAGCCGCCGGAAACCCTCGGCGAAGGCCTCGCCGTCCGAGGCCGTGCGCTCGTTGCACAGGACGACCATGTGGCCGCGGAAGGCGTACTGCATGTTCCAGGTCGGTTTGCCGACCCGGTCCTGCCAGTAGAACCAGGCCCGCCGCAGGAGCTTCTCCAGGACCCAGGAGTCGATGTTGCCGCCGTTGTTGTGCCGGACGTCGACGATCAGGCCCTTGCGGTCGAAGACGGGATAGAAGTTCTTGACCCACTCCGTGTAGTTGTTCCCGCCCATGGCCCTGAGGTGGACGTAGCCGATCTCGCCCTTCCCCGCTTTCTCGACCTCGAGGCGCCGGGTGTATTCCCATTCCGCGTAGCGAAGATCGGAGTCGGCGCCCGGCGTCAGGGGCACGACGATCTCCTTGCGGGCCGCGCCGCCCGCGGCCGGCTTGATCTCGAGCAGGACCTGCTGGCCGGCCGTGTTCCGCAGCAGCAGCGCGGGATCGGCGACGCTGAGCGTCGGGACGCCGTTGATCGCGGCGATCGTCTCGCCCTCGCGGATCGTCGATTGCGGCTTGCCGAGCGGCGAGACGGTCTCAGGGTACTCCGGGTCCGCCCTGTAGATGTGCTCGACCCGGTAGCCGCCCTTGGCCTCGTCGCGGACGAGCCGGGCCCCGAGCGAGCCGGGCGCGACATCGTCCGCCGGCTGACGCAGGTCGCCGCCGCGGACGAAGGTGTGCAGGGCCGAGAGCTCGCCGACGAGATGGGCCAGGAGGTCGTTGAGCTCCGACCGGTCGCTGACCCGGCCGACGAACGGGCGGTGCCGGGCGAGGAGGCCCTCGTAATCGACGTTGTGGAGGTTGCGGTCATAGAAATAATCCCGCTCCATGCGCCAGGCGTCGACGAACATCTGGCCCCACTCCTCCCGGGGATCGAGGGAGAAGGTCCATCTGGAGAGGTCGATCCGCCGCTCGGCCAGGGTCGGACCCGTCGGCTGGTTCGTCCCAGCGTCGATGACGTAGAGGTCGTTGCCCTTGCGGACGAAGATCTTCTTCCCGTCGGCCGTGAGCTCGAAGGCGCCCGCGTCCTCCATGACGGTCTTGGCCTGGACGCCCCGGTTCTTGATCTCGACGGCCTGGAGCTTGGGCCGGCCTGCGGCCCGCGATTCCCTATCGACGAAGAACAGGGCCTTCTCGCCCGCGGCCAGCCCGGAATAGACGCCGGCCGGGAGCGGCACCTCGAAGACCCGCTCCTGGATCCCGGCCAGGTCGACGACGACCTTGGGCGCCGGCTTGGCGGCCTCCTTCGGCCCCTTCGCGGCCTCTGACTCCTTCTTTTCCGGCTGGAGCTCCGTCGCCGGGGCGAAGGGGAACGTTTCGCCGGCGGCGAGGGCGAGGGCGTAGATCTTGGTCGTTTTGTCGAAATAGGGCTCCGGCTGCCGCGGTCCCCAGGGACTGCCGACGGCGCTCCTGAAATAGCGGTCGGAGAGGAAGTACAGCCATTTCCCGTCCGGGCTCCAGGCGGGATTGTACGAATCGACGCGATCGTTCGTCAGGTCGGCCGTGCGGCCCGTCTCGGCTTCGACGATCGTGATCTTGTTGAACAGGTTCGAGGCGCCGCCGACATAGGCCAGCCAGCGGCTGTCGGGGGACCAGGCCAGGTCCTCGAACATGCCCACGTCGGAGACCGCGACCTTCTTCAGGGCCTTCCGGCCGACGTCGAATAGCCAGAGCTGGTAGTCCTTGTCGGCGAAGGCGATCCACTTGCCGTCGGGCGAGGGCAGGCCGTCGAAGCGGATGACCTTGGCCCCGGTCGTCAGCTGTTCGGCCGGGCCGAGGCCGTCGGCGGCGGCGCGGGAGAACTCCCACTCGCCGCTCTTGTCCGTGAGCACCATCAGGGTCTGGCCGTCGAGGAAGCGGGCCGCGCGGGCCCGCACGCCGTCCTCGCGGCCGACCTTGACCCAGCGGCCGTCTCCGACCGGGGCGACGAAGACGTGGCCGCGGGAGATGAGGACGACGCGGTCGCCGTTCGGCGAAACGTGGGCCGAGGTCGTGGAGTCGAGGGGCTTGGTCACCCACCGCTCGCGCATCTGGTCGAAGTCGGAGGGCAGGGTGACCGCGAGCGCGGCGTCCCTGTCCGCGGCGATATCGTAGACGCGGAGGTCGGCCACGAGCTGATAGGCGATCCGGCCCGCGTCGAGGCTCGGCGAGCTCGCGTCGAAACCCTTGTGGGAGGTGTGCTGCTTGAGCCCGCCGCCCTTCAGGTCCATGGACCAGATGTTCATGGTCCCGTCGCGGTCGCTCAGGAAATAGATCCGGCCCTGCCAGACCATGGGGTTCTTGCTCGTGCCCGGGTAGGCGGCCGTGAGCGGCGCGGCCTCATCGGCGCCCAGGACGTACGACCAGAGGTTCTGGGCCGTGCCGCCCTGGTAGCGCTTGGTGTAGCTGCCTTGGAAGGGGAGTCGGGTGAAATAAAGGGTCTTGCCGGCGGGATCGAACGATCCGTCGGCGGCCTGGCTGAGCGGGACGAGCGTCTCGGTGTTCGTCGCCGGGTCGAGGATGACGAGCTGGGCGTTGGGCAGCGTCGAGTACTTGCGCGTGGCATAGAGGATCTTGCGGTCCGGGGTCCAGCCGACGACGGTCGCCGCTTGTCCGGCGAAGGTGCGGCGCTCGGGCAGTCCGCCGGCCAGGGGCATCGTGTAGACCTCGGTCGGGCCTTCGTATTGGGCCGAGAAGGCCAGGGTCAGGCCGTCGGGAGAGATGGCCGGATAGGTTTCCAGCCCCATGTGCGAGGTCAGGCGCCGGGCCGGACCGCCCTTGACGTCGACGGTCCAGAGGTCGCCTTCGGACGTGAAGACGATCGTATCGCCGTGGATGGCGGGATACCGGTAATAGCCGTTCCGTCCGGCCGCCGCGGCGGCTTGACAAAGGCCGAGGAGGATGAGGACGAAGGCGATCGCGGTCGGGGTTCTCTTCATGGACGTCTCCTTATCGGGAGGTGCGCTAAAAACCTATACTATCAAAAAGACGCTCCAGGGAGGAAATGGGTTATCATGGGGCCGGCTGTTAGACAAAAACGAGGCCCGGCGGGGTCTTATCAATCAGGAACGAAAAAGGCGATCGGTGAACGTCGCGGAGCTGTACGAGCGCCATGGAGAGAAGCTTTACCGGTATCTCCTTTTCAAGCTCGACTCGGCCGAGGACGCCGAGGACGTCCTCCAGGAGTGTTTCTGCCGGTTCGCTCGGTACGACCTTCGCTGGCGGCTCGTCCGGGACCGGCAGGCGTTCGTCTTCGGCGCGGCCAGGAACGAAGCCCGCCGCTTCCTCAAGCGGAAGCTCGGCCGGCGCGAGGGGGAGGCGATGATCGCGCGGAAGGGGGCCGGCTCCTTTTCGGCGGCCTTCGCGCCGCCCGACGAGCCGTCCTTGCGCCTGCTGCTGAGGCGGGCGGGGGAGCTGCCCGAGGACCAACGCGAAGCCGTTTTCTTGAAGGTCGTCGACGGCTTGACCTTCAAGGAGATCGGCTCCGTCTGCGGCGTCTCGGCCAACACCGCGGCCAGCCGCTATCGCTACGGGATCGAGAAGCTGCGCGAGGCCTTGGGAGGGAAACCGTGAAGGACGAAAGGGAAGGGACCGTCGGAGGGGGATCGCCCGACGTGGAGCGGGAGCTCGGACGGCTGATGATTGTGCCCGTGCCGCCGGGGCTGCGTCAACGGGTCCTCGACCGGGCCGCTGAAGCCCGATGCCGGACCGTCCTGACGCCGGGCCTGAGGAGGCTGGCCATCGCGGCCGCGGCTTTGATCATCGCCGTCCTCGTGGCCGATCCGATCCTCAGCCGGCACGAAGCCGTCCGCATGTCGGCCTTGCTCGACGGACGAACGGCCGCCGCGGCGGCGCCGGAAGTGTCGTCAGAGCTGGCGGAGGCTCTGGGCGGCCAGGCATCCGGGCTCGACCAACTGGCCCGGCTGCGGACCCTGGCCCGGGCCGCCGCCGGGGAAGCTTCTGTCCGCGATCTCGTCACGGCCCACGAGAGGCTGAAGGGATGGTTGAACCATGAAACGTCCGAAGACCTTAATTAAGATCGGCGCGGTCCTGCTCATCGTCGTTGCGGCGGTCCTAGTCCTCCGCGCCGTCCTCAGCTTCACGGAAGGACGGGCGCTCACGCGAGCCCTGGCCGGACTCAAGGATAGGGGCGTTCCCCTCACGGCCGGCGAGCTGGTCCCGCCCTGCCCGGAAGAGGAGAACGCGGCCCGCCTGTGGACGGCCGTGGACAGCCTGCTGACCGTCGGCGGCAAGCAGGACGAGGGATTCCTGGCCCGGACCTGGAAGGCCTATTCGTCCGGCCAGCCCCTTGCCCCCGAGGACGAACCCGCGCTGCGGGACCTC